>Ga0307515_10003935_pt1 | contig 31017 bp, 27 predicted proteins | sample 17_EM_MG_FD_194513 | JGI IMG/M metagenome (GOLD analysis project Ga0307515, IMG submission 194513) | Populus trichocarpa ectomycorrhiza microbial communities from riparian zone in the Pacific Northwest, United States - 17_EM | ecosystem: Host-associated > Plants > Roots > Unclassified | place...
AGATGCGGCAGTATGCCGCACCTGAGTTAATACTATATGCTACACGTTGCAGTGCGCGGATTGCGCATTTGGCCGCCAAATGCCGCCAAATGCTGCGAAAATGCTGGTAAATTTTTTCCTGACGGACTCGGTCTACGACCTGGTCAGCGAAGTAGTTTACTACCTATTTTCCTTATGTATTTATAGAGGCTCTAGAGCCACATTCAATAGACAGAGTTCTTCTTAGTGACTTGTCCGTCCGACAAATTTCGCCTACTTTTGTAAGTATTCACGCCTCTTTTTATCAAGTGATTGAATATATATATTCAATCACTTGATAAAAAGGTGTCAATATTTATAAAAATGGACGGATCTTAATAAAGTGGGGGACCTGACTAACAGCCTAGTAGAGCAAAGCCAAAATTTTCTCAATAACCTCTCAGCCTAATCCAGAATAGTCTAAAAGAGAGAGCTGAAGTGTTTAGGGTGCAATAGCAATTAGAAGAAGAGCATTTAGAACTGCCGGTGCCTTAAAAGAATCATTTACATAAGTAGAGCGTATCTAGTGAGCTAATTACATCCTCGCCTCAGAAAAGGAGACTGCTCTAGCCAACTCCTCGTTGAATCACTTATTGGGCTCTGTAGTAGCGTATGTCAATCGTGGGGCACCGCTTTAAGCTCGTGTTAATACGGGGTGCATAATTCGCTAGTGGGGGTTGCCCATCAAACAATCAAATCTCCCCTTTTCCGCCGAAGCCGGCTAGGTGTCCGCATGCCAGGCACCTCTTCCATCTCCCTATAAATGGTGCTGGGTTGGCTTAGATGCCTCCATAACTGGAGGGTTTTGTGTCCGAAAATGGTTACCTCAGCAAGCTCAGACCATATAATCAATTAGCGGACATACGTATATCCGCAAGCGGATCTCGCTAACCTTTTTTGTCAAAAAGTTGATTCTATGGCCTGAGGGACTTTGCCAATATTTATTAAGCGGAGCAACTTGTTTTGTATGTAGAGCAGTCACCTTCTTTAACGAAATTGATCTACAACCCTACAACAGCTACCATCTCAGAAATACCGTCAAATCAATCCGCAGAACTAGCTCTATAATCAATCAATATATCTACCCCATCAGCCCCCGCTATGTCAAGCAGAAAGCGCCGCCGAACGGGTGATGTGTCGACAATTGAATCGCCCGCACCCCAACGCCCACGCTATATGTCCGCTAGGCTAGAATGGGTTCTCTGGGGTGGCTATTATAAATCTACACAGGTTTTATATATATTGGCTAGCGTTTAGTAAAGTTATAGGGCTCTGATGTCGTTAACAACGCGGTTTTTTTTTTAACGAAAATGATCATAAGACCTAAAAAGACCTAAGTGATAAAAATGATATAGTCTGAAAGCCTAGGTTCTGTTGTATAATCGATCAACTTTGGAAAGTGATATAAAATGTTGGTGTTGAGTTATTTCAATATCCGCAACCTCCGCAACGCGGATATCGTTGACCACCGGAATCACGTCTGAGGCTGTTTTCCGACACTTGTCAACGGCGTTTCGCACTAACGTAGTTAGTCAGCTTGCGGACCGATTGAAAATCCGCACCAACGGAATCACGTCTGAGCCTGCTGAGGTAACTCTGAGTCACTTCACCATATCGTCTTTTGCCCTTCGCCTCGGGCACCAGCTGCGCTGCTATCGTCCGCGTCTTGTGCTCTTGTGTGTGCCGTTGAGGATGGCTTCTACACAGGCCCAGCTCTCAGCGAAGCCCATGAGCGAGAAGCAACGGCTGAAGCTTGAGAAGTTCGCCAACAAGAAGGAGAAGCAAGCACAGCAAGCGCAGCAGAAACAGCAACAACCCAGTAGTGCTTCCAAGGAGAAGAAATCCAAGAAGCAGGATGTTCCTGCGGTCGAGTCGAAAGATTGGGTCGAGTCGACGCCAGCTGGACAGAGAAAGATCTTGAAACCATTGGACGACGACTTCCACAAGGCTTACTTACCCAAGGTCGTCGAATCTGCCTGGTACAGCTTCTGGGAGGATCAGGGACTGTTCAAGCCACGAACAGAGAAGGATGGTAGTCTCAAGCCGAAAGGCAAATACGTTATTGCCATGCCGCCGCCCAATGTATGGACTCATGCATCTATTGATGGCATGGTTATCTGCTAACGCTAGTCGCAGGTGACGGGCAGACTACATATCGGACACGCTCTGGCACTCTCGTTAGAAGACACCCTCATCAGGTGGCATCGTATGCGACAGTTCTCAACACTCTACATCCCTGGCTGCGATCATGCAGGCATTGCGACCCAAGCTGTTGTCGAGAAGCAGCTCGCCAGACACCCGAAAGATGGCAAGTCTAAAAGGCAAGATTTTGGTCGGGCTGAATTCGTACAGTTATGTCAGGACTGGAAGGAGGATTACCATCAAGCGATCAACAAGACGACACACAGACTCGGTATCTCTGTAGACTGGTCGCGGGAAGCCTTCACAATGAGTCCGCAGTTGTCCAAAGCGGTCACTGAGACCTTCGTGCAGCTACACTCAGAAGGCCTCATCTACCGAGCCAACAGGCTTGTACATTGGTCGTGTCGCCTCTCCACGGCTTTATCCACACTTGAAGTCAACCAGAAAGAGCTCGAAGGGACGACAAAGCTTGACGTGCCAGGCTATGACAAGAAGATTGAATTTGGAACACTCACGTATTTCAAATATCCAATTGAGGGCTCTGATCAGACAATAGAGGTTGCAACAACAAGACCAGAGACGATGCTGGGCGATACTGGCATTGCTGTGCATCCTCAGGACGATCGATACAAGGATTTTGTCGGCAAGACTGCGCAACACCCGATCATCCCCGGTAGAAAGTTGAGGATCGTCGCCGACGAATATGTTGACAGAGAGTTCGGTACTGGCGCTGTCAAGCTAACACCTGCTCATGACCATAATGATTTTAACCTAGGCAAGAAACATGACCTGCCATTCGTCAACATCCTGAACGAGGACGGTACTCTCAATAGCAACGCTGGTCCCTATGCCGGAGAGAAGAGGTTCAATGCGAGATACGGTGTTATCGAGGAACTCAAGAAACTCGGCCTCTATACGAGACAAGAGCCGAACAAGATGGTTGTTCCGATATGCAGCCGATCAGGGGATGTTATTGAGCCGCTTCTGAAACCCCAATGGTGGATGAGAATGGAGCCGTTGACGAAACCTGCCATAGCAGTGGTTGAAAGTGGCGAACTCGTCATTCGACCAGAGTTACAGAAGCGACAATACTTGCAATGGATGCGAAACCTCCAGGACTGGTGCCTGTCGAGACAACTGTGGTGGGGCCATCAGATACCGGCATATTACATCAGTATCGAGGGTGAAGACGGTGAGAATGATACTGACGACTACTGGGTATGTGGCAGAACAGAACGTGAGGCTCAGGAAAAGGCAGAACAAAAATTCCCTGGCAAGAAAGTGACACTCAAGCGAGACGAGGACGTGTTAGATACCTGGTTCAGCTCTGGACTTTGGCCGTTTAGTACCCTCGGATGGCCAGACAAGACGTCAGATCTCGAAAACTACTTTCCGAACACGACTATGGAGACAGGTTGGGACATTATACCGTTCTGGGTCAGCCGCATGATCATGTTCTCTCTGAAATTGACTGGAAAGGTGCCCTTTACTGAGGTCTTCTGTCACGGCTTGATACGCGATAGCGAGGGTCGAAAAATGTCAAAATCACTCGGCAATGTTATTGACCCGATTGACATAATCGACGGTATCAGCCTCGACGGTCTGCATCAAAAGCTGCTGCACGGCAACCTAGCCCAAAGCGAGGTCAAGAATGCCGAAAAGTACCAGAAAAAGGCCTTCCCACAAGGCATTCCTGAGGTCGGGGCCGATGCCTTGCGGTTCTCGCTCATAAATTACACTCAGTCATCTGGCAGCGACATCAACTTCGACATAAAGACGATGCACGGCTACCGAAAATTTTGTAACAAGATCTATCAGGCCACGAAGTATGTCCTTGGAAAGCTTGGCAATGATTTTGTTCCTCGTGAGAGCAGTGCTTTGACAGGAAAGGAGAGTCTGCCAGAGAGATGGATCTTGACGAAGATGAACACCGCTGCAAAACAAATGAACCAGGCACTCGAAGAACGTGAATTCGCAAGGTCGACCCAGATCGGTCACCGGTACTTGTACGATGAACTGTTTGATATCTACATCGAGAACTCGAAGTCGATCATCTCAGATGGCACGCCCGAAGAAGCTCGCTCAGCCATGGACACACTCTACACCACAATCGAATCCGGCTTGCGACTCGTGTCTCCGTTCATGCCCTTCCTGACTGAAGAGCTTTGGCAGCGGCTACCACGCAGACCAGGCGACAACACATCCTCGATCACGATCGCTGAGTATCCAGAGTATGAGTCGTCCTTCCATGACCCGAGATCCGAGGTAGCCTATGAGCTTGTACTGGGCTGCTCGAAAGGTATCCGTTCCCTCTCAGCGGACTATGCCGTTAAGGATAAAGGTGTGGCTTATATCGCACCTCTTAATCAAATGTCGCATGATACCGTGTCAGCGCAGCTCTCCGCGATCGAGTCACTCAGTGGCAAGACACCAGTGAAGATCAGTATTCTGAAGGCTGGAGAAATAAACCCCACTGACTGTGCAGTTTTCCCTGTTTCCGCTGACGCAAACGTTTATCTTGAAGTCAAGGATCGCATACAAGATGCTGAAAAGGAGGCTGAAAAGGTCAAAGCGAAGGTGGATGAAGCAAGAAGAGAACAAGTTAACATCGACGCCATCAAGGTAGAGCTGAGCAAAGTACAGGACAAAGATGTCACCGATGCCATGCAATCAGCCGAGAGCCGGAAGCGGGATGTTGAAGCCAGATTGCGGGCATTGCAAGAGACCGTCACGATGTTTGAGAAGATGAAGGTTTAGGCTGGGTGTGACCCTGCTGGCTGACAGTATGGCTGGAACAGCACCTTGCCAGGCCAGAATGTACAATAGATTCTTTAATTGAATACAACAGATCATCTGACCTCACCAATACTCAAACCTTTGTGAGTGCTACGCTGGAGAAGTTGTTAATGGCGGTCTCGAATGAATCGGGTCCAGCGGCCTTGCATGAGTATTTGGGGTCCCAATCTGTTTCATCTTCCAGCCGGTCCAACTCATGGTTATGGCTGTGATCGACCACAATGAGATCTTGTTAATTTATGATGGTCATAGACAGGGGAAAGGCCAATCGAGTGTCCCATTTTTGACATGCATCCTTTGGTAATGCTTAGTGAGCTCGCTCCTACCGCGGAAGGAGCCGCAGCCGAGAAGGCACCTAGACTGGTTCCGGCATTTGCGATTCCGGGGCCTTTCCGTTCTGGTCGGGGCTAGGTCAGGATCGTCGTCGGTAGTCTCGGCCTCATCCCTATCCGCTACATCATCTGCGCTCTTCTGTCTGCCGGTAAGGTCAGGTTCGACATTTGGAATTTCTGACTCTGGATGCGGACATGGTTGTGGTCGGTGAGCCAGGTAATCAACAAGGAGCTCCATATAGAGCTTCGAGCGTTGCTCTACTGGAGAGCCTTCATCTGTCGTTTTGGTGCAACTTTGCAGAAACCGAGCGATAGCAGCTGCCGCACTACTGCCACGCTTCCCCGGTAAGGCTTTTCCTAGACCGCTTTCTTCTGAAATGTCCACGGTCGGCAATCCTTGAGCCCTCAGGCTATCGACGCGGTTAAAGTATTCGCTCCTCTTTTCTTGAATCTTCAGCTGCGATAGAGTGAATAAGATTGTTGAGCTGTGATGTGAACGATCGGGATGCCTTCTTATCTCCAGCTTTCCGTGCCATTTCCAAGGATGAACGGAGGTCCCGTACATCACTACGCTCTTCGAACTCTTGCAAGTCCGCCATGCTTGGGTCTACCGGAGCCCTTGCATCCCTGCGTAGGGACATGCTGCGGAGGCTCTGGAAAAGAGCGTCGTTGCGTCCAGCCATAGATCCGAATGCCAGCCTCACAAGGTCCTCACGGACCCGCTTGGTCTGGTAGCTGCCCTGGAATACCTGTGTCGTGTTGGACAGGATATAGTTGCGCTTCGACGGACTCAAAGCTAGGCTCAAAGGCATCGTCTTTAATTGCGTATGAGGCGATGATGCTAGCGAGACAAACAGTACTATACGGCACGAGGATCATAGAAAAAGAGAGTCTGCAAGATCGAAGAAGTGAGCGTTATAGAAGCGGGGTGGGGACAGAAGGGCAAACAAGCAGCAGCTTGGTCGTACTTACGCAGTTGCCCTAGAAACGCGCGTAGCCAACCTCAACTTGCTCTTCCAAATTGTGGGTGTAACTACAAGCTTTGTCTTCAATCGATCGTTTGGGTCTCGTACGACAGCTAGATTGATGTCACCGTATGTAAGCCGTCTTATAGTTGCTTGCCTGAAACCACCAATGCCGCCTAGGAGGAGAGTACCGTGAAAGGAAAGACGAGTGCGGGGCTGGCAGGATATGTCATCTGCACGCTCCCACAGTGTGTTAAGGAGAACGATGACATCTTCGGCGGTCGCCTCAATCTTTTCGAACGTCAGGGTGATGGCGAGGTTGAGCTCCTTTGCGAGGGTGTGAAAGATCCACTAGTCAGAGGATGTCAGATATGCCGTCTTCTGTAATTCTGCAAGGCCCAAGCAGCCAAACTAACAGGTATGTAAAGCAGAATAGGAGTGCAAGAAATCAGAGAGGAAGTAGAAGGGGAAGACCCACCCTAGAGATCTCGAAGACGGGTCCCCGTCCGCGCTGATTAGTATGGTCTAAGAACTTCAGCCGCCATAGATTCTCCTTGTCCGGCTCTTCATCTCTCCTTTTCCTAAGAACGGTAGAGTCGGTTTCGGCGATAAGTTCCCTCCAGCACTGCGTGACAGAGGATGCCGAATTCACAGTCCGTCTGTACTCGTACTCTTTCGGTCCAAGGACTACAAGCTTTTGCTCCGAGTCCTCAACGTAGCTCCAGAGGAATGCTCGGCAGTAATCCTTGGCCTCCTCAATCCCACGACACAAGTCCAGCCAAACGCGGTCTGGATCTATTTCTATAACGTCGGTGAAGTACCTACACAGACAAGCGGGTTAGCAGCAGGAATAGTGCGGGTTATAGGATGGTGCTTACAATTTCCAGCTTTCCATGACACCGACGGTGGTTAGCTGTCCCCCTGGCAATCATTGGGCGGTCGTCCAGTGGCTGGGTCTTGTACGATTGTAAGACAACCCGAGCCCTCTCTCTTTTCGACTCCAAATCGGCGGGGAAACAACGCTGGGCATTAGAGGCGCCTGCATCCTCCTTCCCATTACCGCGTCGTGCACGACCCATACTTCTAGGAACACTAGCCTCTTGTCCCTTAAGTAGAAAGTGGCGTGCAAAGTGGTTCGAAGGGTCGTGTAATATGGAGTAGACGCGACGAAAGGGAAAGAAGGGGCGGCTACGGAGGGGTTCTGCCGTAACTTTGGAGCGAACGAGCGAGTAGGTTATCCGTCCGAACGCGTCAGATCGAGGCAAGTGCAAGGAGGGAAGAGAACAGAATAGGCGCTTCCCAGGACCTGTGGAGGAGAGGAAAGGCGAGTTTAGGATCTATTTATATTCGTAGATGGAGGAAGCTGAGGGGGGTTCAGAACAGGCTCCCCAACACAGGTCCTCTGCGTCAGCTAAGGACACTGCGGCACAGCGAGCAGAGCCCGCACTTTTTTGGGGCTTCTTCACAAGCTCCCATCCAGAAGGCTAAGCGGTAGGGGAATGAGCTGTTTGACAGCGGCGCAGACGGAGGTAGAGGAGGGGATGCAGCGATGCAGCGAGACGAGGAGGATGGAAGAGCGAGCATTGACACCAGGGAGATGGGGGTGGAAGAGAATTGAGGAACGTAGTAGTGATGGGCAGGGCGCGGCGCGGCGGCAAGAGGAGCTGCTGTCGTCGAAGCTTTGGTGGATGTCGATTGGAAACATGACATAAGTAAATTACGATACAGAACCGTTAGATTTCAAGAGGCAGGTACGGAAGAACCTCGAGGCCGATGGGGGCTTGGCGGTCCGCGCAAACGCCTGCAGTGAACGTTTTCCTCCAAGCATTCAATTAGAGAAGATGGAAAAGTTGGGGTAACTAGCCAGCCTCAAGTTTATCGCCATGTAACATTGCGAGCGCCATGTAGCTTCCGACGAGCATTCCCGGATCCTCGGGAGATCAACACGTCCCTTGTTGGGCGTCGGCATATGCACAACACACGGGCTCGTTCCTAATCAATCACCTTTTCCGGACTGTTCTATGGATCAGCACAGACTGTAACATGAAAGTCTCGTCTGCCTATAAATTGATAGGGAGACTGCTTTGTCCGCTATACCACAGCCTTCTCGCAATCATGCATGTCTTTCTTTTGGCCTGGCTAGGTTCAGCCGCTGTAGCAGTCGCTCAGCATGTTCACTACCAAATTCCTCAGGTTGAGTCTCTCGTTGAGTCTATGACAAAGGCTTTTGACGCATGGCCCAAATATCATCCTACGCGTAGCTATTCTCGCCATCCTCCAACGGCTAGTCCAACTGCAGGTGGTTGTGCGCCATATTGGCTAGAAAATATCAAGCATCAAGGCATTTCAGCGTTTAACTCAGATTCAAGCTACAAGGCCTTCAGGAATGTCAAGGATTATGGTGCTAAAGGTAAGCTATGTTTTGGTTGAGGAGCTCAATCGCTGAGAGGTTTACCCTTTCCTATACGACCCAATTGCAGTCCAGCCGCTATCGTTGATAATCTAATAATATAACTATTCGAAATAAATTTCGCAAAGGTTCTTGTTCTCAGTAACAGTGTGGAGAAATCCGTTACAATTATGCAAGGCAATCGCTTTTCCACTTCTCTAGCTTTGCTCAAGAGAACCAGATGCTGATAGGTGATCTAGGTGACGGAGTAACGGATGATACTACTGCCATAAACCTAGCCATTAGTAGTGGCGGGCGATGCGCGCCCGGGGTCTGTCAGTCATCGACTACGACGCCGGCTGTGGTGTACTTTCCTTCTGGGACATATCTTATTTCATCATCAATCATTGATTACTATTATACCCAGATTATTGGAAATCCCAACTGCTTGCCAACTCTCCTAGCCACTGCGAATTTTTCTGGATTTGGTTTGATTGATAGCAGCCCTTATCAAAGCACCGGCCAAACCGGTTTCGGGTCAACAAATACCTTCTACCGGCAAGTTCGTAATTTAATCTTTGACATGACGGGTATCCCAGGTTCAAGCGCAGCTACCGGAATCCACTGGCCAACTGCGCAGGCGACTAGCTTACAAAACGTTGTATTTCGAATGTCTAGCGATAATGGGACTCAGCATCAAGGTGTCTTCATCGAATCAGGTTCTGGAGGTTTTATGAACGACATTGTCTTTTATGGAGGGCTCTACGGGTTGAACGTCGGCAATCAGCAGTTCACAATGCGAAATCTGTCATTCTTCAATTCTGTGACAGCTATCAATCAAATCTGGGATTGGGGCTGGACGTACAAAGGCGTGACAGTCAATAACTGCTCCATCGCCCTAAACATGAGTGCAGGCGGACCATCTGCACAGGGAGTGGGGTCTGTTACCCTCCTTGACAGCTCAATCAGCAACACGCCTATTGGGATCATTACCGCACACGATGCCACTTCTTCACCAGCCACTGGTGGCAGTCTGATAGTTGAGAATGTTCAGCTCACCAACGTCCCGATTGCGATTACCGGTCCCGATGGGACAGTCCTATCGGGGACGACTGGCTCCACCACGATAACTGCATGGGGAGAAGGCCATGAGTACGTGCTGACAGGACCGACCAACTTCGAAGGTCCTATAGCACCGAACAGCCGGCCTGGCAGTCTTCTGGGTTCTGGCGGGAGATACTACGAGCGCTCTAAACCACAATATGGGACCCTTCCTCTACCGTAGTTTCTTAGTGCACGGGATGCTGGTGCCAAAGGTGATGGAATCACTGATGATACCGCTGCACTCAATCGTGCTATACAAAAGGCAGCGGCTGCCGGAAAGGTTTTTTTTGTCGATGCCGGAACCTACAGGGTCACAGATACGATATATGTCCCTCAAAATTCTAAAATCGTGGGAGAGTCATACCCAGTGATTATGTCAAGCGGCAGCTATTTCAATGACATTAAGAACCCTAAACCGGTGATAAAGGTTGGTTTGCCTGGTGAAATAGGCGCCATCGAGTGGTCGGATATGATTGTTAGCACGCAGGGCCAGCAAGCTGGTGCAGTCCTCATTCAGTGGAACCTGGCTTCTTATGGAACACCATCTGGGATGTGGGATGTTCACGCTCGTATAGGGGGTTTCACTGGTTCCAAGCTTCAGGTTGCTCAATGCCCTACCACATCCACTGTTGCGACACCACCAGCTCCAGTGAACTCGGCATGTATCGCGGCATACATGACAATGCATGTGACTAAATTTGGAACCGGTATATATTTGGAGAATGTTTGGCTGTGGACGGCAGTAAGTTTGATCCTCTCATCCGAAAAACTTGCGCTGATGGTACGCGTTCTAGGACCATGACTTGGATGACCCCACAAGCACTCAGATCACTGTGTACACTGGCCGAGGGTTATATGTTGAGAGTGCCCGAGGAGTGCTATGGCTGTGAGTTTCCCTAATCATACTGGACAGCGCACGGCCGGATCGTGATTGCTGTGGGATCGCATACGAGTGCTCAAACTATGGGCTCCGATATGAGATTTGCTGACTAAAGCCGTAGGGTCGCAACTGCTGTTGAGCATCATTCCAAGTATCAATACCAGTTTGCAGATACGCGGGATCTATTCATGGGCCAGGTTCAGACCGAAACTGCGTAAGTATAGCATCGTGCTGTTCCTACTCTACCTCAGAATAAAGACACTAACTTTGCTTTTATTTAATAGCTATTATCAGCCTAATCCAAACGCTACTGTTCCTTTCCCAACGGTCGCAGCAATAAACGATCCCGTTTTCCCCACCAGCGGCAACTCGAACAGTGCCGATGGATGGGGTCTCCGCATTCTCAGAAGTCAGAATATCCTAGGCTATGGGGTTGGATTATACAGCTTCTTCTCTAATTACTCGACCACCTGTTCAGATGTTGCAAATGGTGAGGTTTGCCAAAACCGTATCTTTAGTCTCGAGGGTGGAAAGCAGTCTCGAGGTATCTCTATGTACAATCTCAACACTATCGGAGCTACCGCCATTATTACAAGAGATGGAGTGGATTTGGCCGGCATCAACTCATTTCTCAACACTATAGCGCTCTTCCGCAGCAGCTAGTATCATTTTCCTTTGTCTTCAGAGGTTTAACGACCATTCTGAAAGCACCTAAGGTCTCAAAAGAGATAAACAGGTAGCCAAATCTCTCACAATACACACAAGCAGCCTGCTGTCTTTCCTTTTTCTTTTCTTCTCTTTCAACTTTCTTTGGGCTTGATACAGTGACGGGGACTAGATTGATTGATGCAAGTTTCGCTAAGTCCGACTTGGCGCAGAACTACTCGGCTCGAAATAAAGCAACATGATTTGATCAAGCTGCTAGCTTACGATAAGATCCACCACAACTGTTCTCACGTGCGTATCTTGACAGAGCGACAATAAAATGGAATTGACTGCTACTGGTCTGACGTTTGGAAGAAAGGCCTTCCGCCAGCATATTTATCGTGCCTATTGTGTTGTTACAAGAGTTCGTGACCACTCATAGCTTGCCAGCCAAATGACCATGTGTTCGCTCTCAAGCTTGCTTCCTTTTTGGTGAGCAGCCAATGTCTTGCTTCCCCATAACCGCCAGAGATCAGGCGGTTCAATGCATGCGCTTTGCGAAGCTATGAAGCTAAATACTCCGTGAGTCCGCGGTTGTTTTATTCTCGTTGTTCTCTCGAGCTAAGAGATCAACAGAAACCTAAGCTACAACTCCTTTCTACTTTTTATCTCACCATTCCAGAGTAACGATGGATAGCGCCACAGGATTTACCCAAGACTCGAATTATAGTACCCCTGCTCTTCTGAAACGAGCCTCGTATTGGGAGAGCAGGAGTGGCCGGCAAACGCAGCGCAACTCCATAGCGAGGGTAACTCAGAGATATCGTAACGCTATAGCGGGACGAAGAAGTCCTAGTGCTACAGGATTGCAAGTGTGTTCTGTACGAACAATGTCCCCGGGCACAATTATGGTACAGTCACCCCCTGCATATAGCTCTATTAGCCTAGCTGATGGGACATAGGAAGATATTGAGCCAACAGACCACAGCCAAGATGGTACAGCATCGTCCAACGGTTCTACCTCACCGCCACAGTCCCCGCAGATGTTTCAATCGCCATATGGTGAAAGCGAAGCAGATGATGTCAGCATAGAATCGCTTGTTGATATCATTGAAAGGCTGCAAGCTGAGTTGCATGAGAAAGACAGATTGCTGAAGGAAAAAGATCGGATTCTGAGAGAGAAGAATCATCTTTTAGAGGAAAACGAGCGCGACTTCCGCGAGGTGGACAGTTACATCGATGAAATACGGAAATCGGTGGATGACTACCAGAGAAAGATTGACGAGTGCTGAAATATACAGGATAGGTGGTTTTGGAGGATTTCCTGACATTTAATGGAGGCTTGTTCGTATATATATAACTGGATTGCAACTGGTTTGGGATTTGAAGTATAGGATTGGCTACGGCTCCCCAGGTGGGCCTTGTTATTCACCTTATTCTGAGCAAATGGCTAATACATCCTTAACCTTGAGCAGATGAAGAGCTTAGCGACAGCTCATTTTGGTATGTTCACAGGAATAGAGGCTTCCTAGCTCCGCAGCTACAACCGCAAGATGCCTTGAAGTACAGAAAGGCCGCCATGTAGGGATGTAGATATTAGAACGTTAGGTGGAGTCAAATCCAGACGCCCTGGTCTTGATTGTGGCTGTACCAATGGGTTGGTACCCTTTTCAGCTCTCGCATGCGAGATCATCCTAGGGTGTCATTGGCCGAAGGTTTCTTGCGTATACTGCACCTGGTAAGGCACTGGAGAGGGAATTATTGAGGGGAGCTGAGACCGCCAGGAAGTTTCGGCATGCTCGCGCATGTACAGCGACTTCGGAGGCGTTTGTGTCTGTATTTCGGTAGTCATTCCGACTGAGACTGGATTTCACAAGCAGTTAACATTGAAGTTCTTACGCTGTATCAAAAGATCTCTCAAACCCGAAACCACTTCAAGAGTGAAAATCAGCAATGACGATACTAGCTTTATCTAGTAACTCAACCCTTTTTCACCAATGCAAAGCAAACCCGGATTTCAATGTTCGGGTTGAGATCGCCCGCGCAAGCGAGCAAGTGCATAACATTCGAGGGGTCCCTCACTTCCACGAATTCCATCTGTACCAAAAGAGGTATTCGCCCTTTTAGGCTGAATTAATGCGGGCCCTAAAATGGTGCTTTGTTAGCGCCGCAACTAAATTGAAGCTTCTTTGAGCGCTTTTACACAGTCAGTAGCTGAATCGTGAAGTCGCACGGTCAAGAACTGGAGTGTTCAATCGAGATAGAGAGTTCCGCTCACTGGAAAAATTGAGGCAGCTTAGGAGACCATCGTAGCTATGAAGTTTCGCGATGGTTTGTAAAAAATGATATTCTAGGATGGGAAGAGTTGCTAACGAGATAGGCATGTGGCTTGCAGCCGAGGGCAAGACAGTCCAGTATGCCGAAGATATCTACACCATCACAGAGCGCGAAGATGGAAAAGCAATAAATCTTCTATGCCCGACTCGGCATATCTACTCTCGCGGCGACGTATTGAACCTGAGTACTTTGAGTATTGACATCGAGGCCCAGTTTGATGGAGTAATTTCTCTTGAGGTCAGTCACTTTACAGGAGCTCTCCGCCATGGACCAAATTTCGATCTCTACTCGGACGGGCGTCCTGAGTGTGACGCTTCAATTAGCAAGAGCAGTAAAGGGACGACCATTTCCTCTGGTGATCTTTCGGCTACGGTGCATCCGGATCAGCATACATTTGATATACGCTTCCACGCTACAGATGGACCAAAAGAACTTACGTCATTACTGAATCGGAGTGTGGGACTGGCTTATAGCCCCGCTCTTAGCAGTCCTAAGCAAGTGGAAGATCTCAGAGATCTTAAGCACTACATCTTTACACAGACCGAGCTCGGAGTTGGCGAAAGCATTCATGGACTTGGGGAGCGGTTTGGTGCATTCAATAAGATTGGCCAGAGCATTGAAGTTTGGAATGAAGATGGAGGCACTTCAAGTGACCAAGCTTACAAGAATATCTCTTTCTGGATGAGCTCACGTGGCTATGGTGTCTTCATTGATACTCCGGAGAAGATTGATCTAGAGATTGGAAGTGAAAGATGCTGTAGGCTGCAGACGTCTGTAGAATCGCAGCGCCTCAAATGGTATCTCCACTCTCATTAAACTAAACCAAGAAAATCCTAATCCATGGACCAGGTATCTTATCTACGGCCCAACGCCAAAAGAAGTCCTCACAAAATATTCCATCCTGACAGGCAAACCAGGAAAGGTTCCGGCCTGGAGCTTTGGCCTCTGGCTCTCTACTTCCTTCACGACAAACTACGATGAAGAGACCGTCAGCCATTTCCTTGAAGAGATGAAAACACGACTCATCCCAGTCGAGGTCTTCCATTTCGACTGCTTCTGGCTCCGTTCCTTCCACTGGTGCGACTTCGTCTTCGACTCCAAGTACTTCCCGGACCCCGCTGGCCAAATGAGCCGTCTCAAATCAGCCAATCTTGTCAATAAAATCTCCGTTTGGACGAACCCATATGTTGGCCAGGCTTCTCCAATTTTTGCTTATGCGGCGGAGAAAGGGTACCTCTTGAAGCGCGAGAATGGAGATGTCTGGCAGTGGGATCTCTGGCAGGCTGGCATGGGCTTGGTTGATTTCACGAACCCAGAAGCAGTTAAGTGGTTTGAGGGATGTCTCGAGAGCTTGTATGACTTGGGGGTGAATTGCATCAAGACGGACTTCGGAGAGCGGATTCCGACTAAAGGGGTCAAGTGGTTTGATCCGAAGGTCGATCCGCAGCGCATGCACAATTTCTATGCATATATGTATAACAAAATCGTCTACGAGACGCTGCAGAAGCGGTATGGGAAGGATCAAGCGGTTCTATTCGCGCGAACGGCATGTGCAGGGACGCAACGATTCCCTCTAGTGAGTGCTCTTCTTTACATATACCTCCCATCCCCCAGTCTATACTCTAGGAAGTAGAGCACCAACTGACTCATTCTCCCAGTGCTGGGGCGGCGACTGCGAATCGACCCCCGCGGCGCTTGCTGAAAGCATCCGCGGCGGCCTCTCCATCGGTCTTTCCTCCTTCTCCTCCTGGTCCTGCGACATCGGCGGCTTCGAAGGCAACCCACCGCCCTGGATCTATAAACGCTGGGTCGCCTTCGGCCTCCTCTGCTCGCACTCGCGCCTGCATGGCAGCAACTCGTATCGAGTGCCCTGGCTTGTCGATGACGACGACCGTTCCCCGGGCAACTGCACTGAGGTGCTGCGTACCTTCGTGCGGCTGAAGCGCCGCTTGATGCCGTACCTATACAGCCAGGCGATGCAGAGCTGCCGCATGGGGTGGCCGACCAGCCTGCGGGCGTGTGCGCTCGAGTTCCCAGATGATCCGACGGCTTGGTACCTAGATAGACAGTTCATGGTTGGTGAGGGCATTCTTGCGGCGCCGGTGTTCACGGAGGCGGGAGACGTCGAGTTCTACTTGCCGGCGGGAAAGTGGACGAGTTTTTGGGATGGTATGACTGTCCAGGGCCCTGGGTGGCGCAGAGAGACGCATGGGTTTAATAGTCTGCCATTGTATGTGCGTGAGGGTACGGTGCTGACACTTGGGAAAGAGAGTGGTGCGGAGGGAGAAGGCTTTGGATATGATTGGCTAGAGGGGGGTGAGGTGAGGTTGTATTGTGTTAAGGAGGGGGACAAGGCGACTATGGTGGATAAGGAGGGCGAAGAAATTGGGGTTTTGGTGATTGGTAAGGATGGCGGGATTGAGGGAACAGAGGAAGCATTGAAAGGAGACTGGGGCTTTTGGAGGATTTCCGAGTTGTAGGAAGTTTGGTGGCTTAGAAGGCATCTGGGGTTTGAGAAAAAAAAAAGGGTCACTACTTTGTTTCTGAATAACTTCAATGAGTTGCAATGAATGATTTTGGAAATTATTGAACGGTGTTGACACCTGGTCTTGATGCAGAATATTTCTATACAAGTGGTACTAAGGCTACTCGGAGATCTCTTACACGTTTTACTTATGTTAAGAAGCTTACTTGCTTTCTGAAGTAATTCTCCATTAAACCATTAAGCCGTGAGTGAGGTGAATTTGAATATAGCGTATCATTGATTTTGCGAAATTTATCCATGGTATATCATAATCGAGGAATGTAAACGAAGCGACTGTCTTAAAGCCACACGAGTTTCACTATCAACAACCAATCAGATGGTCCGGCCATCTGTCACTTCGCAAAAGCCTTAGGTCTATTTTCAGACAGAGTTCTCCGCAGGCGCACTCAATTCCTTGAGAGCAACCTGCCTTTCCTGGTTCATACCCTTAACTTCAATAGCCTTCATGTCCAGATTATCCGGCAAACTGCCCAGAGCGCGTTCGCCAAACAGTAAATCAATTTCCTCAAGAGACATCTTCTTTGTCTCCTTAAAGAATATGAAGATTGTTGGGAAGGTGACTAAGATATTAAATGCAATGAAGACGAAGTAGAACTTCCACGTGATCTGACCAAGACCTATTGGAGAAACTTGCGACCACAGCGTGCTGATAAGCCAGTTGCCAATACCAGTCGCGAAGGCACTGCCACGTCCTCGGATTTGGAACGGCATAATCTCGCTCATGTAGACCCAGCTGACGGGGCCAAAGGAGAAGCTGAAAATGACGGTGACGCAGAAGATAAAGAAGACACCGGCAAATGATAGGCTGTTCTTCTTTGCTCCAATGGCGCCAGTTATTTGAGAGTTGATAGCAGCTTCGCAGATAAGTGTGACGGTGATACCGACTGTGCCCCAAAGAAGGGGTCTACGCCGGCCAACACGGTCGAGGAAGAGAGAAATGAAGATAAAGTTGGCGAGTGGGCCGACACAGTTGTAGATACCGGTAACGAGGAGGTTTCGACCACCCGTAATGCCAAGATTGTCGTACATAATGGTCTGGTAGTAGCCAATGACGTTGATTCTACGCTAGTTAGCCAATATGGCATTTACCAAAGTAGACAGTGTGAATCTTACCCAGTCATCTGAGTGAAAACTTGAACCAGAGTGGCATGGATAAGGCGGATCCTCCATTGCTTGACAGTGAACATGATTCGCCAACCCGGTGCAGTAAGCGCTTTCTCGGCATCGATGGTCATTTTGATTTCGTTGAACTCAGCCTGGAGCCACTCATCGTTGTGGCCGTTGTAATGCAATTTACGGAGCACTTGCATGGCTTCGTCGCTGCAGTCCGTCTCGATCAAGTAGCGAGGTGACTCTGGGAAGAAAAACATGCCGGAGAGCAGAATAACACAAGGGATTGCTTGAAATCCCAATGGAAATCTCCATGAAAAGGCGTTGGATGCAGGCACTTTGGATGAGCCATAGCCTACCCAGGTGGAAACAATAAATCCAACACCAATCATTTGCTGGGTGAGACCAACAATAAAACCTAGCCACCTTATTTAATAATTAAAGCGATTGAGTTTGAGGTCTATTAACACACCTCTAATGTTGGGGTGCGCGCATTCGGATTGATACACAGGTACGGACATGGACAGGAGGCCAACGGCCCAACCAGCCAAGATACGGCCAACTAAGATCATGGATAAATCGTGCGCAGCGCACTGCAGAACAGATCCGACTAAGGCAATTGCTGCACCAATTTGGACAGTATATTTTCTCCCAAAACGATCCATGGTGAGCCCACCCCTGTATTTTCTTTAGCTCTCCATGAAAAAGATATGCTTGCAACGCGATATGCTCACATCAAGCTCCCAAACACGGCACCGCCGCTGAATGTGGAATTAATAGCGCCAATGATTGGAGATGTAGGTATAGTATTGAAGAAGCCGAGGAAATTGGGTGACCGAATGACATCCGTCATCACACCAGCATCATATCCAAAAAGGAATGACCCTGTGGCTGCGAAGATAGCTAGGGCAATGTTGAAGAGTAGCCCCATGATGCAATGTTTGTCAAGACGCCCTGGTGGAAGTGAAGAAAATGTTATTCAAACCATGAGAGGAGGGCGAGATAGATATAATCGCAGTCATGAGAGCTGAAGACCTGCTGCCATGGTCCAGATGTCATGGTGTCTCAACCTGGTCCGGAATGGAGGAGTAGGATTCCGATACAAACCAGGTTGGCCAACAAAAGCACTGAGGCTTGCCACCATACAATGCCGCTATTGGATAACGGGTTGGCAGCCGTTGCGGTAATTTGCCTGAATGCGGGTCATTAGTGAAGAGTAGCTACAGAGTGCTGCAAGAGCTCAGCGAGAGCACTACAGCAGAACTGCAAGAGTACTGCACGCACGCAGTAGGTTACCGAATGGAGGTTAATCCAGGCAGCGTTGGGTGAGGAGAGAGCGGAGATTTTGATGGCGGGGTTCTCTAAAATGATCGGAGCAGGCATGGTGACCGCCGCTAATTTCCAGTCCTCGGTCAATCTCGACGTCTATTCCGACGATGCAAACCATGCTCTGCAGGAACATCATCGCCCGTGCGACTGCAGAGAGAAAAGAGCATGGGCATGTAATTCGGGGAGCGGATCATCGTCCTGGGTCAACCGGGTCCGCGGCAAAATGAGCCTTCATCTCCAGGGACTGGCTGTTAACTTTCGTCATATAAGCTGTCCAGCGGCCTCAATGGGTTCCCTAGAGTCACTTTTTGTACCTTCATCTGTTTCTGGGCCACAATGCTTTCACTCAAGACCATTGCCGCTTTCTTGGCCGGGCTTTCGCTCGTTGCCGCTGGTCATTCCCCCAATGGCAAAAACAACGCAGCTGGAGCCGTTTACAAGAATTCAAATGCGCCTGTGGAGGCTAGAGTCTCTGACCTGCTATCTCGAATGACCATTGAGGATAAGACTGCTCAGCTCATGCAAGGCGACATCTCCAATTGGATCAATACAACCACCAATGCTTTCAACTACAGCGGGCTTGTCGCTAACATGGAGATGAAGGCCGGCCAATTCTACGTTGGCTATCCAGTACCTCAAAGTTGGATTAGCGCTGGCGTGAAGAGAGCGCAGGAATACCTCATGCAGAATACTACTTTAGGTAACTTACTATACCCGAATACCTTTTTTAAATTGGTATGACCTGGATCCTTTACTAAGTCATTTAATAGGTATTCCAGCGTTAGTACAATCTGAAGGTATACATGGATTCCTCATTGGCAACGCAACCATCTTCAACAGCCCCATTGCTTACGCATGCTCTTTCGACCCGGATCTCGTGCAAGAGATGGGAGCTGTAATAGCTCAAGAAGCCCTCGCTTTGGGTGTCAACCAACTTTTTGCTCCACTAGCAGACTTAGCGCGAGAGCTACGGTATGGACGTGTTGAGGAAACGTTCGGAGAGGACCCTTACCTCACTGGAGAAATCGCCTACAGCTATGTCAAAGGCCTCCAGGGTGGTAAAGTCAGCGCCACAGTCAAGCATTTCGTTGGATTCAGTAACCCGGAGCAAGGCATTAATACTGGGCCTGTGCATGGAGGGGAGCGAGAGATGAGGACCACCTGGATGCCACCTTTCAAGCGTGCCATCATTGATGCTGGTGCATACAGCATTATGTCCGCGTACCATTCCTACGATGGTGTACCAGCTATTGCCAACCATCACACGCTCACAGACGTTCTCCGAGGCGAGTGGGGATACAAATACTGGGTCACGTCCGATGCTGGTGCCACTGATCGTCTCTGCTGGGCGTTCAAGATGTGCACATACACGCCAATTGACTCCGAAAAAATCACCATGTATGCACTTCCTGCCGGCAACGATGTGGAAATGGGTGGTGGATCTTTCAATTTCAAGACTATCCCGAAGTTGGTAGAGTCGGGGAAGCTTGACATCTCCGTAGTTGATACAGCGGTTGCACGCCAGCTTCGAGCAAAATTCGAGTTAGGATTATTCGAGAATCCCTTCCCAGGCGCACCCGCTAACAAGACAGCATCTTTGATACACACTCCCAAGTCTGTACAGTTAGCTAGGCAGCTTGATGCTGACTCGATCGTTCTCCTGGAGAATCACAACACCGTGCTACCGCTCAAGCAGTCCGCAAACATCGCCGTTATCGGACCGATGGCTAATTTCATGAACGTAAGTGGCATTCTAATAATTCCCAGAGACCCCTGCTTACTATAATGGCCAGCTGGGGGACTACGTTGTCTACCGCTCTCAATACAACCCCACCAACGTGACGCCGCTCCAAGGCATCCGTGCCGCCTCCAAAGGCACCGTTACCTTTGCACAAGGCTGCGAGCGCTGGTCGAACGATCAATCCGGATTCCCCGCCGCCGTCGCGGCCGCAGAGGCCGCCGACGTCGCCGTAGTCCTCGTCGGCACTTGGTCTCGCGACCAGCAAGAGCTCTGGCAAGGCCTGAACGCGACCACGGGCGAGCATGTTGACGTTGCGTCGCTGAATCTTGTCGGCGCCATGGGGCCCCTCGTCCAGGCCATCATTGAGACGGGCAAGCCCACTGTCGTCGTCTACCAGTCCGGAAAGCCGATCTCAGAGCCGTGGATCTCGAATAGCTCGGCAGCACTTGTCCAGCAGTTTTACCCATCGGAGCAGGGCGGTAATGCGCTGGCGGACGTACTTTACGGCACCGTCAACCCGAGTGGAAAGCTCTCCGTATCGTTCCCATACGATGTTGGCACGCTACCTATATACTATGACTACCTCAATTCTGGGCGCTATACGGATCCAGGTAGTATCAGCGCAAATGGGACGCTAAATTTCGGCCACCAGTACGTTCTGGATACCCCGCAGCCGCTGTATGAGTTCGGGTACGGGAAATCATACTCTACCTTCATCTACTCCGATGTCTCGCTCTCATCGACCACTGCTTCCGCGATTGATACTATCACGGCCTCGGTGAGCGTCACGAACACGAGCCCCGTCGATGGGAAGGAGGTCGTGCAGTTGTACGTGCAGGATGTGTTAAGCAGCATCGTGGTGCCGAACCAGCAGCTGAAGGGCTTTAAGAAAGTGCTAGTGAAAGCGGGCAAGACGGTTGAAGTAGCTATTGATTTGAAGGTGCAGGATTTGGGTTTGTGGGATATTGATATGAAGTATATGGTTGAGCCGGGCGATTTTGTGATTTGGATGGGAAGCTCTTCAAAGGATCTAAGGGGCAATGCGACGTTAGCTGTAAGTTGAGCCGCGTCAAAAACTAGGAAGATGAAGGACGTGGTGTTTTGAATTCTTGTATATGTATAATATCGAAAGGGTTTAGTGCAAAGGAATAGTCCTAGTGAGAGCATGACGGATAATATTTATACAGAAGAATGTTCTGTACAATGTGATACAGATTACCGATCACCATATGTTAAGTTGACCGCCGAAAATCTCGTTATCCCCATCCTCATCATTTTTTAAAATTCTTCATCAGTGATACTGATCACCCTTAGTAGCCTTTAAAGCCCATCGAACGCCATCGAGCCAGCGATCGTGTTCATGGTCTCACATCTAACTTTGGATCTAAACCAGCGTTTGCAACGTTAAAGTTGGCAACCAGATGCTAGAAAATATGAAGACTTGTATTTACGCATCAAGCATCCGATGGATTGATGGCAACCGTTTAGTAAGGCTACGCCCTCTTAGGAATAGTGCTAAGTGCCTTTTGATTGTTCTGGCGTTAGAGACGGGCGTTGTGATACTCCCCAGAATGGGTTTCTTTTTTGGCGTATAGCCAATGCCGTTATTTAATTTATTGTAACATGGGCCTTAATATTTCGAGCTAATGTTACGTTTAGTTGCAAATGTCTGCAGGAAAGGTCCGCTTTCCTTCAAAGATGGATATTTTCAAGGTGGAACAGAATTGAATTCGGGAAAAATACTAGTGACTGGGATAGGTACCATGGTAGAGAGGCCGTTCTCTGTTGGTCCCGAATCACTGGCTGTCGGCTTGGAAAGGATAAGAGTGGGATCTTCTGCTGCAGAGGACGTGCCAAAAGAGCTAACTGTCGTAGGAGATGACGTAGTGGAAGAGTCGAACGTTGTAGCGGAAGATATAATTGAGGGGTCTGTTACGGAGATAGATGAAGACAGACTCTCCGAGGAGGCATAAGCGCTAGTCCTATTCAGGGATATATAATCGTCAATTCCGGGCGAGGGCGTGAGGCCCGCGACTGGGTACTGATAGCATACACTGCAGAAGGTTTTGGAGGCCAAATCTCGTGATTCGAAGAATGATTTCATGGTGTTACTCGTCTTCATTGCGGAAGGTCGGAAATGACCGTCATCTTGAAGCATCGGCTTGATGAATGTCTGGTAAAGTTCGCAACCCCATGCCGGTAAATGATTTCCATCTTGAGAAAACCATGCATCTACCAGGTCTAACGTGGTATAGTAAGCGTGCGACCCACGTCCCGTCTCTTCATCCATACGATAGCGAAAATCGTGGTAGTCCTTTAAAGATCTCTGACAAAGAACATTTACCATTTCAGTCAAAACGCACCCAAGTGAGAACACATCCGCGGAAGTATTTCTTCTTTCCCCGGCCATAACTTCAGGTGCACTGTACATGCGTGTATGTCCGTAGGCCGGCCCTTCAGTTGAAGCTGCATTTTCTTCTAAAAACGCACGGCTAGAGCCAAAGTCAGAATAAATAATCTGCTTGCCTTTGACAAGAATATTCTTAGTTTTGATATCTTTGTGTCGGACACCATGGCCATGCATGAAAGCTAGTGTTGTTGTCAAGCAAAGCAGCCATGTCTCAATAAGCGGAGAGAGCTGAGACTCTGTAATGCTAGGTTCCCACTGATCAAGAAATGTTTCCAGGTCAGCGGATGCTAGCGGTTCTAGAACGATGGCAAATTGTTGCTTTTCCTGGTATGTGCAGTAGATGCTGACGATATGTGGATGACGTAGAGACTTAATGACAGAAATTTCATTCTCAATCATTTCTCTTAACTGACGTTCATTGGAACGTCGTAGGAACATCGATTTGCATGCATAGAAGTTTCCATAAAGCTTAACGCTCTCAACTTCTGCGAAGGCACCGCGACCAATTCTGTCAATTCTTGCAAAGGGGGCAGGCTTCATAATTCGTGTCCCCGGAAGATATCCAAACTCAAAGTGTGTAAGCCCATGCTGAGCTAGCCTCCTTTGAAAAGCACCAGTTACGGCAACCCGACCTTCTCTGTGTGCTTGAACGAGTGTCTCAGCTCCGAAAAACACATGCTGGGAGAATTCTTGCGCTCTCGACTCGTTCCCTTCTATCTGAGCGAGATAAATGGCCAAGTCCATATCGCACTGAAGCATCATTGTCTTATTCATATTCAAGATCTCTTGCACCATCCGTTCCATACGCAGAGCTGCTTGTTCAGGTCGACCAAGCCTTGCTTCGCATGCCGCTATTGCTCGTTCTAGTCTCAAGGTTCTCTTAGCCTGGTACTCAACAATCATATCTCGTGCACGGTGAAGTCGTGGATCCATTAGGAGGGATGCGATAATGTTCTCAGCCACAACGAAAATGTCGGTTTCGGCCCAACTGAGGAAGTCTGCGATTGTCCACAGTTCCATATGTTCATAAGCAATTGTTTGTAGATTATTGTAAGTCAAACAATGTCGAAAACAGTTAACAGCATCTCGTTGCGGCTGAGAGAGTGAGCATTGTCGCAAGGCCTCGTAACTCTCCACTGATTGCGGATGATCTCGACCGAGGCGATAACATCGGCCTAAATAAGCTTCTAATAGCAACACCGATGCTGCCTTACCTCTTCCCCAAGAAAGGAGTGCCAGTCCATACGCATATAAAATGCGCAGGGTAGTGTAATGCCAATTTCCCAAGGTGATAGTGCTAAGAACCATTGCATGGCAGAATTCGTGATTTGAACTTTCTAGCTTGTGTAGGCCTGCTGATGCCCGTGCTCGATTAAGTACGACGTTAGCAGTGAGGATATGAGGCAGTGAAGCCCCATAACTACTATCCAGGGTAGACAAAATAGTAGAAGCCGCTTCAAAACGTCCACTATTATTCAAGACGAGACTAAGAGTTTCAAGAAGAGTTGGAACATAATCTTTTGGTTGTAGTCCCCTGCTCCCCTCCTGAGGAATGTCGTCTTCTGTTACAGTCTTGAGTAGCCTATGGCAGAGATCCCCAGCATGTCCTAAATTTCGCCCATTTTCAGCAAGAAAATGAGCAAAATCGCTGACAATCCGAACACGGAGGAGGTTCTTAGGCGAGAGCACTCGACTTGTGAGTAGTGCAGCTTTGTAGGCTTGATCGGCCTGATCGTATTGGCCCAGTCCTTGATAGACGCGAGCAAGGAGATGCCAGTCTGTAAAGTCGTCTCCTGAAAGGTCTGGCGTAGTCTCCTTTCTCTTGCGTAAAATGTCTGCAAGAGACCTTCGAACTCGTTGTAGTTCGGCAGTCACGCGGTCCGCGGCTTTGAGGTAGTCTGTAGTGAGTGATGCCCGCTGTTCGATTTCAAGCACTGCAAGAGCATCATGATGTGTGTTAGCTCGGTGGATCGCTCTCTGCTCTTCCTCGGAGATTTCGGTGCGACGGGCTAACCACTGGAGCGACCCTTCGTGGATTGAGCGAAGCCTTGAAAGCATTACGTCGAATCTTGAGATTTCTTCAGAGAACTAGGATATTTGGTCTTAGGCCAGGGCCGAATGATCAGGGGCTCGCGCAGATCATAAGGCCGGGGCGAAGCCATGATGGCCCGTGCGTTTTACTAGTGACATTTCCGTGGCATGCTGGCTTCAACGAAGATTACGAATGAACGACAACGGAACCGCGATAGGACCGCTCCTGTGTCTCCCTTCGGCATGACTGCTGAAGCACCGGATCCCCGAATATTCAAGACTTGGCAAGATGCCTTCCAATATCCCGTCCCCATTGTTCGTAAATTGGAACTCCAGCTCCGCTCCAATGTCAACGAGAACCGCGAGAAGCTCCGCACCCTGGTCGGGTAAGTTTTGGATATTGAATACCTGTCTTCAGGGTCCTCTTACTAATTATTGGGTATTCAGAGCGAGCTATCGCGACCTTCTCAGCACAGCGGAAAGAATCATTGAAATGGAGGAAAATATGGAGCAGGTCGAGACAACCCTAAGAAAGGTTGGCCAGAGGTGCAATTCGAGGGCCGTAGACCAAATCTCCGACAATTATGCGAAGCTGGATAAACATTGGAGAGCTCGTGGTTTGTGCTTCACCGAAAAATGTTAACAAGACCGTCTGGTGGTTGACAAGCGAATTACAGACCGAGATCGATATGCATTTGCATCGCAGCTCTCCGTTCTCCAGAGTTGCCCAATTGTGATGACTCGTCTTTTGAAGAAAGGAGGATCCTCCCTTCTCATTGCTAAAGTCTTGGTCTTATCCCGACTACTACACAAAGCAATATCTCAGACCGCAAATAAGTCTCCATTTGTGGACAATATCAGAGACCAGCTTGGGTCGCTGCGTCGCAGACTACTCAGCCGGATTGACAAGCATCTTTCTAGCCCTACCGCCGACACTTCGACCCTTGTGGAGAATATGTGCGCCTTCTCGTTGGCTACAAGTGCGACCCCTACAGATGTCCTTAGACATTTCCACCATGTAAGAATGGAGGCAATTGTAGAAGCCTTTGAACCCCATGAAAAGGTACAAGAGCATATTCTAAGCAGTCTTGAGCTTTGCGTGAGAACTCTCCAGGATACTCAAGCCATATTTCCTCGGCGGTTAGCGGACTCGCTAGCGAAGTTAAAGTTACATCCCCTCATGCAGGACCCGGACATTCGAGCGATTACTGAATTAAATTTAGATATCCACGAGCGGTGGATTGTGGATGAAGCCCGAAATTATACGCCTTGGCCGCGTCACGACGAGCTTCAAAGAGTTGATGCAGAGAAACTCTTGAAGTCATGGGCAAAGCACGCCATTTCTTCCTTTCTCAAAGGTATGAAAGATGTGTTATCACATGTCCAAGATTTCAAAGCAGTCGCCGAGCTAAGAAGGCAATTATTCGAAACCTGGCTTGCTTCTGGTAGCGGGGTACCTGGACTTAAATCGTCTGGAGTGCTTGACGATCTTCGTGAGGCAATGAACTCGCATTTGGGTAGCATTGTCCATGTTCGCGCCCAAGGTCTTCACGTAATCATTTCCGAGATATCCAAAACTCTAGAAAATTGGTCAGCCACCGACAGAGAAATCAAGACGTCTCTGTGGGACAGTTCTACAACATCTATGGAGATCAGTAATGGGGCAGAATCGTTCAAGCAAGCAGTCCTTGACAAGAGTCACGGGCGAAGTGATTATGTTCTCCGGATAGTGTTGATGTACCAGCAGTGGGCCGATTCAGCACTTGAGGCTAAGAGTATCATCAAGGAAATGCGAGAGGCCCGGTGGGATGAAGATTTTGGAGACGGTGCTGAGGATTCTGATGATGAATTTAGTCTAGACTCGAAGCAAGCTCTCCTAAGCGAAGACGATCCGCGTTCACTTGAAGAAAAAGTGCAAGAGGCCATTTTCGAGGCTTTACTGGAACTGCAGAAGAACCTGAAAACTTTAATTGCACGACTGACATCTGATACGCAGGAGTCCAGTCTCCCGCAAGCAATTTTCCTCCTCCGTGTGCTTCGAGAAGTAAGCGAGCGAATTCCGAGACTTGGTCTGAAAGATACAGAGTCTACCTCGTCATCATTACCATTCGCTTCATCTCTAGTTGAACCCCTACATAACGCTCTTGCGACTTCTATTTCACAGTCTGCGCTGGATTCGTTGAAGAGACATCTTCGGAAGTTTTCTACCTCTCGGCGCATTTTGAGCCGCACATTATGGGAAGGCAATCCTCCTCTACCAGTCCAGCCATCTCCTGGGACATTTAAGTTCCTTCATACACTCTCAAATGATATGGGAGTGCGCGGCAGTGACCTATGGGCGCCTGGGGCGGTTCGTACTATTAAAAGTGTTGCTGGCACAGAAGTTTACAACTTACTGAAAGAATGTGCAAATTCTATCCAAGCGGAGGATGAGACATCGGTAGTCCACGATAAACAAGTCAACGGCATCAAACAGGAAGGAGACGAGGATGACCAACAGGTGGAAGATGAATCGGCGATTGACAAACGTAAAGCCAAGAAAGAGAAGCTGACGCAGCTCCTCTTCGACATTTCCTATCTTCAGCGTTGTCTTACTCTCTCTGACCATGGCTCTTCTTCAGATGAGCATTTCGATACACTTTCAGAAGCAACATACCAGGCAGCCAGCCTTGACGAAGCTAGCCGTGCTCGGTTGAGGAAGAGTGCTGCTGATTATAGGAAGAGAACCTATCTGCTATTTGCTCTACTATCTTAGCGGACCATATGTTTTCAATAGATCCCGAATTGCAAAACGAGTTCAGCGGCTTAAACCCGAAGTTTACTATTGCTCTTTTTCGCAGATACGCTCAACCCTTTGAAGTATCTAAAAACGACCAGAAGTTGTAAGGCACACACTACTGTGACCCGCTGGCAAGGATGACTTGCTGAATAAACCTAAGCAACGTGATATCACTTTTACTTTTATGTATATCTATATATACAAATGTGCTGCAATTAAGTGCCTCCGCCATAGCTAGAATAAGGTATGCCCCCCCAGCCGCAAGAGCTTTCCTCAATCTCATTACCCATCACATTTTCAACTTCGCGGTATTGAAGAGCTTGGTCATGCCTCTTCTCTGACTGCTATGCTTCCCAGCCCGGGAACTTGTCTTTGGGATTCCATTGTTAGTGGGTCATTAGAGCTTCCATGTCGCCCCTTCACTGCTGATTGGAAGTTTCGACAACTGAATTTGTTATTGAATAAGTAATCCATCTATATATTGGAAAATTTTAGTATATTTGCGTCCTCGGGTTCATAGCTAAAGGGGTACTCACATCGTCGAAGCTAAGCCCTTTAGTCTCCGGAATAAGGAAGTAAAAAATAACGCAAAGTGGAACACCCAGTCCAGCAAAGACGAACCCAACTTTCGCACCTAGGTTGCCTGCATCGGGGTTGATCAAGAAAGGAGACACAAAGCCGACCAGCCAACCGGCAAAACCCTGTGTGAAACCGACAATCGACTGAGTTGATGCCCTCAGTGGCAGAGAAGTAACTTCGGAGCCAATTGCAAACCCAACAGCACCTAGCGTTAGCTGAAATGCGACAGACCTGGATGGGTAAGTGAAACGCCTGTTGAATCTTGAGCGAGTTCGGGACTCACCAAACAAACATGCAAACAACAGCGACCCATAATGCCCCATGGCCGTTGAAGCAGCCTACAATACCCATCAACAGGAGTATAAGCGTCAACACAAGTGTGCCGAGAACAAGCAGTGGACGTCGGCCGGCCGTTTCGATGAAGAAGAATGCCGAGATGTTAGATATCACGTGTCTATACATTGCTTGGCCGAAAACCCTGCAACTTAGGTATTCAACCAGATGTTTAACACGGTTAACAACATCATCGCTTGCAACTGCACTTAATAGGTCGTTCTTTTCATTATAGATTGTTTGCGATTAATGTTCTTAGTAGCCTATATAATTATTAAAGCCCATAACCGATTTTCTAGCCAATAGTACCCACTCGAAAACTTCTCGCTTAACCGCCCTATCATCCACCTCCTTATCCACTACCATCCCATCTACCAAATATACCATGGTTTTATCTTCAGAAGAAGAAAGAGCTAGGAAATAAGATAAGAGGGCCCAATAACTCCATAACCTAAAGATCCGAAAGAGAGAGTAGGAGGAATAGGCATAAATTTAAAAGACGGAACAGGAGGAACAGGCATAGATCCGAAAGACGGAATAAAAAGAAGAGTTTCACCAGGTAAGGCTAGCCGCTCTAAAGCAGCCTAATCTACTAGAGCACCCCTCTACCGCTAAGGCGGATAAACTAGGTAAGTTCTATAACCTACCGGAAGGCTCTAGCACACTTAAGCTTAACCTCCCTAGCCTAGCCAGAAGAGACCTTTATAATATATAAAAAGAATCCTTCCGCCCAAAGAATTTAGCACGTCTATAGGTACACTCTAGCCGCCTAGACCTCTTTAATATAGCTACTATTAAAAACGGAAAGCTTGTTTTGAAGAGACCTACTATTAGCCGCAAGGTCTACAAAAATAAGAAAGTCTGGTTTACTGGGTTTATAAACTATATAGTAATTATAAGCACTCTTTATATATATCCAACCAACCTCTATATAAGGATGTTACTCTAGATAAATAAAATCTATAACTACTCCGCGACCTATAACTGGACCTTTATCCTAGACCTTATACTTAACTACTATAGATACGTCATAGATTGTAATTAGCTTAAGCCTAGTAACTGGGATATACCTACCTAGTTTAAGGCCCTATACTGCCGGGCGGCTAATATAAAGGTATGGAGCTAAGGGCTTAAAGTCTGTAGTATAGTATTAAAGAGATCGCGAAAGAATACCTCCCCTCCCCCTACCTCTAATAAGCCCTGTTATAGCTAGAACAACCAGCAGGCTTATAGAGAAGATCCGTGTTATTACCGCCACACATACTCTAAGTGTAATAAAAACTACCTATTAAAGTCATGCCCTAGCTAGCTTACCGCCATAAGTAGTCAAACCCAAGACTTAATAGTAGATAAAAATATCTTCCTAGGTTTAACTATCCAGTTAGACCTGCTATAGGCACTAAGGCTCCAAGGCAGGCCTAATTTAGTACCTCTTTTCGAAACTTACTTGTAAACAACTTTTTTAGCCAACTCACTATTACCTCTAAGGCCTCTCGCTTGGAGCACGCTCCTTTATAAGTACCCTAGAAATCTCCTAGTAATTTTATAAGATATCCTTACCTATAGGGCAAAGATAGGTCCCTCGGCACCTATATTATCTAGTATTTACAAAAACTACCTCTCCTTATGTGATAACAAAGACCTTATTTTTAAAAAGATTATTACCAACCTAGCCCTAGGCCGTATACAGACTACCAACTTTATAGTTACCTCACCCCTAGGCCTAGTACCTAAGGTAGACGGCGGCTTTCGCTATATCTATGACCTTTCTTTACCTAAGGGTTCCTTAGTTAATAACTTAATTAACTTAGCCTGGGTAATACTATACTATACCTGGGTAGAGACTATACTAGTATATATAATTATAGCCGGTAGAGGCTGCTACCTGGTTAAATAAGATATTAAAGATGCCTTCCGGATCATACCCGTCTTATTACAGTCGCGTTACCTACTCGGCTTTATTTGGAAGGGAGTTACTTATATCAAATGCTGTCTGCCATTTAGCTTATAAATAGCCCCATTCCTCTTTAACCTATTCGCTAAAGGTCTCCACTAAATCCTAGTATAATAAATTAACTCTGCTATTAAGCACTACCTTAACAACTTTATATTCGTAGTTAAGTATCTAACTATACTGCTATTACTAAGGGAGGTATACCTCTTAGTTACTAACTAGCTAGGGGTACCCCAAAATAATACTAAGAATATTGAAGGTATGGAGGCTGAAGTTCTGGGTTATACTATTAACACCATAGCAATGGAGTTAAGACTCTTACTAGTTAAGCAACAGAAAGCTATTAATTAGGTAACTAAAGCCCTCTAAATAGGCTGGCTATTATTACAGTAAGCCTAATAACTGGCGGGCCGCCTAGTATAGTATGTAAGAGTTATCTGCCTTAGGTGCTTGTACTCTCGCTCCTTATAAGACTTTATAATAAAATAGCCTACTAGGTTATTAAGATATACGCCCTAGCGCCTCCCCCTAGAGCTTAAAGAAGACCTTAACCTCTAGCTTAAGGTTCTTATATTAAGTAACGGTATACTATTCTTTA
>Ga0307515_10003936_pt1 | contig 31009 bp, 18 predicted proteins | sample 17_EM_MG_FD_194513 | JGI IMG/M metagenome (GOLD analysis project Ga0307515, IMG submission 194513) | Populus trichocarpa ectomycorrhiza microbial communities from riparian zone in the Pacific Northwest, United States - 17_EM | ecosystem: Host-associated > Plants > Roots > Unclassified | place...
TTATTCATGATATTGAAGTATAACAACTCTTTTGACATTTCAAAGTTATCATTGACTATATGTTAATAATGTTATAATTCTATATTGACATCATTTCTTGAGTTAAACAACTATATTGAATATGCTCATGTCTAAAACATTTTTTGGCTCAAAATCTAAAATGTTGATTGAAAGCTTTATAGAGTACTCTTGATATTAAAGGTTTTAGAGGTTGTTTTTAATTAAAGATAAAAGTTCAACAAGATAATCTAGGCTATTAAACAAGCATTATAGATTTATTGATGAAAAAGTTATTATAAGCTAGTTTTAAGGTCAAGAAATCCCAAGAAATCAAATTAGATTCAATAAGCCATAAAGTTTAAGTAAGTGATTGATAAACCTCTATGCCCAATCCAAAAATATGATTTAATGCTTCATATAGTAGTCTTGATAGCATAGCCATTAAAGGTTTATTTCAAGGTCAAAACAGCAGTTAAAGATCTTAGCCAAGAAGAGTTAAAAGAGAATTATAACTCCAATAAGCCACAAGATTTAATATGAACATCCAAATAAAGCTAGCAAGCATAATCCAAAATGTTTATTTAGAGATCAATAAAAAAAAGTATTGATGGTAGAGTTGTTAGAGACTATTTTTTAGGTCGAGAAAGATGCCTAAAACCTGTATGGAAAGTGTGGTAGCAGTTGCTTTTCAAAGTGTTTTTCACTTAGAAATATATCAAAATAATTTTTTTTTATTTTTTAAAAATTATTTTTGATATCAACGCATCAAAATGATCTAAAAATACCAAAAATATATTAATTTAAAGCAAAAAAAATAAAATAAAAAACTATTTTTTAAAAAAATATTTTTGAAACATAAAAACAAATAGGAAAAAGTAAAAAGGTAACTCAATTTTAAAATAAAGAAGAAGACTTACCCGCCGAGAAAAGCCTTCATATCCTTTTTCTCGGTTTGAGAGACCAGTTCTCTTTCAACATGCACTTTCAAGTCACTTTCTGCAACTAATCCAAACTTGAGTTGAAGTCTTTTTGTTGTGGTATAGGAAGAAGGCTTCAATTGAAGGATTTGGGTTAGGGAAAAATGGCTTGCAAGTTTGGTGTGGCTATTGTCTATTAAAGTATGGATTTTTATCCCTACTTGAAAACGATGATGCATTTGAAGATTCAAGACCCTAGTTAGAAAATTTTGAATTTCTTGTTGGGGGCCTAGGCCCTCGTTAGCCACCTTCATTAGCCACCTCCTGGCTCTGTCCTGAGTAACTGGTTTTTGTAGTGGATTCAACAAGTCATAATGATCTAGATGTCCAATTGAGATCTGTAAGTCAATGTGCTTGTAATAATAACGTGTTTGTTTAGAAATGTTTGAAAAAGGAAGCTAAAGATGGGATCAAAGTCCTTAATCCTTGTTTAGTTTACTAATAAAAGCAAAGGAAAAGATGGATTTTGTTGGGAGAGTTCAATCCTCCAAATAATTAAAAATCTTAGTAGACTCCAAATTGAGGTGTTTAAAGCATGAAGATTATTAAATGACACATATTCTTTACTTTTAAAGAAATAAAATGCCCTCTTTTTCACTCTTCAAGGATGTTCTTGTGATTCAATAATTAATCTCATTTTTCTAACCCTATCATCCCCTTCCTTTCCCCATCTATACGTGTTTTTAATAGCCCTACCCTTCTTCCATCCAAATACAATACAGCAAGAGACCGAATTAAAAGCAATCTACTTTATAAGATGGGCACCCCAAAGCATATAAAGATCCCATTCAGACTCTGTATTTCCATATACACGGGAGGAAGTCAAAGCCAAAGGTAAGCGACCTAATAAATCCACGTGCTTTAGGCAACCTACAAATGATTAGTTCAGGACTTCCCCAGAAGCAACGGCCTACTCTCCAGCTTCATCGAGATGAACTTGAGGCTTCCAACAAACCTGCGAAAGGAAGTAAATAAAAATTAAGTGACAAATTTGACACGATGCTGCTTCCAGAATCCTGACGGTAAATGGGAAATAAATAAATGACCTTGGAATGTTAGAATGATGAGGTGCCCACTGAAGAGTATCCTGCAGCTCTCATCTCTTTAAAAGTTCCAGATAACCAGTCCAGGCCCTCATAAAGTCCATCTCCCCTGAGAGCGCAAGTCCCCTGTATGTGCCATTTTCTGTTCTGGAGTTCGAAAAGACCTAGTCCTTCGCATACTTCCATCGGGGTCATTGCTCCTTTCTGAACAAGAAAAATGGAGTCCAACATATCACTATAGATATAACCATTGAACAAGCATGCAATAAAAATCAACATGTATATGCATTTCGATGCAACACTCTCATTGAATTCTTATGCATGCTTACGGCAAATCTATTAACAATGATACAACTAGCAAAGGACAATTTGAGTGAGGTATAGATATAGCAAAGGCTGTGGTGTCTTGGCCATCAACATGAAGCAAATAGCAAAGGACAAAAAAATGGACCTCAACATATAGAAAGCATTTGCTCCTCTCAGCCTTCTCTAGTTTGTCCTCCTTATATTGGAGAGTTTTTGCCCTTCACTTCATCTGTTCGTGCATAAAATTGATTGATATTGTTTGCTCGAATTAATGAATGTTCTAATTCCAATTTTAAACTATTTAGCCATTGAGAAAATAGAATCACTATTATGCATTTGTTCATCAGATGTTCACTCTCTGGGATGTTGGGGTATGAGTGGCATTGGCAAAACAAACATCACTGGAGCAGTGTTTGATCGGATCTCTACTCAATTTGATGGTTCCTGCTTCCTTGCCAATGTTAGAGAACAATTGGGAAATTATGGAATACTTCATTTACTGAAAAAACTTCTTCTATTGTATTGACCAACAACATCATGAGACTCAGAAAGAACTTGCAGAAAAAATGGAAACAGCAACCTGCTGTGCTTTCATTCAAATGTCCATGTGCTCTTAGCAAATCAAAACAGAAGGCCCTGGGGTGGGGGAAAGGGAAGGAGATTGAAAGACATGAAAACAGGCCCCGAAGTATCTAAATACTGTTTCAGACAGATGGATGCCTCCTTTCCATTAAAAGCATAGCAGATTTAATAAATCAGCCCTTTTATAGAAGCTTCATTTCACCTTGCAAATTTCTAAAGTCCAAAATCTAAGTGCCAAGAACTCTTCAGCAAGCACATGAGATGTAAGAGCCTTGATGCATAACATAAGAAGCAAGTCTGAGAAGGCATAATTACTACTCACATCTAGTGCAGTTGATAAACTTAGAAAGCAGTCTGGCAGTCAAGTATTTTAATCAAATCCCTACTAGACAAAGTTAATAGCTTGATGTTATGAATTTTAGTCAAAATTAGTGAGGCTTCACCAAGTGATTCTCTTGTTTAAAAGAACAAGAGATTGATCTGAACAGAAGTTTTAAAACCTATATATTTCCAGAATAAGCAAAGTTTTTCAAATTTCTAGCTGCAGCTTGCCAAATATCTAAGTTCAGCATCAAGTTCAGATGCATCTTTTCTGACCAAAACAGTCTTAATATTATCCTGATGTTTCAACACTGTTCTCAAGGTATCATATCCGGGTTTGGTACCTTTTCTTTCTTTTCTTTTTTGTTTTTTTTGCGATGTTGTTAAAATTGGAAGGAAAAAAAAAGATTGCCTTATCTACCTTTCTAATACAGATATCATCCAGAATAAGTAGGAGGAAATAAATACCATCTAAAAAATTTACCAAATGCAAATACTATTTTACAGCCAAAAAGAAAAGATTTATCATTATCACTGCAATGAATTCAAACAGTACAGAACAGTCCTTGTTCAAAACTCTCGGAAAGTTTATTATGCAGTAAAGACTATATTTCAGGTATCATACATCTTAATTCATATTTCATCTTTCATTAGCCTCACATTTTTAGAAGCACGTAGCTCAAAGGATTGTCACCTTGAGAAATATACAGATGTCAGCACAAAAGTTAGAGATCCATTCATGCAGATATGCTGAAATTAGGGTTGTCACAAACCTCCTCCCTATTCCCCCATGTTGATGAGCTTATAATTGCATAGGGGTGCAGTAAGACAAATTTTATGGGATAGGATAATTTCCCTTTTCTCTGTATGACGTCATGATTCAGGTTCATTTGGGTGAGTATTGTTAGCTGATTCTGCTTTTTTGCTTTTATATTTTAGAGGATGTCTTATTATCTAACATGATTTTGTAATTCTTTTTGTCCGTTAATATAACTTCCTTTAATCTTAAAAATATTCAGGTGGTAGCTCATTTTTTTTTATTTGAGTAAAGAGAAAACAAATGTAGGTGAATTTGCCTAGATTATAGTTTATCCAATAAATTACTGATGTGGGTAATGAACAAATCTGGAAACAGAACGAGGCTTTTTTATATGAAACAAAATAACTGATAACCTGCCCTACAAATAAAATAAGGAAATTAACAATTCATATACAAGTTCATCAAGCAAGAAACCAAACATGAATACCAAATTGCATTGCATGGTTTCAGTCAACGCAAATATAGAGAATCGCAGGATAAATGATTAGCACAACAGGCTCCAGAAGTCAGTCACAGTAAAAGGGCAGCTTAGATATGAATAGACATGGTGATAAATCATTGTAGCAGGTAAAATGAGTGCGTGCGTCTGTGTGTTTTAGTCTTTTGAATTATGATTATAAACTTGTACTGGGATTCTATATCCTCTCTGCTCTACTTCTAAATCAGAAAGACAAAATCTTCTCTGTGATATTGTTCTACTTTGCAAGATTGCATGGGTCAGATAGTTTGTATCTGTGCAGGACATTGACTTGGATATTTCAATTCGTATGCAGCTCATCAGAATCACTTAAGGAGTACTCGTTTAATGAGTTTTATATGTGTGGGAAAGCACATCAAATACCATTAATAGAACTTACCATGTCCTGTTTGTTGGCAAACACCAAGATGATACTGTTGAGCATAAATGGATCTTTGACGATGGTCTGAAAGAAAAGGTGGTGGTCAACTTAGAACTCTTTCTAACATTAGCATGGTAAAATCTGCATACCTTTCTGAATACACAACCTGAAATTCTTCCTTAGCTCTTCCAATTCTCTCCCGGTCCAACGAATCAACAACATATATCTGCATAGAGAAATATACTTACTACTGAAAACAAGGTACAAGCAGTTGTACTATTACAAGACCCTTCAGCTTCAAGACAGAGCATATGAGTTGCACAGACGCATATGTGGGATCAATGCAAAGCGAAAATCGAGATTTAGAAAGAAACAATGGATTGCAAGAAGCATAACCGGGCAAAATAAGACACGCGGACAATAGCCATTACCAGCCCATCGGTGTTATTGAAGTAATGCCTCCAGAGCGGCCTTAGTTTCTCTTGTCCACCAACATCCCAAACGGTGAACACCACATTCTTATACTGAACTTTCTCCACGTTGAACCCTGTGGGAGAAAGGAGGGATAAGCATACCCATATAATACTTAAGCGCTGCTCCTCCGATCAATGGAAGCATACCTATAATATAAGGAAAGATGTTGCAAGGAAAAAAGACCGACCAATTGTAGGGACAGTGGATAACACTTCTCCAATGTGCAACTTGTAAAGTATGGTAGTTTTACCGGCTGCATCGAGTCCGAGCATGACAACCTAAGTCAGCTCCAAACAATTTTGGATTGCCGAGTTTCAAGAATACAGTCAAAATCTCTTGAATTTCACTTCTCATGCGAAATTAATTTGAATAAAGCAAAAGGATATGCCAGAGAAGAGTACCCGCATCTCGGTATTGCCGAAAAAGGTGTCGAAGAGCTTGCGAAAGGCTTGACCCATCTCCTCTCTATGATGATGATCCTCCCAGGTATTCCTCAATTCTATCACTTACTGTTTAGTATTTCTTGTCTGATCTAAATCTAACAGAGTTCTGTTTCTCTCTTCTTGTTTATCCTCTTCTTTCTCTCCAAACAGAGAGAATAATGACACGACACAGATGATCGCACGGCATGGCCTCTGCTTTTCTTCTCTTTTCTTTCCGTCCATATGGAATTTCATTTATTCATTTTCTTCTCTCTCTTTTGTCTTTTTAGGCTAAATTTCGTCACTGTCAATTTCCACTTTATTTCTTCGCTACCCTTGTATTTTCCAAAAGTTCCTCATGTTGCCTCTAGCTTGCTTTTTGTATTTGCTCTTGACATTTCTTTTGTACAAGGTGAGAAATCTATTTATTTACACCTTTATCTTTAAAAAAAACAGAGAGAGAGACACAAAATTCAAAGTTCTCGTCTTGAAAAATCTGAAGGTTAGGGATAAGTTATTACAAGAGTGGTTATTACAAGAATAATTCATAATTCATACAACTTATGAGCTCATCTATTTCATGGCAGTGATGTGTGTTAGAATGTCAATTATACTGCAATATTCATTACTCTAATGGTTAAATACTCTTGTTTTGCATAGAACTTTATCGATGATTAATAATGTAAACATCAATCTTTTTGGTTGATGTTTGATGTCAACTATTTTTACTAATTTACAAAGTGAATAACTACTATTTTTTTTGTTTTAGATTAATGTGGGTGTCCGAATCAGTTTTCGTGTACTTTGACTGATCCCATGGATCCTGAAGTTAACGACCATATAAGCTTCCAGTAGTCCTGAGATTTGTGAGACTTGAACTGGTGAAATAACTACTATTCTTAATCAAATTAGAGGTGGTTGCTTATTTTAAATGTAAAAAATACCCTCTATAATCCTTCTTTAAATTGATCAACAAATCAACCATTGATGATATGGTAAATTTAGCATTGTTTTATTAAAATATTAACAATGTTTTACTTCCTAACATGTTATCAAACTAAAAAACTTCAAATTGAAATGTTATTTGGCTTAGATAGACGTTTAGGATGTGTAAGAATTGTTACATTAAGTTTTTATCTTAATAAATTAACACCTAGATCTTCATTTTTTTTATCCAAAAATCTCCAATTTATTTTTGCAAAAAAAAAAAGTGATTTTCAGAAAACATAAGTTTATTTCTTCAATAGAAATAACATCTTCCAATACTTCTCAACCAAAATAATCCCTAATCACTTGTTGTAAAAAATGCATTGATTGCATCCCTAAAGTAAATTGAGAAGTCATAAGAAGTGCCCTAGAAAGAGTGAAATGAATGAGGAACGTCCTAGCCTTTACAAAGAAAAAATTATCCCAAAAAAAGATAGCCTCTTCCCTTTTGATATCGACAAAGAAAAGCTTCAACTTTAGGATGACCGCATCAACTTGAATATCTAGAAGAAGTGGATTCCAATATGGCCTTATGTTGCCATCATTGACCACATCAACTAGCTAAGAAGAGTTCAATATCATTTTAGTAAGGAATGGAAACTCTCCCTTTTCTGGTCAATCAAGCAATGTCTTCATCTTCAAGTATGGCATGTAGATCATTACTTTGTATAATTTGTCCATGATAGGAGGTCTATACCTAAGGGTGAATAAATATCACCCTTTTTAAAAAGAGAGAAGAAAGAAGAAAATTTTCCAACCCTATGTGAACATGTAGCCTTCCTTCTATATTGGTTTTATAGGAACTTGATATATTCTAGTCTAAAAAAACTAATTAATTCCTATTTGAAGATAATTATGGCCTTAGCTAAGGGTAGAACTATAACACTATAGTTATTAGTTTTTTTAATAAAATTTAAATTTTTTTTCAAATCTCATTCTATTTTGTGCAAAAATTTATAATCAATACTATTTGAGAACAGATGAAGCATTTTCTCTAATTTATCTAGGGTGATTAATCCTCTCTTGGTTACTTAAATATCTTCATATAATTTATATTATATCTAATATCTACCCATTTATTTCCCTTGATAAGAGTAATGTGTAGCAGGATCAAAACATAACATTTTTTATATAAGATAACTTAGTAATCATAAGTTTAAAAACCACTTACACAATCGTCTCTTAAGTCTTTCCATAGACACAAGTGATATTTCTATATTGAATTCTCATACGGGTCATTTTAGTATACATGTCATCTGACAAACACCTACATATTGTTTTAAATATCCTTCATACCTTAGTTTATGAGAACAATGTCTGTTTTTTTTTATAAAGAAAAGAACATAATATATATATCAGTCTCAGTAGCTATAATTAATATTCAGTCTTAATAAAGCATTGACTAGGACTATTTAAAAACAATACTTTGATGCGATAGGAATCTTATAATTATAATAACTTTATAATTTCCTTTGCAAAGCATTTTTTATCTCATGAACTTTATGTTTACTTTAGATTCATTAATAAAATATTTGATGAAAATTAAAAATAAATAAATCTTTATTAATAAATAAAATATATTTATAAGAATAAAATCAATATCACATATAACCAATTAATTGGCTATAAAATATATACACTAATATAACTCAGGACCACATGTTTTTTAGGCATATCTATAAGGAATGCCAAGTTAGGAGTGAACAACACCCCTTCATGGAAAAGGTACATCTTGTCATGTAAGTTAAAAAAAAAATTTAAAAAAATAAAAAAACTTTTGAGTCACAATTAAAAGAAGAGAAATTATAAAGAAACTTTTCAACTAAATACTTTGAGTAACAACGGACTTAAGTTTATTGTAAAATCTTTTTGTTAAATTAATAAATAGAAAGCTCATATCATAAGCTTTAGATTAAAATGCATGTAGACTATTTTTTGGTAAGATATAAAAAAAATCAAGAAACTCTTCTTTTATCCTAAATCAACCCATATTAAGATCCTTCAAATTGTTCAAAAGTTTATAATTATATAGGAGTTCACTTATATATTATGTGATTTTTTTATTTTTTTAATTAAGCTTTTTTTCTTGATAAATTTATAAAATCAAATGATACAATAGCTTTCTTAAAAAAAATAAAGAATAGTTAAAATTTTAAATTTAATATGATTCAAGAAAATAAATATATTATATATTTAAAAAAAATTATTGCCTCTTGATTATAGTGTTAGGATAGAAATTTTCTAAATTCAAATTCAATCAATAATAAAAAGAAATTTAAAAACTAATACTAAGTTGGAAAAAAAACTATAAAATTTATACAAAATTTAGATTAAATTTTTTAATAAGCATGAGATCTATTAATATTTATGTTCAAATATACATAATTATAATGATTATGATAACACAAGATAAGATTAAAATGAAATAATTAAATTACTAAACAATTGTTTATATATAAATAACTAAAATTATATTATCCTCGAAATATGGAACATACAGGTAGTTTTATATAGTAAAACAGTAGCATTCTCCTTGAATTTTCTACCCTCCTTTGCACCATGTGGATTCTCAAGTTCTAACATGTATAAAGAAAAACCTGAATTGTGCTTCCATGTGTTCTAGTGTTATTTTTTTAACAATCACTAATTAATAATTAGAGATTTTAATTACTTGTGGAAAGATAATTAATATTTTAAAAGTAACTGATAACTTACTTATTTATACTAAAAATAAACATTAACATGTCAACTAGATAAAAAAAAAAGTAATTATCTATAATTATATATATAAAGAAGTTAAAATCAACCATAAATAGTAAAATCAATCAAGTTTAAAGAATCCTAATTTATCAGGAGAATTGAAAAGTAGTTGATTAAATGACTAAAAGTGATGATAAAAAAAAAAAAAAAAAAAGAGGTCAACTGTAGGAGCATGAGTTCACATAAATGACCAAAATGTTCACTCCTATAGGTTCTTCACAATTTTACAATACAAGTTTTCCACTGTTTTTCAAATGAAGAATAAACATGAACAATGAATGTTTTTAATATATATAAGCACTTTTTATAAATGTAAAAAATAATTTGTTTATATATATTTTTATATCAGTTACTGTCATAAATATAATTTTTATTATAAATCTAATATAAATAAATCTTTTTAGTTAAAAATATAACTATTTCATGGTAGTTTTTAATTTTGCATAAAATAAAAATAAATATTAAATAATTAGATTATCACAAATACAAAATATTAATACGAGTACTATATTATATTATAAATTATGATTTATCATAATTTATAATATAATATAGTACTCATAATCTTTGGTGTATTTTAGTGAAAAAATTAGTTTTCACTTTTAACAAATGAATACATTTTCCAATTTTTCATTGGAAAATGAAAAATAAAAAAAAGGAAAAAGGAAAAAGGAAAAGAAAATAGATTTTTTTATTGTTAAACAAACACACCCAAAACATCTTAACCATTGTTTTTTTAAAAAAAAACCACATTATAGAAAGAACAAAAAAACAAACAACATGGGGTTTTCACTGTAGACTCATGTCACTCTAATTATAGACATAAAGCATTGTAGATTATAACAATGCTTCTTCTTCTTTTTTTCATCTCCAAACATTTTTTTTTTATTTTGCCCTTATAGAACCAAATTGATGGCCAATTTAAGTGAATTTATTGAGAGGGGGCAAGATTAAAAGGCATAGGACCAAAATGAAAAAATAAGAAAAATAGATGGCGACTTCAGAATTGACATGAAAAGTTCACTTTGATCTTCCAACTTTTCAAATTATAGATTTTTTGTCATTTCAATTTTAAACAATTCCATTTCAATCCACAACTTTATTTTTTTTATTTTTTAATACATGATTTGAGAGGGGAGAGAAAGTTTCAATTAACATCAATTTCAGCCAAGAAATAAATTTCAATCTTAGTATCAACTTGTTTCATTTTATGAGGAGTTCCACTAGAGTATTCTTTTGAGCTAAGGTGTTTTTTTACATTCTCATCGTCCGAGAACATAGATTTGAGCTTGAAATTTTATTTTTTATTTTGGGTTGATTTTGAATTTTTATATCAATTTTAGAGTTACTTGAGACCATAAATGGATTTATCAAGATCTCAATGGTTTTTTCTAAATGTGTTGGGTCAATATAGGTTGAAAATTAAATTTTTTAGCACAAAATATCCCTGCCTCGATTTTTTAGGGACCCTCCGATCACTAGATTATAGGGCTACAAACAACATATCATCTTTTAAAGATAAGAAATAAAAGGCGGAAGACACCCTCTGCCGTTTAATATAAATAATTTAAGAGGCATGATTTGTTTTGTTTTCTTTGATATTAACACAAAAATAATGTAAAAATACTAAAGAAGTAATTTTAAACAAAAATAATTTAAAATTTCAACAAATAGAGTTTTGACCTCATTACCAAATACCTCTTATATTCACATCCTGTCATAGGCTAAAAGGAAAAATGGAAAAACCCAACACTTCCTTTTTAAAAAGAAAAAAAAAAGGAAAAGGGAGATTCAAATCAAATGAAAGTTGGAATTTCAGTGTAAATCTTAGTCTATTCCTATACTGCCCGTAGATTCAAGAGAGGTTTGTCACGAACAATTTCGACAACAAAGGCAGGTCATTTTAAGGGTTATAGAGGTTTGGATTGACGTAAATTGATAATGTATAAAAGGAATTACAAACAGATGGTGATTTTAGGGGAGTGCACCTAGTTTACGATTTGAGAGATGCAGAGCCTAATTGAAAACACAGTCCAAATAACAGTCCTTCAAATTTTGTTAGTTCCTAAGATCCGACGTCGGATAATAAAATGTAAGCAATTCTAAAGAAGCAAGAATTAAGTTTTGAGTCTGAATTTACATGGAGTTCGAGAAACAATTCAAAGAAGAAAAGACATCCTCGTTACCATCCATCCACTGACATGGAACATATTTTGATGTTTAAAGGCCTTCGTAATGAATGACGGATGGATGACGGCAGCATTTTTCACGACGCAATCGAGTAAAATAAGAAGCCATATATCAAAACACAATCACAGTATACTTTTGATGAAGTCGGGAACTATAAATAAAAATCTCGAAAACAGAATTCCCAACAAAACAATTCCTGCACAACTCGCCAACATTAGCATGCACTAGGATGAATCAATCAACAATTCAGGAGTCATTTAAACAGTTTGATCCCATCCATCATCGTGAGAAGTCTCAAGCTGGATTCACAAACCGTAAAATGACTCAACATATTCCTACATCAGCCCCTAAATATTCTACACCCAGCATAGCTACTAGATATATAGGCACTATAGCCAGCTGCCAAACCTCCAAAGCAAGGCACCTTTGTGATGTACCTGGTTCAACACAAAGGAAAACTTTGGAGAATCAAGGGAAAAAAATGCTGTACCTGTTCATATCCACTGCCAGGTAAACAAATCAAGACGCCCACAGCAACTCCCCGCGAGTTGTATTCATGAAATTAGCTTCTGCTGCAAAAATAGCTCTCTAAGAATCTAACATCTCATCTTGTATTTCATTAGGGGCAATAAGCCCTGGAATGGAAAGCATTCTTTGTCGCTCCCTTTCCCTCTGAACAGCAGCCTCTTCTGCATAGAGATCTTTATTATCCTGCAGAAACAACCAAGCATTCAGATTGTACTAGACCGATATCGGTGGCAGAGGGATGGTTATGGATTGCCGGGAAATACTTTACCCTTTAGCCTATTATTTTCTAAATGGATACCCATACCCGCTTAACCCTCATCCTACACATCAACTCAGATAAATTGTTTAACTAAGTTTGACAAATTCTACTATTAGACTTTCAGGGACTTAATTGCAAAAACATTTCTTACAGGGACTAGAGAATATTTATTATATCAATTATGAGAGCAAAAAAGAATCCAAATAAGGACTAATTTGCAAGAATAATAAAATATGGAGACAAAATAGATATTTCACTGGGCTAATATGAACATTTGCAAAAGAAATTCATTTTTTTTCTAAACTGTATTTTTAAATGAGTCAAATGGATGAACTCACCCAATCCATTTAAATTGAGGTGCTTTTGGGTCAATCCAAATAGTTACTCATTTAAATTTTATATCAGACACTTTCTGTAACCATGTCCCCTTTAAAATAGATAGGTGGGTGTGTATGGGTTTGCTACCACTAAACCATATAATTGCACAGAGACAATCATGACCACTTGGTGCCCACAAACATCAACATCTTTAATACAATCCACTAATTTGTAGGAATAAGGAGTTTTTACCTGAGCAGAAAATTCCTTTGATTGCACGAGAAAGTCTCGAATGTGATTCTTGAATATGGACAGGTTGTTTTTTGACTCAAATAGTCCGTTAACAAATTGAGTGACCTGAAAAAGCCTTAATATTAGTGAGAACTCCAAAGGATGGCATTGGAGTAAAGACCATAATAAAGAAACAGGGAGGAAGCTAAATAAATGATCTCACCTCTGATGCAGTCATGTTAGGGAATGATGTGCCCAGAAGTTTAATGGTGTACTCACGAACAAACATAGCATTATTCAAATATGGATAAGGGACTGTTGTAGTATCCCACAGAGGCTCTGACAAAGCACCACTCTCCGCCTGAAATGTTGCATCCTCATTAACCATGGTTGGTACAGCCTAAAACTAAGAAAAAGACAACTGCAACACACATACCGAGCAAAATAAGTGTTGTAGCACCAAAACATGCAACTTAAAACCAGGTTTGTGAAATGTATCTGTCAATACAGCAAATATTTCCTGCTCAATTGTCAAAAAGTATGACCTGTAGAACTGATTACAGAACTCAGACGCCTGTCAAATTACACAGAAGAGTAAGCATCTCACATGGCATGATATTGATGATTGAACAGAATAGAGGGTGGGAGGGGGGGGGGGGACACACCTGAAAGTTCTTCAGCATCTCTAACAACAGGTTTAGACCAGTCTCAGCTATATTCCTCTCTGTATGACGGAATGCCCATATAATTGAATCCATCACAAGCTTCAGTTGCTGGTATTGAACATGAGACAGAAGACTTCAATTTAATGGGGAAAAAATTGTAAAAAGGCTGCCCCTCAAGTTTAGCCTTTTTCTGACTATTATAGTCCAACTTAACTTATCAGTCCACTCCTTCAATTATTTATCCACCTCTCTGATGTAGTTTAATGAAACAAAACTGAGTGCTTCTAAGTTCTAAGATCACATTGCAAGGCTAATCTCACAAATCACTATGGAACTGAGCAACACATTAGGATCAATAGAAGAAACAAAATAAATTCAAACACCAACCTCACTAGACAAACGAATCAAGGCAGGGAAACAATGTGCAGCAATGGCACGAAGTAATGAAAAGAACTTAAGGCGATGTTCTGGATAATCCTCGAAATTTTTGGTTATCATCTGCAGCACAGAACTACTCATCTCAGTTGAACAGCTTCTAATACACAATTCCAAAAAAAATTAGCTTTAATCTTATATATTGATCTTCAATGACATGTGAAATGCTATGCCATATATACCACAGCATGAACCGATGGACCTTTACAAGCAAGATATCAGGGGTAGGTATTTCGGGGGGAAAGTGCTAAAATGTACATAGGGTTCCTATAAGCAGCAGCATTTAATGACATGGCATCCTCGTAACTCCTAAGATATAAGCATAGCGTAGCCATAGCTACATCAATCTCCAAAAAGAAACAGGAAAAAAAAGGAGCATCATGTCAAGTGAATATCAGCAGATTGAACATAGCATCTGAACTCTGAAACAAGGATCGTTGTACTGTTGCTATACTGACTTTCCAATCAGTATCTATATTATCTTAATGAAGCAAACGTGTTGCATATACAAATCATAAATAAAGAGAAAATTGCAGGACCGACCAGCAAATATTATACAAGGATCTATTAGTGTTGGATGCTTTTATACAACTATTGAAACACAATACGTGAACACTATGTGGAATTCCACATTCCATGCAAATATAATAGTTTACTGGTTATCATTATTCCATCAACTATATTATCACTGGCCATTTCACAATTTCCTATTAAACATTAGGATATAATGCAGAAAATTGGTCCTCAAATGCTGTTGCAAGATGCAACGAAATGAAAGATGATGTGTTGACAGAAAATATCACATATAGAAGCCACATAAACGAGAACAACGATTTACAACCTCCATACTTACCTCCAATGTACACTGGAAAACAGCTTCAAATATTCGAGGTACATCTTCTATCATTGCAGCTTTGTACCTTCATCCAGGATAGAAAAATATCAGAAAGAGATATCTAACAGAAAGCATAATAATTAGGAATAGAGCATTTTGCAGTGGTCTATATTGCCTCCAAGCTGCAAGCGCAGCAGAGATTATGAATATCAAGACTGATACAACAACCAAGCCTCAATCCCAAACTAGTGGGTTGGCCAAGACTGAAAAATGAAAAATAAAAAACCAATAATGTATTAATAAACAGTGATGATTAGAAGCATGTAATGCAAAAGTCTGCAACATAGGCAACTCTTACTCTATCCATTATGCATTTACAATTCGACAACTAGAGAATCTAACCCTCACCATCCACCAATGACACTACTAACTAGATGTTTGAGATCGACATTTAGTTGAGTTAACATTAATTAGTCATGCTCTATGGAACAGATTGCAGATTTAAGTACTAAATGTTGGTAGTTTCAAGAAATACTGATCTGATCTTTCACCAAAATCATTGCGCTGCAAGCAAAGAGCATTAAGAAAGTGCAACATACTTGTTTATAATTGTTGCAAAAAGTGACAAAACTTCTGATTCCCTAGCATCTGGCAAATTCCTAGCATAATCACCAAGAACAGGATCCATCATTGGGGGCACGAACTGCTTCCCAATTTGTGGTTGATCTTCGGCCTTGTCCAAAAATGTCTCGATGAGCTTAAGTGTCTCCCTCTTAACAGACCTGTTTAGTAAAATCACATTAAAAATCAGAGAAATTTTTAATTGTTCACATCTGAAACATGATCCAAATGATGACTCACCGCAAAAGTTTCACATAGGATGTTTTAGATGCATAAGGCCCTCCTTCTGCAATACTGCTTGATATAAGCTCACTGTACATTCTGCAAAAAAAAAAAGTGATTAACTAATAAGAGCCTGCAACATCTCTGACAACCTCGAAGATGCTTCCAAAATAGCATTAGCAAATAATGGTGAAAAGCACACCTGTACACGTTAAGCATGTCCAAAAATATAAGAGAAATTTGAGATAAAAAGTATGTCCCAAGAGAATTTGCAACACTTGTATTGGTCTGCAAACAAACAAGTCGACGAGATTAGATCATCACATGGCAGTAAAATTAATAGTGAAACACCCAACAAGATCATTAAAGATAGAAAAACATTCAACCCAGTTGAGTCAAGTTTTTACCACGGTCAAAGGCTAGTGAAAACCCAGCCCTGTTTCACCTATGTTGGGTACAGGATCAAGTGAAGGTTCACCCACCCTATCTCCCAACCCATACCCAATATGATATTTTTAATATTTTTTATTTTTATTGTTGTGTTCATAAACCCTATAAAACAAACACAATTGTCCAACTACTTTTTTAACTCGATTGTACTATATAAATAGCAAAAATTCTTTTCTTTAATTTTCCTATATACATAATTATTATTACAATATTATATTGCAAAGCCTATGAAAAAAATCTAATAGTTGAAGTTTAATTTATAATTGTGAATACATGATACTAATGAAATGTTAATTAATGACTATTAATTAAAAATATGTAGAAATAGTATGCTGAAGTGCCTTTGTTTTATATATAACATCTTTCTTTCATGTAATAAGTTGGTATATGATGTACGTTGGGTAGTTTAAGCATACGGCATAAGTCATGGAACATAATTCAAGACTATATACATTATTCTAACATAAAGAGAGCTTTCATGATTCATATATAGTCATATTAATCATTGGTGATGTTCAATGACATAATTCTATATTTTAAAATTGTATCTAGTATTAATATTTTGAGAGTGACTCCAGAAAAATAAGATACCAAGTATGTCAAATTAGCAAACTATGATGTAAAGGAGAATCGTTGAGGTCATTTGAAACAACATACAATTAAAAACCCCATAGAGATATGGTTTGAGTCCACATAACATCTCGTGACGAATAAAGAGCCATACCTGCAATATATTAAGCACAGTTCTGATCACTTCTTGATCTTTCAGAAAATCTACACTTTGATGTGCCTGTCCTATAATTTCTGCCCATTTCTGCAAAACAATAGTCTTATTAGCCTCTTAGCTCTTAAATTTAAAACGAGAATGAAAATACTAAAATAAAACTGATTCTGTATAGTCCCCATGGTTTAGACATGGCAAGTAAACTGAAGAGATACTCCTCTCTGACTGTATCCAGGCTTCAATTTTGTTTGGTCCTAAAATATGTCTAGTAAAAGAGTTGATCGTTCTACTCTCCAACAAAAACCATCACTAAAAACTACATCTCAAACATAATGGTTGCTCTTAAAAAAGGGAACAGTTTTGAAAAGCATCAGAAGACACTTGATCTTCAAGAAAACCAAATGCCAATAAAATATCAAATTTTGATTGATTAAATGGTTGCAAAATATTAACCTAAAATTTGTTTCAATATTTTTGTGGCAAGATTTTAAATAGAAAATAATTGCAATCAAACTAAGAAAACAGGAGAGGAAGTAGGGTTGTAATTTAATAAGGAGCTTTCATATTATAGTGAGGGATTTATTACTGAATGTATAGGGCCCAATCATTAATCATAGGTGGTAACAATCTAGCAAAACCTAGGGATCTATCTTTTTCTCAATAGAATTTATGCTTGAGCTACTTTAAACTGTATAGATTTCTTTTACAAAATTGGGATGGAGAGGGGGAAGGGGGGGGAGAGACCTGGTTAGGGAGATCCATCAACCTCTGCATGTATTCATCTCTCTTCTGTAGATCAGATTCTGCTTGAATCATATGGCCAACCTGTAGCAAAAAATAGAAAAAGAAAAACAAGGGTCATAAACTTCACAAATTGGTGTCAATAACTTAATCCTCAGAAGTTATGGTGGCATACAGATTCATAAAATGTATGTATCTGATGTGGCTCGAGATCAGCAACAGTTGTTGGAAGGCCAGATAGAAGTTCAGATACAAATGGCTCACTTTCTCCAACCTAAAAACCAGATAAGCATCTTCTCAATGAATTTTTGATGCATCACAATTACAACCCAGAAGGCTAAGTGCCTTTGGAAAATAGAGGTCACCTGTACAATAACAAATTTCCGCTTGCATTTCTGGACAATTTTCAAGAATGTGTCACAGGCCATGTCCTGGAAAATTTCAAGATGCATGTTACAGTCAAGCTATACAAGAAAAGGACCAGATATAACATATACAACACAACACTAAATTGTATAACTGCTAAGTACTCACAAAAACTCAGGAGCTTATGTAACACTAACACATGCGATTCAAAAATGATAAAATGTCTCAGAATATGCAGCTTGTCTAGACAATAATATAAATATCATAGAGCAACAAAAATGACCTGAACTCCAGGATGAGTTTCATGCATAAATTCGAACAATTTATTGACAACAGTTTTCAGGAACTTCCAGTGAGCTCTGAGAAATCTTGGGTACTGGCCAACGACATACCTGCAATCAGAGCAAGTTTGAAACAAGAGAATATGAATTGTGCATACTTATACAACCATATCCCCAACAAATTTACTTAAAGCTTCCAGCTATCAGTCTCAAAGGGCACATCCCTAGTAATAAAACAAGTATGAGTAGTCAATATTAAATAGACCATAGAGAAGTTCTCTCTGTTACTCTATCCCTATTTGTTCCCTTCTTCTTTTTTTGTGGTGGAGAAACAATCAGAATGTAGAGAGCCCAAATTGGTAATAACTGTTAAGTGAAAAAGATCCGAGGCTTCTAACTCAGAAAAAGACGCTTTCAAACCCCTTTTGAAATCATAAATTCTTACATGATGTTACTCGCAATAACAGCTTTGTTATCCTTCCCTTTCGTGATTTCACATAAATTCAGCAAATCACGAATGACCATCACAAGAAATCGGTTTTCCTGCCACAGAACAGAGATGTTGAAAATGTCAAGAAATGTATTATTGAGAAGCAAGTGATCTTGCAACAAATGAGTAAACATTAGCCAATTAAGAAATCCTTGAAATCTGAAATGGATGGGTTATATAAAAATACATCAATGAAGAATTGAGCTCCCCTTATCATCAAGTTGTTGGGTATTAAGACAAGTATAATATCAACCCATTTACAGGAAGTGGAAACTGGGAGAAAAGGTAAAAGAAGAGTTGACAAAGATACAGATCAGAGTAGAAAGAAAGATTCATCAACAAGGATGGAACTAAATTCTTAGAAAAGCAAAACAAAAGTCACCAGTAAGTTTTTAAATACTAAACTAAAATTAGAACAGCTGACCTGACATCCTAACAAGCTAATTACCTAATTGCAATAATTAACTTTATGAGCATGGAAATGGAGCACCCTCTTTCATACATATGACATCCCAAAACATCAGGAAATGGACAAAAGACAATTGGTTTCCATTGAAGAATTTAACAAGTCATGAAATGATTTAAGATCCTCTAATATCGCAAGAAAGTGAAAACAGAGTTCTTTTGACATTTACCAGTATATCATCATCAAGAAGTTATTAGCAAATAAGAAATTAGAATTCCATCACTTTCCTATCAGGTCTGGGATAGAAAACAATGCATGCTCATGCCAGAAAATTTTCATTTGTGCCCACTACAAAATTTTATAGAAAAATACAGATCAAACGTGAATAGATAAACTTTCCTATTTCATTTGTAAGAGGATATTTCAGCAAACTAAGGCTCCATTGGTCCAGAAAAGGTAGTTACCTGTTCCTCCATCATGGAACCAGAAATGGATCCAATTGCCCAGCATAAAGTGTTTAAGTTGTTCCAGTTCCAATCTTCACCGCTCAGTTGTTTACTTAATTTCTTCAACATCTGTGTTGCACCAAAAAGGGAAGGCAGCAACATCCATTTTAAGATATCAAACTCCATCACGCAAAAGAGAAGCAAACTAAGCACCAACATACATTCACTAGAGATATATTCATTCTTTCATCTGTCTTGTTTAATATTCATAATAGAGAGATTAAGAGGCAAAAAACTAAAGCAAGGAACCTAATATGATCATGAAAGTTAGCAATAAACTTGCAACAAATAAACAGGAAAAACCATGGCAGAAGAGAATGAGGGCAATCAAAAAACATAATAGCAAAGAAAGTTGTCTTCTTACAAAGCAAAGCACTTCAAAAGGTTAAGCAATATACACAGTGAATATTTTAACAAATCAAAGCTCTAAAGAAAGATAAACAAAGAAAGGAAGTGACTTAGACAAATCTTTTTTGTCGATAACCTCGGACCAATCAATCGAATATTGATTACTTAGTTAGTTTGAAGGTTTTATTGAATCATCATGGTTCTAGTATGAATCTGAGGTTTTCAATCAATTTATAGGATCTTAAAATGCATTTATTAATCGCACATATGGATCTACAGCTATAGACTACAAACAAGATAAGTGATAACTGCAAGGACAAAATTCCTAGAATAAATTATAGTAAATGAGTTCAGTGACGGCTCTTACCTGCTTTTCAGTATCCTCATGATCAAGATGTGACAAATAGATTAATGTTTCTCTCATAATCTGCATAATTGCATTCAAATTAACCATTGAAACTGGTAACATAAAATATCCAGAAACAGAGAATTAATTACAATGCATTAATCCTACTAAGACATTAGATCTCCAAATCAAAAACATACTGATATTGAAAAGCAGTTTGAATTTGATATCCAGCCCATTAACAGATAATGGGCCTAGCCTTGGTCAGTGTTAAAGCAAGTGTTAGAACTAACAACTATATATACTTTGAACTCCAGTATTCAAAAAATTCAAAGTACAACAGAAAATGATGCACGTTATATAAAACTAACAGTATTTACATCAGTACAAGTATAAACCAACCTTTCTCCACATGTAAAATGAAGCTAAGCCTACAAATAATGCCATATGCCCCTCAAGTACCTTAATTATCCATGGTTTAATCACAGAGATCAGAGTTTCATTTTGAAAAATTCAAACCAATCACCAGTATAATCGACATACTATTTGAGCTAGCATGAGGCCCTAAAGAAGCATAAATTGATTTCACAAAAATACTCCATATCCATATTCAAAGGCCAATATGAAATGATTACACAAAAGCTTCAGCCAAGTAAGGATATATCACCTTATATTGAACAAGAACATCATTGTCCTTCATGGTTTCACGAACAATATTACCATTTTCATCTTCAACTATCAGAACCTCCTCGGGTTTAGCCATGCGACAGATCATAAGCATTCTCAATTTCGACATTGGAGCAGCATAAAGCTGCCTCCTCTGCAAAATTTGTGACCCTAAACCATCAACCATGCCATGTAGCAAAGGCATCTGCAGATTCCGAGAATTCAGAGTCTGGGATAATTAATCTCCATTCAAATAATGGAAGTACTCTAAAATAATGAAACAAGAAACTTGTAGCCACTCCATACCAAAGAAAATGCAAAATTTCTAATATTTGCACATGAATGTGTCTATGTAAAATGAGAAAACAGTGAACTACAAGAAGCAGATAAGATTGGCCACCAATACAAGAAGAATGCAAGACCTCAAACAAAAAACACAACAAAGATTTCAATGAACTAAAACATTGTCATGCTTCTCATTGGATATTTACCCACACTTTTTAAGTAAACAATTTTTTTCTCAAATGGGAAAAAGTGTTTTGAGAAAGGGAGGAGAAATACATAGCAAAGGATATCCAGCAAGAAAAAAAAAAGGACAATCCAATCTCTCCATTAAAGAGACTCCTAGAAAAATTACAGCTACTGCAGTGTTGTCTGGATCATGGTGTATCACAAGCAAGAGATAAAAAGGGATTTAATCCTATGTATCGTTCTAAAGCAACAAAAAACAGAAGTCACAATTAGTATAAAGAAGAAAAATAATGCAGCAAAATGACGCATTAGCTGACCACCACATTAATCCACTATACAACCACCATCTGGTAATAAATACATTCTACCTGCAATCCCATCATGTTTACAGTGGCTGCAGGAGTGTCCAAATTATGGTGTGGCTCAAAAAGCTCCAAAACCAAGGAGTTCCAATAGTCCAAGCAAACCTGCAAATCATACAAGGCAGCAAAATTAGTCATGTTATAGGATTTAGAATTACAAAATAATTCACATATACATACGTACATTCTACACATACATAGAGAAAGATGAGGAAAGTGAGAGAAGGAAAATAACCACCTTAAAAACCTCAGTGTCATCAACAAATGAGATATTAATTAGATACTCAAGACCCATTAGCAGAGCAGATATATTCTCCTGAGAAGACTCCAGCACCCGAATATGAGACTGCAAAGACATGAAGGTATCTGTAACATCATTTTTCAACAAAGAAAAACATGCAATCTTGCGACAATGCCAAGAGGCCTCGGTGCAAAAAAACAGAGACAGCACAAATATCTCATACCAGGCAGAAAAATTCTACTAGATGGATCTAATTTTCAAATTCACCATGATCTGAAATTGCAGTCATCAACAGTAAAGCTCAAAACATTCCAACATTAAAAATCACTGAGCCCATAGACAATATTAATCTGTTTTTTTAAAATGAGAGCACATTGATTTTTTTTGGCTTGCTCTATGAAACGCGACAGAGATTACTCAATTCAACAGAACAGCAGTTGGAAACCATTTGGAATCATTTATATGCCCAATTTGTCTTATCTTGTCCATATTCTCTGTGAGAGGTTCAGAAACTATATATCTTGTAAATTTAACCTTACACAAGCAGAAGTCTTCCACTGACTCATTGTCCATTTATTCCATTCTATTCAAAACAAAACACATTGCTAACCAGCACTGAAATCTAAGAGTAATTATATCTAACATAAGTGTATTAAAACTAGGTTAATCCCTCAAGAATTTATTAGAAGAATTATTAGCTCGCTGAGAAATGAATATTACCTTGTAAAACGAAGTGAAAAACAGTGCCAGATTCTGAATGAATGCCTAAACATGCAACAAAAGAGTAGAGCAAATTAGTGTTGGGCATTAATCCTTAATAGAACAGAATGCATTTTATTGCCAACACAGACTTGTTCTTCACTAGATCCATTTGCATAAGCCTCTGGGATCTTGGTGGTTGATGGAAGAATGGCCTGGAAAAGGATAGCAAGAAGAAAGAAGAAATAACAGTAGCTTAGAAACAGAATTATATAAATTCATAAGCATATTCCAATTGTGTCGGAGTTCCCATATCTGAACCTACAATGCTCCACTGTACCTGTAACTGGACCATGAAAAAATTATACATCTTAATGTACTGCATGTTATAGAAATCCCCAAAATTAAGAGCCGCAACCTGTAAATTTCAGAAAAAAAACCAATCAACACGTAATGGTTCAAGAGAAAACATTTTTCTTTCAAAACATTAACAGCATACCTCTGTCAAACACTGAAGGGTAAGGTTCCGATAAGATGGCATGGGAAAAAATTTCAGAAGTGTTTCAAGCTGTAAGGCATAGCAGGAAGAAAACATGTGATGTAAGCACATACCATGAGAACATCCCTTAACAACTATAATAACTAATGCAAGTTGACACCAAAAGTCAATTGTTACAGTACCAACAACTATTTCTGTCTGAAAGCTATTTGATAAGATTTTACATACCAGGGGAGATTCAAAAATATAGCCCAGGGGAATCCAAGAAAGAAAAGCATGCAAGGTGGACAATGTTGCTTGAATAAGCTCGGTTCTTTGGGAGGCTGATAGGACATATAAGCATAACTCATGGATGAGTTGAAACTCACTGTAAACAACAAAAGACAACCCTTGGTGAAACACATACATAGCATCAAAAAAGCAGATGGTATGATAACGGAGAAGAGGTTTAGAAGTATTGCTGCAGTTGCATATAACATAACATGTCAGATGAAGTCCAGGCAACACTAGCACCAAGAATAGTGAGGTGGCAGAATCTAAAGAATCATTACGGAGTTAAATTATTGACAACATATTTGCCAATAAGCTAACAGACAAGAATCAAGAAGGAAAACAAAACACAAAAATCAAATAAGTAGCTAGAATCCCTACAGATCTCAGCAGCTCTTGTTGCCAATATTAACTGCCTTGGTGTGCACGCACATGCACACATATAAACATATAAAGAAGCTTAGAGGGAGCCTTTTGTTTAGGGCAGACATGTGGAATAAGAACCATCTCCCTTTGGTTTGGCATATAGAATATTTAAGTGTTCATTGTATTCTATTTTCTTGGAATTATGATTAAAAAAATTGACAGAGATGCTTAGTGGGAGTTTTTTAAGTGGAGAATTTCAATTATATGTCCTTCAGCATTATATTACATGAATAATATGTATAGTTCATTAAAAGGTTTTTCACATAAAAAAATAATGTCTCATTGAATTATTGACGCCGTGATTTATAAATTTTTTACAATAGTTTCCATTAGAAAATATCCATGGATTTTAGTTCTGCTAAGTGATAGATTTCTGAAACTTGTACGTGATGACCCAATTGAAAAACAAACCGCACAAGAGCAACTAGTTTTATATTTGACTGTGTCCAGTAACTTAACAATTCCACAAACAAATAGACAACCCTACTACCATCTAGAAATGTAAAGCCCAAAGCAGTCACCTGTTTAATGATTGTTTAAGCTCTTTGATCTTCTGTTGAGTCATCTCTCCTCGTGAGAAATCAAAAACTTCTTCACTTAGAAGCTGACAGAATAGCTTACATTAGCTACATATGGAAAAACCGAGAATCTTTCAAATGTGTGTGCACACACACACACATATATATATAGAGATAGAGAGAGACTTACTTTCAATATAACCATGCAATTCTCACATATAGTTTCACTAGTTTTTGCCGCTGCAACAAGATCAGGAATAAAGCTTCGCCACCTAGCTGGCCACTCATGCTTGAGAATCTACATGGGATCAGTACCATAATTATTCATGTTATAATATATGTTCGAATAAAACAAACTAAAACTTACATTAATTGACACAAAATATAAAAAGAACTCTTAAAATTTCAATCTAAAAAACAACTGAGACAAACATTTCTTGAATTCAATGATAACTGGAAAGATCACACTTGAGAGATTAATTATAAATAAAAAGCAATCCCAGCATAAGTGTTTCCGATTGTCATAGATATAATGCATGACACAAGATAGGATATCCAAAAAACCAAAACTAACTCGTCCATGGATTCTTATTCAAATCATACCTGGACCAAAGTAACATTGAGCTTGTTTACATACAGCCTTTCCATTCGAAAAGACGCCTCGTTACTTGAAAGCTATTTAAGAGATCCAAAATGGTTAAATTATATAACAGGTAAAGGGAAGTTCAAGATATGAAAGAAAATTAGCGAAGCTCACTTCCCTCCAAACCCACAACTTTTAGAAGTAGCTACCTGTACAATGACTTCTGAAATATAATTTTTCATTCCATCTCGTTGTTCAACAGGCAATGCATTCCATCTATATTTTATAACACCCTCTAGGACCTGCACAAAAATTAAAACATGTCCAAAAACAGCTGCTCAGTCACTGATTCTCCAATGAACTAAATCATCAGCCAGTTAATTGCCCATGCCACAAAAGTAAATCCATCTGTCCACTTCTTGGACAAGACTTACAGAAAATACACAGCAAGTAATCTCTTGTAAAATCATCACCAAGATGGGAGTAAACAAAAATTAATAAATAAACAACTCCATAATGTATGTGTTAATTGCATAAATTACGGAACTCTCCGTTCATGTGAAAAGGGTAGCTGTAGACTTATTTTAGAAAAGAGAAAAAGAAGAGTCGAAGCACAATGAACATATATTCTCCCTAACTTCTATTGCAGAGGAAGGAAAAACGTTATTTAATGTCAGACTTGAGCCTTGATTAACATCATTAATTTGTGCCTTCTCCCTTGAGAGTAATGAGCTTCCTATACATTTTCTAGACATCACCTTTGCAGTCTATCAGCTTCCTGTATATTTTGAAGACATCAGCCTTTAAATCCTTCATTTTATTAATGCAACCAATAAAATACTCCTGTGGGTTAATGCCAAAATAAAAGATTATTCATATATTTCTTTTCATTACTTCTAGCCATACCCAAACAATTTCATATTTTAGTAGATCATCTGATGTGTAAGCAATGGATGAACATCCATAATTCAGACCCTGAGAAGGCATAAGGAGTCATCTACAAACATTTTATCAAGTCTACGCTCTGCATAGTCCATTCACCCTCTGATAGGGTATACGAGGCCACCCTCCTATACCCTTGCATGGTCTTGGTGCATATACTAGCACCGCACCCTTGCATGGCCTTGGTGCATATACCAGCACCTGGGCATATATCCAGGAATGCAATGCCATTGACATTGGCCTTGAAATGTTTTTAGTCCCATGACATGTCTGAAAGATTTTTCATCATCATGCAAATGGCTAAAAGAACCTTCTACTCAATTCATATAAGCATGTATAACAATCAAGCAAGTGCAATATCTTTGGAGGAATGATTGAAATGAGAACAGGATTAGGCCCAAATCTCAAGGTAGCAAATGACTCTCTTCTTCAATTGCCACACTGAGCCGCACAAGTCTCTTTCATATGATTGGAAACATCATTTCCTATTACTGCAATGCTGGATTAAAGATTGATAATACTGCATAAGTGAGTTTTTATTGGGAAGTGCCATTAGGCTCTTCACTAGATCTCAAAACCTGGTATAAAAGAAAAGACTAGCCTTTGTAAAACACAAACTACCATAATATTTGATGAATCACAACAGATGAATGTCGCAGTCAACTAGATTAAACAAGTTTGTACGTGTGTTTTCTAGAGCTTTCAGAATTCATGCCTACAGCTAGATGTCAAATTATGACTATAAGCATCTGCAACAACAAACCATAAATGATGACTTGCTTCATAGCTTCGAGGGGGGGATCATCCTAAGCAATAATAGTAAAAAAGTATTTTAATGGACTATGTGACAACTAACCTGCAAGGCAAAGAACTTGGTGTTTAGGTTCTTTGTATTTTGTAGAATGTGCACCACTTGAAGCCACATATCTGGATTGCTTTGCAAGTCCTGCAAAATGCGATCGGCAGCTGCCCTCTGTAAACAATAAAAAAACAAGATGCCCAATTAGAAGACGTCCAGTAAACAATGGGAAACCCTAACCCCCAGTGCAATAGACGCTCAGAAAAACAAGAAAAATTATATTGCCAGATTTCAAATTCACCCATATCTGAAATAAAATCTAATAAACTTACATTCAATAATAATAATAATATATTACTGCCTCACTGCTAACAACTAGTAATCAACACTCTTAATAAACCCTAACCCTTGGATTGAAGAAGAGCGGAATTGTTATATAAGCTTAGCATTTGAAATGGAATAAAGAAAGCCTGACCTCTTCTTTAGATCCAGTGCCATAGAAGGCAGCAACAGTAGCATCAAGTAAAGGAACATCAATCGCCTGACTTAAATCCCTAAATTTCTCTGCCGCCATAACCAAAGAAGTCATTACTACTGATTTTAAACCCACACAAAACCCTAGCTGCTTCCACTACTACTACCACCAAACCCTAAGAGAGAGATTAAACGAAAAGGCGAAGCTTCTAGAGAGAGAAAAAAAAAGAGAAAGAAGGGAGCGGGGAAGGGTTTTATGTTTGTTGTAGTGAGCAAACAGTTTAGAGAGAGAAATCAGAGAGAGAAGGAATAACTTATATTTATATATGCGCACGAAAGACTGCTTGAATTTTAAGCAGAGAGGGAGAGTGATAGACTTTGAATTCTTGGCCTTTTTTTCCTCATTTAATTCACTAATTCATCACGTTACGGTACGAGGAGCGGGGGGGTGATTTGGCCTTCTTTGGCTGGTTTTAATGAAATAGGGTTTTCATTGTGAATATTGGATTATTTTATTTATGGAGTTAATTTCAAATTATTTCTATCATGTTTCTCCTAAGGCTCCGCCTAAAGTTTTAATTGTACATTAATGTTTCCCAATATTTGAACCCAGCTAATGGAAAACAGCTTTTTCGATCTCTAGATTTTTAAAATTTCATAAAATATAATATTATATTATTTATATTTAAAAATAAAAAATTAAAAAATTAAATTTATCTTTTTAATTTTAAAATTTTATGCTATTATAAGTATCATCTACTAACAAACCAACATATTAGATAAAACCAACATGATGTTATATAAATTTTAACTAATTAAATTAAATTATTATAATAGTTTTTTTAAAAGAAAAATAAAAAGTGTATTAAAGGATTAGTAACGAGACTTTGAGTAAAGATATTAAGGATTCAATTAATGGACGTCTTCAAAATAATTTAAAATACATGGGTTAAAGTAAATTTTGAGAGGATATCAAAGAATAAAAAAAAGTTTTAATTAATTTAATTTATGTTAAAAAAAAAAACTTGTAAGGAAGCATCAAAAATTGAAATGAAAAAATTCAAATCTGTCAATTTTAACTTTTTATTATTGTTTTGACCATAACTGGAGCTATAAAATAAATTTTGATGTGATTTCAATTGCATTGGAAAGTAGACATCTATACATTTCCAATGACAAATGGTAGACCTTCTAATTCATCAAGACTAGGGATAATTATTCGTTTGAAGTTGGGCTTCAATTTTGCCCACAAATTACAAAATTCAACTTTAGTCTTGTTTTAATTAGTTCGGCTATTATTTATTTATCTTTTAGTTTATTATATGACTTAAAAAATTTAAAGGTTATTTGGGTTATGTTTTATTTTATTATTTTAGTTATTCTTGGTTTTTAATATATTAAGGCTTATTTATCAAGTTTGGGTCTATTAAATGAAATTAGGGTTATCTTTCTACTGTATAAACCAATTGTTAATATTATTTTGGGATTGATGAATTTTTATCTAAGATTGCCACATATTGTGTGCCTTTTTTTTCTTTTCAGGTGGTTAAGTGATTCTTATACTAAATTCTTGATTGAACTTGCAAACTCTTCAAAAAATTAATCAACTTTGTTGTGATTTGTATTTCTCGTTCACGTCTCGTTATAGGCGAAAGATGGAGTGATTAATTGCATATAACTTTGGTTCTTTAAGGCAAGGTTCTTGTTGGATTAAGTTGCAAACATTTCTTCAAATCTCAAATTAGCAATCTAAGAGACAATTATGCATCATAAAATGTGTCATTTTAATTAAAAAAAAATTTTAAAAATAATGGTTTAGCTTTTATTGATTTTTAAAATAATTTATGTTTTTATTTATAGTTTAATGATCTTTATAGTAAACTTTCTTTTTTTCATATAATTTTATTTTTCATATATTCTACTAATTTTTATTATGATATATATTCTATTACTTTTTTTTTTAAGAATTTTGTATTTTTAATCTTATATATATATATATATATATATATGACATCATATGTATCTTTTGATTTAGATATTAAAACTAAAGTTGAAAATATTTTTTTATAGTATTTAGAAATAAAAATATGAAAATGTAAACATTGGATCAACATTATAAGGATGATTATTCTCTCAAACTAAAATTAAAATCAACTCTAAAAACACTTGGATCAACATATAAGAAACATAGTATATATATTTTCGAGTACCTAGACTTAAAACATAATTGAAATTTTCTTGAATTTTGAAATCATCATATATGATGTTTGGTGATGAGACATCACATGCCAAGTGGAAAAAGGAATTCACTATACATGAAATTTTTTAAAGTTGATGTTAATGGTTATCTACCATATGAAAATTGTTGTTGTCTTTTAAAGATAAGATTTTTGAAATTATTATTAAAATTTTGTTGATTTATCAAAATAGATGCTGACGTCATAGAGGATTCTAAATTAATGAATTGTCTAGGGTCACTATTGAAGAGAATGAGCATTGACGAGTTTAAAGATCATATAATTGTTCCATCAAGTAGGACCATGATCTGGATCTTCGTTAGCTAAGGTAAGATCTTATTTTTCACCAGATGAACTTGAAATCTATGGCAGAGCTTTTTAAAGTTTTTTTTTGTATTTAGATTCAAAATTGAAAGATGTAAGTTTAGCTTAAATTTTTCTTTTTAATGTTAAAAATATATATTAAACTAGAGATGAAAAAGGTTGTTCTTGTTAAGATTTTGGGAATTGTACCCAGGTTGTTATAGTATAACGGTAAGATTGATTTTCATTGAAATAAGACCACTATTTTACTTTGGAAATTCTAGATAACTATTGGGAAAGCCCAATGCCATCATCTTTTCTTATTTTATAATCCCAACACACTATCCATGGTATGCCAAAGGTTGCCATAAAATGTAGTGAAGGGAGAATGGACTTGGTTTGCTTGAATTCATAAAAAACCTTTTGTCTTTTCAGGATTCTGTTAAAAATGATATCAGCTTCTAATGAGAAAACCTCTCACCAACCACTGGCAAACCACACTGGAAAATCTTGTGGATAATTCTTGTTAAAATAGATAAACCATGAGTTGTCATAAATTTTTATGTAAAAGACACAATGTCAAGCTTCCATGTAGTCAAAATAACTATAAGAATTGGGTTGAAAGTTTTGATAAAATGATTTCAAATCACTTGGACTTTGATTCCAATCTTAAAAGCTTTAAACTTTAAGGATTTTAAGTTTTGAAAAAGCAATTCTTTAAAAGTTGGTTTTATCTTGATTAAGGGATATTTCGATAAAGTTAGTATCAACCAAAATAAACTCATAAAAATGCCTTGAATTTGTCATTTATGCTAGAGAAAAATGAAATCCTGGAGGATAATAATGAGAACTAATTTGATTTAGGTATTCACAAAGGAATCCATTTTCAATGTGAAAGGTATAAATTGTACTCTTTTGTTACGTAGTGAGTGACAAGTTTAATTTGAGAAGATTTTAAAGGATTTTTTAAAACTGGTTGTTTCTCAAAAGTTTATAAAGCTCGAGTATAGTTTAAAGGTAAAATTA
>Ga0307515_10003937_pt1 | contig 30999 bp, 39 predicted proteins | sample 17_EM_MG_FD_194513 | JGI IMG/M metagenome (GOLD analysis project Ga0307515, IMG submission 194513) | Populus trichocarpa ectomycorrhiza microbial communities from riparian zone in the Pacific Northwest, United States - 17_EM | ecosystem: Host-associated > Plants > Roots > Unclassified | place...
CCAAAAATTTCCTCAGCTGGATAAGCGTGGGAATATTTAACCTAGTCGGGACATATTCCCAGCATATTCCACCTCAGAAAACACCCCAATGCCCACTGTGTGTTGTCGACCGCGTGCGACTTGGCTCGTTCAACGTGAGCATGTGCGTCATCGAACCCATCTTCGCCAAAAAACAACAGCGCCAGGTCGTAATGAACACAAAAAAGCGAATCGTGCCAGTTGAAAGAAGACGAGATTCCGAGGGCCACCTCGAAATGGTAAATAGCCTTCTCCCGCTTGCCCTTGGAACAATATATCTTGCCAAGAACATGATGATATCCGTGGACCAGAAATTGCTCGCCTTTCTCTGAGAGGAGTTTAATTGCACGGGATGCGGCTTCTTCTGCAGCGTCGAGCTGATTGTCGTCATAAAACAGCCAAGCAAGGTAATTCAAACACTCTGCTCGTCTCGCTGTGTTCCCGAGCCACTCGAAAATTTCCGATGCTTCTTCTACTTCTTGTATCCCTTCTTCGCAGAGGCCCATTTGCCGATTTGCAGCGGATAGCTCCCTTAACGCAATGGCGACCCAAAAGTCATCCCCCCGCTCTCTCGAGAGCCCCAACAAGTGAGTAAGGACCCGCTTGCGTTCTACGTGATTTCCAACTGCTTCGAACAATCGAGAAAGGCGGTACAAGCATCGCAGCTTGGAGGAATGGCCGTCTGCGAGCCCCTCGATCTTCGGTCCCAGCACAGTGAGCCGTGGTTTGTGCCAAGCAAGGTGGTCCATGAAATTGGCACAGGAATCCCAGGCGTTGTCCGAGTTTGCGTCGATGGATGTGAAGATATCGAGCAGGTGCTCGACATTCACATCCTCTGACGTGATCCATCGCGCTTCTCCGAACACGGGTTTGCCCGGATCAAGTTCAACTGGCATCCGGGTGAAATAAGATTCCTTGGCCGTGCAGAGGAGTGGAGATGACTTTGGATCCTTTGGGCAAAGATAATCTCTGAGTGGTGCGAGCATTGTGGCGAATCCGTTGCTTCGATGCGTCAGGGAAAGAACACAGAACTTGTCAAAGACATCCGTTCCGTTTGGGATGGTGGGTAACAACCAACCGAGGTTGTTCTCATCGACACCTTGCGGGAAGAAAGCGATCACTCCGAGAAGCGCCCGGGCGTCAGGGCCAAGTTCTTGAAACATGGGGGAAGCCAGCGAAAGTTCGATGGTGGCGGCGAGGCTCTTGTTGTGTCCCGTCTGAAGCACACCCGTTTGGCGTTGCCCCCACTCTCTGGCCAGTCGATTGTTGTCCCACTTGTTTTGATATGCAACGGTGGCCAGTAGGGTGACTGAGAGCGGATGGAAGTCGAGCTGACCGAGGATGTTGTTGATGAGATCTGGTCGATCGCTGTTGTCGTAGATACGGTAGAAGACATCATGTGCGGCATCCATTGACAGCGTGGGGATGTCCAAACGCTTGCAGTTTGATGGGATTGTGGTGATGCGGGATGTGATGCATAGATGAATGCCGCTGAGTTGGCTCAGCTCCTCCACCACAGCAAAGACCTCCTGGGCATTGACTCCCTGTGGGTCAAGAATGGATTCGGCGTTGTCGAGCACTATGAATATTTCGTTGGAGGATAGGTATGGTCGGAGGGGGATCAAGTCCTCGGGGTTTTCGATCCCGGCACCGATAGCCTTCGATAGTTGGCGGAGGAAATTGGCATGTGAAGCGGGGAACCGGTCGCAACGGATGAATCGACGGTGGTCGCCAAATCGTTTCTTGATGCGATCGTGGTGGAGAACAGTCAGAGCGACGGATGTTTTCCCAATTCCACCTGGACCGATGAGGGCAACCGGTGTACAGTTTTCAGTGAGAGTAACGACACTCTCGATCAGCTCGTCGCGTCCGAAACAGACCTTCGGTGGTGGGGGAGGCAATTCTCCAGAAGGGATGCTATACAAACATAAGACTGTCAAACCCGTGGCATTCGAGATCACTGACCTGACTTGAGTCTTGGGGATGGTCAGCATTCTTTATCGATGGACGGAGGGTTGCACTTACTGAGATAACTTGACCACCAACGATCTTCGATACATCGCGCTGAATGTCGAAAACGGTTATGTGGGTGCTCATGACCAACTCGGTCTGAAAGGGGACAATTGGCGGCAACCAAGCAGAAGTGTGGCTAAACGCACGTTGAAAACTTGGAGGATCCTGATGAGGTCCAACTTCCAAGTGGCAACCCTTTCCTTGTCATTATTTGCATGCACAAGCCGAGAGACTGCGTTCCGTTCATTCCGTTTGATGATCTTCTCCCGGATTTCTCCCACAGTTCTGCGAACAAGTGCATCGTCAGTGAGCCATCCAAAATGTGTATCATCGGTTTCACCCACGCCGTGAACTGATTTATGGCATCGCACACGGACGGACTGAGGTCCTCCGGCTTCTTTCCACTCATTCCCCGTTCAATCGCTGTACAGATATCGATGCAGCCTAGCCCGAGATCGACGTAATCCCGTTTGTTAACCATCGAATCCTGGGTACGTGTCAACCCGAAGCCCATCGTCACAGAATTGGAGGAAACGTACCCTGACCATTGTCAGAAGGACACTGACGGAACCAAAAGCAGCCTTGGCTGGTGCGATGCCAGCGATCTCCTTCGCGAGATTTAGACCTTCGATGGCCACGTTCAACGAGGAGAGAACACCCTCGCGCTCCTTCGGTCGTTGGGGATTTTTATCCATCGTCCGAAATCGAGGAAGTTGCGAGAAACGGTGTGGCGCGCAGGCTGTGCATGTAAGGAAGGACCCGAACCCAGATAGAGATGGGCGGTGATTTTGTCATAGCACGCCTCGTGCAAACATAGGCGTTTGATGGCAGGAAGAGAATTGCAGTCACAGTCATGAAGCTGCATGCGATCGACTGATCACCCAGATTCTGTCTTTGCCACCAACGCTCTCAGGTTACCCATAAGAAACACCCAACCCACCGGCTGCGGTGAGTCTGGCATGAGATATTCTGGTCCTCCTCGCCGACACAAGTGCAAAATTCCTGCAGAACCTGGCGCTATGCTGGCCATCAAACATGCAACATATCAAAAGGCGATTTGCCTTCGAGAAGTCTTGGGTCGACTTCACGCGTGAGCACGGCCACGGTAGCCACAATAGACCGGCTCCTGTCCCAAGGGTCCACTTCACTCAAGAGCTTGCGATGGTTGCGTACTCGCATTGCTCTTTGCGCGTGGAGTGCGAATTCTTAGCAACGGTCCCTGTGGTTGCTTCCGCCTCCATTTCCCTATGGGGAGAACGGCGCACCGAAGGGTTGGTGTACACGCACCGCGGTCCAGGACCCCCAGCAATTGAAGCAGCATCCTCTCTAGATTCAGGTGGTCACGCCACGCCTGGATCCATCATCCCGAGCGAGTGTAACTAATGCGCATTTATTCGTTTACTCGCTATTACACTATCCACAGGATAGGTTTTATGCCCAAAATCATTAAGGCGGTTGCTGGTCCGCATAGCCTTGGAAAATCACGACTCTGGAAATAATTCCGACTCCGCCCGCTTCCAGAGTCCATCAAGCCGGAATAACGGTGGGTCGAAAGTGGTGGGTTCACAACTTACCTTCGGTGCGTGTCGCGCTCGTAACGATTCTCTGCTCGTATTCAGCTGTCGTAGGATGATACGGATGGTGTTTCGACGTTGTTGCGGAGCTTGTATTTCAAGTCGGTACCATGCCCCCGTGCCCCCGTGAAGAGAATGCTGGGCCATTGACTTTATTCGCATAGAAACGGAAAAGCTAGCAATGTCCGAAGCACCGAACTATGTTCTCGTTGGCGAGGGCGGAGGTTGTATGACTCTTTTTACCTCTTGTAGTGTGATTGACGAAGTCCTTCTGGACTCACGGTCAAGACGTTCCCGAGATCCCTTCAAACCACCCCCACCGACCCGTGTTGACGATGATGACAATGTCATGCCTGCCGCGTTTCCATTGCTGATGTGCCACCACCGCTGAGGTGAACAGCACCCCCAGTGTTTCGAGCACGGCCGTAAGGATCAACGTGAAGACATGTCTTTGTGGATGCGGAGGTGGTCCCTGTGTCCAGCTGTGGTATGGTGACCGGAGGAACAGCCTCCAAACCCCGTGTATGAGGAGTACTGTATCCTAACTGGTATCGCGGGCATTGGCCGCCTGGAACTTGTGACCCTCGAGCGGACATCCAGAGACTCCGTGGGTGCCACACCTCCGACCGATGCCGGACCGGACTTAACCTATCCCAACTCAAGATTTTCCTTACGGCCCACTAGCTTCACACAATCTTGCCATCGCAGCCTACGTATTCATGCACAAATTTAATATATGCCTGGGATGCTTTCTTGGACCGCGTTTCTCCAAGGTGCATGAGAAGGTGTATTAACGATTAGAGAAAACATGACACAGAAAAGCCAGAGAGCAAACAGGGCGAGTCCAGACTGAAAGAGACGAGAGTCATCAGAAGAGCACCGTCGATATCCTTTTTCGATACGCGTCCCTCAAAGCATCTTCGTCCCGAACAATCCACATAGACCTCAAAGCACCGTATACCGTCGCACGTTCAAGGTAGTCGTACACCAAAAGCATCGTCACTAATTCCCGTGCCTCCTTACTCACCTCCTCGGTCCAGATCATATCGCGGAAGTCCACTTGTCCATCTACGATGCGCTTCTTGACCACGCCTTCGCCCTTCTCAGAGGTCGATGCAGATTCCCACTGGGATTGAGACCGGTTCTGGGATGCGGGGTGCACTTGGGACTCCGCGGTCTTCTGAGACGGTGTAACGTTGTCGGAAGGCCACCAGGATTTGCAAGAGGATCCTCTCGAAAAATCAAAGGGGTGGTAGCCCCTGTGCACAATGAGGTCAGACTCCGCAGGGGAAAACGGCCGGGAAGAGTGACGCACGCGAGCATGATATATAGGATCACACCAGCACTCCAGCAGTCGGACGGCATCCCAACCTGGACCAAACTGTTCGTGAGGTGATCGCATGGGCATTCCTGTGCTCACATATCCAAGCTTTTGGTCGTCCATCGCTAGGATTCCTTCAGGCGGCAGGTAGCTCACAGTTCCACAGACGTCTAAAAAGTTAGGTTTGAAGAAGCCTACGAATACGCGAGTACCTACTGAGAGTTTCCTGGTATGCCTTGGGTCTTGCGAGCCCGAAATCTGCGATCTGTAGAACACATAGCATACGAATCATGAGGGGCAATGGATGAGTGGCCGATACCTGTATTTGCGGGTATGGACCTGGGAGTGTCTGTCAGCACGAGCCAGAGCAATTTATACGAGGTAAGTACCCGGGCTGCATAACAGGATATTTTCGGGCTGGTTTCGCCAACGTGAGCTAGAGTTCTATGTGGAACGATCTCTGGGATCGATACCTTCAAATCTGCATTAAGTCCGTTAGCCTACGGGATCTCATCACCAGGGTGAAAAAGTCATCACCTCGGTGCGATATTTTCTTGTCGTGTAAATACTTGACCCCGACAAGTATTTGGAACATAATATACTTCGCTTCGCTCTCACATAGCCGATACGATGTCTTGACGTGACTGATGATGTAGCTGAACAAGTCACCGCCTGTACAGAGTTGCAGAAATATGTGCCTAGGAAACATCTGAGCCAACGCGGACCTCGATTGTAAAGTGGGGCTTACAGGAATGTGCCATCTTGTTCGAGGTCAAATATACGATTGATATTTGGCTGGACGTGCAAGGTAGCAATCAGTTAAGAACGGCGGAGTTTCCGGCGAGGGCCCTACGTGATCCAATGCGGTAAGGATCCCAACTTCCTTGTACACTTTGTTCACCTCACGTTCCTTCTTTGTCTTGATAGTCTTGCAAGCCACCTGGCGATAATTGACCCGATCAAATGCGAGATGGACCGTAGCAAAGCTTCCGCTCCCAAGGCAATGCGATGTGACCGTATACTTCCCGATCGTCTTATCCCAACATCAGAGGGATGTTGGTCGGTGAACACGAAGACAATACCTTCTGAGCAATCTCGATTGGGGGCGTCGGTTCGAATATATGTGTTTTCTCCCTAGCGGTCTTGAAGGAGAACACGCACTGAAACTCTGGGGAGGGCATGAAAACGAGCCAGTGTGAGTGTGAACGGGAACCGCACTTTGCGAGGATGGGATCTCGATGATATCCCCGTCCATCAGGATGACAGATGTCTTGCGGATTCGGTTGCCGTTGAGGAGGGTACCATTTGTCGACAGGTCCTGGCGGCGCATCAGCGATACAGAAAACGAGAGTTGCAAGGGCTCACTTGACAGGATATAACGAAGCAGTCAGGGTGTGTCTGGACACTGCGAGAAGGTGAATATATGCGCCTCAATGACGTGTTTCACAGTGTACATACGCGTAAAGTTTGCATTGGATGCTGGACACCACAAGATCCGGTATCACGTAGCCGCTGGCGCATCATCATATCAATCACCTGAACCCGAAGAGACTCAGGACCGGATGTACCATTGCGCGGGGTTCCGTCCGATAACCACCGGCTTATCAAGTGTCAGGAGTAGAGCTACGAGGGTGTTCGGTTAGTCAACCCCCGACGCGTTGGTCCGTTACACACCCTCCTTCTCCCCGTTCTTGGTGGTTGTGACAAACTTCGCACATAACCTGGATGGAGAAGACGGAATTTCTGCCGGGGACGGCTGCCTCCACGTGGTGGTCGCGCCTCTGTTCGCGCTTCCGAAAATCGCGGAGACCATTCCAATTGTCGAATAAAGTCCGAGTCAGTGTGTAGGTGGGAGTCAAGGGCCAAGAAGGGATACCTATGGTCACGTGTTGCGCTCCGCCTTACTTCTTATCTCATCTCCGTCATGGTGAGTGTCTCCGGAAGAACTTTCTTTGGATTTCTCTCAAGAGTGACCCCTTGCGTCCGTACTAGACACCACCGAAACGAAATAATAATGCGAGCGGCCTGGGGCGTGCGATCATCAACAAGCAGGTCAAAGATTTGCGGGAGCGTCACGAATCTGGTCTTGTGAGTCGGTATGGTCCTAAACCCGCTGAACTGTTCGCTTACATCCCTGACACCCATCAGTATACCACAGACATTGACAACTCTAGCCGATTAAAATCAGTGACCCAAGAACGTGACTTGGATGAATTTTTGAGCACTGCTACATTGGCCGGTCTTGAATTCACCGCAGGTTAGGTTGCCTCCCAGAAACTACATCTATGTTTTCTGACATGAAAGCTAGAACGAAGAAACGTTAAGGTTGTCAGCACCCCCTCCGTCACAAGCCACAACCCTCACTTACTAAGCGAGAAAGACGAGCGCTCCGCACTGAAGAAACAGGCTGAAAACCGACAACGACTCCGAGTTCCACGGCGACCGGCTTGGAAACGGGGCTTGACCCCCGCCCAGTTAGATCGGCAAGAGAAAGATGCCTTCCTTGACTGGAGAAGGGGTTTGGCTGAGTCCGTACTCCGCACCTCTGGCATATTTTCTGTATCTTGATTTTTCTAGACTCCAGGATCGAGACAAATTCCTCCTCACTCCCTTCGAAAGGAATATAGAGGTTTGGCGCCAGTTATGGAGAGTCCTGGAGCGTTCACACCTCGTCGTACAAATCGTCGATGCCCGGAACCCTCTCAACTTCCGATGCGAGGATCTAGAATCATACGTCTTGGATGTCGAGGGCCCCGAGGGCGAACAGGGGACAGGGAGTGGCCTTAGGCGTAATCTCGTTCTCATCAATAAATCCGATCTTCTAACGGCGAAGCAACGGTAGGCAATTGATCCTTGAAACTTGATTCACGCTGAGTAATGAACAGGCGACTTTGGGCGGATCATTTCGACCAACAAAACGTTGCATATGCGTTTTTCTCTGCTGCTAACGCCGCAGCCCTCCAAGAGCTGCGCCGTGAAGTGGAACTAGCTAAGATACGGGAAACAGAGAAAGAAGCTACTGGGAATGAAGAGTCTAGCGGAAGTGATGACGAGGATGGCCCACAAACCCCAGAAGACGAGACGCCTGATCCTCAAGAAAGTGCCCAATCGTTCCCACTGGCAGTGGAAGAGGACTCAGAAGATGCTCGCGATCCCCGAACACGGGTGCTCTCCGTACTGGAACTGGAAGATTTATTCTTCCGGGTGGCACCAGATCTGACAAGTATGACATTCAACTTACCAGCTAACTAAGCTAACCTTTTTTTCGCCTCTAGCCTTCAAAGATGCCAGCGGTAACCATCCCACCAAACTAGTGGTCGGTCTAGTCGGCTATCCCAACGTCGGGAAGTCCAGCACCATCAACGCTCTCATCGGCGAAAAGAAAGTCAGTGTTTCGTCGACACCGGGAAAGACAAAGCACTTCCAAACAATCAACCTCTCATCTAACATAACTCTCTGCGACTGCCCTGGTCTGGTCTTTCCGCAATTCGCAACAACCAAAGCCTCCTTGGTCTGTGACGGCGTGCTCCCTATCGACCAGATGCGGGAGTACACGGGTCCGGTCACTTTGGTCATCAAAAGGATCATGAAGGAGGTTCTTGAGGCTACGTATGGCTTGGATATACAGGTAAAGGGTGCGGAAGACGGAGGTGATGGTGTGCTGTGTGCAGGAGATCTTCTGTCCACCTACGCAGGTACCTTATATCTTCGAACTGATATGATCCGCCGCTGACTCCCTGTCGCAGTCGCCCGAGGATTCTCCCGAGCCGGACAAGGTACACCAGACGAGGCCCGTGCAGCTCGGTACATCCTCAAAGATTACGTCAGCGCAAAACTGTTGTACTGCCACCCTCCACCAAACGTAGGCTCGGTAGACTTCAACGAGGAGACACGGGCAATCTCCCTGGAACGCGTAGCTGGGAAGAAACGCGCACCGACAACACGAGTCGGGAAAGATTCTGTCACTTTCATCCCTTCCAATTCCGTCCCTGCGACCACTAAGGACGGGTCCACTCCCTCAAATCCGGTAATCACCTCCAACTCGAAGAGTTCGAGGAGAGTGAACGCCCTAGACCGCGAATTCTTCGAATCGAACGCGTTCGGTGGAGACTCGAAACCGTTCATCCAGAGTGGGGGAGATCAAGGGGGCTCGACGTTTTCGAGAGTGAAGATGTTCCCACATCAGTTCGAGATCGGTGACGACGGACGGCCCTTGAGTGTGGCTGAGGTCGCGACACGAATGCAAGCGATGCAGATGGCGGGGAAGAAACACAAGAAGGCGAAGAGGACGAAACAGCGGAGCGGGAAGGGTTTTGACTGATTATGACCGGGATTGAACGTTTACTGATCCCTGCTTGTATTCTCACTGCTTATTGTTGTACGATGGGTTTTCTCGTGAATCGTGGGCCGATGCACAGGCGGTCGTGGTCGGACGCGGACTTCATGTGTGCCAACGCCATAACTCATCGACCAACCCAGCCCGAGGCACCGTCCGGCTTGGGATTATGCGGAACCGCCACAACATTCATGCGACGGAATATGGATCTGGATGCATTCAGCACTACACTCGTAGACATCACGATGATCAAAGGACAAGGGTTCAAAACTATTTTACAATGTGACGACAAAGGACGGAGAACAAGAGTGCATGGCTCGTCGAGTTGCAGGCGAAACCACGAGGGGGAGATGAGTTTGATGAGATGTGATGATACAAGAACACAAGAACGAAGGAGCCAGGAGCCAATGATAACGAAGTGGTTCCGCTGCCGTGGAAACCGATACACCGTAGATAGAGTCAAAACAGGGCAAAAACACTGAGCTTCAATCACCGCGAAAACACCTCGGTCGCCGTTTAATCATCATCGGTCTCGGTCTCATACAGGACCACGAAATCGTTGTTGGGAGTCGCACCCCTGTTGCCGCCTTGGGAAGGAACGCGAGGAGCAGGAGTAGGCTCCTCATGAGGATCTTCAAAGGCATCGGAATGTGCAGAGCTCAAGGATGGACTGGAGGGGACATCGATGATGGATAAGTCCGAATCCTCACTTCCGACATCCGAAAGAGTGTCAGTAGTTGCAGTGATAATGGTGTTGGCGCGGGTGGCAACGGCAGCGAGAGCGACGGGGCCGACCGAAGGGGCGGAAGTCCTTTCGGGAGCGGCTTGGGGCATGATGATCAAAGAGGAGGAAGAGATGGTTCCTTCCTCGTCAGAGGGGTTGTGAGGCTCGGACACAGTGATACTAGTGAAGCGTTTAGATAGAGGTTCGAAGAGACAGAAAAAGTGCGACGTACTCGGCCCACAGCGAGTGTCCGAAGTGATTACCGTTTCCATCATTCAACCTCCAGTAACTGACGTATTTTCCGGGAACCTCAGGAGCCTATAGAAGATGATTAGCGTACAGCCTACCATTGGCGAACAAAGGACGTACCTTCATGTCTCCGGTCCAGATATCGATTTCCTCACCAGCCACGACTTTTCCAACCTTGACCACGGCATTCTCATCGCTCACCAACTTATCACCCGCCACGAAGATCAACTGAGTGTTGTCCGGCCAGTCGCGAACACCATCATTGAGCATCTTCCAGGACTTGACAAATTCGGCACCAGGTGGGAGCAGGTGTCCGTCGGAAATGTTGTTGTCAGAGATGAACGTGGCTCGAAGCGGGGGTTCTGGGACGGGGGATGACACGGGCTGGACGGCCTTCTCAGACATGGCAGGAGAAAGGGGGGCAACTTGAGGCTCTATGATCGGTTCGACGTTCACAGTGACGCTAGATTCCTCAAGTGCGGGCTGTGGAGCGACCACGGTGTCGGAATTCGCGTCAGATGCAGGATTGAACCACTGTGCAAAGTCTCGCTCAAAGTTCAAGTCACCGAGCCCACGTTCAAGGTCCAAGTTTCTGAAAAAGGGCTCATCATCTGGCACAAAGGTTCCGGGGATACTAGATTCCCTCTCCGGGGAGTTAACCCCTGGAATATTTGTGGGAGGGATGTCGGCGGGCTTCACAGTGGGGGTTGGGAAGGACGCAGGTTCTTCAACCAGCACGTTCAAGTCTGGGATGAGAGGGCCGTCGGGGACATGAATCACCGTTGGTGGTGGTGGCGGGGTAACGGGCGAAGGGATGTTCACTGGAATAATCGCCTCTTCCTGAGCTGGAGACGGTGGAGGAACAGATCGGATGGGAACAGTAGTAGATTGACCAGGGCGGTGAGGGAGGGGAACAGCGGAAGTCCTCATCTTCAACATGTGGTGCGCAGGTGGGTGGAACGGGATTGGGTGAGCTTCGCATTTCTCGCACAGATCATAATCGGGGCAGATCATGCACTGAGCCAGAGGTTAAAACAAATCACTGCAACGGGTACGATAGATGACACACCTTATAACGAGTTCCGACAATCTTCTTCTGACAACCGTCGCAACGGGCGGGGTGTTGCTCACGACGGTGGTGTTTGATGATAAGAGCTTGAGGGTCAGCGATCTTGACAAAGTTGTGTGGGTGTTGCTCAGGCGTTATCCTTTGATTCAGGTGAGTATCATCAAGAAAACGAGAATGACAGCCACTTACGCGAAGCACCGCCTACACGTATCATAGTCAGGACAGTCCAAGCATTTCTAGAACAATGTGAATAAGAAGATGCATCCGTTGGGGAGCTCACGCACAAATCTATCGCCATAAATCTGAGAGTCGCACATGTCACAGACGGCATTGTGCAAGGCTGGCTGAGTTTCGGGCTCCGAAACCTGAGGTCGAGAAGGAGAGGGCTGATTCGCTTCCCTCTCGCCTTCGCCACTGAAAACGGTGTGAACGATGACACGACCGGGCTCCTCGATTTCGAAAAATTCGTGGGCCATCGCATGGCTACCTCTCCTGTTCGTGATGCAAGGAGTGCACATGTCATAGTCTGCAGAGAAATTAGTAATAGGAAGTAAAGAGAGCTCAAGTGTTTCCTACCAGGGCAGTCCAGGCACTTATGCCTGACACCGCGGATAGTCGACTCGCAGACGTCGCAAACGACTCCGATGTGAACTGGTAACTCTACAGGTCGTGGGGCATCCATCTCATGATCTATAACGACTCGGGGCGTGGGCGGACCCGAAGAAGCCGGCGCAGCGCCCTGTTGTTTGTAGTTGGGACCGAAGGCACTGATCATGGTCTCCTCGAAGTTGCTCATGAAATCAGCTGCGGCGCGTTGAACATCAGCCTTGGCTTTGGCAACATCACAGCAGTGGGTCGATGATGGCCTCTGAGTGGCTTGAGCGGACTGGTTCGGATCAACGTCCATGGGAACTTGGGGGAAGAGAATAGGAGGGGGTGGGATTGGGATTGAGAATTGTGGCGGGGTAGGGAGTGAGCGCTGGGACAACGTGGCCCACGGGGAAGGAACAGGGGTTCGGTGAGGGGTCAAGATCGGGTGTGGCGGAGGCGTAGGCATGTAGTAGGGGTACATGGGAGAGAAGGAGCTACTCTGGCGCTTCTGGGAGGGTTCATCCCCGGTCTCGTTGTCGTCACCCTTCCGCTTAGCTGTGAAGCAGTAGCCAACCGTAGGAGAACGGGTATTATCTTCTAGGACAACAAACCGCAAGGAAGCACTGGGCCAGGCCTTGTTACGATAGACGGCGGTGCAGCGTTCGAACTCGTCAGCATTGGCGACTCGAATGGCGATGAGGATGGTCCCGGGGGTTGTGGAATGTGGAGAGAAGAACAAACGAGAAAGGATTAAAGAATGAGTGATTGGGAAGACTCGAGTTAGCTGGGAAGTGAGGAGATAAGCATCGCCAATAGGGATCTTACGGAACAAGAACGTACCTGCTCGTGCAACTGGGTGTAGGTCGGAAAAGAGTCAGAGTCAAAGGAGAATTTACGGGTCTCGTGTTTGTATGAAGCTTTGACGGTAAACATGATTGAAGGAGAAAGGAGAGGAGGAGGAGATGAGAGTGTTAAGTAAGGGTCGAGGAGTGCGCAAGCTGCCAGCTCCGCAGTTGGTCACACCCGTTTCATGTCACGTGCGGGTCGCGCTCCCGAGGTCATCCCCCTGTTTCCAACCAGCAGCGTGTACATCGCTGTGTGTCCTTGCCAGTGCCCGAAGCTTACTGCATGACCACAAGGGAATGAGAAACTCTTTGGTTCTCTAAATCCCTTCAGAAAATGAGGGGAGACCCAGCCAATTCGCTCTGATACAGGCGTGTGCCACATTGGCACCTACCAACGTACACGCAATTGCCGATGACCAAGGGCAACCGCAGCCTCGGCTTCACACATCAGCTCCCACACCAACAGACGAGCGCAGCACTGCGGCGACTGAAGCGGTCACCAAGGACAGAAGATCCACGCATTCCCACGATTGCTACGTCTCCCTCTTCTTCTGCGCTGACGTGGGCCTGCCTCCCTTGGAGTCTTTCGTTTACGCTGGCAATACGACCCACACTATCCCAAGGACCGGTCCAAAACAATCGGCCGTTTCAGTGCAAGCCAGTGCCACAGCTTTCTCCCGGCTCACATCCGACGATCAATCCCCATGGCAGGGGACCAACTCGACTATCAACTCATCTCTTCCCTTCGATACGACAAAGAGGCGTTACTTTCCGCCGAGTGGAATACGTCTCGTAACAACGATAAACAATCGCCGTACCTTCTCCTCTCGTATACGGTGGACAGGTTGATCGCGGCTGCCAATGCACATTCTTGGGCCACGCCCTCCAAGCTCACGCTTAGTTGGCTCAAGGGCCAGTGCGATGCATCCTTGGAAGGCAAGGATCTTGATCAATCCTACAAGGTGCTCAGCAAGGGTACGATGCGGTTTATCTTTAAACTCACCGCATCGTAGATCCGCATCGTCCTCTCACATAATGGTAAAATCTCGGTCGAGTCCAAACCAGTCCTGAAGTCAAATAAGCCGAGAGACCTCTTCATTGCCGCTACATCGAGCCCAACTTCCGCCCCGCTGATACCGGAACCCCCCATCTGCGTGTACCTTGACACAGAGCCAACGTCCCCTTCCTTATTCACAAGCACCAAAACCACTCGCCGCGAAGCATACGACCTCGCTCGAGCCCGAGTGGGTATACCAGCCGTCGGTTTCGAATCCGGAACGCCCAAAGATGTTGTGCTATACCGCTCGGACGGTCAAGTGATGGAGGCCTCCATCCGCAATATCGCCTTCTGGCGAGGGGGTCGATGGGTAACCCCATCCCTCCAAGCCGGGTGTCTCTCTGGAGTTGCCCGTCGCCTGTTAGTAGAAGAGGGTAAAATCGTAGAGGGCGAGGTCCCAATCACAGATCTCAAAGTCGGGGAGATTTTACTGTTGTTCAACGCTGTTGAGGGTGCAAGGCTTGGGAAATTATTATGTACATCCAACTGACAGGCGTGGAATTTTACGGAATTGTAGCAAGGATCCGCAGTGTTGACTGCTCGGCAAATCCCACTGAAATTTGGTGTAGCAACCCACACCAGGCCAAAAGCGGAACGGCGAGGAAATAAACCACACCGGCACAATCTTCAGTTCGAATCCTCACCACTCCGCGTCTGGAATGGGCGAGCTTCCACAAGAGACGATCTGCGCGATCGCATCCCACCTCGACAAACATGACCTTCGCAACTTCTCGCTGATCTCCCGCGCTTTTGTCGCCGAGTCCCAACGCCAACTCTTCCGCACGGTGGTTTTCTACCACCACCGTAGCTTCCACCAATGGTACCGGACAATCACACCTGCACACCCCATAATCCCATCCTACATCAGAACATTCGTTGTCTTCTTCAGCGTGGTGTTTTACAGCCCACCAACCGGGGATGAGCAAGACTGTCGTATCATGGTCTCAGAAATATTCAACTCCTTCACGAAGCTCGAGGAAATTACTCTTCGTAACCTTTCGCTCCGCTCCCCTCACCAACTCTCGATGGTGTCGAACTTCTCCGCCTCCGCGCCGAGCGTACGATCTCTCCGAATCGAGGCCAGTCACTGTTCTCCCGGCCTTATGGTCAAGTTCATCTATCTATTTCCCAACCTCGACGACCTGCACATGGAAATGGTCAGTACCACGGACGATGAACCATACGACCTCCCCACACCTTCCCCCAGCCTTCGAGGGCGCGGTCGATTAATCGTTGCAGGCGACTTCTGTTCACACCTCCGATTCCTCCCACTCCGCTTCAAGCATCTATACCTTACCTTCCTCCTCATCAGCCCATGGAGGGTCCCACTCGAGCAAAATGTCTCCGCCTTGAACGAATTCTTCGTGGTCTGCGCCCCAACCTTGGAGCATCTGACCATCTGCGGTGAGTCCCCCTCATATTCATCGTACCGAATATTCTAAAATCAATCTAGGACCTGAGATGGCCTTAGAAATGGAGTTGGAGATCGGTCAGGCGATCGATCTCTCTCCGTGCAAGCGACTACGTACCTTCAGACTCGAGCTGAGGGAATTATACAAATGTCATCCATACGTCGTCCAACTCCTCACCTCCCTCGAAACCATCCCACACATAGAGACAATCACCCTAGTTTTCTATTCGTCGGGGAGGCCGCTGGCAGATTGTCTCCGCAAGTTCAGCGGTGAATGGGATTCAGTCGATATCCAACTCTGCCGACTGGCAGAGCTGAAAAACGGAGGATTACGCGTGTCCGTGGGATTCAATGGGTTTCGGACATGGCTACCACCGTTCGGCAAATCCGGTACATTTATGGCCAAATACCGTTGCTCACCGTACTTGTTCACGATGCTATGTGATTCCAACATTGTTACCCCCCAAGATATTGGATTGCAATGAACCACGTTGTAAACTGCCGCCGAGGACCTGGAATTTCCAAGGTTCAATGTACTACGGGTTCAGTGTACTATGATGTATGATGAGCACCCCCGAACTCTACGAAACCCCGTGGAAATTTCTCGAGGATGGCTATATGACATCAAATTTCCCACAACACGTGTGGCAGGTGTGTATCAATCACAACCGGCATCTAGCAACAACTGCATTTGAGACATAACCGAACCGAACTGTGACTTGTACCACACATCAAGCATCGACTTCCATAAGATCCGCCTCGCCGCTCAACATCCCCTGGTCCATTTCCTCGAGGAGGAAATCGACAACGTAACTCTCCTGAATCAGCCTCTCCATCCTCGCGAGGTGCCGTTCGGTATAGGGTATCAGACCGTCCACGATCTCCTTCAGTCCCCCAGTCGTGTCAGCCGACTGCTCCACCCCAGTGAGAGTGAATTGGGGCCTGAACATCTCCATAATTTCCTCCGCGGATCTGAGCTTAACGATTGCATGCAAAATCTCCTGCGCAACCCCGCTCGTTTTCGCGTTAGAGTTCCAGTCCCGGACAAATTTGATCAACGTAATCAAATCTTCGGCGGACATAGTCTTTATCACCTCGTCCACCGCTGGACTCCCAGTGAACGACTTAGACTGGCGAAGCCCTTCGATGTCGAGACCGCCACGGACGGACTTGAACAGTGATAGAAGGCGACCGGGTTGCTGCATCGCCAACGCCAATAGGATCGCGTTTCGATAGTCGCGCAATGAGACGTAGTTCAGGAAATCCTGTTCTCTGATGAATGGGCTTGGTTAGTGGCGGGCCTCAAAAAATGGAATGAGCCAACACAAACTTTGAGACTAACTCGGCCCGTTGGTTCTCCTTCTCCATCTCCTTCTTCTCCGTTGAATCTTCCCAGAATGTGATAACAGAGTCTGCGGCTCCCGAAACAATTGTCTTCTCATCCTGGCTGACAGCCAGTGCCCAAACCTATGAAAGGCGGTCGGTATGGGGAAGCGACTTAACCAGAATTGGTTTACCTTGTCCTCATGACTATCCATCGTTGTGACACACTCCTCCGTCCCAACGTTCCATAACTTCACCAACCCATCGGACCCACTACTCACCAGTTGCTGCCCTTCGCTCAGGAAATCCACCCGCAGGACAGAATTGGTATGGCCCTCGAACGTCTTGATGCAGGTAAAATCGCTTAAGCTCCAAAGCTTCACCGTCTTATCCCCACTCGCTGTCGCAAGCACTTTCTCGTGTCGCCCAAATTTGACGCACCAGACCCCGCGCTTGTGTCCCTTGCAAGTTCCAATCAGCTTGAAGCTTCCCCGAACCGGAGCAGTTGAATACTCGATCTCGTAAACCTTGGCCGTTTTGTCCTGAGATCCGGACGCTAGGAAACGGTCGTTCGGCGAAACGTCCAGCGAATTGATGTCCTTCTCATGGGCTTTGAGGGTGAACAGGCTCTTACACCGGACCGGCGCTGTTATACCCCGCGTCTCTCCGTTTCCTCGAGATTCGGGGTCAAAATCAAAGTTTGACGAGAGCGGGGGATGAGAAGTCTTGACAACAGGAGAAAAGCCGGAAAGGTCCCACATCTTGATGGTTCGATCCTGGCTGCCGGTGAACGTAAATTTTAGACGGAAACTCCGCCCGTTCTCATGATCGTCAACGTCTCCAGGGACAGGAGTGTTCCCCCCGGAGACATTTTGAATTTGATGCGCAGTTCCGACCGCTCCAACACTCTCTCCGTGTCCGTCGCAAATAGCGACACACTGCCAATCGCTTGAACTGTGGGACAAGTTCCCCGCTGACTCTAATGAAAGCGAGTCATTGTCATTCCCGATTTGGGTTGCCGCCCTTGATCCGGCAAGCGCTGGCATTGATGGGGGAACCGAAATCGGAGCCCAAACACGTGCCGTAGAATCCTTGCTGCCGCTAATCAGGACGGTGCCGCCGTTGCTGCAATCAAGACAGAGAACGATGTCGTTGTGACCCTCTAGCAGACGCGCATCCAGACCCGAAGTGTTATAAATGCGGATCAAGGACGAATTCGTCGCAACGGCTAGTCGATCATCAGGTCTGCGCGCACGGTCGAGACCCCCATTTTTTGAGTTTGGGGGCGTGGAGAGGAAAGCGGCGTCGACTATTTCGTCGTTAAATCCGATGAACTGGCGGTGAAGTGAACCATCAAACAAGGAGTGAAAGAGAATGTTCTGATCGGCGTGTATCGAGACGATGGTGGAGTTGGTTGGGAGGTAACTGGGAAATTTTGACGAATAGGCAAAAAAATGAACAATCAGTTCTTCACAATGGCGCGGGAAAAGGAGGTAGCTCACACGGCGTCGAGAATTTGTCTTGACTCGTCTTCATTGTTCAGTTTTTCCTTTCCAAGGGTCAATAGAGGGGCACTCTTGTTGGTGTCCCAAATCGTGACCACACCCCTTTCTCCTGCAACGAAAAAGCGGAAGCCTGAAGGTGTAGCGATCTTTGAAGGCCCGGTGAGTCGTTCTTCAGGAAGGAGTAACCCTGCGGCCTCCACATGATCGAGCACAGGGATTGTCTTCACCAGCCGAGGCTCTGAAGGCTTCTCTTTCCTTTTCCCGGCAGGGTTAGAGGCCCGCAACGGAGATATATCCCAGAGAAGCGCTACGGAGTCGCGGCCGGCGCTGAGCAACCACTTTCCATCCTGGGAGACATCCAACCCCCTGGGAACCGAGACATGGCCCTCAAGGACAGCCTCCGGTTTCGGACGACCACTAGCCACCGCGACAGCAGCACCCAAGTCAAATATTCGAATCTTGGTGTCGACAGACCCAGTGATGAGCTGCATCTTGATGTCGCCTGTTGTGATTGACGAGGGATCTCGGGGATAATTAAACGCCAATGCGCTGACCACACCCCCGTGACCCTTGAAGACATGTGTGATGTGACCCCGATGGATGTCCCAGACCTTGACCACCCCGTCTGCGGATCCAGACGCGAGATACGTGGACGTGGGATCAACCTTACATACATGTGTTGGGGCCTCGTGTGCTTTCGAGATAACGCGTTCAGGGTGAACAACGTTCTTGGCATCTAAGTTGGTCTGGAACGGCTGGGGTGTGGGGAGTGTGAAGAATCGAAGGGCGAGTGATCCTGAAAAGACGAGGAGGTGCTTCGAGCATGGAGATACCGCGAGAGAACTGATCGCCTCCGTGTCCTTCACATATGAAAAATTACCAATATCACCGGTGAGCGGACTCATGGCGAATGCGTGATCAGGGTGCAGCAGAGTATAAGACGTACACCAGAGAAGCGACAGAGTTCCCTGCCGGACTGGATGTCGGTTAGGACAGCCTGTTCTCCTACGCAAGTGATCACTCTTGTGCCATCTGGGGTGAGGCCAACAGGGCCAGAGGTGTGTAAAGGTCTGATGACCCTTTGCCTATCGTAACTGAAGGGTGCGTTGGTCAGCAAAGCGTCACGCTGCTCGCCAAGGAGGAAAGGGCGAGGAGTAAGTAGTTACCCACAACGTCTTGAGACGAGCAGACATGGAATCAAAACCAAAATTAAATTCTCGCACGGGAAAAATTTGAGAGCGGATCGATTTTCCAAATTCGGCAAAACGGTTCCCAAACTAGAGACTCACAAAATACAGAAACGATGACTAAGAATGGTACAAAGTGCGGGGGATTAGATGAAGAAAGAATCTACGGTATCGTACAAATGTTAACAGTCCTTATCAGTGTCGTCGTCGGTCCTGCAGTGATGCCTCCGTGATTTGGCGTAACCGTTGCTGCTGATCAGCGATGCGTTCGGCTTCTTTACGCCTCCTCTCTGATTCTTCATATTTGTTTTCCATGTTCCGGAACGCGGCCCTGACCCTCGATGCTTCAGCATGGGCCTCAGCCAACTGATCCGACATCTTAACAGATACCGAAACCGCATCTGCGGACTGTTTTCTAAGGGACTGCACTTCCCTCTGCAGCCTCTCGATTACAGACCGGTGGTCGGGGCTATCTCGGATATCGTAATCAGCGTATCCACTCGCTCCATTTGACGACGAGGAAGGTCGACGGATATGGTGATGATGTGGCTGTGGATGTTGCATCTGGTGCCCCGCAGCCCGAGGAGGGGAATTATGAGAAGGCGCATTTTGGTTCCGTGGCGTTCGGGGATCACGCCCGGGGTTACTCGACCTGGACACGGGCCGAAGGAGGTAGGGTGGCTGCCTGTCCCTGGGGTCTTCCTCCTCGCTATCGTCGTAATCGCCATCTGATACCCGGTGGTCCTCCAGCGGTACATCGCTATACATAACCTCATCGTCATCACCGTAAGTACTCGGCTCGCCAGCTGACGTCTTTGTGCTGCTGCCCTCACGAGCGGACCATGTTGGGAGCTGACAACCGGGAGGATAGCCATCAGCGGCTGGGACCAGCAACATTGTCATCGGCGGCTGGTCAAACACCATCGGCTCCTGCTCTGGGTACTTCCTCGGCCGCCCTCGTTTTCTCGGCGGCGGTACAGGATCCGACTCATCATTGGCGTCTTTGCGACCACGCTTCCTGGGACGCTTTGTGCCAGGAGGAGCATCCAGGTTCACAGTCCAATAAGATCCAACCCCGGGGTCCGTAACGGGCCGAGGTTCCCGTTCGAAGAGGAGGTTCAGCGAGAGATGGTGTCGGACAGATTGCTAGGGAGAGAGAGGGAAGGAAGAATAAGCACATTTTATCGACGTTGCAGGCTGTTGCATACCTTCCACGCGTTACCAGCGCTTTTGTACCAGGGATATTTATTCTCCATGGCGGCGTATATCTCACGGATTGTGAGCTTTTTGTTCGGGCTGCCCAGGATAGTACACCTGAGGATAACGGGGAGGGTGTGAGGCGGTCTGCCGTCCGTATCCCGCAGGCAGTGCAAGCTCGATGGACAATGAGGATGCTCCTTGTGTTCTGCAGCATGACTCCAATGAGTGTCCCCCGAGACGCCCGGGAGGTAGATTTAGGGCTCACCAGGTACTTCAGGCTTAGCATAGTAGTAAGAGTCGACCGGGGAGGAGGATTGGTCGTCGGCTTTACTCCTAAGCGAGATAACCGGTCAACCCTAAAGCCACCTCGGACATAGAGGGGAACCGGGGTGGGGCAGAGAAGTGTAGACAAACGTACCTGGGTGCAGAGGTCTGAGGATGGTTCAATATTCGATTCAGGGACATGACGGGAAGGGGGGAAGGAGATGGCGGGGAAAGGAAGACTAAGTGGGCACATTGGCGACTTTGTTCAGTCTTTTTCTGGACGGCAACGGAGACAATACACGTTTCTTTTTTTTCGAAGGATCAGTAGGTCCCACTGTGTGATCCATATTTCAAAAGATCCGTTTGTACCGATTCGGAAAAATGTAACGTTTATTCCGTTTCGGATAGGCGGGACCGCTGGGCTGGTTACAGGCCACGGGGTTGGTCACGGCAATTGCCAAAAGGTCGGGGTGGGGTAAATAAAAGGGTCCACCAGGGTTTGGCGTAGAGTTGGAGTCGAGAAATGAAAATACGTTTTTACCTTTCATCTAAAAAGAGACTATACCGCCGCCGACGTCTGGGACGACTAGAGACCCGAACGAGAAAGGCAAGTTTTGCCTATGGCCATGCAACTAGCCGAATACTGGGCAGCCCCTCTCAAGCCCCATGAGGGGAGGTCGATGAAAGAGGCAAGCCGCCACAAGACGGTTCGAATCAGAAACCTTAAAAAACTGAGGCAGCTCATTGATCAATCGATGGACGGCCCCCTGTCAATGCGACAAACAAACAAAAGGGGCGCCGAACCTATTTGATTGAGATAAACAGTGATACACAGAAGCCAGCGAGATCAATGTGCACGCCGACCAGGCGGAATTGAAGAACAATAAAAGATCCATGTTCTAGATTCGTATCAACAACAGATCCCATCTTGTGGGAAACTTTCCATAAACAAATAATTATATATCGATACACAGTCCCATCTTACACCATATGTACAACACCAATCAGTTGCGTATACGTACACTGTAGCCATAGTATCTACTGTTAACAAGGGAAACCTTATGAAGAAAACACTCTCTTTCCACTCGACCGTTCCCTACATCAAATCCTGGAGATTGTAGAACAGGTTGTCTTGTACGAGCCCTTCTTGCGGGGGTGGCACCACGTAGGCGAAACCGTCGACGCTGATTGGCTGCGGCTCGTAACTAGCGAAGCTCGGATCCATTCCCAGATACGACGTATCCATCGGCCACGAGTCGCCCAAGAACCCTTCTGGCTGTGGCTGGACCCCACCCCCCTGATCACTGAATTGGGGCGATTTGGGCCACCATCGATAACCAGGGAAGTAAGAGTTGGTCGAGTCAACAACGCCCGGGTTGACGTCTAAACCAAGGATGTGGGCCATCAATTGGTTACTGAGGTCCTGTACTCCGACGTGGTCCCCAAATCCGGCTGCCACTTTGCTATCATGGACCGGCGGGCCAATCGCCTCCCTTGGTAAAACTTCCGATCGCTGGTCCTTTTCAAATGCGTCTGATGCCGGACGCTTATTACGTCCTTGATTGCCAGATGATGTGAATCCATGCAGGTTGTCAAACTGCAATTTCACGCCGTGCAACAAGTCGTAAGACCGCGAGGACGCCGGCCACGGTTTCTAAAACGACAACCCAATCATCAAAAACTTTAACACCCCAAATCGAGATCAAGCCGAAACGCACCTCCAAATCCTTCAGCGCTATCAGACACTGCTGTAGTCCCAACGATGCTTGTATGCTCGTCGGCGTAAGGCTCACTGCAATGTCGCCAAAAACTAGCCGTCAGAACTCCCATCCCATACCGTGGTAGGGATGCTTACGGGTAACGACATGCATGATTCTATGGGCAAAAGTTCGATGAAATCAGCCATCAGATACATTCATTCGAGAAGATTTTGACACTTACCCAGCGCTGAGTAGGGCTGGAGTGAGAAACGGCGAGGCCCGTATCAAGCCATACTTTTCCCGGTAGGACGCGACTGTGAAAAGGGGTCAAAATGTGGACTCCAGGAGAAGTTGTTGTTTAGTAGCCGATGCTTACCTGCGGTGGATATGCGAGAAGCTGCGGTCTGACACAAATCAAATGCCTTCAAAGCAAACGGATCCGAACATTTCGATGAACTAAAATTTCATGTCAGAATGAATATTCGGAAGATCCGTCCCGTTGGGTCGCGACTGCTTACTTTTTCCAGTTCGGAATACTGCGAAAACACGAACACGCGTTCACTTGATCAAATCGGCAAATAAACAGGAGAAAACGAGGGACTTACAAGGCACGGTGCAGAAGAAGCACCGTCGACCAATAGGTGGTGTGAAGACGTAAGACATGCGGAGGTGGAACGACCCGCTTGCTCGCTGGCTCATACCGCAAGGCCTCTGGAAGCTCATAGTACCATTGATCCAATTGAGCCTCCAACCGAGCTAACCACGTTCGTCGTGGAATCCGACTCGTAGACTTAACAGGGTAAATACGATCTGCCACGGATCCAATGATGATTGCTATATCCGCGCATCATCAGAACCAAAAGACCAGGGCGAGGAGGCGCTACGGGAAAACTTACACAACGACGCCCAGGCCCTGAAGCAACTGAGAATAAGCGCCGGGCCGGGTGCTTGATCGATTCCCTGATGGGCAGGAGGAGGCCAGATCTCTGTCTCTTCGTCCTATATTAATGAGGTCGACATAACGTTCCAGACGCGATTGAGTAAGATGCGAGATGTGAAACTTGCCTGGTTAATATCTGGGAGCGGTGTATCAAAATCCCCTTCGCGGATGATTGGATTGCGGCCTAGACATCCAGAGTCAACGAGGCGGCACCACCGATAAATGAGGGGGCGGTCTACCCATGTATATAGCATAGTACCTAGAAAGACAACGTAGGTTGTAAGAACGCGTCCGGGGACACGACGAGTGGAAAACTTACTTGTCAGTAATGCAACAAGCCCACCAGATACGCTTTCGGGATTCCATCTCGGCCGGAGACAAGATATTCTTCCCGCCCACCTTCCAGTCACCCGCCGATCGATTCAGCCCAAGATCAAGAGCCTGACAAAGCCGCGGTCAGCGAATCGTAAACATTACGAAGTGATTGCGTCGCATTTACCATTGCTTTGGCCATGGCCATATAAAGCCATCCTTGCTCCATCGAACCTGGACGGAGATTAACCCCGGGCATGGATAATGTCAGAACTGAAACATACCAATTCCGAATTCTCTGATTCCAAGCAATAGGAGGGACTGAATGGTGGACGTCCTGCTGTACTGGTAAACCTTGTCTGTGCGACTCGACTCCATGAGAACAAAGGACCCTACAGTCTCGGACGTTGTGGCACTTACTCAAGACCTTCTGGGCGTCGGCCAAATAAGTCGTTCCATTCTCCGTCTCATTGTTCACGACTATATCGACGTCGTCGAGGTACCTCGCGGCTATCGCGAACATAGACAACAACAAAAGCTTCGAGACGTTCTGTTTGGCCTTCGATATATCTTTTGGTGAGTCTTTCGAATCGTGCCTATCAGAATTTCATCATGGAAACACCGATCAGCAGCCACTTATGAAAGGCGCGAAAAACATAGAACAAAGGCGGGGAGGGGGGGGGAGAAAGGGCAGGGGAAGGAATGTTTACACACACATTGCGTATCGCCTTCCAATCAGCCAGGAATTGCGTTTTCTGGATCATTGGCATTGAGGGATGCATATACGTAAAGTATAGATTGACGAGGCGTTCTTGAACATGCATCGGAGGCATTGCGACGTCATGTTCCTCTTGCAGTAAATGCGCAACATCGTCTCTGGCGCGGGGCCATTTACGAACCCTTGGTAGGTGCCATACACCGCCTATAACCAGCGAATAAGCGAGTAATCGAACAATGGAGGCGAACATCGCGCGGGAGTCCAACAAAAAGCTCACCTTCATTTCGGTGGTCAGTGCGGTCCGAACGTCCCAGAAGGTGGAGTCCAGATGTTTTGCCGTGGAACCGAACCTGGGCGGGCCGAATAGGGGTGAATGAAAGGACGAGGTTATACGTCAGACCATGAGGCTTTATGTATCAGTGCGCAGCCGATCATCAACGCACCTCCTGGGATTCCCCATCCAGTGAAAGCTGACCGAAAGCCTTGAATCCGTCCTCGTGAGCAGGATCATCGCTTGACGATGTGTCCATCGTGTACATCTCGTCCCACGTTTGAGGTTCAGCGGAGAAACCAACAAAATCAGAGTCGAGCCTCCTTCGTTGATGGGCCTGGCCGGAACCCTCGGTGGAGATGGAATGTGATCCCGGTGAGCTAACGGAACCTGCTCTTGAATACGCTGTCTCACTACCGCTACCGGGTGATGAACGCGAACGATGGAGGTCTAGATGCTTGCACAGGCGATCTTGCCAATCAACCGTAGGTGGTGCTAACACGACACTGCCGTCTGCAAGAAAATTCCCTTTACTTCCACAAAACGTAGGGGAGAATACGAGAGTACCACCAACCTTCGTTTGAAACGAACTCGCGTGTTACTCGCGATTGTCGCCGGGCCGACCGAGAGTTTTCCTTGGGAGACTTTTCGCCATGTGTATGGAATCCCCGACCGGTGGGACCCTATGATGTCATCGTTTCAGCCTATGGGCGGTCGAAAAGAGAGGAAAAAACGTGTGCGACGTACGAATCTACCGATGTCGACACGGTTTAGGACTGACCTCGCAAGTTCGTCTTGCCTAAGGTCAGAAATGAGACCGAGTGCCCGAGGGTCACTTGTTTGCAGGATGACGCCGAGCAGGGCCTCGAAATGTTGCATTCGTTGCTCAATGGCATTGATGTAACCCTTGGGTGGTCCACGCTTGTAGCTGGGGCCTACAGACAGACATGCGTGAATATGTGGGAGAGTGCCGTCGAGGATCGCCGACAAACCTGCAAAAGTGCAGACTATGACGTATGTGAGCACTGGTGGACACCTGGGATGACAAGCATAGGGGGGCTCACCAGTGTCCACGGAGACACAGTTCGTACATAGAGTGTCTGAGAGTCGTTCGCACTTGCTCTTGGTCTTTCGACACTGGTCGCAGGCTGAGAGATAGGGGTAAACGATCAGGACAAGATCGAGGCGGAAGCAAAACGCTTGACTGGCCTCGGGTACTCCTCCTCTTCCTCGAGGCGGCCTCATCTTCCGAAATGTCAGAATTTAAGTGGGACATCTTGCGCCAGGTAGTGTAGGTGGAAGAAGAGTGCAAAATGGTCTTGGGAGGGAACAAACGGAGAGCAGAATCTCGTTGGCTAGACTTGATAAAGCCCAGCGGGGTCTATTTACTCATCTGCGAAGATCATGACGCAGGTCGGTCCGCATCGGTTCTCGCTTAGGGCGGATATATTGTGCTACTTCTGACAGTGACGGCTATTTGGCACCGAGCGATGATGCAACAGAGATCGGAATTGTGCGGCGATTATCTACTTTAACGGAGACCAGGGGAGCGGTGTCAAAATGTACGCGTCCATCGACTTTGCGAGCAGGGAGGTCTGTTTTCGTTGACGACGTTAAGCTTTCCGTGGACCACAGACACTCGAGGTCCTCTCACCTTCGACACTGTCTCAGCCCAACCATCATTTTCCCAGGCCTTCTGCCTCGTCTCCTTTCGGGTTGTCAGGTCCCTGGCCAATGAAGATGATCCATCGTTCGTGAGCAAACCGGTGCGAAATCACGCGAGTATGCACTTACGGGAACTGCCACATGTGGTGAACATGATGCAACCGGCCAACTTGGGAGAACCACGCTCCAATCGGTGCGATAAGATTACGGCGAGCCTCAATTCCTCTTCTCCTATATAGATAGGTGCAATCACCCCTGTCAATCGAGCGTCCGATGACATTCGAGGATCACATACCATGCGTTCTCCCATTCCAGAAGAGTCCCCGGGTTCAACTGGTTAATCGATTGTCAAAATCCAGCGTCACCGAGCAACAAGCAGGCTATTGAGTGAGATCATACCTGATACGTCCTGAGTTCAAAGACGCCGCCATGGTTGTGCGGCGGAGCCGTGGGCATGAATGCAAACTCCTGATTTAGTTGCAACGCGCGCGAGGTCAAATGTGGTAACATCCGGTTGTATCTAGTTTGATGCTGTGAAACGAAAAGCCGACGTCATTATCATTATCCCGGTTGCAACTGCGAAGGAGTTGAACCCGCTTACCTCAGAGGCCTTTATGAGTTGCGCTGCCTTATCCAGACCGCGATAATTCTCATATTCCACGATATGGACTGCGGAAGACAGTTGAGTACCGCTAGACGGGGCGGAGATAGGCAACTGTTCACTCACAAAACGTGTCTTGTTCACCAACCAATGTCTCCCAGCTCCCCGAAAGCTTGACCTGTAACTCAGGATCGCTAATAAGTCCGGTGTAGTACTCTCCTCTGCGTTTTGACGAGACGATCATCAACCACATGCAGCGGTGGATTACACAACAGGTACTAACGCAGCCTCCTTATAAGCCTCAACCTGGTCAGGTTTGACCTTGTGGGCTATTAGACAACGACGCGCGGCGTTAGCTCCGGGCTCGACGGTGAGGCGGAAGAAATGGCTCCGACGACTCACTCTCAAATCCGTGAACGTATTTTCCCCTAGCGACAATCGCGGAGTGTTGCAGGATCTCAGCTTCACCAGCCTTCTTGGCTTCGGGCGACCCGTGCAAAATGCTCTTCAGGAGCAACTTTCATCAGGACCGAAACAGTGCGGGGTAACCGAGGAAATGCGTGTTCTCATCACCTGTACCGAGATTCCACGTCTCGTCGTCTTTGCCAGCGCCCGTGCTGAGTTAGTCTTGAGTTTCGCGGCGTAAAGGAGGGTAGGAAGCATTATTGCCAGCGGACTTCGAGAGCAGATGTGGGGAGTTTGCGAGAGATCTCAGTCGCGGGCTGTCACGTGTGATGGTCATGGGTCCACAGGCGCTCGGTGACGCCAATTGTGCGACCACAAAACGTTGCAGCTACAAGAATCTAGGCTATATTCATTGAGAATTAGGCAGAGGAGGTCCTTGTCCAAATCTCATACATCCTCCAGGGTATCGTTTCTTTCGAGCTCTTCAGCGTAATACGCAGATACCGTGCAAAAGATACGTCTCCGTGCAAACGGAACCAACATTCCATCAACCTTCCCCCATACATTTCCGTAAGCTTGTGGCAGGATGGTTGGGTAGCAGGCGGAGACTAAGGGAAACATTAATCGGATTGCTCGAGGAGCATAAAGCTGTGCTGACCCATTGACGTTCATCCGGAGAGTGATCGACCTGAGCCCTATGCAACAGATCCCCAGTCGCTGCGTCAACGAGGAAAGCCATCTCGGTTTTCGTGCCTGGGGGCAGCGGCCCAATTTGACCGGTCAGATCCAACGTGAAAAAATCCCCGGCCTGTGCGTCTGAAGTCCCTCAACTAGCGCTCGGGACTACATCTTTAGAGGGGGCTACCTTGTTCGCTTTCAAAGTACGTCGTTGGATCTGCATCTACAGCATGAGATAGTGCGTGTTCCAGCGATTCTACCGTTTTGGAGGAGCTCGATGCCATAGAAAGCAAGTCCTTGGCAAATCCAACTTGGTGAGTATGGTGGCCCAATGACCCGGGCAACAACGCGGATAGTAAACACGGTCGCTTCAAGCAAACAGCATGGATCGTCTCCCGAGGAGGGCCGCTCCGTGTATCGCCCAGAACGTAGAAGTGATCCCTTGCGGAACCAAGAAACTCGTCGAGGTAACCTAATGCTCTCCCCTGGAACTGCTCCTCAGCAGATGCGAATGAACGTGTAAAATGTGCTCACAATATGCAACCTATTCCTTTGTTCGCCTTCTGTACCGACGGTGAATGACTGACCACCACCAAGCTCAATCCCTTGGTCGTGCCAAATCTCTGTGAAGTCGTTACGAAGGATGGTGAAATAATTATCTGCCATTTTCCTCTCCTCATCGCTGAACTTTAGATCGTTGATCAGTGACAGGAACGATTCTGACAATTCACGATGCATGATCGCCCCGTGGCCAAGCCACGCGAACCGAGTGTGAATTCGGTGGTCGAGTGAATGCGCTGTCAAGGCAGAGCTTGACAGGTGTTCATGGGGTGGCAGCAAGTGAATCGACTTGGGAATTTCAGATAGTCTGATGCGTGAATGTAACCTGAAAGGGATGTCAGTCTCCGGGGGCACGTAGCTCGCGCTATGAGGCCACGAGGGGGCAGACACCAACGTCCTGATGACCTCCGGTTTCACTAGGTAGTCATCGTCCTATCATCCCGGTGCAGAATTGTAAGCTCGCGAGGCATTCTTAGCTCCTCCCCCATCGATGGAAGGGGCAAACTAGATCCGACATACCTGGATGAAGCAGTATTTGAAAGTCGCCTTGGAACACGCTATGAACCTTGCTTGGAAATACAAATTCTCTGGCGAGTTTACGATCCTTAGCCTAGAAGCACACGACACGTCAAACTCCTAACATCCGCGCACGGTTAGTTCGGAACGGTGGGATGGACTTAATCTATTGTGAAAGCGTTCCGATTCCACTACTCACTTCGGCGGAGATCTTCCGAGGGCTGTTGTTCCACACGACGACTTCTGTGATCACATCCCGCAACCGAGGGTCGCACATGCCAGAAACGATCAAGACGACGTTTTGAAATCTGCTCCAATTGAGGATAATCGCAGACACTCCAGAGTTCTCATCACCGTTCCAACGAGTTCTGACCGAATCAAGAGCTCGGTACTCGACGCCGCCGATGCGAGATCCTCGATAGGTGGCCAGAGATGAATGATCTCCCGGATCATCAAGATTGTTAAACGCAGAAGATTGGTCGACACTTCTCCCTCGCCACTTCTCAAACACGAGTGAGGTAGCAGCGGAGACGATCAGAAACCAAAAAAGTGCCCGGACGGTCAGGTTCATCAAAGTCATCAACCACTGAGCTAGTCAACGTGAGTTGGTTGTCGCATGCACGTGCCACCGTGATCGAGGAATGACGGGTTCTCGATTTTCAGTGACATCACCCTGAGGTCGAGAACCTCGCTATCGTTTGTTCGAGAGTTGGGCGCATTTCCTCCCAGGTGACGACTGATTTGTTTGTTTCTTGCTCGTATGGTCAGAATCATCCCCAAACTGCCTCAAACCGCTCGGTCGCCACGCATTCCCTCTTCAGGGAGAAATCGTGGCGATAGCGTGGCTTTGTTTGACAGCCCGGTCATGAGACACCGGCCGCGGTTGTAATGCCCACCGGTTTCTGACCAACTAGATTCGGGTGGGACACTCCCAGTCGTCTGCGCACCTTGCATTTGGTTGGGGTTTCACGGTTTCGAGGCGGAGGCGAATCTGAAACGTATGCCACAGTTTCGCCATGCTGATCCGCGCTGGCATCCTCTCACTCTCACATGTCCATCAGTACTCGTAGTCCCCGATCAGCTTAGGTACGGCTCCGGGATAAGTGGGGAAGAACTTCCAGCTCTGGGCATTCTCCCTCCCATGCCTGACCTCGAAGTTTTCGTTCGTTGGTGTCCAACGCTTACCGTTGATTGGTCGCTGACAAGATCTCCAGCTGTCAGCCAACGAGCAACAATCATTCCCTCAATCAATCACATTTCGTGGACGCGAATGGACTAACGGGCGAGTGGCAAAATTCTGCAGGCCGCGAGGACTGTGACCGGATAACCGATCAGTTCTCCCAACCCCAACATTGCAACTGATACCATTTGTAGGTTTATGTGTCTGTTGCCATCCCAGGGAAATCGAATTCACCCTCGGGCTCATACGCTGAGATGTACGACATAGGCTAGCGGTTGGTACAATGGCCTCACTGGAAACCTGGGTCGCTGTGACCAATCCTTGCCTTCTGTTATGGGTTTCCGCCCAACTGTGGCACTCAACTGACGGCGTGTCCCTACGGCTCAACTTCCAGAACACCAGTCTACCGCCACTTACGAGGAAAAAGCCAACTCTCTCACAATACTGAACTCAACGTGATCATAGCCCAACAGAATACAGTTTTTGAGGGTACCATTGACGTCACCCGCCTAGGCTCACTCCGAATATCACGGATGACATTCCATCGATGGTGCAATTTCCATGCTGCGGTGGCTCCGAGGCCCGGAGTAACGCAAAGACGTTCCTGACAGACTGAATGGTACATTCGTCCATCCCACGGCTATCCCGGACGTTTTCGAAAGGCCGTGAGCGAAAGGGTGCCGCAGACAATAATACATAGACGTCGATTACTACTTGTTCCACTACGTGCTTGTACTGAATCGAAGAAAGACTCTATTGCTACAG
>Ga0307515_10003938_pt1 | contig 30997 bp, 29 predicted proteins | sample 17_EM_MG_FD_194513 | JGI IMG/M metagenome (GOLD analysis project Ga0307515, IMG submission 194513) | Populus trichocarpa ectomycorrhiza microbial communities from riparian zone in the Pacific Northwest, United States - 17_EM | ecosystem: Host-associated > Plants > Roots > Unclassified | place...
CTGATCAGATGTGCAACGTCCACCCTCCCCGGTAGCGCCTTGCGGGTTCTCGCCATCGTCCATGCCCATCGAAGCTTCGATGGGCATGGATTGTCAACCAAAGATGTCTATCTGAACAGTATTGGGGCTAAACCCTCAACCGGCTGTGCCTGGGCACGCTCGCGAGCAAGAACTCCATCTGGTCGGCCAGGATGCGGCGCCCGCGCAGGATCATGTCTTCGTGCAGGCTGGGCACATAGGGCAGGTAGAGCAGCGACATGTGCGCCTCTTCGGGCATGCGGTTGCCCTTGTGGCCGTTGCAGGGGCGGCAGGCGGTGATGCAATTCATCCAGGTGTCGTGGCCGCCGCGCGAGGTGGGCACGATGTGCTCGCGCGTCAGGTCGTCCACATGGAAACGCCCGCCGCAGTAGGCGCAGACCAGCCGATCGCGGTTGAACAGCTTCGGGTTGGACAGTGCCGGCGTCTGCCGCCACGCCCGGCTGGGGACGGCGCCGCGCACTGCGATGATGGGGTGCACTTCGATGCGCGACTGCATGCCGGTGCGGCGCTGCATGCCGCCACGAAGCACATGGAACGCGTCTCCAAGCGTCCAGGCTACGCCATCACTGGCGTAGAGGATCGCCGCTTCTTTGGCCGAGATCCACGATTGCGGGCGGCCGGATACATCAAGTTGCAGCACTTCCACAGGTCACTCTCCTGTACGGAGAGTAATCCATTCCATAGCGTTCACTCAAGAGTGATGCAGTTTGCGGCGGCGAAGGCGCCACATTGTCATCAAGCGATCATCAGTCGAGCGGATAGAGGCCGCGTGTTCTGGTCATCAGGCGTGTGAGGCCCAGCACGGCGTCGATGTTCGGCGTGGCGATGCCGAGCCGCTGGCCGATCTCGTGCACGGCGCCGACCAGCGCATCGATCTCGAGCGAGCGGTTCGCCTCAGCTGTTCGCCGATGGCTGCGGCCGGCCTCGGCCATCGCGCGCAGCATGAAGCTGCGCACCAGCGAGTCGTCGAGGATGCGGTCGGCCATGGCGCCAGTGAGCGCCGAAACCGGGTTGGTCGTTCATGGCCGGCAGCACCAGCGTGTCGGGGCCGATGAGCGGCACCAGCGTCGGCGCGATGCCGGGCAGTGCCTGGCCCTTGAGCGCGATGACCACCAGCTCTTGCGTGCCCAGCGTGCGGGCATCGTCGCTGACGGTGATGGCTGCGGTTTGCTCCGTGCCTTCCATGTGCAAGCGCAGGCCACGGTGATCTTCATGCGCCGAATCGCATCTGCCGAAAGAGTTGCGGGTTAACCCTTGCGCGCGAGATCGTCCGGGGCGGTCTAGGCGGCAGCGCCTAGAAAAAAGGTGACGAAGAAGGCAGAAAACTCGTGGCATGGCCTGAAAAACTCGGTGAGAATAGAACGATCGTTCGTTTTATTTGCAACCGCAGAGCCATCGCATGAGTGTCGCCCACAAGCCCGTTCGCGAAAGCCCCAGGCAAATGCAAAAGGGCCAGCAGACCCGCGCCGCCATTCTTGAGGCTGCGCTCGGTCTGGCGTCGCACATGGGCCTCGAAGGGCTGTCGATCGGTGCGCTGGCCGATGTGATGCACATGAGCAAGTCGGGTGTCTTCGCCCACTTCGGGTCGCGTGAAGAGCTGCAGATCTCGGTGATCCGCGAGTACCACGCCAAGTTCGAGGAAGAAGTGTTCTTCCCGGCGCTGCGTGAAGAGCGTGGCCTGCCTCGCCTGCGCGCGCTGTTCGAGCGCTGGATCAAGCGCGTCTCGGTCGAGCTCGACTCGGGCTGCATCTACATCAGCGGCGCCGTCGAGTTCGACGACCGGCCGGGCCCCGTGCGCGATGCTTTGGTGACCATGGTCCGCGCCTGGCACACGGCGCTGGAGCGCGCCATCCGCATGTCGATCGATGAAGGCCAACTGCGCCCCGACACCGACCCGCTGCAGATGCTGTTCGAGATCCACGGCCACATTCTTGCGGTTCACCACGATGCCCGTTTCCTGCGTTTGCCTGGCGTGCTCGACCGTGCACGCACGGGCTTCGAACGCGTGATCGCCCATTACGCGACCTCACGCGTGCAAGCCGTTCCTGCCGGTCCCCGTCAGGCGAAGCGCGCCGCGAGCCGATAACCAGACAGCCCTCTTTCCCTTTCCACATTCAAGGAGTCCACGATGCCCCAGTACAACCCGCCACTGCGCGACATGCAGTTCCTGTTGCACGAGGTGCTCAACGTGCCCGAAGAGCTGAAGGCGCTGCCGCCCCATGCGGACATCGATGCCGACACCATCAACGCCGTGCTCGAAGAGGGCGGCAAGTTCGCCGCTCAAGTGGTGTTCCCGCTCAACCAGAGCGGCGACGAAGAAGGTTGCACGCTGGACAAGCAGACGCACGAGGTCACGGCACCCAAGGGCTTCAAGGAAGCCTACAAGCAGTACGTCGAAGGCGGCTGGCCTGCACTGAGCTGCGACCCGGCCTTCGGCGGCCAGGGCCTGCCGGTCACGGTGAACCAGTGCATCTACGAAATGATGAACTCGGCCAACCAAGCCTGGACCATGTACCCCGGCCTCTCTCATGGCGCCTATGAGGCGCTGCACGCGCACGGAACGGACGAGCAGAAGAAGACCTTCCTGCCCAAGCTGACCAGCGGCGAATGGACGGGCACCATGTGTCTGACCGAATCGCATTGCGGCACCGACCTCGGCCTGCTGCGTACCAAGGCAGAGCCGGTGGGCGACGGCACCTACAAGATCACCGGCGCGAAGATCTTCATTTCGGCTGGCGAGCACGACATGGCCGACAACATCATCCACCTCGTGCTGGCTCGCCTGCCGGACGCGCCGGTCGGCTCCAAGGGCATCTCGCTGTTCGTGGTGCCCAAGTTCCTGGTCAAGGCCGATGGCAGCCTCGGCGAGCGCAACGGCATCTACTGCGCAGGCCTCGAGCACAAGATGGGCATCCACGGCAACGCCACGGCGCAGCTGGTGTTGGAGAACGCTGTCGGCACGCTGGTCGGCCAGCCCAACAAGGGCCTTGCCGCGATGTTCGTGATGATGAACGCCGCGCGACTGGGCGTGGGAAACCAGTCGCTGGGCCTCACTGAAGTGGCGTACCAGAACGCCGTGGCCTACGCGAAAGACCGCCTGCAAATGCGCGCGCTGTCAGGCCCGAAGGCGCCGGACAAACCCGCCGACCCGATCATCGTGCACCCCGACGTGCGCAAGATGCTGCTCACCGCGCGCGCCTACGCCGAAGGCGGCCGTGCGATGCAGATCTTCACCGCGCTGCAACTCGACAAGGAGCTGTCGTCCGGCGACGAAGAAGAACGCAAGGAGTGCGCTGACCTGGTGGCGCTGCTCACGCCGATCATCAAGGCCTTCATCACCGACAACGCCTGGATCTCGACCTCGCATTGCATGCAGGTCTTCGGCGGCCACGGCTTCATCCGCGAATGGGGCATGGAGCAGTACGTGCGCGATGCGCGCATCAACATGATCTACGAAGGCACCAACACCATCCAGTCGCTCGATCTGCTGGGCCGCAAGGTGCTGGGCGACAACGGCGCCAAGCTGAAGAAGTTCGGCAAGATCGTGCAGGCCTTCATCGAAGACGAAGGCACCGTTGAGGCCATGCAGGAGTTCGTCAACCCGCTGGCCGAGCTGGGCGACAAGCTCACCAAGCTCACCACCGAGCTGGGCATGAAGGCCTTCGGCAATCAAGATGAAGTGGGCGCTGCCGCGGTCGATTACCTGCGTGTGGCCGGCCACCTGGTGTTCGCGTATTTCTGGGCCCGCATGGCCAAGGTCGCGCTCGAGAAGCAAGGTTCAGGCGACCCGTTCTACAAGGCCAAGCTCGCCACCGCGCGCTTCTACTTCGCCAAGCTGCTGCCCGAAACGGCTTCGCTGATCCGCACCGCGCGCGCGGGCTTGAAGCCGCTGATGGAGATGGAAGAGGCTTTGTTCTAAGCTGACTTCCACCTAAAAAACAAAGCCAGGAGAGACGATGAAGAAAGTGCTGATGGCGCTGGCCGCCACGTTTGCCGCCGGCGTGGCCTTTGCGCAACCCACGCCGCTGGGTGTGTGGAAGACGATCGACGACGAGACCAAGACCGAGAAGTCGCTGGTCCGCATCACCGAAACCGGCGGTGTGATCGGTGGCCGCATCGAGAAGCTGCTGAGCCCCGATGCCAAGCAAGACGCCGTGTGCGATGAGTGCACCGATGACCGCAAGGGCAAGCCCCTCGTCGGCATGGCCATCATCCGCGGCGTGAAGAAGAACGCCGAGACCGAGGGGCTGTGGGACGGAGGCACCATCCTCGACCCCAACAACGGCAAGACCTACAAGCTGCGCTTGAAGCCCTCTGAAGACGGCAAGAAGCTGGAGGTGCGCGGCTACATCGGCACGCCGATGCTCGGCCGTTCGCAGACCTGGCAAAAAGTGGAATGACAGCCTGCCACCCTTTCAAATAATTTCTTAGGAGAAGCCATGAGCCGATTCAATGTTCGCAAGGTGGCCGTGCTTGGCGCCGGCGTGATGGGCGCGCAGATCGCTGCGCACCTGGTCAACGTCAAAGTTCCCGTGATCCTGTTCGACCTGCCTGCGAAGGAAGGCCCGAAGAACGGCATCGTCACCAAGGCCGTCGAAGGCCTGAAGAAGCTGAGCCCCGCGCCGCTGGGTGTGCCCGAAGATGCGGCGCTGATCCAGCAGGCCAACTACGAAGAGCACAGCGAGCTGCTGCGCGACTGCGACCTGATCATCGAGGCCATCGCCGAGCGCATGGACTGGAAGCTCGACCTCTACACCAAGATCGCGCCGTTCATCGCCCCGCACGCCATCGTCGCGAGCAACACCTCGGGCCTGTCGATCACCAAGCTGTCGGACGTGCTGCCCGAAGAGATTCGCCATCGCTTCTGCGGCATCCACTTCTTCAACCCGCCGCGCTACATGTACCTGGTGGAGTTGATCCCCACCCCGGCGACGGAGCCGAAGATCCTCGACCAGCTCGAGACCTTCGTCACCACCGCGCTGGGCAAGGGCGTCGTGCGCGCGAAAGATACGCCGAACTTCATCGCCAACCGCGTGGGCATCGCCAGCATGCTGTCGACGATGAAGGAAGCCGAGGCCTTCGGCCTGAGCTACGACGTGGTCGATGACCTCACCGGCAAGAAGCTCGGCCGCGCCAGCTCGGGCACCTTCCGCACCGCCGACGTGGTGGGCCTGGACACCATGGCCCACGTGATCAAGACCCTGCAGGACAACCTGAAGGACGACCCGTTCTATGGCAGCTATGCCACGCCGGCGGTTCTGGCTGGCCTGATGGCCAAGGGCGCGCTGGGCCAGAAGACCGGTGCCGGTTTCTACAAGAAGGTCGGCAAGGACATCCTGCGCCTCGACCCGGCCAAGCAAGACTACGTGCCCGGTGGCGGCAAGGCCGACGAGATCGTCGCGCGCATGCTCAAGAAGGCGCCGGCCGATCGCCTGAAGCTGCTGCGCGAGTCGACCAACCCGCAGGCGCAGTTCCTGTGGGCCATCTTGCGCAACGGCTTCCACTACGCCGCCGTGCACTTGGCCGACGTGGCCGACTCGGCGCGCGAGATCGACCAGGCGCTGCGCTGGGGCTTCGGCATGAGCCAGGGCCCGTTCGAGCTGTGGCAGCAAGCCGGCTGGAAGCAAGTGGCCGAATGGGTCAAGGCCGACATCGACGCCGGCAAGGCGCTGAGCAAGGCGCCGCTGCCCGCGTGGGTGTTCGATGGCCGCGATGGCGTTCACACCGCCGAAGGTTCCTGGAGCGCCTCGCAGAGCAAGTACCTGCCGAAGAGCACGCTGCCGGTCTACGAGCGCCAGTACTTCCCTGAAGCGCTGTTCGGTGCCGGTGCCACCGACCCGCTGAAGGCCGGCACGCAAGAGTTTAAGAACGACGAAGTGCGCGTGTGGACGCTCGATGGCGAGGTGCTGATCGCCAGCATCACCGCCAAGCTGCACCTCATCAGCCCGCTGGTGGTCGAAGGTTTGCTGAAGGCTGTCGACATCGCCGAAGAGAAATACAAAGGCCTGGTGATCTGGTCGCCGGACGACGTGTTCTCGGCCGGTGCCAACCTCGAAGCGCTGATGCCTGTCTTCATGAAGAGCGGTGCCAAGGGCATCGCCCCTGAAGAGAAGAAGCTGCAGGACGCGATGCTGCGCATCCGCTATGCCAATGTGCCGGTGGTTTCGGCCATCCGCGGCATTGCGCTGGGCGGTGGTTGCGAGCTGGCGGTTTACTCCGCCAAGCGCGTGGCTGCGATGGAAAGCTACATGGGTCTGGTGGAAGTTGGCGTGGGCCTGGTGCCCGGCGGCGGCGGCTTGACCTACATCGCCCGCCGCGCCGCCGAAATGGCGGCGGCCGGCAATGCCAACGCCGACGTCATGAAGTTCGTGACCGACGGCTTCACCGCGGCGGCCACGGCCAAGGTGGGCACCAGCGCAATCGACAGCCGCAAGAACGGCTACCTGCTGTGGAGCGACGTGATCGTGCCGAACAAGGACGAGCTGCTCTACGTCGCCACGCAGCAGGCCAAGGCCATGTACGAGAGCGGCTACCGCGCGCCGGCCAAGTCGCTGTTCCCGGTGGCCGGCCGCAATGCCATCGCCACCATCAAGGCACAGCTCGTCAACATGCGTGACGGCGGCTTCATCAGCCAGCACGACTTCTACATCAGCGCGCTGATCGCCGACGTGGTGTGCGGTGGCGACGTCGACGCCGGTTCGCTGGTCAACGAGGACTACCTCATGGCGCTGGAGCGCAAGCACTTCTGCGGCCTGCTGGAGCACCCGAAGACGCAGGAACGGATCATGGGCATGTTGTCGACGGGCAAGCCCGTTCGCAACTAAGCAGCGGCCTCATCAAGGAACACACATCATGAGCAAACAAGTTCAAGACGCCTACATCGTCGCCGCCACCCGCACGCCCATCGGCCGCTCGGGCCGGGGCTATTTCAAGAACACCCGCCCCGACGACCTGTTGCTGGCTGCGGTGCGCAGCGCGATGAAGCAGGTCCCCACGCTGGACCCGAAGGCCATCGAAGACGCCATCATCGGCTGCTCGTTCCCTGAGGGAGAGCAGGGCATGAACATGGCCCGCATCGTCATGGGCCTGGCGTTCCCGAACCCGGTCGGTGGCGTGACGGTCAACCGCTTTTGCGCTTCGGGCGTGACGGCGATCCAGATGGCCGCCGACCGCATCCGCGTTGGCGAGGCCGACGTGCTGATCGCCGGCGGCGCCGAGTCGATGAGCCTGGTGCCGATGGGTGGCAACAAGCCCTCGTTCAACCCCGAGATATTCGTCAAGGACGAGAACGTCGGCATCGGCTACGGCATGGGCCTCACCGCCGAGAAGGTGGCTGCGCAATGGAAGGTGACCCGTGAAGCGCAGGACGCGTTCGCGCTCGAATCGCACCTGCGCGCGCTGAAGGCGCAAGCCGCTGGCGAGTTCAGCGACGAGATCACACCGATCGACGTGATCGATCGTTTCCCGAATCTCGCCACCGGCGAGCAAGGCACGAAGACCCGCACCGTGAAGCTCGACGAAGGCCCCCGCCCCGACACCTCGCTCGAAGGCCTGGCCAAGCTGCGCCCGGTGTTCGCTGCCAAGGGCAGCGTCACCGCTGGCAACAGCTCGCAGACCAGCGACGGCGCGGGTGCCCTGATCCTCGCCAGCGAGAAGGCCGTCAAGCAGTTCGGCCTGAAGCCGCTGGCGCGCTTCGTCAGCTTCGCGGCCCGCGGCGTGCCGCCCGAGATCATGGGCATCGGCCCGATCGAAGCCATTCCGGCGGCGCTGAAGTACGCCGGCCTCACGCACGACCAGATCGACTGGATCGAGCTGAACGAAGCCTTCGCGGCGCAATCGCTGGCCGTCATCAACAGCCTCGGCCTCGACCCGAAGAAGGTCAACCCGATGGGTGGTGCGATCGCGCTGGGCCACCCGCTGGGCGCCACCGGTGCGATCCGCGCCGCGACGGTGGTGCACGCGCTGCACCGCCACAACCTGAAGTACGGCATGGTCACGATGTGCGTGGGCACGGGCCAGGGCGCGGCAGGCATCTTCGAACGCGTTTGAAGCGCACCATGAACAGCGCACGCCGGGTCATGCTGCGGCGTCTTGGCCTCGGGGTCGTGGTCGTCGGCGTGCCCGCTCTTTGGTGGGCCGGCCAGCCGGCAGCGCTCAAGCTGCCGGCGTTCGATTCGGTGGCCAGCGCCTTGCGGACGCTGGAGGCGCTGAAGGCCCAGCCCGCCCACAGCACCGGTGCGTGGGATCTGGCCCATGTGCTGCATCACACAGCGCAAAGCATCGAGTATTCGATGCAGGGCTTTCCGCAACCCAAGCCAGCGTGGTTTCGCTCCAGCGTGGGGCCGTTGGCTGCGACCGTCTTTTCGGCCCGCGGGCGCATGAACCACGACCTGGCCGAGCCGATCCCCGGCGCGCCCGACATCGCCCAGGGCCAGCCCCTGCCCGCAGCGGCCGATCGCGCCATGGCGGCGCTGCAGGCGTTCGAGCGGCACGCGGGCGTCTTGGCGCCGCACTTCGCCTATGGCGAGCTGAGCAAGGCCAACTACACCCGCGCCCACCTGATGCACTTTGCCAACCACTGGCAGGAAGTTCGCGATGGAGCCCGCTGAGGCGATTTGCCCTGGCGCTGCGGCTGCCGGTGTCGCCGTGGCTCGCGCATACTTCAGCCCGAGAATCGGCCCACGCGCCCAAGACCAGGAGAGTTCATGAGCATCAAGACCGCGGTACTGAATGGTGTCTACACCATCGAGATCGCACGCCCCGAGAAGAAGAACGCGCTCACCGGCGCGATGTACGTCGGCATGGCCGAAGGCCTGAATGCCGCGATGGCCGACGGCGCGGTGCGCAGCGTGCTGATCACCGGCCAGCCCGGCATCTTCACCTCGGGCAACGACCTCGAAGACTTCATGAAGCGCTCGGGCGGTGTCAGCGAATCGCCGGCGGCCGTCTTCATGCGCGCACTGATCGGCTGCGACAAGCCGGTGATCGCGGCCGTGACCGGTGCGGCCATCGGCATCGGCACGACGATGCTGCTGCATTGCGATTTCGTCTACGTCTCCGACGAAGCGCGCCTGGTGATGCCTTTCGTGAGCCTGGGCCTGGTGCCCGAGTTCGCGTCCAGCCACCTCATTCCGCAGTTGATGGGCCAGCGCAAGGCCGCCGAGAAGCTGCTGCTGGGCGACCCCTTCACCGGCGCCGACGCGGTGGAGTGCGGCATTGCCAATGCCGTGTTGCCGGCCGCCGAGGTGGCGCCGTATGCACGCCGCATTGCCGAGCGCTTCAATGCCCTGCCACCAGGGGCGGTGCGTGCCAGCAAGAAGCTGATGCGTGGCGCGGTGGCCGACCAGCTGCTCAAGACCATATCCGGCGAGAACGCGGTCTTCGCAGAACGCCTGACCAGCCCCGAGGCGAAGGAGGCCGTCAGCGCCTTCTTCCAGAAACGCAAGCCCGACTTCTCGCAGTTCTCTTGAGCTGCTTGCCGCGAGACCCCCACGCCGATAGAGGGCTCATGTGAGCCCCTGGCTGCTCACGGCGACCAAGCTCGCCCTTGCGCCGGTGCTGCTGTGGCAGGGCCGGCAGGTGCGCCGCAACGCGCTGCGCCTGCCCGAGGCCGAGGGCCCGCGCGAGGGCGTGGCCGGTACCGGCAAGGTCTGCCTGCGGGTGTTGATCGTCGGCGACTCGTCGGCGGCTGGCGTGGGCGCGAAGAACCAGACGCAGGCGCTGGCCGGCCGGTTGAGCGAAGCCTTGTCGCAGCGCCTGGGCGGGGCGGTGGTGTGGCAGCTCATCGCGCGCAGCGGCGACACCACGCGCGTCTCGCTCACGGCGGTGCGCAAGCTCTCGCTGCACCCGGCCGATGTGATGGTCACTGCGCTCGGGTTGAACGACATGGTGGCGCAGGTGTCGCCCAAGATCTGGCTCGCGCGGCTCGACAAGTTGGACCGCATCGCCGTCAAGCGGGCGGGTGTGAAGCACATCGTCCACGCCGGCATTCCGCCGATCCACTCGTTCCCCTTGCTCCCCAACCCCTTGCGCTGGGTGCTGGGCGCCGATGCGCTGGCCTACAACCGTGAGCTGCGCCACTGGGTCAAGCGCTGGCCCGAGCGCTGGTGGCTGCCGCTGCCCTTCGAGAACGACCAGCCTTCGGACAGCAGCGTGCTGATGGCCGAAGACGGCTTCCACCCCGGCCCGGCGATCTATGCGCTGTGGGCCGAGCAGCTCGCCGGCCTGATCGCCAACGACATCGTGCCACGCCTGCCCGAAACCGCGCCCACGCGGCGCAGGAGGGCTGGTTCCGCGCCCTAATTCGTCGGGATCGGCCGGGGTTTGCCGTTCATGTCGATGGCCACGTAGGTGAGGTTGGCCTCGGTCACCTTCACCACTTGCAGGTCGGACGGGTTGCGCTCGGCATACACCTCCACCCGCACCGTGACCGAGGTGCGGCCCACGCGCTCGACGTGCGCATAGAAGCTGAGCAGGTCGCCCATCGAAACCGGCTGCTTGAAGATGAACTGGTTCACCGCCACAGTGGCGATGCGGCCCTTGGCAATGCGGGCCGGCAGCACCGAGCCGGCCAGGTCGACCTGGGCCATGATCCAGCCGCCGAAGATGTCGCCGTTGCCGTTTGCATCGGCCGGCATCGGCATCACGCGCATCACCAGGTCGCCGTCTGTGGGCAGGGCCATGGGAGCTGAGTCGGTGGCAGGGGTTGTCATGGGCAGGGTTCGTTCGTTCGCGATGTGGCATTGTCTGCCAGGCGTCGGCTGTCACACTGCGCACCGGGCTTGAAAATCGCCCCTGCTGCTTCACTTGCTTCTTTCCTCTTATGCGCCCAGCCTCACTTTCCGCCCCCGTGCCCGACGTGCCGGCCGTACCCGGCACCCCACCGGCCGTGCGGTCCGACTGGGTGACGCTGCGCAAGCTCTTCCCCTACCTGTGGCAGTACCGCTGGCGCGTGTGCATGGCGCTCGCCTTCATGGTCGGCGCCAAGCTGGCCAACGTGGGCGTGCCGCTGCTGCTGAAGAACCTGGTCGACAGCCTGTCGCTCAAGCCGGGCGACGTGCGTGCGGTGATGGTGGTGCCCTTCGGCCTGCTGCTGGCCTATGGCGGGCTGCGTTTGAGCACCTCGCTGTTCACCGAGCTGCGCGAACTCATCTTCGCCAAGGCCACCGAGGGCACGGCGCGCACGATCTCGCTCAGCGTCTTTCGGCACCTGCATGCGCTGAGCCTGCGTTTTCACCTGGAGCGGCAGACGGGTGGCATGACGCGCGACATCGAGCGCGGCACGCGTGCCGTGCATTCGCTGATCTCGTATTCGCTCTACAGCATCATCCCCACGCTGATCGAGGTGGTGCTGGTGCTGACGCTGCTGGGCGTGAAGTTCGACGCGTGGTTCGCCTGGATCACGCTGATCGCGCTGGCGGTCTACATCGTCTTCACCATCAGCGTGACCAACTGGCGCACGCAGTTCCGCAAGCAGATGAACGAGCTCGACTCGGTGAGCCACACCCGGGCCATCGATTCGCTGCTGAACTACGAGACCGTCAAGTACTTCAACAACGAAGGCTTCGAAGCCAGGCGCTACGACGAAAGCCTGGAGAAGCTTCGCCGCGCCTCGCTGAAATCGCAGACCACGCTGTCGATCCTCAACACCGGCCAGCAGCTGATCATCGCCACCGGCCTGGTGGCGATGCTGTGGCGCGCCACCACCGGCGTGGTCGACGGCCACATGACGCTGGGCGACCTGGTGATGATCAACGCCTTCATGATCCAGCTCTACATTCCGCTCAACTTCTTGGGTGTGATCTACCGCGAGATCAAGCAAAGCCTCACCGACCTGGAGAAGATGTTCGGCCTGCTGGAGCGCGAGCGCGAGGTCGCCGATTCGCCCGACGCGAAGCCGCTGCAGGTGCCCCATGGCGACGTGAAGTTCGAGCACGTGAACTTCTCTTACGAAGCCTCGCGGCCGATTCTTCACGACCTGAGCTTCGAGATTCCTGCCGGCAAGACGGTGGCGGTGGTCGGCCCCTCGGGCTCGGGCAAGAGCACGCTCGCGCGGCTGCTGTACCGCTTCTATGACGTAAATGCAGGCGCCATCCGCATCGATGGGCAAGACATCCGCGAGGTCACGCAATCCAGCGTGCGCCAGGCGATCGGCATCGTGCCGCAAGACACCGTGCTCTTCAACGACACCGTGGCCTACAACATCGCCTACGGCCGGGCAGGCGCGAGCCAGGCTGAGGTGGAAGCCGCGGCCAAGGCAGCGCGCATCCACGACTTCATCGTCTCCACACCCAAGGGTTACGACACCGCCGTCGGCGAGCGCGGCCTGAAGCTCAGCGGCGGCGAAAAGCAGCGCGTGGCCATCGCGCGCACGCTGCTGAAGAACCCGCCGATCATGATCTTCGACGAGGCCACCTCGGCGCTCGACTCGGCCAACGAACGCGCCATCCAGGCCGAGCTGCAAGGCGTGGCACGCAACAAGACGGCGCTGGTGATCGCGCACCGGCTTTCCACCGTGGTGGACGCGCACCAGATCCTGGTGATGGAGCACGGCCGCATCCTCGAGCGCGGCACCCATCTCGAGCTGCTGGCGTTGGATGGGCGCTACGCCGAGATGTGGCGGCTGCAGCAGAGCGGCGAAAACGGTGACCCGCCTGCGGAGACGTGAGCGCAAGCGCATGAAGCAAGAACGGCCGAGTCACCCGGCTCGCTACACTGCGCCGCGTGGAAACCAAGTGGCTTGAAGATTTCGTCAGCCTGGCCGAGACGCGCAGCTTCTCGCGCTCGGCCCAGCTGCGCCACGTGACACAGCCGGCGTTCTCGCGGCGCATCCAGGCGCTCGAGGCTTGGGCTGGCGTCGACCTCGTCGACCGCTCGTCCTACCCGACGCGGCTCACCCCGGCCGGCGAGACGCTGCATGCGCAGGCGCTCGACATCCTCGGCTCGCTGCAGGCCTCGCGCAACATGATGCGCGGCCACAAGGCGGCGGGCCACGACATGATCGAGTTCGCGGTGCCGCACTCGCTCGCGTTCACCTTTTTCCCGCACTGGGTGATGGACCTGCGCAAGCGCTTCGGCGCGATGAGGAGCCGGCTCATCGCACTGAACGTGCACGACGCCGTGCTGCACCTGGTCGAAGGCAGCTGCGACCTGCTGCTGGCCTACCACCACCCGTCGCAGCCGCTGCAGCTCAACCTAGATCGCTACGAGATGCTCAGCCTCGGCCACGAGACGCTGATCGCCTGCGCCAAGCCCGACGCCGATGGCCAGCCGCTGTTCAGGCTGCCGGGCAGCGCGGGCCACGCCGTGCCCTTTCTCGCCTATGCGGAAGGCGCCTACCTCGGCCGGCTGGTCGAAGTCATCACGAAGCTGTCGCCGCAACCGCTGCACCTCGACCCGATCTACGAGATCGACATGGCCGAGGGCTTGAAGGCGATGGCACTCGAAGGCCACGGCCTGGCCTTCCTGCCGGCAAGCTCGGTGAAGAAGGAGCTCAAGGCCAGGCGCCTGGTGCGCGCTGCCGCACCCGGAACGCTCGAGCTGACGATGGACATCCGCATCTACCGCGAGCGCCCCGAGATGGCGCGGCACAACAAGCCCGGCGCGCTCGCGCTGTGGGATTTCCTCGCCGCAAGCGCCTGAAGCTGCTCTGCTGATTTTGGGGTTTACCCGAATCATGTATGCATGGCTTGCATGAGGGCTCGGCGATTCAGCATTGGCACGGCTCGTGCGTCAGCCCTACAGTTCGGCCCGCTGCGGATTCACGGTGTCCTGTTCAACAGGAGCACATCGAATGAGTCGGTCGGCTGCCAACGCAGCAGCTGCACGCACACCCGATCACAACGAAGGAGACACACCTTGCTTCATCTCAATCAGACCCACGCCCTGATTCGCGGCGTCGTTGCCATGGCCCTGGCCGCCAGCCTCGGCGCATTCGCGCAGACCGCGCCCAAGTCCAACGTCGTCGTGCTCGCCACCGGCGGCACCATCGCCGGTGCGGGCGCGAGCGCCGCCAACAGCGCGACCTACCAGGCGGCCAAGGTGCCGGTCGACAAGCTGATCGCCGGCGTGCCCGAACTCGCCGACGTCGCCAACGTGCGCGGCGAGCAGGTGTTCCAGATCGCGTCCGAGAGCTTCACCAACGAGAAGCTGATCACGCTGGCCAAGCGCGTCAGCGCCCTCGCGAAAGACCCCGGCGTCGACGGCATCGTCATCACGCACGGCACCGACACGCTGGAAGAAACCTCGTTCTTCCTCACGCTCACGGTGCACACCGACAAGCCCATCGTCGTCGTCGGCTCGATGCGCCCGGGAACCGCGATGTCGGCCGACGGCACGCTGAACCTGTACGACGCGGTCGTGGTCGCGGCCGACAAGGAATCGCGCGGCAAGGGCGTGCTGATCGCGATGAACGACGACATCTTGTCGGGCCGCGATTCGGGCAAGCGCATCAACGTCAAGACCAACGCGTTCGGCAGCCAGTGGGGCGCGCTGGGGCAGGTCGTCGAGGGCAAGACCTACTGGTTCCGCGCGCCGGTGAAGCGCCACACCATGGCCAGCGAGTTCGACATCGACACGATCACCTCGCTGCCCATGGTTTCCATCGTCTACGGCTCGGGCGAGATGGGCACGGCCCTCGTCGAGGCGGCCGGCAAGGCGGGCGCGAAGGCGGTGATCCACGCCGGCACCGGCAATGGCTCGGTGCCCGACTATGGCGTCGAGCCGCTGCGCAAGCTGCGCGCGAGCGGCGTGCAGATCATCCGCTCGGCCCGTGTGCCCGACGGCATCGTGCTGCGCAACTCGGAGCAGCCCGACGACAAGTACGACTGGGTCGTCGCGCACGACCTGAACCCGCAGAAGGCGAAGATCCTCGCCGCGCTGGCGCTTACGAAGACCAGCGACGCGAAAGAAATCCAGCGCATGTTCTGGCAATACTGAAAGAACCACGATGAGCACCGACGCAACCCGCCGCGAACGCGATTTCCTCGGCGAGATGGACATTCCCGCCGCCGCCTACTGGGGCGTGCACAGCGCCCGCGCCGTCGATAACTTCCCGATCAGCGGGCAGACCGTCGCGCAGATGCCGGAGCTGATTCGCGCGCTCGCGTTCGTGAAGAAGGCAGCGGCGCAGACCAATGCAACATTGGGCGTGATCACGGACGCGCAGGCGCAGGCCATCGTGCGCGCCTGCGACGACCTGATCGGCGGCGCGCTGCACGAGCAGTTCGTTGTCGACGTGATCCAGGGCGGTGCTGGCACCTCGACCAACATGAACGCGAACGAGGTCATCGCCAACCGCGCGCTCGAGCACATGGGGTTCGAGAAGGGCCGCTACGACGTGCTGCACCCGAACGACCACGTCAACGCGTCACAGAGCACGAACGACGTCTACCCGACCGCGCTGCGCGTGTCGGCCTGGTTCGGCATCGAAGGGCTGCTGGCGGCGATGGCCGATCTGCGCGCTGCCTTCGAAGCCAAGGCGCTCGAGTTTGGCAAGGTGCTAAAGATCGGCCGCACCCAGCTACAGGACGCCGTGCCGATGACCTTGGGCCAGGAGTTCCTCGCGTTCGGCATCATGATCGGCGAGGACGAGCTGCGGCTGCGCGAGGCGCGCGCGCTGATCACCGAGGTCAACCTTGGCGCCACCGCGATCGGCACCGGCATCAACGCGCCGGCTGGCTACACCGAGATGGTCATCCCCTTGCTCGCGACCGCCAGCGGCGTGCCGGTAGTGCGCGCCGAGAACCTGGTCGAGGCGACGCAGGACACCGGCTCGTTCGTGCAGCTTTCGGGCGTGCTCAAGCGCGTGGCCTGCAAGCTCAGCAAGGTCTGCAACGACCTGCGGCTGCTGTCGAGCGGGCCGCAGGCCGGCTTCGGCGACATCAAGCTGCCGCCGCGCCAGGCCGGCTCGTCGATCATGCCGGGCAAGGTCAACCCGGTGATCCCCGAGGTGATGAACCAGGTCGCGTTCGAGGTCATCGGCAACGACGTGACGATCACCATGGCCTCCGAAGCCGGGCAGCTGCAGCTCAACGCCTTCGAGCCCATCATGGGTTATTCGATCCACAAGAGCGTGCGCCACCTGACGAATGCCTGCAAGACGCTGCAGGTCAACTGCGTCGAAGGTATCCAGGCCAACCACGAACTGCTCGCGAAGCGCGTCGCCGAATCGGTGACGCTGGTGACCGCGCTGAACCCCATCATCGGCTACGAGAAAGCAGCGCTGATCGCCAAGACCGCGCTCGCCAGCGGCGGCACGATCGCCGAGGTCGCCGAATCGCTGGGCATCATGAGCCGCGCCGAGATGAACGCGCTGCTCGTGCCCGAGAAGCTCACGCAGCCGGTGCGCTTGTCGGTATGAAGGGCCTCCGGGTGCCACGCCCTACCTGGTACAAAGCTTGCGAATGTCCGGGCAATGCCCTCGGGTCGAGGGTGCGTACCGATTCCACACCAGCGAGCATCCGCAACAATTCGTTCTGTTAGCTGTTCAACCTTTTGGAGATTTTCCGATGAAGAAGCTCGCCCTTGCCCTCGCCGCCATCCTGGCCTGCGGTGGTGTCTATGCCGCCGACACCCTGGCGAAGATCAAGTCCGCCGGCAAGATCGTGATCGGCACCCGCGATTCGTCGGCGCCGCTGGCCTATACCATCGGCGACGGCAAGTACGTCGGCTACCACGTTGACGTGTGCCTGAAGATCGCTGAGGCCGTCAAGGCCTACCTGAAGGCGCCAGCCCTGCCGATCGAATACACCGTTGTGACCTCGGCCAACCGCGTGCCGCTGGTGCAGAACGGCACCGTCGACATGGAGTGCGGCTCCACCACCAACAACGCGACGCGCCAGCAGCAGGTCGCGTTCGCACCGACTACCTTCGTGACCAACGTGCGCACCGCGGTGAAGGCCAATTCGGGCATCGCCTCGATCGCGCAGCTCAACGGCAAGACCGTGGCGACAACCACCGGCACGACCTCGGTGCAACTGCTGCGCAAGCACGAGAAGGCCAACGGCGTCGACTTCAAGGAGCTGTTCGGTAAGGATCACGCCGATTCGTTCCTGCTGCTCGAATCGGGCCGTGCCGATGCCTTCGTGATGGACGACAACATCCTCGCCGGCCTGATCGTCAACTCGAAGGCTCCGGCTGACTTCAAGATTGTCGGCGAGTCGCTGTCGGAGGAGCCGATCGCGATCATGATCCCGAAAGATGATCCGGCCTACAAGAAGCTGGTCGACGACACCGTGACTGGCCTGATGAAGAGTGGCGAGCTTGAGAAGATCTATACCAAGTGGTTCCTGTCGCCGGTGCCACCGCGCAACGCGACCGTCGGTATGCCGATCTCGGCCGCACTGAAGAACGCGATCGCGAACCCGAACGACAAGCCGGCCGAAGCCTACAAAAAGTGATGCTGGCCCGGGCGACAAGAGGCCGCGCGTTGTTGGCGCGACTGGAAGTCGATCCCGGCTCGCTCGGTGCGAAGTTTGCTTACATTGACCGAGCGCGGCGTGGAGCCTTCTGCGTCGCGCTTTTTCGTTGCACTCCGACAGTTCAAGAATGAAATCAGCGGGAGCGGGCCTTGGGTAAGTTGGATTGGAATATCTTCTTTCAGGACACAGGCGGCGGCCAGACCTACCTGCAATGGCTGATGCATGCCTGGGGCTGGACGCTCGCTGTGGCGCTGCTCGCGCTCGTGATTGCGCTCGCTGTCGGCTCGCTGATCGGTATCTTCCGCACAGTGCCGAACAAGGCGCTTTCGTTTTTCGGTGAGGCCTGGACCGAGCTCTTTCGGAACATTCCGCTGATCGTTCAGCTGTTCATCTGGTACTTCGTGCTGCCGCGGATCTTTCCGCCGCTGACGCAGGTGCCTGGCTTTCTGCTTGCGGTGTTCGGTCTCGGCTTCTTCACTTCGGCGCGGATCGCCGAGCAGGTCAAGGCGGGTATCCAGGCGCTGCCAAAAGGCCAGCGTTACGCCGGCCTCGCGATGGGCCTGACGCTGCCGCAGACCTATCGTTACGTGATCATGCCGATGGCGTTTCGCATCGTCATCCCGCCGCTCACCAGCGAGTCGATGAACATCATCAAGAATTCGTCTGTCGCGTTCGCCGTGCAGGTTTCCGAATTGCTGTTCTTCGCGCAGCAAGCCGCCGAAGAAACTTCGCAGGGCGTGGTGATTTACCTCGTCGTCACAGTGCTGTACTTCATCTCGGCCTTCGTTATCAACCGGATCGCGATGTTCATCGAGCACAAGCTCGTGGTGCCGGGAACGGTCGGGGCAGGTAAATGAACGCGGCTCTCGATTTCTCGTTCGTCAGCTGGAGCTATGTCTCCAGCTTCATTGTCAAGGGCCTGATCTTCTCAGTCGAACTGACGCTGATAGCCGCGCTCGGCGGCATCGTCATCGGCACGCTGCTCGCACTGATGCGGCTTTCGGGCAAGAAGTGGTTCGTGGCACCGGCCGCGGCCTACGTGAACCTGCTGCGCTCGGTCCCGCTGGCGATGGTGATCCTGTGGTTCTTCTTGCTGATCCCACTGCTCATTGGCCGCTCGCTGGGCGCCGAGTTGTCGGCGATCATCACCTTCACGGTGTTCGAGGCTGCGTACTACTCCGAGGTGATGCGCGCGGGCATCCAGTCTGTGCCCAAAGGCCAGGTCAGTGCCGGCTATGCGGTCGGCATGACCTACAAGCAGTGCATGCAACTGATCGTGCTGCCGCAGGCCTTCCGCAACATGCTGCCGGTGCTGCTGACGCAGACCATCATCCTGTTCCAGGACACATCGCTCGTCTATGTGATCGGCGCCTACGATCTGCTGAAGGGCTTCGAGGTCTCTGGCAAGAACTTCAACCGTCCGGCCGAAACATACCTGCTGGCTGCCGTCGTCTACTTTGTTATCTGCTTCAGCCTGTCGATGCTCGTGCGTCGCTTGCGTGCCAAGATTGCCATCATCCGCTGAGCCATTCGGGAAGAAAGAATCGCCATGATCGACATCAAGAACATTTCCAAGTGGTACGGCAGCTTCCAGGTGCTGACCGATTGCACGACGACCATCAAGAAAGGCGAAGTGGTGGTGGTCTGCGGCCCTTCGGGCTCCGGCAAGTCCACGCTCATCAAGACGGTGAACGCGCTCGAGCCCATCCAGAAGGGCGACATCGTCGTCGATGGCATCTCGATCGCCGACCCCAAGACCAACCTGCCCAAGCTGCGCAGCCGCGTGGGCATGGTGTTCCAGCACTTCGAGCTGTTCCCGCACTTGAGCGTGACAGAGAACCTCACGCTGGCACAGATCAAGGTGCTGGGTCGCAATACCGATGAAGCCAAGACGCGCGGCCTCAAGATGCTCGAACGCGTGGGCCTGATGGCTCACAAAGACAAGTTTCCCGGCCAGCTCTCCGGCGGCCAGCAGCAGCGCGTGGCCATTGCCCGCGCGCTCAGCATGGACCCGATCGTCATGCTGTTCGACGAACCCACCTCGGCACTCGACCCCGAGATGGTGGGCGAGGTGCTCGACGTGATGGTCAAGCTCGCGCAAGAAGGCATGACCATGATGGTGGTCACGCACGAGATGGGTTTCGCAAAGAAGGTAGCGCACCGCGTGATCTTCATGGACGCCGGCAAGATCGTCGAAGACTGCACGCGCGATGAGTTCTTCAGCAGTGCCGATGCACGCTCCCCGCGCGCGAAAGAGTTCCTGTCGAAGATCCTGGCGCACTGAACGAGCCGGTGCTCGTGTGAGTGCCGCCGCGAGGTACGCGGGGCCGAGCTGTCGGGCGAGGCCCTGCCTTGTGAAAGGCTTCTGGACCTCAGCGCTTGGCAGCACGGCCGGGGCAGTGGCCCCATAACGAACAGAGGCAACCATGGTCACACCGAGCACGTCTTGGGCTGAACGTATTCAACCCGATGAGGCCGAGCGGCATGCGCAGGCGGCCAGGCGTTTCGTCGAGATGCAGCAAGCCAAGTCGGCCAAGTATGGCAACGGCCGCGCGCTGCACCGCAAGCCGGTGCTGGCCTTGCGTGCCACGCTGCGTGTGCACGACAAGCTCCCGGCGCACGCCGCCCACGGTTTGTTTGCAAGCCCCGGCGATCACGAAACCTGGGTTCGCCTCTCCAACGGCGGGCCCGAGGTCAAGCATGACCGTGCGCCCGACATCCGCGGCTTCTCATTGCGGGTGCTGGGTGTGGACGGCCCCTCGGCACTGGGTGGCCCGGCAACCTGCCAGGACTTCGCGCTCATCAACCAGCCCGCCTTTGCTTTCGCCGACAGCAAGCCCTTCGTCGAGCTGGTGATGGCCGCGGCCAAGGGGCCTGCCCATGTGCTGCCTTGGGCCTTCAAGACGTTTGGCCCGATCGGCATGTTCTCGGCGCTCAAGCGCTTGGCAGGCGGTGTCGGCGCGCCATTCAACGGCTTTGCTGCCGAACGATTCTTCAGCGCGACACCCCTTAGCTGTGGCCCTTACGCCGTGCGTGTGCGGCTGCTGCCACCCGCCGGCCAGAAGGCTCCGGCGACGGCCCCTGTGCACTGGGGCGATGACATGAAAGCGCGTTTGTCCCAAGGGCCGCTGGCCTACCGTCTGCAATTGCAGTTTTTCGTCGACGAGGCGCGCACGCCCATTGAAGATGCTTCCGTCGATTGGCCCGATAGCGTGGCCCCTTACCTCGATGTGGCCGATCTCGTGATCGAGCCGCAAGACTTCGCGTCTGCCGAAGCGCATGTGTTTGCCGAACAGGTCGAGCGCGCCGTGTTCGACCCCTGGGCCGCACTCGCCGCTCACCGCCCGCTGGGTGAAGTGATGCGTGCCCGCAAGGCTGTCTACTTCGCGAGCCAGCAGACGCGCGGCGTGAGCTGACCTCTCAAGGAAACGAAGGGCCGTTCCCGAGTTTTCTTGACCCCCTCGGGGGGCCTGACGCAAAGCGACAGGTTTGGGGGTGCTCGTGAGCAAGAAGACGGCGCAGCGGCATCAACCGGCATCGATCAGACGCACACCCGGGTGACGGGCCAGCCCTTGGGCGCCGACGCGCATCACGCCAACGTGGCTCCAGCAGAAAAAGGGGTTGCCTCAGCGGGGCGATGAAAGTCATCCGGCGTGTGCCCTGCGAAAATGTTTCTCATGACCGCTACCCTGACCCTCACCCGCCCCGACGACTGGCATCTGCACGTGCGCGATGGCGCCGCCCTGGCCGCCGTGGTGCCCGACACAGCGCGCCAGTTTGGCCGCGCGATCATCATGCCGAACCTCAAGCCGCCGGTGACCACGGCGGCGCAGGCCGTGGCGTACCGCGAGCGCATCCTCGCTGCCGTGCCTTCCACGTTGAAAGAGCGGGGCTTGAGCTTCGAGCCGCTGATGACGCTCTACCTCACCGACAACCTGCCGCCCGACGAGATCAAGCGCGCGAAGGCAGCCGGCGTGGTGGCGCTGAAGCTCTACCCCGCCGGGGCCACCACCAACAGCGACGCCGGCGTCACCGACCTGCGCAAGACCTACGCGACGCTCGAGGCCATGCAGCACGAAGGCCTGCTACTGCTCGTGCACGGTGAGGTGACCAGCGCCGACATCGACCTCTTCGACCGCGAGAAGGCCTTCATTGACACCCAGCTGATCCCGTTGCGCCGCGACTTCCCCGAGCTGAAGATCGTCTTCGAGCACATCACCACGCGCGAGGCGGCGCAATACGTCAACGAGGCCGGCGCGCACACCGCCGCCACCATCACCGCGCACCATCTGCTCTACAACCGCAACGCGATCTTCCTCGGCGGCATTCGCCCGCACTACTACTGCCTGCCGGTGCTTAAGCGCGAAGAACACCGCTTGGCGCTGGTGGCCGCGGCGGCATCGGGCAGCGATCGCTTCTTCCTCGGCACCGACAGCGCACCGCACGCCGCGCACCTGAAGGAGCATGCGACCGGTTGCGCCGGCTGCTACACCGCGCTGAACGCGCTGGAGCTGTATGCCGAGGCCTTCGAGGCAGCGGGTGCGCTCGACAAGCTCGAAGCCTTCGCCAGCTTCAACGGCCCAGCCTTCTACGGCCTGCCGCGCAACAGTGGTACGGTGACCCTGCGCAAGCAAGCCTGGGCCGTGCCCGAGGCGCTGCCCTTCGGCGATGCCGAACTCAAACCGCTGCGAGGCGGCGAAACCCTCAGCTGGAAGCTTTCATGAATTCACAAAAGCGGGTGATGCTGCTGATCGATGCCGACAACGTGTCGGCCGCCGTGATGGAGCAGGCCATCGCCAAGGTGATGGCCGACCACGGTGCCATTCACGTGCGGCGGGCTTACTGCACGGCCGAGTCGGCGGTGACGCACCAGAAGCTCTTCAAGAGCTGCTCGATCCGACCGATCGTCAACCTCTCCAGCGGCAAGAACGCGAACGACATTGCGCTTGCCGTCGACGCGATGGATTTGGCGGTGGCCGAGCGGCCCGACGTCGTCGTCATCGTGTCGTCGGACTCCGACTTCGCGCCGCTGGTGATCCGCCTGCGCGAGAAGGGCTGCCGTGTCGAAGGCATCGGCCAGCTGGGCAAGACCGGGGACGACTCCAAGCCGGTGTACGACGACTTCGTCGACCTGCTGCATCAAAAGAAGCCGGTGGCCGAGCGCGTTGCCGCGCCGCGCAAGCGTGCGGTTTCCACACGCCGGGCCAGTGCGCCCTCCACGCCACCCGCCCCTCCACCACCGCCGCCAGCCCCTGCCTTGCCCGACGACGTGCTGCGCATCCTCGATGCGCTGCCCGAGCTGCGGGGCGGCGGCAAGCTCGAGCTCGGCATTGCCGCCGAGCGCCTGCGCGGCGAAGGCCTGCTGGCCAAGAACGCGCCGTCGACCAAGCTTTTCAAGAAGCATCTCGACTTCTTCGTGCTGACACCGGAACGTCAGCCGAACAAGGTCCAGTACCGCGGGCGATAATCCGCCTCGTGAAGCAAGCCAGACCGCCGCTGGTGCAATCTCCGAAAGGAGGCACTGGAGGAAGGTCCGGACTGCACAGGGCGGCGTAGCAGCTAACGGCTGTCCACCGTGAGGTGAGGATCAGAGCAACAGAGACGAGTCGGCGTGTTTTCGCAAGAGAGCACGCAGGGTGAAACGGGCAATCTCTACGCGCAGCAACACCAAATAGGCCAGCGTTGATGTGGCTCCGCGGAGCTGGCGGGTAGGTGGCACCGAGCCGTGCAGTGATGCACGGCCCAGAGGAATGGCGGTCACGTTCAGCTCTTCTTCGGAAGAGATGGACGCACAGAATCCGGCCTATCGGCTTGCTTCACACTTTTACGCGGCTGCGGCCGCAACCGGTCGGCCGTGCCTCAACGGCCTGCGAATAACGTGCACTCGTTAACGGCCGCCCCACTCGCGCCGTGTCGCGCGCCCTCATGTTGCGCTGCGATTCCCCCGAAGAACCGGGTCTATTCCCTTTGGTTCTTGGAGGCTCCGATGAAATTGCGCGATTCGGTCTTGGCGAAAGCCTGCGTCTTGTCGGGTGCCTTTGCACTCATGGCTGGTATCTCGGCGTGCGCCGGCAGCAGCGGCAGCTCGTCGGCCGCGCCGGCACCCACGCCGCCGCTTACCCAATCCAACATCACCCTGCCCTCGTCGGTGCAGGTGGTGACGGCCAATTGACGCGGAGGCCCTCTCCATGAAGACGACCTCGAAACTCCTGGGCCTGGCCTGCGCGGTATGGGCCGCCAGCGTTGTGCCTGCAGCCTTTGCCGCCGAGCCCACCTCGGGCGCCTACGTCACCGATGCCCAGAACACCTGGGTGCAAGACCGGGTGGGCGACCGCATCAGCACCGTCAACATGATCATGTGCGTCGTGAGCAGCATGCGTGCCGACGCCATGGTGAACCAGGGCCCTTACCTGGCTCTAGTGGACGAGAACAAGTGCAGTGGCCGCGGCGACAGCAGCAAATCCACCAGCACCAATGCGGGCGAATCCAATGCCACGCACTTCATGACGACCACGGTGGTGTCGACCCAAGCCTCGAGCACCGACCCGCTGATCATGAAAGCGTGGATCGCCGACGAAGGCGACCAGGGCGACAAGTCCGAGATCTTTCTCTACAGCGTGGCCACGGCAGGCAAGTCGGACGCCAACCCGAATGGCCTCTTCAGCATCCACTATTGCGGCAAGGCGGCGGGCTCGGCCGATGACGCGCCGTGCATGTTCAAGGGCGTGCTGAAGTCGGACGCCAGCGGCCTGGGCTACTACGAAGTGGAAACCAGCCACGGCGGTGGTGGAGGCAACTCGACCAAGGCGCTCGTTTTGCAGTCGACCCCGAGCACCGACAGTGGCCTGGGCCGCGTGGTCGGCACGGACAACGGCTCGCCCTACAACTACACCTTCGCGTACAACAGCAGCAACTTCCGCCGCAGCGATGGCGCGGTCGATGCCTGTTTCGCGCGCGACAAAGCCGTGGCCGATTACTCCACCTGGCGCTACGGCACCTACAACGCCGATGGCTCGCGCCTGGATGCAAGCAACCCCGGCTTCCCGGTCAAGTACACCGTCGGGTCTGAAACCTACTTCGGCTTCTGGAGCTTCTGGGGCCTGTGGCTGCCCGATTCGGCTTTGGCCACGGTGGGCAGCTCGGGCACGTTGACACGCCACGTAGGCAGCGCCGACGTGCCGCTGACCGTCGTCAAGCGCGGTGGCAAGCTGTGGAAGCTGGCCCGCCAGGCGGCCGCCCTGGGCGACTTCAAGAGCGTGTCGATGATGTACTGGGTGCCCAACGCCATCGGCTCCCTGCAGCAAGGCACGAGCTACGAGCTGCAATGGAACGGCACCACGCTTCAAGCCATCGGCACGCAGCAGTGCTCGCAGAACGGCTGCTCGCCGCAAGCGCTTTCACCCGCGATTGATCTGCACGCCAGCGACTTCCGCACTGCCGGTGCACGCATGGTCCCGATCTTCTTCCCTTCGGGTGGCGGCAACGGCGCCCTCGCGGTACCGGCCTCCGGTGAATTCGACGCCACCAGCGTGCTGGCCTATCGCACCCGCTCGATCGTGGCTCCCGGTGCGAGCGATGCGCCGGCCTCGCTCGTGTGCCTGGGCACCTGCCCCAAGTCGGGCACCACCTTGACGGATGCGTTCGGCACGCAGCCGCCGCAGCCTTTCAGCATGCAGTCGTGGGCACCTGTGCTGGTGGGCTCGGCATCGACCTACGCCTACAGCGCCGGCATGCTCAGCGACGGTGGCGGCAACGTGGATGCTTCCGCCATCTCGAAGAATGCGATGGCCATGTACCAAGGCGGCCTCACCAGCGGCTCGCTGATCGCGAGCACCGACCTGGCCAGCGCCAGCTGCGATGCGAACGGCGCGCCCAACGCATCGGGCGCCTATCTGTGCCCCGGCCTCGTGGACAAGGCCGACGTGGTCTACCAGTGGGAGACCGGCCCGAACCAATGGAACCAGTACTTTGGCGCCGTCGGCGTGACGGTCGACCCGCCCACCCAGCTCGCATTTGCCGTGACCGACAGCAACATCCGCGCTGTGGACAAGACCAAGTACCTCGGCTCCACCGTGCAGCTGCAATTCAACGGCTTCGGTGAACTGCAGGGCCTTCCCGGCCAGTGCGTGGACCCGGACACCAACGCGCCGGCGCAATGCGGCCAGGGCGTGCGCTGGGTGCCGGCGTTCGACATCGTCGACGGCTCGGCCGTCACCGGCGGCGGCAACAGCTACTACGTGAAGTACCTGGAGCGCGAGCTGCGTTTGTCGCAGCTGTCGGGCTCGGCCGATACCAGCTGCAAGCTGGCGCTCAGCCTGCCCAGCGTCTCGCTGACCCTGCCCGATGCGAGCAGCATGAACGTGAACCCGGTGACCACCAATGGCGCAGCGCCCACGCTGCCCAGCGCGAAGCCGGCCGTGATTGACGGGATCGTGCAGTAGCGCGTTCGCTTTCGAGATGGGCGAGAAGAGCGGCTCTGGCCGCTCTTCTTGTTTCAGGGCGTCGGCACGGAGGCCGGGCAGGCTTCCGTGAACAGCTGCCGTTCGGCCAGCCTGAAGCAAAGCCGCTGCGCCGAGTCGGCCACCGTGCCCGCCACCAGCACGCCCTGGAGGTAGCCCCAGGGTGCGGCCTGGTCGGTGGGCTCGGCACATTCGACGGCACCCACGCGCTGCTCGGTGTCGACCGTGATCGTGCACGACATGGCGCGCTCGGTGCCGCGAGAGACTTCGGCCAACGCGGCAAGGCGACCATGCACGTTCATTTGCAAGGCCAGCGCAGCCTGCTCGCGTTGCTGCCGGGCATCGAGCGGCGGGGCGGAGGGGGGCGGCGCAGCGCCGCGGCCCCAGCCACCACGCCCGAGCGGCGAGCGAATGATGGGCGCGAACAAGCCGGCGAACTGAGTCGCAGGGGCTGGCGATGGCGGCGCTGGCGGTACGACGGCGGGTGAGGGCGTCGGCGGGGAGGGTGTTGCAAGCGGCGCCGGCTTGGCGGCTGCTACAGCGGCTGCCCGCGGCTTGCGCGGCGCAATCGGCAGTGGCTTGTTCAGCAAGGGCGCCGGCGATGCGGTCAACGCCGTCCGGTTCGACAAGCTGACGCTCATCACGCTGCGAGCGCGCGCAGCCGGCACCGGCGAAGAAGGGCGCAATGGCTCGGGAGTCGCCAACAGATTGCTGGCCATCACGCCGGCCAGCAACCCGTGGGCGGCCAGCGAGGCGGCAATCGCTGTGGGCATCGCCCACGGCAGACGAGGGCTGGGCACAGGTTCGCCGGCAACCGCGGGGGCGGCACGCGCAAAGTGAAGCCTCAGAAGCCGAGCCATGACCCCTGCATTGCAACAGAGCTATCTGCGTTGCAATGCGCCGAATAGCGCCGCAAACCCGGCGATGACGAGCGCACCGCAGTGACCTTGCCCCCCGCCTGCGCAAGAGGCGCTCGCTACACTCGGCGCTCGCATGAATCCCGACGCTCACACCCTCTGGCGCGCCCCGCGCTGGGCCCTGGCTTTCCTGCTGGCTTGCCTGGGCATGCTGGGGCCGTTTTCCATCGATACCTACCTGCCGGCCTTCACCGGCATTGCGCAGTCGATCGGCGCCACGCCGGTGGAGATGCAGCAGACGCTGTCGGCTTACCTGTTCGGCTTCGCGATCATGAATCTCTTCCATGGCGCGCTCTCCGACAGCTTCGGCCGCCGGCCGGTGGTGCTGTGGGGCATCGCCTTGTTCACCGTGGCCTCGGCGGGCTGCGCGCTGGCCAACCACATCGGCGCGCTCGTGTTCTGGCGTGCGGTGCAGGGCATGTCGGCGGGGGCGGGCATCGTCGTCTCGCGCGCGGTCATCCGCGACATGTTCCCGCCCGCCGACGCGCAGCGCGTGATGTCGCAGGTGACGATCTATTTCGGCATCGCCCCGGCCATCGCGCCGATGGTCGGCGGCTTCCTGTTCGTGCACGCCGGCTGGCACATGATCTTCTGGTTTCTCACGGTCATCGGCGTGCTGCTGTGGATCGGCAACTACCGCCTGCTGCCCGAGACGCTGCACGAGACGCACAAGCAGCCGTTCAACGTGCGCCACCTGATGCGCGGCTACTGGGAGCTCGGCTCCAGCCCGCGCTTCCTGATGCTGGCGCTGGCCAGCGGCATCCCGTTCAACGGCATGTTCTTGTACGTGCTCTCGGCGCCGGTGTTCCTCGGCGAGCACCTGCACTTGGCGCCGGGCCAGTTCTTCTGGCTGTTCTCGCTGACCATCATCGGCATCATGGGCGGTGCGTGGTTCTCGGGGCGGCTGGCCGGGCGCATCAAGCCGCAACACCAGATACGCCACGGCTTCCTGATCATGCTGCTGGTGTCGCTGGTCAACCTGGCGCTCAACCTGCTGTTCGTGCCGCAGGCCTGGTGGGCGCTGTTCCCGATCGCGATCTTTGCCTTCGGCTGGGCGCTGATGGTGCCGGTGGTCACGCTGATGGTGCTCGACCTCGTGCCCGAGCGGCGCGGCATGGCGTCGAGCTTCCAGGCCTTCATCGGCAGCATGGCCAATGGTTTCGTGGCCGGCGTGATCGCGCCCTTGGTGATGCATTCCACACAGCTGCTGGCGCTGGCCTCGCTGCTGATGATGAGCATCGGCATCTTTGCCTGGATCTGGGTCAAGCCGCGGGTGACCTGAGACGCGGCTGCCGGCGCCAGGGCGCTCAAGACCACCGCCCAGCGGCCGATATCTGACACAGACGCCCCGACCTGCGGGGCCGTGTGTCGGAGTTCTTCATCATGCGATTCCTGCCCCGCCCCTTGGTGGCTGCGCTTCTTGCCATCGGCCTGTGGGCCGCGATGCCGGCGTACGCGTCGGACACGGCCATCAAGACCTCGCCCGGCAAGCCTGCGCTGAGCCGTGAGGCCGAGCCCGACGCGGAAGCCAATCTCGGCAAGCTGGCGAAGAAGCCGTCACCCAAGCCGCCGCTCAGCGCCGAAGACCCGATGGACAAGGTGCGCGAGCGTCTGGCCCAGAAACTCGGTGCGGCGAAGTCGATCGAGACGGCCGACCCGAACGTGGTGCGCGTGATCGCTCGCCCTGCGGTGCAGACCGGCGACTCGGTGGCCGTGTCGCCCGGCGGCGCGCCTGCACCCGGCATCCATTGGAGCGAGCCGCGGCGGCCCGCCGCTGCCGCCAGGCCGGCCGCGGCCAAGCGCCCGCATGCCGAGCACTGGTCGTATCAAGGCGAAGGCGGCCCCGACCAATGGGGCGAGATGAAGCCCGAGTTCGCCACCTGCTCCAGCGGCAAGCGCCAGAGCCCGATCGACATCCGCGACGGCATCTCGGTGCAGCTCGACCCGGTGCAGTTCGACTACAAGCCGAGCAACTTCCGCGTCATCGACAACGGCCACACCGTGCAGGTGAACCTGGCGCCGGGCAACAGCATCGAGGTGATGGGCCGCCGGTTCGAGCTGGTGCAGTTCCACTTTCATCGCCCGTCCGAAGAGCGCATCAACGGCCGCCAGTTCGACATGGTGGTCCACCTCGTCCACAAAGACCTCGAAGGCAAGCTCGCCGTGGTGGCCGTGCTGCTTGACCGCGGCAGCGTGCAACCCATCGTGCAGACGGTGTGGAACAACCTGCCGCTCGAAAAAGGCGAAGAGCTGCCCGCCAAAGCGCTGCTCGACCTGAACAACCTGCTGCCCTCCGAGCGCGGCTACTTCACCTACATGGGCTCGCTCACCACGCCGCCTTGCAGCGAAGGCGTGCTGTGGATGGTGATGAAGAACCCGGTGTCGGTCTCGCCCGAGCAGATCGGCATCTTCGCGCGGCTGTACCCGATGAATGCGCGGCCGATCCAGTCGGCCAGCGGCCGGTTGATCAAGGGCTCCAACTGAGCCCTGGCGTGCTCACCGCACTTCTTGCCGGGATGTGAAGCGCGCCTTCTCCGCCAACAGCGCACGAGCCCGCGCGCTGTCTTCGGGCGCATAGGCGAGTTGCTCTTCGAGCCTGATCAGGCACTGGGCATGTACGGTGGCGAGTTCGTCGGGGAGCAGAAGGCGTTGTGCCGCGGCGGTGAAAGTCTCACCAGCCGGCACGCGTGCACACAGCTTGCGCACCAGGTTGATCGAGAACGGCGGGCAGACCAGGCACTCGAAGGCCAGGCCGCCGAACTGCCGCGCCGACAGATGAAGCTGTTGCCGATGCCTGAACACCCACCCCAACGCCAGCGCGTTGTTCAGGTAGAGCAATGCGACTGCGCCTGCGGTGAATGCAGTGCCCACCGGCAAAAAGAGCCCGATCGGCAGCAGCGCGAACAAGGAGAGCATCGACACCCAGACGAACGGGCGCAGCCGGTCGATCTCACGCGGGACGCGCAGCAGCAAGGCAGAGGCGGGTGCTCGCGACGGTTCGCCTTCGAAGCTCCAGGCCAGCCGGAAGAACGGCCGGTGCGGCGTGAGCGGGTTCGGGAGCCAAGGCTCCTTGCCTGCAAGCTTCCAACGGTTGGCACCGAAGCGGGCCGACCAGCGGCCGCGCCATCCGCGCATGACAGCCGCCTCATGGCTGGCCATCAGCTGCAGCGAGTCGTACAGGTACAGCGCGATCGCCAGCAGCATCAACCAGGCTTCTGCGCCGAGTCTCACGGGCCGGACTTCTTTCTTCCGAACAGCTTGCCGATGCCGGCGAGCAACGCGACACCCGCACCCAGTACCAGCTTCCACGACGCGGCGAGAAAGCCGAGCGCCACTTTCCACAAACCAGTTTTCACCGCCACGGCGGCGGCTCCGCCTGCCACCAAGGCGGCGAGCCCGAACTCTGCAACGCGGTCGCCCTGTTTGAACTCGGCATACTTTTCGCCGGCGTTGAAGTCGAAGCCCTTCAGCACTTCCTTGAACGACGCGACATCGGCGTCGAGGGTCTGCGGGCTCGACACCAGCACGACACGCTCATAGCCCGTCCGCCCGAGCACACGCACGGTGTAGTTGATGACGGGCTCCGGGCTGTCCGACGAGTGCAGGCGCAGCGCCCATTCGAGCCGCTTGGTCGCGGTGTCGTAGTGAGGCGGGATGTGCCAGCCCTCGGTCGTCAGGCTCGACAGGCCGTGCTTGCGCCGCTCTTCGTTGGAAGGGCCGTCTTCTTCCTTCATCTGCTTCAGCAGCGCGTCGGCATCGATCTTCTCGTCGTCCTTCACATAGCCGACCGGGTCGAACTCGAAGATCGCCCACCAGGATTCGCCGGCAAGGATGTTGATGCCCGGGCTCGGCAGGTTGCCGGTCAGCTCGAGAAACTTCGAGCTGTCGGCTTCGCTCAGGATCGCCTTCTCGGCCGGTACGGCGAGCGTCGCCTGGCGGCCCAGCGCGCTCTGTGTCGGCCCGCGTTGCCACGCGAGTGCCTTGATCTTGGCGTTGGGGCCTTCGTCGTCGGCCGCAAGGGCATGGCCAGTGATGCACATCACTACTGTCCGGTTAAAAGTTGAACAAAATCAACTGTTTAGCGTGGACTGACTGTTCGGTTGTGGACTCATTGCTTGGAAAGGCGCATGAAAGCTGGGTTTTCTCGAAAACGGAGACCGAC
>Ga0307515_10003939_pt1 | contig 30991 bp, 10 predicted proteins | sample 17_EM_MG_FD_194513 | JGI IMG/M metagenome (GOLD analysis project Ga0307515, IMG submission 194513) | Populus trichocarpa ectomycorrhiza microbial communities from riparian zone in the Pacific Northwest, United States - 17_EM | ecosystem: Host-associated > Plants > Roots > Unclassified | place...
GTTATCTTTGTTGATGCTTATACTAAATATGTATGGTATTATCCTCTCGTTGCCAAGTCTGATGTTTACTCTGTTTTTCATCAATTTCAGACTCTCGTTGAACGTCAATTTTCATTAAAAATAAAATTTGTTCAAACTGATTGGGGCGGTCAATATCGAAAATTATCGACATTTTTTCAGACCATTGGTATTCATCATCGTCTGATTTGTCCCCACACTCATGAACAAAATGGCACAGTAGAGCGTCGTCATAGGCATATTGTGGAAACAAGTCTTACTCTTTTAGGGCAATATAAAGCACCTTTTTGATTTTAGAATATTTCTTTTGAAATCTTTGTTTATCTTATAAATCGCATGCCTACTCCTGTTCTTGCCCATCGCTCTCCGTTTGATTGTTTATTTCAACGGTCTCCTGATTATCATTTTTTGCGTACTTTAGGGTGTCTCTGTTTTCCTTTTCTGCGTCCATATAATAATCATAAATTAGATTTTCATTCCTCTCCATGTGTGTTTTTTGGATATAGTTCCTCGCATCTTGGTTATCGATGCCTTGACATTACATCTCACCGTATTTATATTTCCCGTCATGTCCGCTTCCATGAACATGTGTTTCCATTTGATAATTCTGAACAGATTGCAAAGGTCTCCACCACAACCCCCATCCCACCCGCTACTATCACCTTCCCAGTTTTGTTAAACCACCCCCCACCACCCACTTCCACTAGACACCCAAACAGCCCACAGCACTCAGTTCTGCCACTCCAAACCGCCACCCGACCACAGCCCCCAACCATCCTTTGGCCATCATCCCATGCTTGTTTATTTAACCCTTATGATGCAGGTTTAGTTCGTCAATTGGTCTCATCTCCTCATGGCCTTGGGGCGCTCTATAGTCCCTCCTCTACTTCGCCCACCATGGCAAGAATTCCTGCAGATTCGGTCTCTGCCTACAGCCCCTCCTCTACTGACAATCCTGTGCTTGAGGCTGCTTCTTCATCATCCTCTCCCGCAGGTCTGCAACTTATGGTTGATTTATCTTCTTATTAGCTGCCACATATCTCCTTACTGCCACCATCTTCCCCTGTGTCTCCACCAGCACGCAGCAGACATCCTATGACTCTCAGACCGCGGCAGCCGAAGACAACAAATCTGGTTGCTTCCGCTGCTGCCATCTCTACCTCCACACGGGTACTGCATTCTCCCTCTTCTGAGCCTTTTGCATTTTCTGATGCTGACCGGTATGCAGTTTGGCATAATGCTATGTGTGATGAGATCGCCGCTTTGCGCACAAATCGCACTTGGTCTTTGGTTCCATTTCATCCTTCGATGAACGTTGTTGGCAATAGATGGGTATATCAAATCAAACGTCGTGTTGATGGTAGTATTGAGCGCTATAAAGCGCGCCTTGTTGCTAGAGGTTTTACCCATCAGGAAGGTATTGATTATTCTGAAACCTTCAGTCCAGTTATTAAGCAGGCCACTATCCGATTGGTTTTCTCTATCGCGGTTTCGCGAAATTGGAAGATTTATTAGCTTGATATTCATAATGCCTTCCTCAATGGTGTTCTTACTAAAGAGGTCTACATGAAACAGCCTCCAGGTTTCGTTGACTCTTCTCTTCCATCTCATGTGTGCAGATTGCACAAATCATTGTATGGTTTGAAACAGGCACCGAGAGCATGGTACACTCGTCTAAGTGATTTTTTTGCTCTCCATTGGTTTCCGAGCTTCCAAGGTTGACACCTCCCTGTTTATATTATCTGATGGTACTAATATATTTTATCTCCTGGTGTATGTTGATGATATTCTACTTATGGGTAGCAACTCTGCTATGCTTCATCACCTTATATAGTTACTCAGCTCTGAGTTCAAGCTTCGTGACTTAGGTGTTGTTCACTACTTTTTGGGTATTGAAGTTCCGTCTACCGGTATGGGTTTAATTCTGCGTCAACATAAATATATTCTTGACATCCTCACCCGAGCTGGTATGACTTCTTGCAAACCCGTTGATACTTCAGTCTCCCCCTCGAAAGTCACTTTATTACCGGATCACTCATTCTCTGATCCTACACGATTTCATCAAATCATGGGGGCTCTTCAATATCTTACCTTCACTCGTCCAGATATATGCTTTGTTGTTAACAGAGTCTGTCAGTTTATGCATGCTCCTACAGATTCTCATTGGGCTGCTGTTAAGCGTATTCTACGTTATCTTAAAGGTACGACATCTTATGGTTTTCATATCACTCGAGGCTCCTCTTTTGCTCTACATGGCTTTACAGATGCAGATTAGGCTGGTAGTATTGATGATCGCAAGTCTACGGGTGGCTATCTTGTCTTTTTTGGTCAGACGCCGATTTCTTAGAAATCTGGCAAGCAACGCACAATTGCTCGCTCCTCTACTGAGGCTGAGTATAAAGCTCTTGCTGATGGTACCGCTGAAGTCATTTGGCTTCAATACCTGTTAACAGATTTGCAGGTTCCCTTAGTCTCTGCTCCTACAATTTGGTGTGATAATCTTGGTGCTACCTATCTCTCAGCCAATCTTATCTTCTATGCTTGTACTAAGCATGTTGAAGTGGATTATCACTTTGTCCATGACCGCATTGCCAAGAAAGTGATTCAGATTCGTTTTGTTCCCTCTCGGGATCAACTTGCCGATGTCTTCACTAAACCGCTTCCTATTGCATCCTTTACTGCTTTTCGGTTCAAACTTCGGGTTGATCCCCCACCCTCAGCTTGAGGGGGCATGTTATAGAATGTATAGCATGTATATATCAGAATAGGAAATTAATATAGGATTATTCCAATGTTGTAATCCCTACAGTTACTGTAGTGTTCTGCCGCATATATATAAATAGGAAGGTTGGCTAAGGCACAACCTAACACATTCTATTATTCTCAACTTGCAGACAAAACATAGCTTTTCTAAGAATTGCTTTCGGTGCTACGGATTCTATTGGAAAAAAAAAGGTATTGATGAGAAAAAAAATTCAACTAGGAGTAATGTTTATGTGTTGAATAATCGGCTAATCTCTTAGTTCTATCAAATCTAATTTGTTTTCTCTAGTCAAAGTGGTTAACGCCTAGGTCCCATTTTGTAGATTTGAAGACTCCCAAGTGCTTAAGTAAATATCTTTTTATATAGATAAAGTGCAATGATATTTTAGAGAGATGAACTATGAAAATATACTAAAAATATTGAGAATGAAGAGATTGTCAATGCAAAGATATTTTAGAAAGATAGACTCTAAAAATATGCAAAAACTATTAAGAATGAAGAGACTATCCACCTAGAGTTCGAATGATTCATGGTGGAGATTTATGTTTTTAATTTATAGGATTAAGATCATTAACTAAAAAGTTCCTTACCAATGAAATTGGTGTATGTTTTTCTACTATTTTATTTATTTATTTCACTCTACAAGTTGTTTCTACCTATATTTCAAAATTTCGAACCACGATGATCAATTTCATGCTACTGCTGTGTTGTTAGGGGTCGAGAAAAAAATTTAAGTATTTTAGGATCAAGGTTTATGTGTTGGATAATCAGTTAATTTCTTAGTTCTATCAATTTGATTCATTTTCTCCAGTCAAAGTGGTTGATACCTAGGTCCTATTTTGTAGATTTGGAGACTCTCGGATGCTCAAGTAAGTATATTTTTATGGAAATAAAGTGCAAAGATATTTTAGAGAGATAGATTTTGAAAATATGCAAAAAAATATTGAGAATGAAGAGATTATCCACCTAGAGTTCGACGGATTCATGGTGTATGAGTATTGTCGTTATGTGAAGAGAAGGAGCCGAAGTGTAATTTTACCCTTGTGATATTTTAAGTGGTATTCTACTTAAAATAATATGTATTGAATCAATATAAAATATTAAAGGACTCGTATGCGGTCTTGGAAATTTTCAAGGAAGTGTTGGGCTCTTGCAAGGTGCATGATCCCATTAGAGGTGAAAAATGAGTCAATGCACGTTGCCGGACCCCAGCACGTTGGGCTCAACGAGTGTGGTAGCTTGAGCTTATTTGGGTTTTGGACTACCACGCCCGAGCCCATGCAATGGGCCAGGGCCCAAGCAAACAGCCTGGGCCCATCCCTCTTGAAAAACAAATGGCTTGGGCATGGTTGCCCGAGCCTATGATGATTTTTTTGGGGTCTTTTGGGATGTTTTTTTGGGCCTTTTAAATTTGGGTTTATAAAGTATGCATTTTTTTTCTTTACTTTTATTATTGGATACATGTTATAGTAATTACTAGCACATCGGGTTGCGCTACATCGTGGATCGTAGTAAAAAACATTTTGAGCTCAAAAAATAATATCTAGTCATTGGTAACATGTCTTAAAAAAAAATAGATTTTAACATTGAATTGAAAGATATTTCGATCTAAGAATAAAATGAAAAAAAAAATTGATCCACTTGGATTAAATTGGGTGACTTGTACAACTTGTAAAGATAATCTTGAAAAAAAAACAAATTGGAAAGCTCAATCTTGAACTAACTTAATGTTGAAGGATGAAATCAGTGAAAACCAGCATTTGATTAAACAAATTGAGTGAACTCAAGTCAACCAAGCAAATTCACAATGAAAATTACGCACGTCATATGATTCAATAATGTTTTTATCCCAAAGATTATTTCTCATTTACTTATACAACAATAAAGTGCATGATATTTGTTTTGTATAAAACAACATATTTTTTAAAAGTAAAAATATTGTGATAAGCATGTGGGTTCGAGAAAACGAAGGTAGATCGTTGACAACAAATGGTGAAATTATATTCTTTTAGGTTTGAGTTAAATAAGGAAATAGATCATCGATAACAAAAGAGAAAATTGTATTTAAAAAAAATTAAAGGACGGAAAAAGCATTAAAAAAAAACAAATAATAGCTCAAATATCATGAATTAACTCATTAAACTTGCTACCATAATAATGGACTCAATTGAGTTCAATGATTTGGTTTATCATTTTTTTTAAAACCAAATATAAAATAGGAAGAATAAAAAAAGAGCCTAACGTGGGCTCGGACATTAAAAAAACAGCCTAGGCGCCTGAGCCTTCCAGCCAAGCCCTTGGTCTGTCTTTTCTTTTCTTTTCTTAAAGGTCATCCGCCCCATTTCTTTTTTAAAAAAAATATAGTGAACGACGTGTCGTCGACATTCTGTAGATTCCGGCATCCAGGGGTCACCATAAAATCGGGGGTTTAGTTTTTTTTCAATTTAAAACCTATTTCCAACCCATTGTTTACTCAAAACACCTTAATAAACCTATCATGACCATTAAAAAAAACCCAAAAAATAGCTCAAAAAACCAAAATTAACCTAAAATCAGAATTATTCTTATGGCCATATCTACATTCTTAGGCAAAGGAAAGGAAAAAAAAACACCTAGGTTATACTCCTCTCATGAAATGGAACTCCTTGACACCAAAATTGTTTATTTTTGTGGTTGGAATCGTCGTCAATGATGAATTTCTCTCTCTACACTAACAGACCAGAAAACCCAGAAAACTAAAGCAAACCCAGAATGGCCATTTTAAGCTTCTAAAGCATGCCTCCCCTATTCCCATAGACCATATTATTAATAATGAATATATTTGTGAGAAAAAAAAAAAACAAGAACATAAACAAAACTAAAAAATACATTGATTTTCAATCCTAAAAACTGTCAACTCAAAGCAAAAGGCATGCTTAAACAATCCGAGCTTCAAAATCCAACATTTTCATCCCTAAGGACATAACAAGCAACCCAGAAAAACACAACCAACTCTCTATCAATAGAAAATGAGCATCCTCTTTGCTGCCACTTTGGCATTCATAAAATCAAAACAAACATATAATAAAATATGTAAAACCAATCAATAGCATATCAAAATATTCAAAACTTTGTATTGAATATAAAAGATCAATCCAGTAGGCCTCATGCCACCTTCAAGGTTTGAAAGTATATACCCTTTTAGTTTAGAAACTTCAAACTTGAATTGATTTTTTTGATATTGCCCTCCTTCTTTATCTTCAAACATCCCCAGACAAGGTTGCAGCTTCCAAGTTCTTCTGGATTGAATTACTTTCCTTTTAGCCAAAGTTCCTCTTTTCTTCTCTCTTTTGCTCCTTTTTCCCTTCCTTTTTTCCCTCCTCTTTTATGCTCCTGGATCCATTCTTTTTATAGGCGGATTCAGGTCTTCTAGATGGGTTTGTTAGGGTTCTAACGGACTAAAACCTAGCTGGTTTTGCTATAGAACCAATGGTTTTGGGTTTAGGTGATTTTGTAGGAAACTTGGAGACCAAAGTGAGGTGTTTCCTGCCTTTAGATATAGAGAGAAAGGTTTTAAACCCTTGATAGGAACCTTCTGGGGGTTTTTAAATTGAAGCACACGAAAAAGTTCAGTGGTTTTCTCCAAATAGGTGTCTTTGTCAAGGCTGACTAGGTTGGTCACTTTCATGGCTTCATCGAAGCAACTCCGACATTAATGTTGCCTGAGAGCACCTGGATTTGGTAGAAAGGGTGCATATCTTTCAATTAGATCCATTCTTATTTGATTTGAAGGTCTGTAACTCCACATTCAAAAGTTTGAAAGTGTCTACTCAAACAGCATGATGACTGAAGCATTTTTACAAATGGACCCTTTTGTCAATCAAGATCTTGGGTTGCTAATTTGGACATTTTTTTCTATCAGCTTTCACTTGGTGTTTAAGTCTTCCAGCATTAAACTTGAGCAATTTTTTTTAAGCTTACTTCATGTATATTTTTATATATATTTTTACTTTTTTTTCCCTTTATTTTTGGTTAAAATAGGTAGGAACAAATATCATTACCAAAAACTTTCTCCGCGACCGACTTACTAGTTGTCTCTATGTTAGAACGTGTTTGGGAACGCGACTGACCGCGCGTTTCCAAAATTTTTTGATTTTTTTTGCTTTAAATTAATTAATTTTTGTATGTTTTTTGATCATTTTGATGTGTTGATATCAAAAATAAATTTTAAAAAAAATAAAAAAAATATTATTTAGATGCATTTTCAAGTAAAGCATTTTGAAAAACAACTACTACCGCAATACCAAACACGCTTAGTGTACTAGTATTAAACATGAGAGATGTATCTTCGAATTAAAAAAAAAAAAGACAGTAGTGATGTCCTCAAATCCTCCCGCCTTTCCAAGATATTTATAGAAGCAAAATTTTCGAATCTCCGACCATTCATTTTTTTTATTGAAACATACATACCTTGTAACTTCAACCATTCTGATATTTTCCTCCTTGAAAAACACAGCAGTCTCAGTGATATCAGAGAGTGATATGATCGATTATTTATTCCTTACACAAGTAGTTTAGTCTAAAGTTTGTATATTTTCTTTACATAAATGAAGTTTAACTGCAATTTCTTCCATTGAATTATAATAATAAAGAATTAACATCGTTATTCTGCACCTCGAGACTCTTTACAACTCATAAAGAAAATTATTTGCTTATTTATTCTTTTGTTTAATTTGCAGTCACACATCTGGAACATGCATTAAGTGAAGATGTTGACACCTTGTTTGTCAGTGCAAATTTGGTCAACATTGCTGGCCCTTTGCAAATTGGAAATCAATAATATCATCACATTAAGCACCCCACAATTATTTACCAAAAGAAAAGCAACTCTCTACGTATCTTCTGCTAGATAGCTAGTATTATAAACACGGTAAGGAGAGAAAATCCAGTGGATCAAGGACGGATAGCATGATGGAGCAGCCTGCAGATGAGTATCGTGAGAACTACAGAGGGGTAAAAGCCATGCCTTTTGTTATAGGTAAGGCCTAGGGGTGTTTTTCTTCATTTCTTAGTTGGATTTTTCACCTAGATGGAGTAACATATAACAAATGCAGGAAATGAGACATTTGAGAAGCTGGGGAGTACAGGAACCTTGTCCAACTTACTGGTCTATCTTACTACCGTTTTCCACATGAAAAGCATTACAGCTACAACTCTTATAAATATCTTCAATGGTACCACCAATATTGCTACATTATTAGGAGCCTTCCTCTGTGACACTTACTTTGGTCGTTACAAGACACTGGCATTTGCTTCCATAGCCTCTTTTCTGGTATAAATCAATTAACACTACTATTATTGTTATTGAGGAGCTTCTCAAACATATAGAATCAAGCATACATTCATATGACATTTGATAGAGTTTATTTACAAAGTAAGAGCATAAAGCATCGATGGTGTTAGTCTTAATCTCATTCTTGTGCAACTAGTTTGATAGAGATCAAAGTTTTTCTGTTGTATTTTGAAGGGGATGGTGGTAATAACACTAACAGCTGCAATCTCAAAGCTACACCCACCCCAATGTGCAAGTGGAACACAAGATACTGCTGCATGCCCTGCACTAACGCCATGGCAAATGACTTTTCTATTAAGTGGCCTGGGACTACTTGTAATTGGAGGTGGCGGCATTAGGCCATGTAACTTGGCTTTTGGTGCCGACCAATTTAATCCCCAAACCGAATCAGGAAGGAAGGGAATCACCAGCTTCTTTAATTGGTACTACTTCACCTTCACTTTTGCCATGATGATATCCTTGACAATCGTAGTGTATGTACAGTCAGATATCAACTGGGCTTGGGGGCTAGCAATCCCTGCATTTTTGATGTTCTGTTCATGTGTGCTCTTCTTCGCTGGTTCAAGGATTTATGTCAAAGTTAAACCAGATGGAAGCCCCTTAACAAGCGTGGTGCAGGTAATAGTGGCTGCAATCAAGAAGAGGAAACTCGAGCTACCGGAGCAACCATGGCTCTCCCTTTTTAACCATATCCCAGCCCGTTCCATCAACTCCAACCTTCCCTATACTGATCAATTCAGGTAATTAATTAACAAAATATTGATTTCTATATGCTATCTAATTAATAACTCTTTATTGTTACTATAGCAAAATGATGATGTATGCTTGTCAGATTTCTCGACAAAGCTGCAATCTTGACCACTGAAGACCAAATTATGTCAAATGGGTCAACAGCCACTCCATGGAGACTTTGCAGCTTGCAACAAGTAGAGGAAGTAAAATGCTTGTTGCGAGTGATTCCCATATGGGCTTCAGCTCTCTTATATTATATTGGTCTAATTCAGCAGCAAACCTATGTAGTCTTCCAGGCCCTTCAATCCAATAGAGGCCTTGGCAATACTAATTTCAAGATTCCAGCAGCTTCGTATGCTATCTTCTCCATGCTTGGTCTAACCATTTGGATACCTATATACGATCGCCTAATAGTTCCATGGCTCGCCAAGCACACCAAGAAAGAAGGTGGAATCACAATCCTCCAAAAGATGGGTGTTGGCATGGCTCTAGGCATAGTCACAATGCTTATATCTGGCATAGTGGAAGAGAGAAGAAGAGCTTTGGCAATCAGTAGCCCGATAGGGGTAGACTCGAGAAGTAATGTCAATGTATCCTCTCTGTCAGCATTGTGGTTGGCACCTCAGCTGATACTCATAGGAATTTCTGAGGCATTTACAATTATAGCACAAATCGAGTTGTATTACAAGCAATTCCCAGAAAACATGAGAAGCATCGGTGGGTCTTTATCGTTTGTTGGTGTTGCAGTATCTAGTTACCTCAGTGCATTCTTGATATCCATGGTTCACCAAATAACTAAAAAGAGTGCTTGTGGGGATTGGTTGCCTGAAGATCTTAACAAGGGAAGATTGGACCTCTTCTATTACCTGGTTGCTGCTCTCGGAGTCATAAATATGGGCTACTTTATAGTTTGTGCAAAGTGGTACAAGTACAAAGGAAATGATGGTACTAGCAATACTCTTGAAATTGGCGAAAACCTCATGTTTAAAAGAAATTAGTTCCCAATGACCATGAAGATCAACTCGTAGTAGCTCCTCTCAAAAAGTCTCGTATTTGAGCCTCTTCTTTGTAATAAGAAAAAATAATAATTAGGTGCCCTGTTGTTTTGATAGAAATTAGGTATGTTTTGATTTTTAGCCAGAGGCAAATAACTTACTACTCTGATAAAATAACTGAACACGTTTATGCTATATTACTACTACTCTACTGAAACAATTGAACAGGTTTACGAGACATATTATGCAATTTAACTGTTTTTAAACTGCAATATTTAATTGATATTGTGTTTCTAAATCATTATTATTAATTAATATTGTTTCAAAATTATGACATCAATTAAATTTCAGTAGCCTCCCAGTTATTTCATGAAAATCCAGCAACAATTTCACAAAAATCCAGTAAAACAATTCTCCTACATCTAAAATCTAACAAAAAATGGTTCTTATGAGATTTATTATTTATTTTTTTAATCTTCAATTTAATTTAGCTAATGATTTTAGAGAGTAAAAAAAAATTCAATTTTAAAAAAAATTGGGTAGAGTTTTTTCTATCTAGGAACTATATCCAAAATTTCATCTCGTTTAAAAATACCTGCAAAAAATTACAATAAGCAAACACAACAAAATCTCACATTTTATAATCACAAATAGCCTCAAAAATGCAAGTTGAAATCCCAAAATATATCAACATAATCTATCTATCTATCTAGCTATGTCTACATCGTATATTGGATAATCCGGACTCATCAATAGCACGACTACATCTTGCTTCTACTCCTGCATAACTGGCGTCATTCTTTGCTATTGCATCCTTAAAAGTTAACTTCTCTCCAAAGTTATTAAGTCTATTGCAGCAAACATTGAACCACTGAGACACATAGGTGCATCCTTCGTGTTCTTCGTTAATATTACTAAGCACAGTTGCGGCCTTTCGTAGCAACAAGCCAACCTAATATTAATAAAATATTAATGTTAAATTAACATAACATAACGATAAATAAAATGCATTCATTAACATATATTAAATCTAAAAAAAATTGATTACATATGGTATTTTGAATCAATTAGGCTTGCTTATATTGCATGTATGTAGGTGGAGGAACTTGCTTTGGATCTAGTGTAATGACTCGACATGTGATATACTCTTACTCTATAACAACAGGATATACTCTGTAAATATCTCATTCTTCTATAAATCGCATTTGATACATAAGCTCTATGTCAGCTTAACTAGTTATAATCATCATTTTTACCCTAATAATTTATGGCATGCAATGCATCACTCGTATCGTGTCGACTGAAATGTGTTATTTGTAGTCAAATTATTGCATTACCCAATTCAAACAATATAGCTCAACTATCTTAAAAAATATCAACATGACCACTAATGTTCACATATTTATCCCATTGGTGCAAATAACCATAGCAATTGTCAATATTTCATCCTCATAAGGCATCCACATGACCTGTATAAGATAAGCTTCTGAAATATTAAACAACAGTAATTTGGTGAAGTTAAATTTTTTTCTTTGACAAATAGTTCAAAAATTACTTGGATAGGCTACTACATATCTAGCTCGCTCTGATAAAATGACAACACATGTGTTGGATTATTATCAAATATTCTAATAGCACATCACCTAGCATTACAAATATGTCAATTTAATTATATTTTAAAAGCTAAAATCAGAAAATATAAATGAATATAATTGCAAAATATCATTGCAATACATGTATCCTAGTGGAAGCTGAAGTGTAACCCTCACAGTTTGGACAGTTATAATCGGCAATTTAGGCATTTGAAGCTAACCTACATGAAGATGTTCCCAATACCATAATTGTTATTAAATAAAAAAAAAACATGTTTTTTTTTATTTTGTGTTAACAACAAACATTTAAAATGTAAATATTATTTTAAATTCTTTTATTCATACATATAAAAGTAGCAATCATCTTCTAAAATGTTCGGCGATCTTCATGCATGCAAGACATAAATGTCTGTACAGGCATGCCAATACAGCATATCCCCAGCTATATATGGGGATGACATCAAAATCATTCAAAAGCATCATATAAATTAAAGGCGCATATCTCCTCATGAGATCTATGAATAATACACCGTCAAACAGATGCAGTTTATTTGCTCTGGAATATCTATATAACACATTAAAATTAACATACTAATTCATATATACTTAACAAATAATCAACATATTCAATAACAATTTAATGGATACCTTCACAAGACCTCGTTGTTAACATTTTCTGGTGGTACGGTAAATGTCTCTTTAATCCATTTAAGATTTATTTTACCTCTTTTCAATTCAAAATGAGAGGGTGTGTAACAACCTAATAGTTAGATTAGTTTATGCATTTAACTTCCACATAAAGGGTAAATGGAGCATAATTTTTTATCTTTACATTGAGTTCGCCAAAATTCCTAACGAAATTTTGGCAGAGTCTCCCCTATACCGAGAAGTCCCAAGTTATCGACAATTTACCCTGCATGCATTTATAATCGCATCCCACCCATAAACACATCCATAATTGGTCCAATTCAACCATTTAATTCATTCGAGAATATACTCAGGACAAATCTTCATACTCAATCTCCATCTCATATCACATGCATAAATTAGTAATTAAAAGAACCATCCAAGCACTAAAATTTCATATATAAACACAACACAGTTTAGCATTCTAAACATAAGCTAGTACATTAAAATATCCCAAGCATATATTGATACATTTAATATTCCAAACACAAAATAATACAAGGAGTATACTATTATATTCAGGTTACATGTTTACTACATAACATAATTACATAAATAATCTCTAAGTTCCTAAGTTATACAAAAAGATATCAAAAGAACTAAAATTCTATTCCTGACATGAATGGGAGGGACCTACAAAACATAAATTTTTCATACAATTAAAAATAAAATAAAATACAAACAATTTCATGGAAGAAAAATCATACAACACATCTACCTACTTAAGTCATATGCAGTTCTATACACCACAACCAGCCCCTTTTAAGGATTCGTAAATTTGTTTCCTTTAACTATATCCCCTTTTTTTTTGTAATCCAAGCTCTGATCGAGTGTATCCACCCTGCCACTTCTTCCCACATTGGGAAGACTACTGTCGACACTAATGACCCCCATTAGTGTCTTTAATTGCCTGTCATGGGGTCAACTAATCAAATTCATGAAAATGCTGACACTAACGCGATCGTTGGTATCATTAACTATTTTTAGGCTGAAATAGTTAATCAATATTCCATGTTACCTTGAGAGGTCCTCGGGTATGCCGATGTCAAGGATTCTTGACATCATTAGCTAATCAAGTCCCATAAATTTTGTCGATATCGACATCACCCACCGATATCATTAACTATTTTGAACCTGAATATTTAATCAAGTTCTATATTCCTCCTCTCATGTACTGGTCATGCCATTGTTAACCAACTTGGCTAACATCATTAGCCTCCCATATTTGGGACAGGCTAATCAAATTCGAGGAACAGTCATTCCTAATGTTCATTGTTACTGTTCATTTCCTCCAAAAGAACCCATAAATTAAATCTAGTTCTCTGTTTCCATTTTCCCGTCGTTTAACCTTTTCTTTTCCCCTTTTATTTTCCTTATCAATAAGCACCAAAATTTATAGTTCAACAGTTAGTTAAAATAATTATTAACTAGAGGAGATATAGGTATCAAGTACCTACTTGCTGTAGACACTCGACTTGCGTTCCCCTGTTGTTGTTGTACTCCTCCCGTGGTTCCTCCTGAAACCACAAACACCCATCATTGTTCCATATTAGTCCACATATCACAACACAACGGAAACAATGGCAATAATATTCATTCTCTTTTACCATTCTTTTCTTTCTCACCTACATTCCTCATTACTATCCTTTAAGATTTTCAGCTCATTAGTAGCCCAAGTGGACATCATGAATTCAATTTTGATCATAGTTTATTTTTTTTTTTTGAAGATCAAGACACGATGCTACACACTTTATGAAGGGCAAGAAAACAAAATTTATCCTTAATATGGCTAAATTTCATCGTTTTATCGACTTGGCCGAATCTACCAGCAGGGGTGACAACTTGACTTCCCCTCAGATTTTTATTTGTATTTGGAGTTCCAGAACTTTAAATTAGACAGGGTTAGATTCGTTGGAAAGCTGACACTCCCAGCTACAACTTCTATGAAGGGACCTTCCCAGGATTCTATCATCTTCATGTTTGAACTCCCTCGGGAATTAGGGCGACAAACTTGCCTGTTTCGTCAATGGGCAAGGTATCTTCAAAAAACATTTTTTCTCCAATCCCTTCTTCATCATTAGATACAGCCATGCCTTCACCTTATACATGGCAACCCATCTCATTGTGACCTCTTAAGGTCATTTGTACCAAGTTAATTAATTCATTTCTACTTTGGCCCAACCTACCCAAAGGAATGAAGGGTTCCTCTTCCTTATAATTGATGGATTTTTTTTTTAATTAGCAACAACTATAAACCCCCAGTCATAAAGAAAAGAATGGTATGACAAGTGCTAGTGTAAACATTGGCGAGAAATCGGTAATGTTGTCGTGGCACGGGAATAAGCCATAAATGACTAAAAATGGAAAATAAATATAATAAAGTGGCTTCGATGAGACAGTAAAATGATTGGGTGCTTTACGCAAGGATGAAATACGGAGATTTTGATTTTAGGGTGAAAAATCATAAATCGACTAGTCTTGCGTTAAAATTTCATAACTCTCGTTCAGGTTGTCAGCAAAACATGAAATTTGCATAGAGACTTCTAATATATTTTTGTAGCTTTGGTTAAAATTTCAGAATTTTTGGAGAAATTGGTATTTTTTTAGAAAATTACAATTTGACCAGTTTTGCGCTATCGAGCATAACTTTTAATATGATTGACAAATTGAGTTGAAATTTTGTGTGGAGCATTATAATATATTAATTTACCATGGGGTAAAGTTTCAGAATTTGTAGAATACTATGTCTTGTGATTTTTAAAATTTGCATGAAAAAGTATCGATAACTGGGTAAAAAACAATATATATACTAGAGACACATGGTAATATAATTAAAAGAAAGATGGTATTAATTAGTTGAAATGTCAGCCTTCAAAGGGTTATTTCCAGCCGACCAAAAGGAAAAAGAAAAGAAGAAAAGAAAATGACTCATGGGGACTAAATAAATTTAAATATGAAAAGCAAGGGCTTAAATGCAAATAATAAAAATTTTACTATATAAACCCCAATTTGCTTGGAGTGTCCAGCGGGTTATAGGGAGAGAAAGGGGAGTTTGGGATTGTTTTACATCTTCTCTACAATTCTCTCATCAATTCTTGAAAATAATGCATGATTATGGAGAGTTAAGATATTAAGAAGGTTTATGGTGAGCTACACTAAATATTTGAGTGATCTAAGGGTTTTAAAGCTTGTGGAGGAAGAATGAAGTGTGGAGAAAGGAAGAAGAAGGAGGGAGATAAAGGATGGTTTCACCTTGAGGTTTCTTCTAATTAAATTCCTTGTTATCTTAGTAGTAGTATGATTCTATCGTGTTGATTGTAGAAATTTCATACATGTATACTTAGGTGATGATGTGCTTGATTATGTAACTTTGTGATTAGCATATTGGTTGTAGTAATTTGTGATATTGTTATGAAATTTTGTTTGTTGGCATGAGATTTGAATGGGTTAGTGTTTAATTGAGTAAAAAATTGAAGAAATTTCAAGCTACCCTTACTTGAAATTTTGGCATTGGTAGAAAAATATAGGGAATGTATGTGATTGATGAAATGGAAAATTATCATGCTCAAATGAATTTGACTAAGTTAGGATTTTAGTTTGGATGGAAATATATTTAATGGGGTTAGTAATGCATAACCAAGTAGGATGTAAACGGCAAAAAAAAATGACATCCTTACTAAACTAAGAAATTTGGCAAAGTGAGGAAAAAAATAAAAGGATGAAATACGGGTGTGCGTAATGATAAAATTAGTGTTGAAATATATTAAGAAACATGGTGAGAGGGATTGAATTGCAAATTAAATAGGATGGAAGGAAAATCTTAATTTTTCCATCTTATAAAGGTTTGACCAAGTTCATGAAAATAAATGAATTGGGTTGTTAAAGTTGGTTGTTAAATTGTGACAAAATCCTTATTTAATCTTATTGTTGTAATATATAAGGATTAGGGAAAATGGTGGAATTGAAGTCATGGAATGGATAATACAACTAATTTATTAGTTGGATAAACCATGGTGATAAATGTATTATAAATAAAAATAATTTACTATGGGTATATGAATTGGAAGTAGTTTATTTGTGATTTATGAAAGTGAAGTTTAAATTTAATTTCACGATGGTGAAATAAATTTAAATAATTTTAGAAAGAAATAATTGTATAAGTGATTTAGTAATTCCTGTTGGTACATGAGAGTTGCCTATGGAAGGACAACATCAGGGTTATGCATTCAGTGACTAAACTACAGGTAGGTGTCTGGCACCTAATCTATTTAGGAAATTTTATGAATGTTAAGATATTGTAATTTTTCTTATAATGTCATTGTAAATATGAACATTAATGTGGTATTATTATTAAAAAATTTAAAAATTTCTAGTTAATTGCATAGGCGATAATGGGTAGTCTATTATGAGATGTGATTTACTGTAAAGGCAGAAAAACCTTGTATATATTACTTTTGACTGCAACGATAGAATTGATATGCAATAATTATTATTGACTGCATTGGCGAGATTCGATATATGATCTGTTACCGATTAAAAATATATATGTGATGAGAACTTCAAAATAACTGACGTGTGAGATAGCTGGCAGATAAATGGATATTTTGTGGAAACTAGTTCCATGGTTAATGGGTAATTGAAGAAACTAGTGCCTTGATTAATAGGACTAGTGCCCCGGTATATGGGCAAATGGAGAAATTGGTGCCCTGGTTAATGGGTAATTGGAGGAACTGGTGCCCTGATTAACAGGGCATTAGTGCCCTAGTTGATGGGCAAATGGAGAAATCGGTGCCCTGGTTAATGGGTAATTGGAGAAACTAGTGCCCTGGTTAACGGGACTAGTGCCTTGATTAATGGGCAAATGGAGAAACTAGTGTCCTGGTTAATGGATATTGGAGAAACTAGTGTCCTGGTTAACGAGACTAGTGCCCTGGTAAATGGGCAAATGGAGAAAACAGTGCCATGGTTAATGGGTAATTGGAGAAACTAGTGCCCTGATTAACGAGATTAATTCCCTGATTAACGGGACTAGTGCCCTGGTTAATGGGCAAATGGCAAAATCGGTGCCCTGGTTAATAGGTAATTGGAGAAACTAATGTCCTGGTTAAGGAGACAAAGTGCTCTGGTTAATGGGTTATTGGAGAAAACTAGTTTCTTAGTTAATGAGATTAGTACTTTGATTAATGGGCAATTGAAGAAGTCAATAATTTGGTAATTGAACAAATGTCCTGGTTGGGACTAGAAAGGACATTAGTATGTCCTTAGTTTGTGCTAACTGTATTGATTTGTAAAGTTAAGGATAAAATAAGAAATTAATTGTTTAGTAATTGATATGGTAAATATATAAAAGAGATAATAGTAAATAATCATTGTGTATAAAGCTGATTGTATTTGGTATTAAATAAAATGTCAGGTACTTTGCAGTATTGTGCCGAGTATTAAATCATGACTGTAGTATTGGATTAAGATATTGATAAAGGTGTCGATAAATTGCTATAGTTCAAGTATGAGCAAAACTCCACCGGAATTTCAGTAGAATGTATATTAAATTATTTTAAAAAGACAGTTATGCATAATGGTTTCCGAATGGTTGAGATTGTCATATTAAAGGATTAATAAGTTATTCGGCTGACCAATTGACCACAATAATAACATGTAATGAAGCAAGGTGTACATGAGTTTGACTATGCTGACAGGTTAAGTTCGGGTATTAAATTATCCCTGCAGAAAACGTTTAATGGAAAGGAAAAATAATATGAGCACGTCTTTTAAGTATAAAAGTGAAGAAAGTTATATGATAAATTATAAATAATAGAAATGGACATGAAATAAGTGGAAATAAGTGGAATAAATAATGAATCGAGAAAATTTCTCAATATAATAAGGGGGTTGTATGGACTGATGAAAAATGTATCATAGATATAATAAATGCTAGGGAAACAAAAAGGCGACTTGAATTACATATGTTGCGAATTAAATTACGATGTGAATTAGATATAATTACGCAATGATTTACAATATGGATTAAAGATGGTTGTGAGAGGAAAAGATCATATGATTTATATGTGTTGAGAAAATAAATTGTGGTGTAAATTCCATGTGATATGAAATAATAACATAAACTGAATATATTCATGAAAGGGAAAGAGTTATGAAATAAATCCAAGGTGAAAAGAAACATTGTATGAAAATGTTTGAATGATTTCGATCAATTTTAAAGTTGTGAGTAATAAATCGTATATTGATGTGTTAAACTAGATTAAGGAAAAAGAAAAGGAAAAGGAAAAGGAAAGTTATCATGATACAAGAATGATAATGTGATGAATAAGATGTTGGAAATAAAAACTTATCAGAGAACAATGAAGATGTATAACGTTGGAAATTAATGTAAGATCAATGTTCTTAAAGAAATATTTATGAAATTAGTTTTGATCATATAGTTATTAAACGTTAGTAACTAGGAACATGCAAATGTTTGTTATGAATTAATTTTTAATTTTTTGTATGTCACAGGTAAATTCTTTTGAGGAAATCAGTTTCTTAAGTTCACCGAGTTATCTAGTTTTATGCAGAAAGAATATATGTATTTTAAGAGAAAAATAAACTTATAAATAATTTATGTGAATATAATTTCAATAAAAGTTGTGATAAACTGTGTTTTTTAATAATAAAAAATTGTTGAAAGGTTGTTGAGACTTTTCTTATAAAAGAAAACAATTTACTCGTATTTTTTACATACTCGGTCAATGAAAATAAGTATAAACGCATGAGAATGTGTTAGGCGTTACAACCATATTATAACAACACATCTCAATTAATTACGCAAGAAAATCATAAGTTCTCCTCCTCTAGTGGTCGTTCACCTTGCATTTGTTCTCTCTCTCTCTCTCTCTCTCTCTCTCTCTCTCATTGCACCCCTCCATATTCAAGACCATTTCTATCACTAATTTATGCATCAAGAATACTCAACCCACCAGAATTTCTCTTCCTTCTCTGGCTTGGCTCTTGGCCGAAACATGCCTAAGGAAGGGTTCCCTTCCTCTCTTTTATGCACTCATTTTATCTTTCGAGGCAACTTAGACTATTCTAGTCCACTTAATTTCAATCATTTCTGTATTTTCCCCAAATTTAATGTTCAAGAAGCCTAATTCCCAATTCAAGAAAATTATGAAACTTCTAATCAAATTGAAGTTAATTTCATAGAAATTGGAATTAGAACTCCTTACTTGGATGAAATCTAAGCTTTACTTCATAAAATTTAAAAGAGAATCTTAGCCTTCCTCTCCTTGCATATAGCCAACCACTCTTCCCCCTTTTTTTCTTCACAAATTCTTCACTTTTCTTCTTGTTAATTCTCCACCTAAATGTGTTTCCTCTACTTAATAATTCCAAGACTTGTGTAAGTATACTAATTTAGGTGTTTACTCCTAGGTTTGATGAAGGAAAAATATAAAAAATTCCACCCCTTCTTGATGTTGTCCAGCCAGTCATAGGAGAGAGAAGGAATGGGATATTTATAGTCTTATTTCTTTTTAATTTCATTTTGGCCCTATCTTTCTCCCTCTTTCTCAATTAAACCATTTTTTTTGTCCTCCAAAACTAATAAATTTTATCATCATTATTATTATCATTATTATTTTTTGTAGTTACATTATTTTTGTATTTTAAAATTTTAATTTATTATAAATCCTCCTTTTTTGTATAATTTGTTCTCGGGTTTCACATTGTGTCAATCCAAAAGTATGCTCAAATAATGTAATTTGATTACACTTAAGTAGATGTGGCTGCCTATTCATTAATAGGAAGTCCAAACAAAAATTGCAATGTTCTGGAATGTTGGTGTCATCTTCTTGTGCCTAAGATAGAATGTGTTTGTCTTACGTCTCCATAACTTAATTAGTTCATGGATCAAGACATGATCAAGCTTGATATGCTTTAGGTAATTGATGTGTAAAAAACCAATTTGGAATGCATATGGTTGAATTCATTCATGTAGTTTCATATGTTTATGAGTCCGATAATAAATCGTGACCTCATCCTGCATAACCATCTAAAATATAATTATATAAATATATAATACCCTTAATGTTAATAATGAAAATAGTAACTAAAATTAAATATACTTACAACCCTAGCAAAAACATCTTTTGATTGATGTTTATCTTACAACTGCATGACAGAAGTGTCAGCGGGCCTAGTAGACATGTACTGTAACTCAAACTCTTTATGGAAATAATCTTGCTCTCTGAGAATGTCAGCATCTTAATATGACCGCCTAACATGAGAAGAAGATTCGCCACCTCACGTGCACAACACCTATTATTTGTATGACATGTGAAATTAAATAGATTTAATATAAGAGTATTTGTGTTTAATGTGAAATTAAATAGATTTAATATGCTAATGAAAAATGCCATAATATATTTTAACTTTTTTTTTGTCATACATATATTGTTGAATATGACATGTTTTCCTATTATAGCCTATTTCATTGCACATGCCACATCTTAATGCATATGACCCTCTTTTGCATCCATGTCATTGTGCAAACGAGTAGACCTTCATCAACCATGACCGAGTTTCCATATAGATAAGTCTGCTTCAACTTGAGGTCTTATGTAGTCAGTTCATTCTAACTCATCTGATAATGGACAGGATGTCATGCCATATACTGATATGTAGCTCTGAATCGTGTAATGATCATCAACAAATATGTAAAGTCTAAGTGATTCTCAGCACAACATACAAGAACATATGAACATGAAAGTTGGTATGCCCTATCATTTACCATATATGCATGTTCTGTTATTCAATTTGACTGCTTAACTGACTTTTTTTACAACACCCGATTTAATAGGGGTGTTGACCTAGAAAACTTATTGTTCAGAATCGAACAATATTGCAATATTATCTCTTGATTTATCTTTGCTCATTGTCAGCTCAACTTGAATTAATGAAGGCTAAATTATTCAATGTTGAATAAAATTATTTGTTTCACGTTTCTACTTGACCTAATAACAATTACACTTGTAATATATCAATTGTGTTAGAGTTGAAACAAGCATTGCATGAGCACTTTTCAGAAAATAATTAAATGATTCTAATGACTAAGTGATCAATCATGAGAAACAACAAAACTAGATTTAGAAGCATCTCCATATTCAAGAACATGAGGTATTATTTCATCATTAATATCATAATCAATGTCATTATCAACATCATTATCAATATTTACTATCACATTCAGGTTTAACGTCTTATCATCTTCATTGTTATTAGGCTTAGAATAGTCAAATCTATGTTGATCATCAAATGGATTGTCAAACAAAGTATCATTAACCTTTTGTAACAAATCATCCAACAATAAATTGGTTTTCCCTCTATTAACTGACTTTGAAAGATCAGTAGATTGTGAAGCACTTTTACATATTCAACTAGAAGTTGGGAGACATAAAGATTTTGGTTTACTACTCATATACAATATCATTATGTTCAATCCATTTTGAATGAAAAAATCAATCATTATCTTAAAACTCTCATCACATACAATTGATACATGATAATAATGTTTTTCACCAATTTGACACCTCCAAGTTATTTCAACATCAATAACATTATAGTTACATCCAAGCCCCTAACAAATAGTTTATTACATTTCTGTATATGACATGCCTAAATTACTATTTAACAATAAATTGCTCTCGTCATTGTATGTGATACTACAATTCACATCAGGAATAATGTGCTACCATAATGACATAACATAAATATGTTATAATAAATTATGTAATAAACAATCGAATTTCAGTCAATCAGACGTAGTTTTAACTAAATTGCATTACTCCAATTTTAATTGCCAAAATCCATAGCAAATTCAGACAAATTCCTAAAATTTAACACAATGCATACTTGATCAAAATTAAACATTATTCATGTATCAAATCTAATTGATATTTTCATACTTAATTGCATTAAATCAAATCAAAATTCATAGCAAATTAAAACAATTCAAAGAAAATACTAAATTCAACAACTTATCCACAACTCAACGCAACGTGTAATTTGTCAAAATATTATCGCAATCACGCTCTATAGCATGAAATCATCAAGCATAGTCCACAAAATTATTAGTTGATTTCAACCAATCCACAAAAAATCTCAAATTCCGACAACTTATCCAAAATCCAACACAACACATAATTTATTGAAAAAAATAATTCATAATTAATATAACTTATTTTGATGTTCAACTCTATCAGATCAATTCTAATTAATGGTAGTTCTAGCTAATTTATTACTAATTCAAAAAACCCTAAACTCAAACTAAACCATAAACAATGATTTTATTTCAACTAAATCAAACACAAATTCATAGCAATATAATATGTTTACCTTTCTTGTAGGACTAGAAAAGGAGTTGAGGCGACGGCAACAATGACAGTGGTGGATTTTAAAGAGGAAAACATCTTAGGATATGTTTGGAGACTAAACTGGGTTTGATTTTTTTGGGTGTTTTAAGGGCAAAACATAAGTGATTTGTGGGTTTTTAGAGAGAGAAAGGCTGTAGAAGTTAGTTTTGAGAGAGAGAGAGAGAGAGAGAGAGAGTTTCATTTATTTGTGTTCTTTGATCTGGGGAGATATTTAATTTTCACGATAAGTCACGCTTCTAAAGCGTGACAAATGTCTTGTTGCATTTGCAAATAGTTACATTTAGTAAATGTGCAACTTCTGAAGTGCAACAATATGAAAGTGTGCTATTTTACCAGAACATTCTCAAATTGTGTTATTCTGTCAGAATTTTGAGATAAATGTGCTAATTTCTTTTATAAAAAAAATTAATGTTACGATGTTATATTGTTTATATATACAATAAAGTGTCTTAATTTTTTTTCAAACTTTTTTTCTTTTTTTTTAATTCTACCTTCCAATTTTTTTCTTTAAATTTTATCCTTATATATTTTATTGATTTTAAATGGGTCATCATAATCTATTTTGATTTATTTTCTATAAGGTTGTCTTAGTCTTAAACAAATGTCTCGGCATTTAATTGGTACTTAATTTTTACAAATATTTTTTTATTACATCATTAAATAAAAAATAGTTTTAAAAAAATAAATTTTTAAATTCAGTAGAGTCCTTGATCCAAGTCGCAGGTTTAGCGAATTAAATCATGAAGCTCAAATTGATTCAATATGTCATTGTCTCAATATTTTTTAAAAAAACAAAAAAGATGTCATCTTAATTTTTTAAAAAATACAAACCACACATTTACAGGTCTCAGGGTTGTTTTTGGACCGCCAAATCAACTGGGTCACCAAGAGTCAACTCTTATGGAGGTTAATTTTAAACTCAAGCTAGGCAAGGAATTGGGTGGAAAGGTTTAAAGGTTCATCCGTTGGGTTGGGTTTAATAACAATGTTCTATTGTTTCTTTTAAAAAATTTATATCTTTCAATTTTTTTCTTTTAATTGAATCATTTTTGGATTTTTTTAATCAATTTTATCCTATAATATTTGGTTAATTTTGAACTGGTATTCATAACTTGTTTTGACTTGCTTTTTATGAGGTTATCACAATCTTAAAATAATCCTGACATTTGGTTGGTGTTCAATTTTGTAAACTTCTATTTTTGTTATCGTATTATCAAGTAAGAAAAAGTTGTTAAACTAGTGGTGTCCATGATTCGGGTTGCAAGTTTTACTAGTTAAGTTGTAAAGCCCGTGTCAATCAAATATGTCACCACCTAAATATTAAAAACAAATCATCTTGGAATTTTTTTAAAGTCAAACCACACTTTTTACGGATCATCCGAGTTATCTTTAAACATGTCAAGTTGATTGATTTACGTCAAGGCAACTCTCACACAACTTAATGGAACTCGAGCTAGGTTGGGAGTCAAGTCAAGAGTTTTTAAAGTTGACTCGCTAGGTTGGATTTATTAACAATTCCAAAAAATTCCTTGCAACCTAGATAATGTTTTTAGTATAAATAATTTTTTATCTAACTCACAATATAGCGTGAGCAAAAAAAAACTATTCAACCACTAATAAATAAAAATGCAAGTTATCTTTACATCTATATAAGTTCACTTTTCACCTCTTTTTTTCATTTATTAATTGCATGCCCTTCACCGGAATAAGATTCTGGATAACACAACAAGCACTACCATAGCATGGCGCTGTCAAAATCTAGTGTTATACTAGTTATATGACCCATGCTCCTCCGCAGATCGGATATTTTCTTTCCTATAAAAAAAATTATATATGCAAGTTTTTTCCAACACATTTCTGTAGTTTAAAAAATTTAAGTTCAAATAAAAAATTTCATGTGTACAAGTAATCAAATAAATCGAGAACTATGTGTGCCAATAAATAAATAAAAAGTCATTAACGATATCTAAAAGCAAAACCTGAAAAATCAAGCGACAAGTATACATCAAAATATTTAATTTCGAAAGATGAGACATATACCCGGTAGTGTTTGCTAAATGTTTTTATTAAAATATCTTTTTTATTTAAGCAAAAAATAATAGAAATAGAGACACAAATTAAATTGATCAAATAAAATAAAATAGGAAAAAAAACATTATGCAAGGCTACAAATATTAGAACTATATTTTTTATTTTTAAAAATATAGTTCATTCATACAAAAGATAAAAAAAATTATAGATGAATTAGAAAAACTCTTTAAATTTAAATGCATACTTAAAAAATAATTGTTATTTAAAAGAGGCTCTCCAAACAAAACGAAATAGAGAAGAGCTACTAATTTAAACATAAATTAAAAAAAAAATAAAGAACATACCATTAAAAAAAAAATCATTAATTTAAAAAAAAGATTTAGACAAAAAAGCAAAGGTTAGGTACGTTGGGCCTGTGTGATTAGGCCTTATTTTTTTTTTTTGAAAATGAGAAATTTTTTTGTGGCTGATAAATCAGGGCTTGAGTTTTTTTCACCCAAAAACTCATTTTTAACCTATTTTTTTTATCTAAAACACCATAGAAACCGTGATAAACCTATATATGGCCTTGAAAACAACCCAAAAAACTAAAATCAACCCAGATTCAAAAATCAACCCAAGCTTAGATATGTTTTTTCACGAACTTTAAAGGTAAAAAAACACCTAATATGAACTCCCCTCATCAAATGGAACTATTTGACATAAATATCATTCGTTTTGATGGCCTAAATCAGTGTTAACGATACTTTTTTCTTTCTACCGCTGGAATCCAGCGACCCCTCTATCTCCTCTCTCAGCCAAGGACTAAAAAATAACAAAAATAAACTTTTGCACTAAAATTGAATTGGAAAAATATTGAGATACTGAAATTATATAATTTGCGAGATTTTTAAATTTCAAGGACCAAAGTGCATTTTTTGTGAAACTTATGGCATGTCACCCATGTTTAGCTTATTTTTCATTTTGGTCCCTCTTTTTTCAATCTTACCTTTTCATAAGAAATCAAAATCAATTGGTTTTCAATTAAGACCAAATCACCAAAAACATAAAATTTTACACAACTCATCCACAGTAATGTGTGAGATGATGAATGGTGGAGCCTTATTCAGTGAAAAACCCAAGACTTTTAGAGTAATACTTAATTATTAACTTATTTTGGATCTACAATTGTTATCGTTTTTATTTTATTGCATTGCATTTTTTTGCTAATATTAAAAATTATAATTCAAAAAACTAAAAGAGTTAGAAGTTTTACTGTCTATGTAGATAGAGCCCTATTAATTGCTACAATATATCCATAATACTTGTTAACTATTCATGAGGCTAAAAAATATTTGGTTCCGTCTTTTGAATTTTATATATTTAACATTTTTAGTCGTTGGTTTTAATATTTTGATTCTAAAACTTTATTTTCTTCGCTTTTCAATCCTCGTGTATTGAGTGAGAGAAGATAATTAAAAATGAAGAGAAGAGTGAAAGGTTTTGGTTGATTATATAATGGTCATAAAAAAATATCAATCTTTATGTCAATTGATTCATTTTAAATAATGGAGTTTTATTGAGATGATTTGAGCTTTTAATCATTCCTAAAAATGTAGATCGGAACACTTAGAATTTAATTTAATTTTAAGTTTTGAGACTGATTGGAGGGTATTTTAGATTGTTGATGTTTCTATTGTTTTTTGTGTTTTCTTTAAGCAAAAATAGGTTGAAATTCAGTTTTTGGAGTCAAAATCACTCGGATCCTAATTTTCTAGCCCTGTAGTGGGCAACATGTCATCTTTTATTTAAAAAAAAAAAACCTCAAGCGAACGATATATTGTCTGCTTTAGTTTAAATAATCAGCTACAAAAATAATATGCAAATTTTTTTATAAGAAAATCCAAAAGCGTTTGGTGAGAATAAAATGTTTAATCTTTTTATTAAAAAATTATATATTTTTTTATTTCGAATTAAGTATTCTTTTATTTCCGCATATAGTAAAATAAAAATTATTAAAGTATACTTTTTTTCTCTTTTTATTTGAACTTGCTTTTCAAATCATGATTAGTCTTTATTAAAAAAATAAACCATGTCATAAATGAAGATATATATATATATATATATATATAAAAGAAATATATAGATTAAAAAGTAAGTTTTAACTAGAAAAACTTTTGAAAAAGATTCATAGAAAAAACAATATGCCCGACACAATCGTGTCTTCACAGTTTCTAGAGAGAAAAAATTCATGTCAAAATCGCGTTGTTTTCTACTTATGAAAATAATTTGACTTTATATACAAGATTTTAAAATTAAATAACACTCGTAGTGTGACGCGAAAATCAAGCTAATTGTTTACCATTACAGCTAGAATTGATACTTATAATTTAATCTTTAAAGACATGTAACTACAATGCAATCAAGTAAGAAATGATGAAAAGCATTCAAATGGATAGGAAGAATATAAAAAAAATATCGACGCTGTCCTACCCTCCATTTCGGACAAGACACGTTTCTTTCTGGTCAGAAACCAGTTGTCAAGACATGATTGGGCACGAGCCCTATACTTATTATTTTTTTATTATTATTAACGTAGGTGTCTGGGTCATCTTGCGCGCATCTCGACTAATTACACGAGCCCTGAAGTTAATGATCATGTAAGTCTCCAGTGGTTCTGAGATTTGTGGGATTTGAATTTATGACCTTTAAGGAGCAAATCTAAAACTTAACCAGTTGAGTTTCACCGTTTAGGATTCTCTGTACTTATTTTTGGTATCAACATGTGGTTGTTAATATACTATTGGTATGAGAGAGTGGGGGAGAGAGTGACAACTCGTTTTTTTTTCTTTTTTCTTTTTCAATCTTCAAGGTTTTATTTGAAATCATATACTGCCAATTGTCTCCTTCTTTAGTTCTATGGAAAGAGTATGGGAGGATTTTGTGCATTTTTTGATAGTTCAAGGTTGTCTGAATTGGTTTTTTTAGGCTGGAGTTGCAACTGTTGTGTTGTCAATCAGCCTGAACGGACGATACAAGATTGTAGAGAAATGTCATATGATTATTTGTGTGCAATTTTTGTCAACTTTGGTGAAGATTAGGGGCATTAAATGCACCTACAAAATAGTCTTCTTCAGCTATCGTTTCAAAGAAAATTGAAGAAGATGATGAATAGTAATCAAAACAATATTGTTTTTGTAAAGTTCATTTCGGTCCTTCGATTTCTGATTTATCTCATCCACACCCCTCATTGGCTTCAAACTTTAAAGTTTATGCAATTTGGTCCCTATAAAACCTTCAATTCTAGACCCAGATTTCAGCGTTGTTTTCATTGTGGTCCTTGGTCTCAATTTCTTTAATTTAGCCTCTAATTGACCATTAAACTTTTATTTTCTTCAATTTCACCCATGATTTCAATCAATTAAATCCTTATAGTTCGGCACTCTTTGCAGATTGATCATTTGCTGCGAATTTCTTCAATTTAACCCCTAATTGACCCTAAAACTTTAATTTTCTTGCGATTTCGCCCCTCGATTTCAATCAATTGACTTGGTAAAAATTAAATTTATTCTCTTAAAATTTCAATATTCTCAATTAAGCACAAATTTGGCTCTCAAACTTAATTTTTCACAAATTAAGCCCCTCATAAAATTAATTTGACCCATTTAAAGTATAATTAAGTCCTGCACCTAATTAAATCCTTCAATTGGACTAAAATTAATTCTTAAACATAATCAAACTTTAATTTGGCCCATTATTAAATCAAGTTCACCTATTAAAAATTTAAGTATGTTCTTGGACTTAATTTTTATGCAAACTCGTCCAATAATCATTTAATTTAACCTTGAATTTGCGTTATTTCTTCAGTCTTAGGTATAATGAGGTACAATTAGGCTTTAAATTTCATCCAAAATTACAGCTTGATTTTCTTATATGTTTGAAATCCTCCTTTACTTGCTTTCTACACATCACTAGCTTTTATTTTATTATTTTTTAAAAAAACAAAGTGAATTTTAGAAATAACCTCGGAATGAATTATGACAGAGATGATTTGAACTTTTAATCATTTCTAAAAATATAGATTGGAATATATATAATTTAATTTGATTTTGAGTTTTAAGACTGAGTAGAGGATATTTTGGGTTGTTGATTTTTTTAAGCAAAAATAGGTTGAAATTCAATTTTTGGTATCTAAATTATCCTGACCCTAATTTTCTAGCAATTTATTATAGTGGGCAACATGTCATCTTTTTATTTTTTAAAACAACCTCAAGTAAATGATGTGTTTTCTCCTTTAGTTCAAATAATTATATGCAAATTTTTTATAAGAAAATCTCACGAGTGTTCAATGAGAATAAAATGTTTAATCTTTTTATTAAAAAAAATTTATATTTTTTTTTCAAATTAATTATTATTTTATTTCCAAATATAATAGATTAAAAATTATCAAAGTACACTTTTTTTTCTTTTTTTATTTGAACTTGCTTTTCAAATCATAATAACTCTTTATTAAAAAATAAACCATGTATATATATATATATATATATATAACGCGGTTTATTTTTTAATAAATATATATAAGAAATACATAGATTAAAAAGTAAGTTTTAACTAGAAAAACTTTGGAAAAGATTCATAGAAAAAACTGTATGCCCGACACAATAGTGTCTTCACAGTTTCTAGAGAGAGAAATTTCATGTCAAAAACGTGTTTTTTTCTACTTATGAAAATAATTTGACTTTATATATTGTAATAAAAGTTTTATTTAAATTAAATTAAGAAAAGCAGCTCATATGTATACAACATTTTTTTTTTGTTTTTTATACAAGATTTTAAAATTAAATAACACGCATAGTGTGACGCGAAAATCAAGCTAATTATTTACTATACAACTAGAATTATACTTATAATTTAATCTTTAAAGACGCGTATCTTTAATGCAATTAAGGTGTTTGAAAGTGTGGTAATGGTTAGTTTTTAAAATATTTTTTATTTAAAATACATTAAAAAAATAATTTTTAATTTTTAGAAAGTTATTTTTCATATCAACACATTAAAATAATCTAAAATTATTAAAATTATGTAAATTTAAAAAAAAATAAAAATAAAAAATAAATTAAAATTTTTCAAAAAGATATTTTCAAACCACAGTTACCAACACTCGGAAGAAATGATGAAAAGCATTCAAATGGATAGGAAGGAAAAAAAAATATCGACGCTGTCCTACCCTCTATTTCGGACAAGCCACGTATCTTTCTGTCAGAAAACCAGTTGTCAAGACATGATTGGACAGGAGCCCTATACTTATTTTTGGTATCAACATGTGGTAGTAGTTAATATGCTGTTGGTATGAAAGAGTGGAGGAGAGAGTGACACCTCTTTTTTCTTTTTTCTTTTTTCTTTTTTTTTTCAATCTTCAAGGTTTTATTTGAAATCATATACTGCCACTTGTCTCCTTCTTCAGTTCTATGGAGGATTTTGTGCAATTTTCTTTGGAAAAGTCTCTTAAGAAAGATTTTCATTTTTTTTTTAATTAAAGACAGATATGCTATTATTTTATATTGGACGGTGGAGGACAGCAAATCAGAAATTATTTTTTAATAAACCCGAAATTATGCGATGTAACATTCAGAACATGAAGATAACATTGTTTTTTTAAATAAAAAATAAAAAAATAAAACCAAAAACACCAGAATCACGTATATCTCTTGGTTTCCCTGTGTTCTCAAGTCATGTAGAACTTACATCTCAACGACCGGCGGAAATTAATTTGGTTGGCAGTGGACTCAACGTCACAAATGACGGATTAATTAACGGTTCGCGTAGAAGGAAATTGTTTTTTTTATAAAAAAAAAAAAGAAAATAGAAGGGCGTTTGTGTGCCGTGAGGTATGATTAGGTGTTTTTATATGGGATTTATAAAGAAAAACATGTATTCTTTCCTTTTAGGCGGTGATTGTTGCTTTTTTAAAAAAAAAATTAATAATTTTTTTATATTTTTAGATTATTTTAATATCCCGATATCAATAATAAATTAAAAATATATATTATTTTAAAATAAAAAATATTTTTAAATAGCAACATCCACAGTATTTTCAAACAGACACTTACAAATATATTTATACTTTAAAAAAATTATATCTTAAAAAACTCAACCTCGCACATGTAAAAAACTCTCAAAAAAGACCAACATGAAAAAACAATAAATAATATGGTTTAGTTTATGTTTTAAAAAGATTATATTTTAAAAAAATAAAAAAATAAATTACGCATCACCACATATCTATCTCAAACACATTTTTATTAAATATTTAAGAGTGTAATAATGATTATTTTGAAAAGTTTATTTTACTTAAAAATATATTAAAATAAATTATTATTTTTTAAAAAATTATTTTTAATATTAAAAAAAAGTAATCTAAAAATATGAAG
>Ga0307515_10003940_pt1 | contig 30991 bp, 20 predicted proteins | sample 17_EM_MG_FD_194513 | JGI IMG/M metagenome (GOLD analysis project Ga0307515, IMG submission 194513) | Populus trichocarpa ectomycorrhiza microbial communities from riparian zone in the Pacific Northwest, United States - 17_EM | ecosystem: Host-associated > Plants > Roots > Unclassified | place...
CCTGTTAATTCAATGTAGATTTTTTGTATTTGGTTGGAATAATCTCCATAAGAGTTTTTTCACCTTACGTTTTCTGAAATTGCCTTGTGGTATGTGAGTCTAAAAGGGAGTTTTTTTCATAGAAGATTAATTGTTGAAATAAGGTACAAATTTTAATCATGTTTTTGGGGATTTGACCATGATGCTCCGTCTCTGGTAGTTTGAGTTTGGTCCTTGGTACCTCATATTCAATGTGTGTGGGTGGCTGGGAGAGTGGGCTGTGATCATGTCGATAACGCATGTTTGTTCTATTGTGCCTGTTCATCGGCACACGGAATGCATTTGCTAATATGTTTTTCCTGTTTGTATTTCTTTCCCTTTCCTGGTGTTTTTTATTTTTATTGGAAGCTTCAATGGTTACTGTATATGCTTATGCTGTACTTCCTCACATAATAGGTTGTCAGGGATAAGCGAACTGGAAAGACCAAGGGCTATGGATTTGTAAGCTTTGCCAACCCCACTGACCTTGCTGCTGCACTTAAGGAGATGAATGGTGAGTCAGCTCTAATCTCTCTGCTTTTTTTTTCCTCTTTTTTTGTTGTCCTGTTCTGTTATGAGCAGCTGTTGACTGTTTCTGTTACGAGGGAGAGAAGGGCGGGAACAAATGTTTGGGCCCTGTTTTTGAGACTCTGACCTCTGTGGCTGTATCATTTCTCTTTTAATATAACAAGGTGACTGAATGGCTGTTTGTTGCCTTTTAACTTCGCTATGGGTACGTGATCGACTTTCAGCTACTAAACAAGATATTTATGAAGAGAAGAAGTTGCGTCTTGCATGTATTTCATAATTTTATCAGCCAGCTTTGGCTCTTGTGCACATGGATGATAATTAGAAGAGGAGAAAGTAGTTAATATTTTAATTAAAGGGCACTGGGCATTGTCCACTCTTGGCTGTTGAACTTGTAGATCTTGATTGGATCTTTGGTTGATATTTTAATTCCCTTTACCCAGTGATGAATTTAATTAAATCTTTTTCATACCTTCATTCAGAACTTACCCCTGTTCTGAGCTGTTTTAGTGTGTTAATTCTTTTCCTTAACCTTGATTTCAGGTAAATATGTCGGAAACCGGCCTATCAAATTACGGAAGAGCAACTGGAGGGAGAGGACAGATTACGGAGCTTTAGAAAGACAAAAGGTACATCTACTTGTTGTTGCCCGAATCAAATCATCTTCTTCTTCCATTCTCTCAAGCTGAAAATCTGTTTCCATGACCTTTCAGAACCAGAGTCAAAGGAAACCGAAGCTTCCAAAGAAGAGTGTATTGCACAAGTAAGCGTAAGAATGTGCCAGCCTTGTGATGACATCTAGGTGAGATGCCCGAAACAGCCTGCCATGCCACCTTCAGATGGGTGTGCTGCTAATTTGCTTCTTTTAGCCCCTCCTTTGTGCTGGGGACAAAACCTAGCAGTCGTAAAATTATGTGATTCATTTATGCTATATTCTAAACAATTAAATCGCATAATGGGAATTTCTCTAGCTTCTCAGGTGTTTTGAGCCAGCCCCTCGCCGTCATTTTTTTCTCTTAATCCTTTTATTTGTTTGTAATGAAAGTGCAGAACGAGGCCTAGAAAGCAGGCTTGCCAGAACGAATCCACCATGTTTGTTTGTTATTGGATCAACCTTTCTTTTTATTATTAAATTGGCAATATTTAAGGTGGGGTATATTTGAGATAGTAGTAGGGGTAATATTTTATTTTGTTTGGAAATATATTAAAATAATTTATTTTATTTTTTAAAAAATATTTTTAATACACCATGTCAGTTCTAAGAAGATAAAAAAAATTAAATTTTTTTTTAAATTCCGGTTGTACAGCTGGCGAAAAGATTTTGTCGGGTCACTGTTTTAAAGTTTCACTAGAACCCAATTCAAGTTTAGTTAACATGCCTGACCACTTGTGTGTATGTCATGCAGCAGCGGTCTATCACGTCAGTAAAGCATGGATGATAATTAGAAGATTAAGAATTTGATATAATAAAAAATTAACAAGACATTTACTTTTTAAGTTTAAAAAAGTGTTTTTCGTTAAAAGTCTTTATGAGGATAATTTTTCTGACTGGAAATGCTTTGCTGCTTAACCAACTTTCCTCGAAGTTGCCAAACATTAAAAAGTGAAAGCACGTGATTTACAGGAAAGTATTTTCCTAAAACTCTTTGTAACTAGCTTTACCATAAGAGTTGCGGTGCATGCTTCATGACAATCATATGTTTTCTTTTTACCTCAGAGGAGAATAAAGATTGCATGACGGAGGCTAACACGATGAAAGGATCCGATGGCTTGACAATCAAAGTAAAGGGATGGAAACACCTGTAAGGTTAAAGTGTGTGTTTGGTAATTGGTAGTGTAGGTGGAAGGTGTTTTTTGAACAATATTATTCAATTAAAAATACATTAAAATATTCTTTTTTTATTTTAATATTTTCATATTAAAACTATCAAAATCACCTAAAAAAACATCGATTAGATGCTTTTCAGGTGAAAAACAATTAGAAAAGCAACTTACCCTAAAGGCAATAGATTTTGAAAGCACAAAAGACGGAACCTTGTATGGAAAAGGCATTGCTTATTCATCATGTAACGGATACTTGTTAATGCATATAGAAGCAATGCTCATTCTAACACGCTTATATTAGCATGCATGCATTGACAAAGGGCACTTTGATTTTCTTGCATATGCATGCTCTTGTGCTTGTAACTAGGATATGCAAGGTAGCACTCCTAGCTTGGTGTTAGCACAAAGTGACAAGTTTTGAGTTGTTCATGCAATCGGGGATTATCTTGGAACAGCAGGAAACTGAAAGAAAACTGGAAATGTAACTGCCTAGGCGCCTTTTCACTCAGAACCCATCGTTTTCACTCCCTTGTGCTTGTACCAAAGTTTCGACTTCAATTTCATTCATCACAAACAGTTTTAACTTCACTCTGCTAACAACCAGAAACTGACTATACCGTGAGTTGGAACTGGGATTTTCCTTTCGATTCCAAAATCTAGTTCATGTGAAAACAATGCAAAGAATAAGAAAAACCAAAATATTTTGCTTACATTTACAGAGCGGGGCCACAAATCAGATTGTCCGCAGGAATCCTCGAACTTCAATCAAAAAGTTGTTCACGTTCTTCCTGAATCTTTGGTAATTCATGCGATCTAGAGTGGATGAAAGCTGATTGGCACTTGTGAGGGACTGCAATGCGCTTGCCATCCTTGATCTCAATGTTGGATTTGTTTGCCTCTCTATAAGCTCCTTGGCTAATTTCTGCAACCAAAAATGCCTCATAACGCATTAATCAAATACACCGATTCAAAACTTGTTTGTTCTTTGGGGGAAGGGGTGCAAAGGATGCAATTAATCATTGTTCTATTACCATTCTGTGAAATATTTAATGAACTTAATATTTTAAACACTAGCGAACTTGACTTCTACAAACAATCCCTCAAACTAAACACGCCCCCTGCAAATATGTCCTTCGATCTGAAAGAAGCAATATTTACCATGTGAAGCTACTTATCCAGCTCTTTCAGTCATTACATGCCCCATATTAACTAACAGATAAAGAGTTGTCTGACTAACATTTCATGAAAAGTTCGTGTGCATGCATTGCGAGTTTAACCACCATTAAGGAAAAGGTGTTAACGACTCTTAATTTTTTAGACAGACATTCCAATAACATTTAAGCAAATGTGCACACTCGTTGTAGTCTCTCCCCTTCTCCTTGCAACCACAGACATCCCCAGACATAAATCTGTGTTTGTCTGCAAGTGTTACAGGGTGGAAAGGAGGATCTAAAAGATTTTGGAGTGATGAGATTATAATTTTTCCTTCCATTAAATTGTTCACGTGAAGGAGAATCTTGAGTGGAGATCATTTTGCAACATTCACTCTCCTCTGAGAGATGAGCTGCTATTTCCCAAAAGTTACCGATGCAGTCAACCACAAAGTACTATTGCTGTAATATCACAAGTCAAGACTATTTGATCCAGTATTTCCTAATTATAAGCAAGTAAATGGCCTTCTAATCTTTCCATCCACTAAAGAGAAAATAGTTCAAGTATTATCGAGATAAGAGACTCATTTGTAGCAAGTATAAGGAGGAGACTAAGAAATGAAAATGCCACCCACTCAATACTGAAAGACATAATTGCGGTAATGCTTGCTGGAATGTGATACCGGTTTGTGTCATAATGAAATGGAGCATTAACATAGTGTCCATATTATATACAAGCTTAGGGAAAAATACCTGGTAAAGAACTTGTTCACAAAGAATCAACGGAAACAGAGCATCCGCTGCAGGACCAACCAGATCCGGACTGGAAACACAAACAGAAGAACTTCAGACTATGATATCATGCATTGCAAGGAAGTAAAATGATTGTCAAACATGTTTTGCAAGTGTTGACGATTCTGACCTATTTCTTTTATTAAATGCAACACAAACTATTTTTTCCCCTCAACATTGTAGATTAAGCAAGCCAATTACCTGTAATCCTCAAAAAGGAGTAATTGCATTAACAACTGAAGGAATCTACTCAAAATGCCTTCCTGCATATTCCCACTTGAATCTTCCACGCCACTGGCATGTGAACCCAAGCCTGTTTTGCCAGCAACTGTCTCCTTATAGTGGTAGCAAGCAAGAGCTTTCAGAGCGCTCAGGCACATATTAACTACTTCCGTGTCCTGTACCACCAATGGAAAAGTTATGGCTTTGAAGATTTAGGAAGAATTTCCTGGTACAAAAAGTAGGTGGGTGGGTGGAGGCTGTGAAGGCTATACCTTGTCATCAGTTAGTAAGAAACTTGTTGGCTATGCATACAAGATATATTGTGCAAATTCACACAAACACAATTGTAGAGCAAAACTAAGGAGTAATGAAGTCTATCTTACATTCAGGTTCTCTGCCAATACAATTTGTGTCATATTCCAACAAGATGCACCAAACTATTTAAAGTAAAGGACTTGACAACATATGGACACAATATGCAACAAAAACAAGCACTTGTTATCCCAAATGGAGAACTGGGCCCGATGAGAGGCATTGCTATTTTCAAGTTATTTGTAGATTCATCAACAGCGCATTGTTGTCAAATTTTTTTGGAAGCTTTCTGTTTGTAATTCATAATATTGCAATCATGTATTTTTTTCACTACAAGGACTTGTGTTTACTATCATTTTATTCCCACTTTTAGTTCAGTACATTTATGGCTTTGGTGTGCCTATGTAAGCACACATTCTCTGACAGAATAAAGTTGAGTTTCAGAATCTGTTGTTCTTGTAGATTCAACAGGGTAGTTTCTTATGTTTTCAAGAAGTATCCCTTATGGATTTCAAGGGTCTAGCCTAGTGGGTCCTATGTTTTCTATCCCTTTTCTATTCCATCCTAGTTCTACATCAAGAGCACAAAAAAGAAAAAGAAAAAGAGGATCATTAGTTACCTGATGGCGAAGACCAAAATCAAGGGTCCCAAGCACATGGCCAAAAGCTTCATTGTTCAGTTGGGCAACTGTTTCGGGATACACCTCCAACAAATGCGACAGTAGCGAGAAGTACTGCACAGTCATGGACCATCTTAAGTTACCAATGATCTAAATGGAGCTTTATATCTCATATCTATAAAACGCTTACATCATGGCAAAGCTTAGGGTACTTCAGCAACTCCAAAGAGATCAGAGGGGTAACTATGTGAAGTCCGAAGTAGACCACCTGCAAGACCAATGCATGAGAAACTAATTACATGATATTTATACTCAAACTGCAGGACAAGCTTACCTCAGATATATTTGTCCCCGGTGTCTCAACTGAATCTGATGAAAAGTCAACCTGAAATATTCATAAATTCTTAATAAGCTATGAAATGGTCAAAATTTTCATCCCAATCGAAAAAATGAAGAAGAAAAGGTACCAGATCTTTTGAACAAAGACTTGAAAGAAGCTGAAGAAGAGCACGTAAATCTTTATACTGCTCAGTTTTTGCCTCACTAAGCAAACTACTTGAAAGACTCAATGATATCTGCAAAACAGTGAAGGGAGTCGGGGGGTAATCGAAAAGAAAAATTGCATCTTATCCATAATGAATTACGAATGTGATATTAAAAAAAGAAGAATAAGAAAAAGCATGCGGCAGAATTATATACCGATGGATGGGTACAAGAATTCAGAACAAATTATATCAGTAGATCAGAGAGTTCAAAAACCCCATAAAACACAGTTAAGCATTAACAAAAAAACATGCCTACAACCTCTAGATGGTTTACTTTTAAATTTGAAAATAGGAGAGTTCAGCTACATGAATGATTTTATGAGACATGGTGTGCACACAGTCTAAGTTCAACCTCTCTTACGTGAGCAACAAAATAAAGCATACAGTGGCAATTCAATTTTGTTGCCAAGAATCAAATCCATTCCATAGTTTGAATTGCAGTTGCAGTATCAAGAACAATTTTGTCATTATGGTAGCAAGTCATGAAAGGTGGACCTCTTATTCTACATTGCAGATTTTCAACAATATCATTAAATAGCACAGCACTAACACCTTTATTAACTAATTAGCAAATTATCATGAAAGCACAAAGATTTACACTTAACCATTACATGTCCTAGCCCTGGAGTAGGTAAATTGCTATCTAAGTTAGGTCCACGAATATAAGTATTGTTGGACTTGGAGTGGATCCATAGGCCAAGCACACATGGCAAAAAAGTCTGCGTTAGGGATGAGTTGACTCTGTCTTCAACTTTGATTTATAAAAGCATAGATGTTAAGTATTTAATGGGAACAACACAAGGGCCATGCCCAAGCCAGAAAAGAGCCAACCAAAAAGAAAAGGAAAAGGAGCAAGAGAATGAATTGTTGTTCCATTTGTTTATGTAGATGAACATGGTCTAAAGCTTTCAGCCAAAGCCAGAGAACATCTTTCATACAAGAATCCAACCAAAAGCATCCTATGAAAGTAATGTTCTACCACAGCCTTGGATGTCAAGAGACAAGCTGATGGCAGTTTTATGAGAAAACAATCATTTCTATGAAGATGGAAGGGGAAGAGATTCTTCCACCATTATTTTTTCTGGATTAGCATGAATAACCTTAATCAGACACCAGGCAGTCACGAAAAGTACCTTGCCAATATTGTGAGATGAGTAAAGCTGAAGCAAACGCATGCAGAAATCAACAACAACAGCAGTTTCTTGGGATTCCAGGTAGGAAATTTGGCCATCCACCAAATCAACAACAAATTTAAGTAGCAGATAAACAACTGCAGACTAAAAAATAAACTGAGATTAGTGCCAAGAAATTACAACAGGTAACGATGAACATCATGTTAGAAAACCAAAACAGAATAAGCAGCATGTTCCTTAAAAGTAAATCCAATATGAACACAATGTGCTATATTCATCAAACAAAGTTAGTGACCCACTGAGGATGGGATGCACAGAACAGTCAGTCAATCAATCAACGTCTTTCCCTAAAAATTATGCACTTTAAGAAAATAAAGTTTAAGGTAGTTAAGGAGGTGAAACTAGGAATTGGATACTAGGATATATAAAAATGTGTTTTCAATTTGAACTTTTGGAAGAGAATACGCAGTCATTAGACTGATATGTTATGGTACCTCATGTTTGTACACTTCAAGAAGAACCAAAATCGGGTTCATCACAGAGAGTCCCATCTCATAAAGAGCTCTCTGTGTTCGAGGTTCAGAGGCACTGGCAGCTCCACGTAGTCGCTCCAACAAGCAACTCACCTAATGTTATCAGAAAATGATTATCCTTCTAGTTAAAAAAAAAAAATAGTGAACAGAAAGACTCAATGTTTACTTGTAGGATGACATCTGGTTGTTGAGCAACATTTTTGAGGTCCCTCTTGTTAGATAGTTCCACCAGATACTTTGTCATATGACCCATAAGGTTCCTTACGTATCTTTAATACAAGGATACGCAGACATCAGAAAATAATAATAATTATAATAATTATAATAATAATAAAATATATATATATATATATATATATATATATATATGCAGAAGACTCACTGATTTGAAGCTCCTGAATTACCCATTCCAGAAGCAGAAAGAACCAGTGTTTGAGCCAGTGAACGCTAAACGAGAAAAATAACTTATAGTTAAAACTGGAGACAACAAGAATATAATAGCAGATGACAACATTTGAAACTCACCTGATTAGAAGAATTTAACACGAAAAAAGTTTGTTCATTTGCAAATGCATTTGCTAGTTCACGCCATGAGCCCTATAAAATTATTTTTTTAAAATGAAACGGATCAAATAACAGTAATTAAATGCTGTTAGAAATTTAAAAAAAAAAACTTCCAATACATTGCATCCTATTCTACCATAAAGTTATTCAGAAATTTACTTCAAGATTTCCAAAAGAATGTCATATTAACGATATAAGTACCTTTCTGATCATTTATCATGATTCATTGATAATACTAATAAAAGAAAAAATGCAGCCAGAAAAATGTATGAAGGTAGCCAGCCTATAGTTACAAGGCTGAATATCATTAAAAGAGACCACTATGATCGATATTGATATTTAAGCTAGTCAAAATATTGTAAACGCATGTCACTTACCAGTTGAACAAGTTGACCACAAATATTTTTTCGCCGAACAAGAGCATGGAGTAGTTTGGAACAAGTTAACTCCTGTTACATGTGAACAAAGAGCATTATTAAGGAACAGCACAACTAACATGGCCCATGGATTATCAAAGGGCTGAAAATACAGGGGGGAGGTTCCTAATGCTATTAATATGTCAATGTGATTCTTCAGGTAACCAAAAGGGATGGAAATGGAAATAAGGATTTCTACTAGATAAGTTTACATTAGCTAGGATGAATTCATCCAGAGTTCAAAACCTTTACAAATATTGCCAGTTTTATTCTAAGAAGATTATGAGAAAATATAACTCAACGGCCTTCTATGCTCTTACCTAATCCCAATATGTAGTTATAAAAAGACAATGAATTCAAGAACTCTTAAGCAGAAATCAACTAAGAATATCTCAAATTATATAATCACTATTTGAATTGTTATTAGATAAAATATAACAATTTACAAGAATCTGAGTGCATATGAGTGCGCCCTAAGTTGTGGATGTAGGATTTTGCTCGCAGAATCAGAAGCGATATACAGATCAGTTTGACAAGTACACTAAGAAAAAGTCAACAATGTCTTCATGGAGCAAATCATAATTTGAATACAATCACCAATAAGAAGTTCAATCTATGATTTGGATACAAAATTGTATTTCTAGTAATAAAAAGTACCAAATAAACAACAGACAATACACTATGTCCAATTTGTAATAACTTGGAAACAAGTATCCAAAGATGAAGCTTGGCTTGGCAACTACTCAAGCGTAGGAGATGGAAAAATGGCTACGCTGTTAGATTGTAGAACGTGGAAGTTGAGAAAAAATAAATAAATGCAAGGGAGTTAAGATCAAGGAATGTAGAACAAGCACAAATGTCAAACCACATAAATGTCAAACCATAAAATTCCCATAACTTGTACCTGCAAATCCTTCTCCCCAGGATAAGACAAGAGAGTTGTCACTGAGATACGAACAATAATGTCAAGCACAAATTTTCCCTGATAAGTTTCTCCAAAAAAGCTGAGCAAAGCTTTTCTGGAGTGTTGCTGCTGCTGCTGATACCCTGAATTGAGGGTGCTGTCTCTAATTTCTTCTGACAAAAGATATGTACGAGACCATCTTGCAAGAAACCATATAACAGCCTACACAAAATATCAGATAAAATAGTTAATCCTAGATCATGATGGGGGGAGACAATTACAGAAAGTAAAAGTTCGCTCGCATCTACTCATTATAAGACGCACAATCAAAAAACTCTTAGGATAATAAGTGACGTGGAACAAGATATGACCAAGCCTGAGAAGAAGTCCACAAAAAAACTTGATAACATCTGATATAGAGCTTGAAGTTATTGTTTTTCTATTTTAATTATTTTCCTAGTTAATTTTGAATTTTAATTATTTGTTCCCTACTTAACTTTTAGGACTTTTAATTTAACTAGTATTTTACTATTTAGAAATCCTAATACTAGATGGATTTTATTAATTAAATAAGTTTTAATTAGAAATCCTTTTCTATAAAGGATTTTAGTACTAATATAAATAGAGATGTCTAGTTTATTTTATAAAATCAAGACTATTATTCATATTCAATAAAGATATCAAAGAATTTTCTCTAGATTTCTCTTCAATTTGATCTGTAACCTTAGGGCTTGAAAACCCTAATTTTATCTTTACTATACGCCGCTTCAGGTGGTATTAAAGAGGGTCAACATCCAGATCAATAGCGAATCGTGAAGAGAATCGTGGAGCAGCTTGTGGCAAACATCTCCGTTACGGTGATCAAGGGATGCAAGTTGTTTAGAATCAACTATATCACCATTCAATAGTGATAGCAGCTTTAGAGGGGCAAAAGCAAACTAGGTTTGAGGACATTAATACTAGAGTTGATGACCTTACAACTAAGCTTGAGGCACTAGGGTTGCACGCAAACATGAACCGAGGAAGAAGAGAGGCACGTATTGGGGATGACGCTTGTTGCCAACTTGTCATTGAACGAGTCCATGCAAATCCTCGTGGTCAATATGACTACGGGTATTCATATGATGAAGAATATCTATTTTGGCTTATAGGAAGCATAAACAAGAATTTCAAAGAGGAGAGGAATGCGTTCGGAGACTTAACTCGAGGCCAACCTTACTTTAGACCTATTCCTAAAATTCTATCTACACAACCACTTGTCTATGTGAAGGGTGTTGGTGAAGATAAACTTAATGAAGACCACGTGACCTTGTCAAATCAAGACAAACAACCACAACCCAAAAGACATAAATTGATTAACGTGATTAAAGGTCAGTAAGAGCAAGAATCTTACGATGGTGAGGATGTTTTATGCATACTTGATGGAGATGATGAAGAAGGTTTATATGATGATGATCATCCAAACAAGGACATAGAGGATCAATAATTTCTGACAAGTCTTATGGAGATATTATGAAAGATTATTTTGGGATTCCTTTAAATACAACAGTTTAAGTATTGGACATAGATGATGATGAGCTCAAGTTTGAAGTAGAAAAATGTGGGAAGAATCTACAAGTGGACTTCATAGGAATAGAAAGTATAATATCAAATATTGACTTTTCCTTGTTATACACGCACTATAAATTAAATTTTGAAGTTCACATGTCAAAAACATGCTACTTTGCAAGTAAGCTAGCTACAATAATATATTTGAAGTATTTGTTCATTTGGAGTGGAAAAGTTCAATTTCTGACAGATAACTCGAGGACGAGTTTTTCTCAAGTAGGGAAGACTGACGCAAAACAATTATCTCAGGAGTTTATGGACTATATTGACATGACCAAGTCCACAAAGAAACCCGAAAACAGCTGATATAAAGCCTAAAGTTAATGTTTTCCTATTTTAATTATTTTCTTAATTAATTTTGGATTTTAATTATTTATTTCCTACTTAGCTTAGGACTTCTAATTTAACTAGTATTTTATTATTTAGAAATCCTAATGCTAGATGGATTATATTAGTTAAGTAAGTTTTAATTAGGAATCATTTCCTATAAAGGATTTTAGTACTAAAATAAATAGAGATGTCTAGTTTATTTTATGGAGATCAAGACTATTATTCATATTCAATAAAGATACCAGAGAATTTTCTCTAGATTTCTCTATAGTTTAGCTTGTAACCTTAGGGCTTGAGAACCCTAGTTTTATCTTTGCCATACTCTGCGTCAATAAAGAAACCAGAGTATCGAAGCAGTGAAGCACAACAATCTGATCTTTGTTATAAACAAAAAAGGCACAGATGGCATAGGCCAACTAAATGCCTATGGTTAAAAATGTATGCTGACCAGATACTAGGAACATGCCCAACTTGACAAAGCTAGAAACGGACATAGTTGGCCAAAAATAACTCAGGGAGTACATGCATCTTGCACCTTAAAAATACCACTCTTTAAGTTCTCATGACTACAATTCATACATCATTACAGACAGATCTTGACTACAACTAACTATAACATTCAGAAAGCAGTACAATGTATTCATACCTATAACAATAATGCATAAAGGAACTAAAGTCCAAAAAACAGAAAGCTGAAAGTAACTTCGGACAAAATGAATCTCACTACCTCCATGAGCCGGGGACTGAAAACCGAAGCTCTCATTTCTGGATCTAAACTTTGCTGGGCAAAATTTATTATTGAACTGCATTAAGCAAAACAGTGAATGTGTTGCATGATTCAATTGCAGAGAGGAAAAGATTTAGTAAGAAATTTGTAAAATAAGCTACAGCGCATGCATTCAGGCAACAGTAAGCAGTTCCTCTTCCTCTTCTTCCCTTAGTTTCCTTCTTGCAAACCAAAATTGCAGAAGTTTTTTAAGGAACAGTTTTGAACTCATATTCTACTTAGATTTGACATATCCAGTACTTTTTCATGAATGCAAAGTAAAAAACTTACATGGAGAGTACCACAACAGGATGCTTATCTGCTTCCACCGTGTCCAGAAAATGAGTCTGTATTGTGTTAGGCACCTAATTAACACAAAACAATATGCCCCATAATTAGCATGTTAAGTCACAAGATTGGTTTGTAATACAAGCAACTTTAACAAGTCTAGCATACCAACTAACAGACACACACTGAAACAATATTTCAAAAGCGGCCTGGAAACTATTTTACTTAAAAAGTCGTGATACTAGCACAAATATCCTTGTAAATAAAGAGGATAAGAAAAGAGATATCCAATGGCACTTCTCTCTTAAACAAGTAAACAGTGATATCTTTCTGTATCAAAATAGACAAAGGCACACTTAAATGATTGAATATCTTTTGATTGGGACCCAAGGAGCCTCATCCCATATTTTAGCTTCGGAAGAATGAAGCTCACATTGGAAAATTCATACTAGCTTATTATGTTAATTCATGTATTTATTTTCTCATCAAAAGTTTACTTGTTCAAAGATTACAGATTAGACATAGTATAGCAATCTCTCATCTCTTAAAATAAGCAATCAAGACAAGGAAGTAAGAAGATAATGCAAAATGAGATCCCTGTTGGCAATGCAAGCACCTTTATGTAAACTTCAGAGTATTTAAGGGGAAAAAACATGCTACATGTGAAGCATCATATTACTCATATATGCTAAACAAAGCCTAGAACTAAGCACAAGTAACCAAGTACCAGGGGTGTTTCTCCCTCTCCTTCATCTGCAAGTACATGCCCAGTTATTAACAACAACGAGTAAAGTTCCTCCAAAGTTGGAGTTGGATCAACAATACCCCTGCCCTACAAAATAAAGAACATGAGATGTAAGCAAACATCATTAATAACTAAAGAAGAAATTATTGCTCTTTTTTCTGTATGGCCGGCCTCTGAAAATATTTTTCAGTGCTAATACTAAAAAAGTTTCAATTTTCATTTCTAAATCTCAAATCAAAGAAATCAACCAATTATAACTTGATGAAGAAAAATACATTGTATTGACAAATAAATTGATGCAGTTTCATTTTATCAAATCTTGACAAGCTTTGAAAGAACAAAAGTCAGTCAGTATAAGCCTGGGTTAACGATTCCAATGTTTTACAAGTCCAAGTCCTGGTGATCTATCAGAAACATTCAATCCGTAAGTGGACCAGTTGAGTGCAATGCAAATAAGTGATGGCTAATGTAAAATGATATATTGTAAGTTCAAAAGAAACTCATCATTCCTCCCAATGATGCACACAAAAAACAGGTTCCATAAAAAATATTCTTCAAAGAAAATAATCAAGAGTACCTGATGCAATGCGGCAAAGCGCTCCGAAAACAGCCTCGTGAGCAAAGGAATTGCAACATCAATTGCTGCTCTTGCAATAAACGCATAAGAATTTAACCTCTCATCCATGGCTGTATGACATGTAACAAAGACAGGGGGGCATCAATCAAGGGCAAAAATGAAAAATATAAAACAAGCATTTCAATAGTAATCAAAATGATGGATAATTTAAAGTGAATCCACACTTAAAATTTAGAAACCTTTTCCCATACCAGTAATAGATGCTTGAAGGTAGTACAGGTCATCATCATCATCACCACTCATCGCTGATGTAGAAGCCACTGTGCAAGCAAAGATAGTTATTTAAACCAGTTCTAAAAAAGATGAATGAATCAAAAAGTCAATAAATCAGTAAGACAATCATTAAAAAGCTCCATTCTTACCTCTTAGCTCAGAGTCTACAATCAAGGCAAAAAGGTTGGCTGCAGCATTGATCCCTTCAGGTGGAAGCAACTCTGTCCCACCAGTACTATCCTAAGAAGAATAACAAGACAAGACTGATGCTAAATCTGATGGCAAGTACAAACAATTTTACAAAGATAAAAAATACCTTATGCTAAAAAATAGAAGTAACCACAGCGAGCAAAAGCAAACTATACATAAAATTTGGAACCATAACAAACATAAACATGCAATTATCAATAAAGCAATGATGAATGAATTAATGAATGACAAAGGTGATCCTTTAATCACACACATAATTTCTCAAGAACAAACTAACACGTATATACCACAAGTAAGGTGGTCCAGGTATCTAGCAGGATATCACGTGCCTCCCAGCTCCATGTCCCCTCCTCACAGTTTTTAGTCAAAAGGACTTTGATAACTTGACACATCAAGGTGGATAAAAAGGCAAGAGTGCCAAAGGGCCTGAACATCGAGCCAAAAAAAAATCAATTATTTAAAGACTATATGGCATGATGCAATGCTTGCCAAATATACAAAACACAAAGCAGAAATAGCATATCTCCAATTCAAAAGAGATCTAAAAAGTGGAAGTGCTAATACAGGATATAACTCTCCCACTGACCTTATGGATTTTAACAGATTGTCTAACACAATAGGGTTTGTGACAGTTGCAATAGATAAAAGTGCACGGCATCCATCAAGCAACTCACTGAAACAATCAGAATAAATATGACATTTTGCAGGAAGCAAAACAGGTGATTGAAAGTGTATAATATTTAGGAATATGACCTTTCACTTTTCCCATCTTCAATTGCTTGTGAAACAGCATCAGGAGGATCAATCCACTGAATTATCCCAGAAAGCAGTTGTAGCAAATGATGCTCTTGCATTTGTCCATCATCTGCACTATTGAACAGAATACTTAGCATGTCTATTAATGGATCGGTCCATTCCTCAGTAGGAAAGAACAAAGAGTTGCTCTCCGATCAAAAATTTCAAGGTGTTGCAAAATAAAAAAAATTGAATGTGCAAGCAATTTTATTTGTTCTGACAGTCCAGTAGTCAATGCTGGTATTGCACACATATGCAACTGTGAAAATGTTTGCAGCTTTTACCCCATCCAATCTCATGAATAAACTCCAATTTTTTTCTCAATCTAATTTCAATACTTTTCTAATAATAATTCCCGTTACCATCATTGAAAAACTTTCCAACTAAGTCCAACTTTCATTGTTGAAATAACCCAACTACAGAAACAATTATCATAATCACCAATCTACTGTTTCATTTCCAAAACTAAAGATCACACTAGTAGACCATCTAAAAGTTTTAGAAATCCATTTAAACTTTGGATTTACATGCAATGTTAGAGCAGCTACGGGCATGGCAATCTGCTTCTGTGTCAACAAAGAGGGAGAATCTATTTAAAGTTCAGGGTAGTACAATTTTGGGATAGAGGTCGCTTATGGGGCTGGAGCTACATTTTAATTGAAAATTTCCCTGTGGTCATTGGCTCAAGAAGTATGGTGAATGTTGAATAGAGGTAGTTATCTGGACAGACCAGAGGGATTAGCTTTATTTGGAGGAGTAAGGGGAAATGGCATGCATCAAAATTTCCATCTTAAACCTCTTGTTAACAAGTTCTTCGGTAAGAACAGTAACTAAAGAAAAAACTCAACAATTAGCAATATGCTTACCATTTTTAGCATAGGAACCTCATAGTTACTAATTAAACCAAAGCAAACATCAAGAGATTAATAGCATCATAGAATGAAATCATCTAATAAAAAAGGTAAAGTTAAGAGAAATAATACTAACCAGAGAGGAATATAGTTCCTGTCAAGGAGCAGAACTGTATGATAAGTTTTCGAGCAGAGACTGCAAGAGGACAATCAAGCCAGTAGCCACCACGAGAAAACTTCTCCCTTAGAGTTGCATATAAACCCAGGAGCCACCCAACATGGCCACTTGAAATCAGAACATCACGCCATGCAGGACCTGGCTACAAGAAGTATAGATTGACAATCAATGAATCAATTAAATGTGATCTTAATAGATATGACCCTAATGGTAGATTCAAAGCGTGAGTTTTGCACCCAAGTTTTTCTATAATATAAACAAGAACAAAACAAAACATCACTAACCATGGAAACTTTAAGATAATAAATTTGTTACCTGCACTATGGTGCAGTCAGACTTCTTGGGTGAACTGTGGCCTCTAACTCCAGGTAAAAAGGCATTTCTTCCACCTTTTGTGCCAGTTGTGTTGTACCGGAAATCCCAGTTCAGGATTTGAAGCATGAGACGCAGTGCGGCAGTACAAACCTTAACCTCGGGTACTTCAGTATTGGAGTCAGTTATTCTCCTTGTGACACTTGCAGCAGCATTTTGTGCCCAGCAATAGAATGTCTATGATTCAAAAGGTAGCAAAACAACAATTAAATATGTCTGAACGAGGAAGATAATAAGAAGAAAGAATCCTATGCACAAATATCATTGTATCAGGGAAAACTCCACAGTTAATAGATAGAAGAATATCATAGAATTAAGCAGGATAGGGAGAACCTTGACATAGTCTTTTTCTAACAACATACGGCATTGCTCATGAAATTCCCTGGGAAGGCCCATGGCAGTTGAAGTAGAAGGTGAGAATTCTGATACCTGCAATGGTGGAATTATTAGTCCCAGATTTTAGCAACATGTTAATAAAATAAAGTAGATTCCAGTCAGAAAGAACATGCTCATAAAATGAAATAACTTGAGAAAAGTATATACCAAAGATTCTAGAAAATTGACTCCAGAGAACTGCACATCTACACCATGAATGCCAAGAATAGCCTGGTTTATCTGCAGGTGAAAAATCGTTAGACAAGCATGAGGAATATCTACGAGCATGCACTCAATTTACATGAGTATCTGAATGCTGGAGTGGGTGTGCTTGCAACAACTGGTATGCCACATAAGAAAATTTCGACATCACAAAAAGTAATACTGTTCACAGTTCAAAAGTGATTAAGCATAAAGATAACAGCAAAAGAAAACATTGGTTTTGCTAATATCTAGGGTGAATCAATGAATGGCTTATGCTGGTATATGGGCAATGGAAATGGTCAGAAAAGGTATCCTCCTTTAATTTTAATATGTTATGAATAACAGATTTAATGTGTCCATGAACATGCATTTCCTCTTCTGTTGAGTTCAGTTGCTAATTAATTAACCCATTGCAAATTTGACAGTCACCAACGGGAACTCGTCATTCTCATAAACCCATAGAGACAACCCTTACTTATCTTATTGTTAATTAATAGCAGAACAATCTAGTATAATATTACACTGTAGGAGATGAATTTCAGTAATGTTACAGTTCAATGACAAATATGAAAAATTAGATGCCTTCGGAATATAAAATTTCTCATCTGTACGAATGCACCTAACATTTCGAGATGATGTTCAATACGAAGAGCACATATACGAAGAGCAGGTTATTTCTGTGAAAAAAGGAAAAATCTTGTTGGCACAAAGAGAGGCGCAAAGAAACAATGAGTATTTCCTCAAACCAGCAAGGAAAAAATAGTCGGGCAAGGCTGACCAAAATGAAGCATGTAATACTAAACAAGTTTTCAAGAGATGAATATTAAACAGCTGCAATACCTGATAAAAAAAGGTCTCCTTCTCAGCAGCTGTAAAATCGATCCTGTATACAAATTATTTTCCATCATTACTCCCAAGATATTAACTTGTCCACAATCAAAAAGAAAATAATGATAAATTAATAAAGACCATCAATTCCTCACAACATAAATTGGCAAAATTCTTGACATGTGCTTCACTATATTAGGGACCTCTTAAACCTAAGCTTCACAAAAGTTTCTTCAAATCCACATCAAACTAGCACCAAGCACTAACAAGGAAAAGAACAGTTACAACCCAAGTAAAAGTTTGCAATAAGTTACACAAGTGATCTAGTAACATAAGAATAGATAATATTAATACATCAAAACTTGTAAGAAATTCATTTATAAATCACAAAATCACTGAAGTACAACACTAGAAATAAAATTTCAAAGGACCTAAAATCTCAGTAAAACTAGAAATGAAAGCTACCAACACCAAACCATAATGACTGACCACAACACTTGTCCTAGAAATGAGTAGTATGGAACTAACAGATGCCATCTTTTCAATATTTCTCAGCCTCAAATTTTAAGCATCTTCAAAAACACACTCTTTATGGAAGTAAAATTTGAATTCTGCTTTGACATATCATCCATCCTTCTTCAGTAAGTACAAATTAACACCATTACTTTCACTATCACCTTAACCATAATTGCTGCTGCCACATCCACCACATCACCGGAGTCATCAGTAAGTACAATTTAACATCATTACTTTCACTATCACCTTAACCATGATTTCTGCTAACACATCCACCACATCACCAGTCATTAAGATAATAGGAATGCTTCACTATTCTCCAAAACCAAATACTACTCCCAGACAGTGGATTCCTCCACCATCTTTGTTTTATTTTTCAAAAATAATTGGCAAATGGACATATGTGCCATTACTCTGCCAAAGGCTAATTATCCACTCACATTGATTGGATCTGCATTCATTCAAGACAACCATAGATAATTTTATATTGCTCTGCTATGTTACTGAGACTGGTTGGCAACGTCTTGAAAATCACAAACTTTATATTTCATGCACCACATCACTCACGAACAATCCATGCCATCTTCAATATCTGTCCAGGTTATTGCCCACGTCAATGAAATGTGAGGCAGTAATATCACAGGCAAGATAGAGCAGATTGCCCTACAAACCATAAAACTAACGCCCAAACCACACTGTTAATGCATAGCATTCCATGGCACATGAACTTTCCATGACAAGTCTCGTGGTCTATGATTATGAAACATGGAGCATCAATATCACAAGTAAAATACACTTGTTGCCACTTAAGTGTCCATCTGCACACGTTACATATTTCTATTCAGCATTTAAAGATGAAAACATGCAACTTTACCAGCCCCTTTTCATCAATTGAGCAGCCACAGAAGAAACCTTTGCTAGGACATAGCCCTCTGGCGAACCAGCATGTTGCATAACATAGCACAAACAGAAACTGCAAGCAAAACACGCTCATCAAAACCATGATCAACGACCAAAGATAAAATACTCATGTAAGCAAGCCAAGATATATCAAAATTTCCACATAAAAAGTGTAGTGTGCACCAGAAAAATTACAATCACGTATTAACACATGCATCCACAGACTTAATATCTAAAAGAAAATACAACCAATACCACATAACTTGGTAATATCGCAGAAAGAAAATTCAACCAAGTCGCATAACTTTTCAATATCGCAGAATTACCTTATCAAGCTTCTCTTATCATCACTCGTAAGGAGACTCCATTCCCTAATAGCTGCATCGCGAATCGCAGCTGCCGCTTGAAACTTTGCCATTCCCATTTGAGAATTCCCTGATACATAGAAGTTAAAATCATCAAGAACATCACATCTGATTTTCGTATAGAAACTCTAATAATACCAATCATCCATTCATATACCTTCCAAAACCATCAACAAGATAAAAATCAACAACTACTGCAGCACACTTACCAAGAATAAATTGACATGCCTTGTAAGGCTGAGGCGACTGATTTAGCGACAGAATGGTCGCCTCAGCTGCCGCTGGATTTATATGCATCTGCCATACATACATACAAGGTAAATAGTTAACAAACGCCATCCACACGATTCACGTGTTTATGCAAATGCCTAACAACAAATGATTCAAACAGAAACCGTTACTATTAGATTGAAATCACTGATTGACATCAACAACAACTAGTGTTAATCGCCGGTTAAGTTGTTGATACATATTACTAAAAACGACGGCGTTCAGTCAGATATTAAACAAAAACCTGATTATACCTATTTCTATTTCTTCTTAAAAAAATCCTTGTGTTAAGTTTTTGAAACGACAGCGTTGTTTTGATTTGAGGTGCTATTTTCTTGCAGATTCTCAGTGAACAGGAGAATGAAAAAAGGAGAGGACCTGGATAGAAGAGCAGGCGAGCTCAATGGCGTGCATGGTGGACTGGAGTTGCGCCAGATCGGCGATGCCGTCCCCTGTCTGCTGTTGCTGCTGCATCATTTAAGAAGTCAGTAACAGATTTAACAAGAGAAGATTGGATTAACAGTGGTTTGGGAGTTTGATTATTTAGAATAATTGAGGTTTTTTGCGCTGTTTTCTGCTTTCCGTTAACAATGCAGGAGGAGGAGGAGGTGGCGGTGGCAGAGGTAGAGATGTGGAAATTTGAAGGGAGTGAGGTGTGTTGTTTGTCTGTTATGTATACCGGAAAATGTTACGAGCACGCTTGAAATTATTATCTCCACACCGATTTTTTTCGCATGTAATCAGAATTACAATTTTATCCTTCAATCTCTTTTAGAAAATAGCTCTCTGTTTTCATTTTTCTCCCATTCAGGACAGAAATAAACTCAAGAATCAAGATATTAATATGAAAATAAACTCAGAAACCCAAATCTATAGTTATCGTACTTAATAAAACTATTAGTTAAATCTAATATTAAAATATGTCGACAAGGGCAACAAAGAAAAGCAAATAACCAGTCATTTTGCAATTTCCACTCATTCGAGGGACTAACATGAAAATGTTATCTACAACAAGTACCGAGTTGTAATTTCAATCACTACTAAACCCTAGGGAGTAACGTTATTTTTGTTCTAACTACATCATCACAAAACTGAACTGAACAAGAAAGCCTCTTTCTGTCACAGCTTACAACAAGGAGACCACAAAATTAAGTTTTTTAAGGTTTGTTTGTGATTTATGTGATAAATTCAATCAAAGTTTCAAGCTTTAATGGTTTATAAGCTACTGTTCTGTAAGTGGGTTCTTACATTTTGTGGGGTTTTAGTGGTTAAGGCTCTCTCTCTCAGTATGCTTGTGTGTTATGGCTTTTTGTTTCAGTTTTGATGTGTAGTTAAGTTGTATTGGCACTGAACTCGAAATGATTATGATTCTGGTTTGACATTTTGTGAACTGGTTTTTAGAATTATCAGAGTTCAAGGAGCTTGGGGGATTTCATGTTCTGGGGCTGCTTATTAATTCTTGTTTATGGTGGAAATAATCCATTTATATCTTTTTTCTAATGTGAAGGTTAAGAATTCGATATGTTCATGAGGCAAGACATGCTTTTCTAGGCCTTAACGGGCTTGATGTTTAATGACTCTGCTCTATGATTGAAGTTGGTTTCGACTTAGCTTAGTGTTTAATATAATCTTTTATGAAAACAGATATGGCTGTGAGTTTGATCTAGTAAATGGATTTTTAAGCTTTTTGTTTCTTTCAAGTGTATGATGAATTTTCATTCTGATTATACTTCATTTTCTTGTATTTATTTATTTATTGTTGGATTTTTGGTTTATCTTCCTTGTATTCTTTTATTTTTTTTGAGATTCTTGATTTGTTGCTAGTAATGCTGACTTTTACTGCTGAACTAATGCAGGCAAGAAATTCTTGGAGAAAGTCCCCTGTTGATGAATGTGTAAAGCAACTGATCAACTGTCCTTTTCTTGCGAGAAACCAAGCCCCTTCTCTTTGATGAACTATTAAAAAGAAGGTGCTAGTTACTGGATGCTTATTTTGTATGTCCTTGCAAAATCACAAAGATAATTTTATTAAGCGGGTTGAACAAGATGGGTTTTACAGTTTCCCCGCAGAACTCTATAGTTGAGGTTCATTGTTTGCAAGGCTTGCAAAGGTGCTCTAATCAAGCTGGGCCGAGTTTCGGTGTAGTTAGTTGCTCAGCATTGAAGGGGTCAACTTTTTATCTAAATTGTTCAATAAATTGCAGTTACAGAAATCAGTTGTATTGGCATGGGAAAGAATTTCTCAGGTCTGGAAGAACTTTGTTTTCTTTACAGTGTAGAGGAGTGCAAAGTGTCAGCATTGATAGAGTTGATGAAAATGATCAAGATGACTGGAACGTAGGAAGTCATGTATCAGGTTCTGGGAGGGATTTTAGAGTGGAAATGACCACAAGGAATCATGGATCTTCAATTTTGTTTGCTGATGGACCCCTTGTTGAAAATGATGAGGAAACCAACAATGAAATTCTTCACAATTTGTGCAAAAAGGGGAGCTTGATGGAAGCAACAAAGCTGATAGATATTATGTCACGTGTAAACCAAATTCCCAACTCGACTTGTTCCACAAACCTAATAAGGGGCCTTGTCAGAATTGGTCGGATAGAAAGAGCTTCAAGGGTTCTTAAAACTATGGTCATGTCTGGTTTGGTTCCGGATGTTATTACATACAACATGATGGTAGGAGGTTTCTGTAAGAGAAGACAATTAAGATCTGCCATTGATCTGCTGGAAGACATGAGCTTGAGTGGTTGTCCCCCAGATGTGATCACTTACAATACAATAATCCGCAGCCTGTTTGATAACGGAAAATTTGATCAGGCTGTGGAATTCTGGAGGGGGCAATTAAGGAGGGGTTGTCTTCCTTATCTAATACCTTACACGATACTCATCGAGCTAGTCTGGAAGCATTGTGGAACTGTGCGGGCCTTGGAAGTATTGGAAGATATGGCTATCGAGGGCTGTTATCCAGATCTCGTTACCTACAATTCATTGGTTAATTTTGCTAGTAAAGAGGGAAAGTACGAGGATGCAGCTTTGATTATATACAACATTCTGTCTCATGGGATGGAGCCCAATGCCATAACTTATAACAGTCTTCTCCATTCTCTTTGTAGCTGTGGATTATGGGATGAAGTAGATGAGATCCTTGCAATCATGAAAAAAACTTCCCATCCTCCAACTGTGGTTACATACAACATTCTGATTAATGGGTTGTGCAAATGTGGACTTGTGGAGCGGGCAATTAACTTTTTCGTTCAAATGGTTTCTGAAAATTGTTCTCCTGACATTATAACTTACAATACTCTCCTCACCGCTCTATGCAAAGAGGGAATGGTGGATGAGGCCCTTCAAGTATTTGTCCTCTTGAGTGATAGCAACTGTTCTCCTGGGTTAATAACTTACAACACTGTGATTGATGGATTGACTAGAAGGGGCTATATGGATGAAGCATTGAAATTATACAATCAAATGATAGAAAAAGGGATAGCTCCTGATGGTATCACCCATCGTTCTTTGGTTTGGGGGTTTTGCTGGATAGATCAAGTTGAGGATGCTGTGGAGATATTGAGGGAGATGGGAAAGAGAGACCACAGGATCAATAGTAGTGCTTACAGATTGGTAATCAATGGATTATGTAGAAATAAGAGGGTAGATATTGCAATACAAGTTCTGGAAATGATGATCTCGGGTCGATACAAGCCAGATGAAGAGATTTATTCTACTTTAATTAAAAGTGTTGCTGATGCTGGTATGGTTGAAGAGGCGGATGAATTGCATCAGAAGTTGATAGAAAGAAAGGTTCTTAGAACCATATTGGACAAACCATGATTGCATGGAAGATTTAAAACTCATGCTAGTACTTCTTTCTGGCAAAATGAGATAGCCAGCTATTTCACGGCAGAGTATACAGAAGACACATAATGGAAGCTCGGTGCCTTAATGTCATATTGAGTTGGTTTTTCGATCAGTTTTCTCATGGCACAGACTCTTTCAGGAGTGATGATGTATGATCACTTGGAAACATTGGTGGCTGAAATGGGATAAGGTTTTATGTTGCATAGGTTTCCCTTGTAGGGCAAGTAGTAGATTTATCAAATTAGGTGGCTTTGTTGTACTTTTTTCTGAAGTCAACTTATGCTGCTTGTTTTTTGTGGATTTAGATGTGTTGAAACTTGTTTGGCGTAGTTCAAACTGAACCTTTCTTTACTAGCTAGTTTATATTTCCTCCTGCATTTTTTGCTGTCAGATTAATGGTTCTGAGAGTTATCGATATTTCCAATGCAAGGCCTAATGGAGTAAAGGCACTATTTGGATAGTAATTGGGAACAAGTTTCAACCGTTTTTAAAAATTTTAATTTTTTTTATTTTTAAATTATTTTTATCTGCTGATATTAAAATACTTTTTAAAAAATAAAAAAAATATTATTTTAATATATTTATGAAATAAAATCACTTTAAACTCTCAAATTGATGATGCGAAGTTGTCAGCGTACCATAATATACATTTCCGAAGTCTTTCCTAGCTTCTATTCAAATTCAAGATTTAACAGCTGCCAGAAGAACAATACTGGGAAAAAAAAAGGGGCCAAAATCCAATGAGCAAGCAGCCGTATATTCTGAAGATCTGTCCATTTTACCATGAGTGATCGATCTTCTATTTAGCAAACGAACGGCCAACGGAGGAGAAGGAACAATCATCTTCTAACATTTACTGTATGCCACTGGTTTGCTATTGCCCTATCAATCCATTTGAATGTCTGTGCTTTGTTGAGAGTTCATTTTTATCAAGCAAGGCGCAGGAATTAGCTTCGGATCTCATGAAATCTAGCCTTTATTGACAATGCAATTCCTTTAAATAAGTTGTTCTCCATCAGTGATCAGCAGAACCATTTTAATCCATGCAGTTCTAGTCCAAATAAATAAACTAAACCAACGTGAAGGTAATAAGTTATTTGACTGGATAAAAAATAGAAACAAAGACTTGGATTCTATTGAGTTTCATCCTGATAAGATAATAAGAAAATTCAGGTATTCTTCTCCAAAAAAGAAACAGCCGAATGAAAGAAAACTTGGGCACATGTTCAAAGCTCAAACGCAAAAGCTTGTTACCATCTCATTCTGTAAAAATCCCCGGTTAGTACAGAAAGATGGATCTACACATTGCTATTTACAGAACTGTGATGTTGCTCTCTTGTACTCTTTCGTCAAGACTCAAGACATGAATCTCCTCTCCATATTACTGACATTAAAGATAGAATGTGGCAGGTTAGTCCAAAGGACATAGAAAATCACCTCAAGGCTCAAGCTCTTAGGCTGTGCCTGATAGGTTGCTTCTTCGATTGTGGGCTCTGATGTTATGCTCTCAAAAACCGAGTGAAATGCTTTTTACTCAAAATACCATGAAATAGACTACATATCAGGAGTCTCGGGCAGATAATTCCTTGCTGCCTTTTGTTTCTTGTAAGTTTTAAGGCCATACAGAGAACAGACAGCCCAGATCAGAGCATCTGATATGGTCATTACACATCCAAGAACAGCAAAAACTAGTTCTTAGTGTCCAAAGACAGTGAGGTCTTTGTAAACATCAAGCAAAGGGAAGACCTTGTTCAAACGTTTGTATGAACCTTCAGAAATGGCGTTCATACTATAAAGAGAATTAGCCAACTCCATAGCTTGAGCTCTTGATCCCGAGAAACCAATACCTTCAATCAACAGCGTATAAGTAGTTTCATTTGGCTGGCAACCATTTTCAATCATTGCTGTCAGCACTTCAATAGCATCATCAATTCTATGTACTTTGCATAAACCAAGAAGAACGATATTATAGCTGACCATGTTTGGCTGGAACCTACCACTTAGCATGTCTGCCAATAGCCCAATAGCTTCATCCACCATTCCATCTCTGCACAAACATGAAATAAGTGAATTATAAGTAATTCCATCTGGATCAATTCCTTTGCTAAGCATCTGCGATATCATTCCCAAGGCTCTATATCTGTCTCCAGAACCCCACAATGCACTTAACATTGTGTTATAAGAACTGACATTTGGGGGACAACCCACTTCCTCTAGCTTTCCAAATATTTCCACAGCGTGATCACTATTTCCATTCTTACAAAGAGCGGCCATTATTGTATTGTAGTTGACTATATCTGGCAAAAAACCATCAGAGATCATGTAATCCAAAAACTTGATTGCCATATCCAGTTTTCCCTCTCTACAAAAAGCAGCAATCAGTGGATCATAACAGTAAGCATCCGGAGTCAAACCCTTTTCCTTCATAACCTTCACTAAGTTCACTGATTCCTCAATTTTCCCATCACGACACAGTGAGCTAATCAAAATGCTATATGTAACCACATTAGGCTCGCAACCTCTTGAAAACATCTCATCCATCAGTTTCTCCCCTTCATACCATTTCCCTTGATCCAACAACGCTCGTAACAATATATTATATGTAATCACATCTGGTTTACAACCCCTAGAATTCAAGGTCCTAACAAGCTCAAAAGCTTGATTAACCTTCCCCTCTTTGCCCAACCCCCTAACAATTACATTATAAGTAAATGTATCTGGTTCAAGCCCTCTTGACAACATCTCATCCAAAAGCTTCAAACCTTCATCAATCCCACCTTCAAGAATGTGTGCCTCTATCAAAATCGTGTAGGTAATAAGAGTTGGCTTACAATTATTATCTTTCAACAACTCTTCAAAAACCTTTAAAGCCAAATCAATCTTTCCCTTGCTACAAAAAGTCCCAATCATTATATTGTAAGTAACAACATCCTGCGAAAATCCCTTTCTTTTCATCCTATCAAGCACTTTTTTTGCACTTTCAATCCGATTAGCCTTACAAAACCCACTGATCACTGCATTATAAGCAAAAACATCAGGTTCACCATGCTTCTCCAAAATCTCCATCACCCTAGTAGCCTTCTCTATATTTCTTGAATTAAAAAACCCTTTAATGAGCTTAGTACACATAATAACATCAGGCTGATAACCTTTTGCAACCATACACTCAAGAAAGTAGAGTGACTCATTACACTTGCCTGCTTTACAAGACCTATTAAGCAGTTTCATCAAATGGGTTTCTTTGAAATCATAAGATAAAACATGGGTTGGTTTTGTTTCAGGTAAAACCCTCCTTAATTTTGGTGGGTTTCCAAGGTTACTGTTAGTGTCATTATGAGTAGGGTTTATGCAGCTAACTACATTGCTTTGAAGTGAATGTAAAGAGAGTTTAAAATGTTTGCTAGTGAAGGGAAAGCTACAACTATGAGAGATAAACTCAGTGGAAAACATTGTCATGTTGATGGCTTTGTTATCGTTCAATGTTCATGGATTATCATTTTACAAAAGAACCAGCCATAGCCGAAGAAGTAAAGAGAGTACCTGTAAATTTGCAAGGAAAAGGAGAGAAACTTGAAAATTTGGGAATTGTTTGTAGTGTTTTAGAGATTGTTTTTCAACATATTGAGTCTTGTGGAGCAATTTCAAAGGAAAAAGGCAAGTGTTTGTAGTCAGCCAATCGGATTACAGTGCATGCGTTATGGATAAGGGACACAGCATGGGTACAGGGTCTTTAGGATAATTGGTCTTGGACATCACAAAGCCCCACAGATGGCTGGTTTCATGCTGGTTTAAGTGATGGTCATGGTGTTAAGAGAAATGGAAGATGCATGTCGTTTAAAGTTTGCTGCACGTGACATGTCGCTTGAGTGCTGTAGGCATTAAAAAAATAGAAAAAAGAGATGCACCACCTCACCCTACATTATTTATTATAATAATATTTTTGTTTTTTTCACTTTTAATTTTTTATTTTATTTTATTTTTAAATATTTAATTTATTGAAAGTTTAGTTTTATAATTTTTTACTGTTTATTTTTTATATAGTAGCGGATTAACTAAAATTAACTTGATTTTTTTTAATTAATATTTTGTTTTAGAATTCTATCATTTTAATCCTTTTAACATTAAATTGATTAGGAATCAATCTTCATTATTTGTTTTGATTTACTTTCTATTAGGTTATTACAGTCTCATGACTCGAATCACGAGTTTTGCAGATTAACTCTGGTTAACTAGGGTTGTTTTATTGTCTTTTTATAGATTGATTTTTTTTTCAATTTTATTCTTCAACATTAAGTTGATTGAGAACTGTACCTTATAATTTGTTTCAATTTACTTTACATAGGGTTGTACAAGTCTCGTGACTTATGACTTGAGTCTTAGGTTTGGTAAGGTAACCCGAGTTGATCCAGATTATTTTTTTGTTTTCTTTCTACGAGGTTATTCCAGTATCATTACCGGAATCACAGGTTTAGTGGGATAACCCGAGTTAATTCAGATTATTTTTTTGTTCTTTTTTTAATTTTTAATTTTAACATTAGATTGATTGAGAATTGAGTTTTGTAATTTATTTCGATTTATTTTTTATGGGGTTATTCTAGTCTCATGAATCATGTTATAAATTTGACATATTAACTTAGGTCGGGTTTTTTTTTTCAATTTCATCTTTCAACATTAGGTTGGTTGAGTACTGATCTTCATAATTTATTTTGATTTGTTTTATAAGAAGGTTATCATAGTCTTATAATCTAAAGTTACAAATTTAATAGGTTAACCTAAGTTGACTCGGATCGATTCAATATGTTATAGTCTCAATATTTAAATAAAATGATGTCGTATTGAATTTTTTTTTAGTCAACCTATGTTTTTATTTATTGTCCAAGTTGTCTTTAAACCTATCAAATCAGCTGGATTGCATTAAATCAACCCTTATATGGTTTAATTTTCTAACCTGTTTGGGTTGTAATTCAACTTGTTTTATATTATATGAAAAATTATTTTTTAAAATATTTTTAGATTGTTTTGATATTAAAAATAAATTTTAAAAAATAAAAAAAATATTATTTTAATAATTTAAAAAATAACCAACATTGTATTCTTAAATAACCCGTCATGCACCGGCCTATCATAGTTCAGTTTTCCCCTGAAGTTGCTAGGTCGGCAGGACAGGACAGACACTACGCTTTGAGCCCTGAGGATTCACATGCTACATCCCAGTAGACTTGTAAGGCAAAAAGGGCTAGAACTTGGATTCACGTCCCCACTTGTGTGATTGCTTCATGGTACATCTCCATTCTTTTTTCTTGTTCTCAAGGTATTTCTCCATAAAAAGCTAAAAGTATACCATCAAGGCAACATATATAATATGGTAGAAACATTCCAGAAGAGTTGGGATTGTTTTAAATTGTGTCTTGAGAAAATAAAAAAAAACACATGTACATCGTCTATATATAAAAACCTAAAATCATAACATTTTAGGGTTAGAAGATATACTTGTTTTAAATTTTAGGGTTGTTTTTGGCAATAATAAGAGATTTATCTATCAAGTTATTCTCCTTCAAACCCCATTGAAGCTTCCTGGTTATCACGTTAACATGTTCCAAAGAGAGGATCTTTGAGGACATGCCATATTCAGCACGTACGTACGGTCTTCAGGATCTATATTGCCTGTGCTTGAATGTGTCCTCATCACAAGGTATTGCTGTGTAGGAATTCATGAGATGTAACTCATTATCCATAAAGATAACAAGGTGATCAGCATTTAAGCTGGATTTACATACAGCATGGTTGGATGTATCACTGAGATTAGTTGTGAAATGCCTTATCCAACTCAAGGAGACGATATATGAAGCCACAGAGCCTGTAAAAGATAGAATAAAGTATAAGCAGGTACAAGTGAAGGGCGGCAGAAAGTTGACCACTGGTGTTAGGAACCGTCAAAGATTGTTGCAGAAACTGGAAATCTTGTTTTACTGCTGGGGAATAATAAGAAAGGATAAAACATCTAGAACAGACGCATCAGTAATGAATTTCTTAAGCATGTGGCCCAATGATGTGTTAGTGATGAGCTGCTGTATTTGGAAAGATACCAGGAATTAGCAGTATCTGATCATAAATGCACCAGATACACAAAAACAGAGCAGGCAAGCCTTCAGAAAATGAAGAGCTAGCATTGGCTGATGAATAGTGTGCAGAAACGTTGTACCTGCCAGATTCGACAAATTTCATCATTGTTATCAGACGTTTCATCTTCTTGTTTATGGCAGTACTCCTCCCTGATCATGAGCATCAGCTGCTGAACTCATCAAGAAATGTCTACATTTTTTTTTTCAAATAGGTATTGGATTTCATTGGAAGAGCTATGACGGCTGTTCTTCATCCCTCACCCCCTCCTTTCCCATTTTGTTTCTTCGCCTTCTCAGTGGTTTTTCTTTCTTCTGACCTCTTCAATTAATCAAGCTCAAAAGTATGACATCAAAACTCACAGTGCGATAATGAAAGCAAGAATTGTCAGCCAAGTTCTGGATTTCTTCAACTCATGCAGCACCTGCAGGCAAAGAGGATTCATATATAGCTAAGAAAAAACACGTAAAATGACTAAAATTGATAGTTTCCAAATCTAGCATCTCAAGGAAACTGATCAAAAGGCAGAAAAAAACCAAGATAGTTTACTCTAGTGATAATCTAACGCATGAAGGCTAGCATACAATATTACAATTAATGCACGTTTAACAGGGTGAGGTTGGCTCAAAAATTCTAAAAGCATTGATACAACTTGAGTGCTCTCTTGTCATGTACGAAACTAACCAGCAGCAGTGATTCCGTGCACGATAATTCATTTTTCATCTCTGCAAAACAAGTGAGCAGGAAACCATGTTAAGAGCACCACACCCAGGCTTGTGCATTCCTCGTCACATGTACAGTTTAGGGGATATCTCATCAAAGGTTGTGTTCCAAAAAGCATTAGTTTGATCACTAGCAGAGATACAAACAAACAGAGAGCGGCAAATATGGTTCTCAAGCCCTATCAAGTGTCATCATGGGAAGATATATATATGCTTAACGAATTTATACTGTGATTTAATTAAACCTCAGCTATATATCTTCTCCACTAGCTCAGATTCTTT
>Ga0307515_10003941_pt1 | contig 30983 bp, 37 predicted proteins | sample 17_EM_MG_FD_194513 | JGI IMG/M metagenome (GOLD analysis project Ga0307515, IMG submission 194513) | Populus trichocarpa ectomycorrhiza microbial communities from riparian zone in the Pacific Northwest, United States - 17_EM | ecosystem: Host-associated > Plants > Roots > Unclassified | place...
TGGCGCTGGCGCTCGATGTGGGTCTCGACGGCTTGGGCGGCGGCCTGGCGGTCGTCGACGCGGGCCTTGCGGCCGTCGCCGGCGGCCACCTCGGCGGTGGCGGTGCGGGCTTCGAGGCGGGCCTGGCGGCGGTCGGTGTCTTCGGCGAGGCGGTCGCGGGCGGGCATGGCCTCGCGATGGGCGTGTTCGGCGTGCAGCGCATCGAGGCGGGCCTGGGCAACCTGCACGGTCTCGGGGGCGGGGGCGGTGACGCCAGGGTGGGGCAGGCGGGTGCGGGCATGGGCCTGGGCGGTGAGGTGTGTGCGGCTGGGCTTGTCGGCGGCGTCGACGTCGGTGGTGCGGGCGTCGGCGAGGGCCTGTTCGTGGCGGTCGAGGATGGCGCGCGCGGCGGCCGCGGGCCGATCCCATGCAGTGACGCTGTCGATCCCGGCTGGGGTGAGGATGGCGCGGAGTTCGGGGCGGGCGTTGCGGACGGCGGCGTCGAGGTCGTCGCGTTGCGCGCGCAGGGTGCGCAGCTGCTCGGCCTGCTCAGTTTGGAGTTGTTGCAGCTCGGCCTTCGAGGTGCCGGTCAGTGCGCGGCGCAGGCCGCTGTGGTTGAGGCGGCGCTGGGTGTCCCGAAGTGCGGCCTGGGCGGCGGCGACGGGTTCGTCGAGGGCGCGGGATGCCTCGGCGTCGGCGCGGGCCTGGGCGACACGCTGGAGGGCGGCCTGGGCGGCCTCGGCGCGGGCGCGTTGTTTGTCTTGGGCGGGGCCGTGCCCGGCTTCGGCGCGGGTGACGGCCGCGGCTCGGCGTTCGGTTTCGGCGGCGACGGCCTCGAGGCGGCGGGCGTGGCCGGCGGCTTGGGCGCGGGCGTTGGCGTCGGCCTGGCGGGAGGCCTTGGCGAGGGCGTCGACGTCGCGGCGCGCGGCGGCCAGGTGTGCCGCGAGCTCCACTCGGGACAGGTCGCCGTGGGGGCGCTGCCACCACGTCGGCGCCTGCGGCTCCGGCTCGGCGTCGGCGACGTCGGGCTCGGTGTGGTCCTGGCGCTCGTTGAGCTCGGCGGTGCGGCGGTGTTCGAGCAGCTCGGCGTGCTCGTCAATCTCGGCGATGACGAGTTCCTCGCGGTCGACGCGGGAGACATGGGCGCCGTAGGCGGCCAGGGAGCGGCGCAGGATCTCGTCGGGGCTGCGGGCCTGTCCGAGGCGGATGGCGGTGGCCTCGTCTTCGAGGGCTTCGCGGGCGAGCCAGGCCTGCACCTCGCCTCGATGCCTCGTCAACGCGGGGTAGGCGGCGTTGGCGTCGAGGCCGGTGAGGTCAACGGTCGCCGATTCGACGGTCTGCCCTTGGGCTTTGTGGACGGTACAGGCGTAGGCAAGGCTGACGCCTCCGGTGCGGATGTAGGCGCCGGTCGCGGTGGCGGGCGGCGCCAGTGTGGGCCCGTCTGGTCCGAGCTGGCGCCACACGATGTCGGCGTCGCCGGTGCGGGGGTTGATAGAGGTGATGACGCCGCGGTATCCGTTGAGGAGGTCGACGGGCTCGGCGCCGTCGTCGACGGCCGCCTCGGGGTCGCGGTCGGCGTATTCGTTGCGGCGCAGCATCACGTGGTCGCCGACGTGCAGGGTCAGGTGGGCACCGCCGGGGACGCGGTAGGTGCGCGCGGTCGCGGCGTCGAGTTCACCTGTTGCGAGGCGGATGGCTTGGGCACCGTCGTTGAGGGCGTCGACGCGGGCGTTGGTGCCGGCCATCATCAGGTGCCCGGCGATCTGGTCATGCGGGTCGGTCCATGCCTGGCGGGCGGTCAGCCAGTGGGCGAGCATCCCGTCGGTGACCTCGGCGCCGGTGTCGGCAGCGCGCACGGCACCAGCGGCGGCGAGGTCTTCGAGGGCCTGGCGGCGGTCGCCGTCGCGCCACAGCGCGAGGGCGCACCGGTGGTGTTCGTCGCGCTGGCGCCGGTTCTCCGTAAGTGCGACGCCGTCAACGGCCTGGTGGACGTCGGCGAACAGCGACCCGACGCCGGGGGAGCGGAGCTGCTGCGGGTCGCCGATGCCGATGACCTTCGTGCCCGAGGCCTCGGCGGCGCGGACGATCCGGGCGAAGTGCCGGTCGTCCGACATGGCGGCTTCGTCGATGACGAGCACGTCGACGTCGGCCAGGCCGGGCCCGCCGGGCTTGAGCCGGTTAAGGAGGCGGGCGGTGGTGATCGAGCCGATCCCGGTTTCGCGCTGGAGGCCGTCGGCGGCGATCGCCGCGGTCGACGTGCCCATGACGGTCTTCCCGGCGGCTTGGTAGGCGGACTTGACGGCGGCCATGACGGTGGTCTTGCCCGACCCGGCGACGCCGATCACCGCGTCGACGCCGTGCGAGGCGGTCGTCAGGCGAGTGACGACGGCGCGCTGCTCGACCGACAGCGCGAACCCGGCACCGGCCTCGAAGGCACTCATGGCGGCCTCGGCGACGGCCGCGTCGACGTGCGGGAAGCCCGCGTCGAGACGGTTGCGGGCGGCGGCCAGGACGTCCGTCTCGGCGTCGATGATGGTCGGGGTCGTGTACCGCTGGGGGTGCGACAGGTGGGCAGGTGCGGTGCGGGGCAGGCGCGCGACCCGGTCGCCGGCGGTGATGTCGGCGACGGCTTCGGCGAGCTGCTGGGGCCCGGTGAGGTACTGGTGGGCGTCGGCGACGGCGGCCATCACCGTCGGGTGCGACACGACTTTGGTGTGCTCGGTGAGCCCGGACTCGGCGGCGAACAGGGCCTGGGTGACCTCGGCGGTGTCGAGGTCGGCGTCGGGCACGGCCAGGCGCGGGCCGGGCATGACGCGGTCGAGGAGGGCGTCGGCGTCGACGCCGAGCACCGCGGCCTGGTCGCGCCAGGCCTCGCGCAGGTCCGCCTCGGGCGGGGTCGTCGTCTGGCGTTTGGGCTGGCGGGTGGTCGTCGCGGCGTACTGGGTCTGCGCCGGTACGGCCGCCTCGGCGTCGACGCCTTCGCGCTTGAGCTCAGCCTTGACCTGCCCGGCGCGCTTGGAGAACGCGTCGCGCAGCTGCTCGTCGACGCCGGTGACTTCCCAGGCGTCGCCGACGCGTTCCCAGGCCATGCCGAACCGCTCGGCCGACAGGGTGCGCAGGCGCGCGCGGAGGTACTGCCCGGCGGCCGGGACGTGCCGGAAGATGTCGAGTCCGCCGCCGGCCACGGTGTTCCAGGCACCGTCGGCGTGGACCAGGTGGGCGATGTTGACGTGGGCGTGCAGGTGCGGGTCGGGTACCTGCCCGTCGACGGGGCGGGCGGTGTCGTGCACGGTCATCCAGCCGAGGAACCCGTCGCCGTCGACACGGGCGGCGGCCTGGCCGTCGCCGTGGTGGCCGCGCATCGCGTAGGCCGTCCAGGTCTCCATCTCGGTCACGGTCTCGCGGACGGCGTCGAGGTAGGTCTCCCGCAGCGCGGCCGCCGCCTCGGGGCCCGCCAGGCCGTACAAGACGCTGTAGGACTTCGGGATGTCGAAGGTGACGTCGAAGCCGCGGTTGCCGGTCTGGACGCGGGCGTCTACGAAGCGCTCGGCCTCGGTTAAAGCCTCGGCCTCGTAGAGGCTGGCCACGTCGATCCCGGCCACCGCCGCGACCGCGCGCAGTTCGTCGACTCCGGCACGGTGGTCGTCGGCTTTACGGGCGACGCCGCGCGCCAGGCGCCCGTGGCGCTTGGCAAGCTTCGGTGAGGCCTTCGCGGCCATGTAGTCCGCGGGCGTCATGCCCGCCTCGGCGGCCGCCTCGGCGATCGCGGCGACGACCGGCCCGGCCGCCAAAGTGCCGCGCGGGTCACGGGCCTGCTTGGGCTTGACGAGGGTCTCGCCGGTGAACGGGTGGCGGCCGGACATCAGCGCACGGGCGTGGTCTTTCCCGGCGTCGTCGACGACCGTCCCGACGGTCAAGCCGACGCGGGCGAGGCCAGCACCGATCCATTCGAGGCGGCGCTCATGGGCGGTGCGGTAGTCAACCTGGATGTCCTGGCGGTGCTCGGGATCGCGGACGTGGCCACACCCGGCCGACTCAGCCAGGCGGTACTCGACCTGCTCCATCCTCGGCCCGATCGCCGTCGCCCACGCCACCCGCGTCCACCCCCTCCCGCAGCCTCTCCGCGCGCCTCGCGGCACAGTTCGTATCGGAGATACATGCGTACTCTGCTCTTGATCGTGACGCGGACATGAAAGTGTGTCAAGGGCCTAGATCGACTGGGGTGTCTCGCCGGTAGGCGAGTGGGGGGTGTGGACGGTCGAGTTAGGACGGCTAAGGCGGCGGGGTGTGGAAGTGGCTCCGGCGGCAGCCGGAGGGAACGCGGGCCGGGCTTGGCACGGCCTCGAGGCGGGCCTCGGCGCGCGGAAGGCGGCCTCACCGGCGACGGCGGCGAGGGGCGGGTTCGGGCCGGTGTGCCGCCGCCAGGCGGTGCGCCGGGGTCAGTGCGGCCGCGACCGGCAACGGCGGGCGGCGCGTCAACGACGCCTTCGCCCGCGTCGGTGCGCATGCTCCACACTGAGGGGATGGTGGATACCTCGGCAGGGACGATGTGGACCGTGCGAACGACGGGCCGGTGGGCGCCGGGTGATCTGGTGGAGCTCCGAGTCGACGAGGGCGAGGCGACCGTGATCCCGCGCATGCTGCCTGGCCTCGACTTCACCGTCGACTCCGTCGCGGTCGACCGACCCGACGACCTAGCGACGTTCACCTATGACGACGACGGCGAGGTGCACGCACTCGGGGTAGTCGTCGACGTCGACGATCCCAGCATCGGCCAGACATACGACCCCGACTACGACGAGAGCTCACCGGATTCGCGGGTGCGGTTGACGGTGCGGGCGGCCACCCGCGGGGAGGCGGCCAGCAACCCGCGATGGGCGTGGTTCGTCGCCTGAATCGCCGGGGCGTGTCGTAGCCGGGCGCGGCGTCCGGCGGCGCGTACGGTCCGGGCGTGACCGTCTCACCGCCGCAGCAGCGCACCGTCGGCCTGTCCGCCCTCATCCCGAACGCGCCGGCCGAGCGCGACGCGATCGTCGAGGCCCTCGGCGGCGGCGGGCCGTCACCGGTGACGCTCGCGTTGGCCGGCCACCTGCTGGCGCGGGCGGCGACCGGCGGGACGTTGGCTCCAGACGAGCAGCGTCTGGCTGCTGAGGTCGCGGCGATCCTCGCCGGGCCGGGCGCCGGTTAGCCGAGGGTCGTCGGCTCCCGAAACCGCGCTGAATGTCGCCGGGGGGAAACACGTATGTGTGTCGGGGTTGCGGCCGAGGTTGTGCCTCATGGGGTGGCCTGCGGGAACGCGGGCACAGCCCCGGGGTCTGCCCCGGGCGGTCAGCGACGGAAGGATCCTCGCCCCGATCGACGTATGGATCCCCCGACAGACACCCCGGGGGCGGGGTTTCCAGCGGGGGGGACGAATAGGGCGCTACGCCCTCGCCGGCGAGCACGGCTTGCCTGGTCAGGTGGGAGCGCTACGGGGCGCTACGCCCATGCACCGCCCTGCGGGTCACAGTGGAGGGTTGGCCTCGGCGTCGGGACGCAGGGCACTGTGCCGGGACAGGCGCGCCCAGGCGTCGTCGACGTCGCCGTCGCCGTCGGGGTCGACGCAGGCGGCGGCGAGGCGGCGCGCGAGCTCGCGCCACCGGCCGGGGGTGAGCAGGTCATCGACGGCGGCCGCGTCGAGGTCGTCGACGTCCGCCTCGGGGCCTTCCTCGGTCGCCAGCAGCCAGTAGGCGACGGCGCGGCCGAGGATGACGTCGGCGCCGATCGAGGTGTCGGCCTCACCCGGGTGCGCCTCGCGCAGGGCGCGGGTGAGCGCGTCGCGCCAGGGCGTGCGGGCGGCGGAGCGCTGCCAGTGGCGGAGCCAGGATCGGGGCGAGGTCACGGTGATCAACCGTAGGTCGGGGGTGCGACCTCGGCGGGCGGGTTGGCGGCGAGGATCTCGGCCAGGTCGCAGCGGGTCTTCTCGCCGAGGTCTCCCCACACGCCCATGTGGGGGCGGGCAAGGTCGAGGACGTCCACGGCGTCGGAGAGCAGGTGCCTGGGGATGGTGACGGTCTGGGTGGTGTCGGTCGCCGGAGGCGGGGCGGGGTAGGCCGAGTCGGGACGGCCGTGCGGCCATGAGGCGGTGGGGTCGCTCATGACGATCATCATCGGCCGGGCGGTACCTGTCGCGCAGCGGTCTGTCCGGATGGGACTAGCGGGCCGTCCGGTCTGGACGGTCCCGGCCGACGGCGGTATCTGGAGGCCGGGCCGCATCCTCAACCTCGGGTCGTCGTTCTGCAATATGCAGCTGCAAATTGCAGATTGAGCGAGAGGGGTGGGTGTGGCCGGATGGGGTGCGCTGGCGGTGGCGGCGGTCGGCGCGGGCGGGGTGGTGGCGCTGCTGCGGGGGTTGCTGGTGTGGGTGGTGACGATGACGGCGGTGCGCACCCGGCGGCCTGCGCGGCGCGAGGTGTGCCTGCGGGTGCTGCGGCTGCTGCTGGCGCCGCGCGTCGCCGAGGTTGCCGAGCCGTCGTCGGGCGATCCGTCGTGACGTCGACGGCCCGCGTCCACTGTGGGCGGATCTCGGGGGGTCCGCGTACGGTCGGTCAGGTTCAAGCCACATAGCGAAGGGGTGCGCGATGACCGGATCGGATCTGCGGTTGAACGCCGGGGGCGAGTGGGAGCCCATCGAGGTTGTCTCCGATGACTCGTACGACGTGAGCGAGGATCTGGAGCAGGCCGGGTGGGGGCGGTTTTGGCGGATCGGCAAGCCCGAGCACAGCCCTCTGTACATCGAGATCTGGCATCGCCGGAAACCTCAAGGACCGGGTCGGCAGTACCTGCTGCAGGTGTGGGACATCGACCACGGCAGTGAGTTCGTGCAGGTCGACGGGCTCCCTGCGCTGATGGACCTGTTGGCGGATTGGGCGCCGGTCGTGCAGGCCGCCTCGATCGTCGGCATCGTCGACGAAGGCCACGGCCACGAGCTTCACCGGGACGGGTTCTTCGAGAAGCTCGGGGCGCGCCTGGCGTGGGGCGGCAGCGCCGTCCTGCCCGTCATGGAGAAAGAAGAGCGCGCCCGGCGTGAGCAAGAGGAGCTGCACCTGGCCGAAGAGGCGCGGGTGCGGGCCGCGAAGCGGGCGGCGGGCACCACATAGGGCATGACGGCCAGGTGGTGAAAGACGCGGCTGGAAAACTCCGGTTGAGCTGGGGTGATGCTCTCGGGAACTCTCACGTGTTTCACCGCCTGGCCGTGCTCGTCGACGAGTTCGCGCAGTTACAGCCCGATCCCGCGCAGCGGGTTGTTGGCGCGGGTGGCGGCTTCCTCGATGTAGCCGAGCAGCGACGTCGACCCGTCGGTCCAGCCTTCGCCGTGGCGGCCGATGGCGAGGAGGTCGGCGCCAGCTTCGTGGGCGGCGGTGGCATAGCCGCGGCGCAGGCCGTGCGCGGTCCACACCGCCTCGGGCGGCAACCCGGCCGCCTTCGCCGCGCGGTCGACGATGATGCCGACGGCCTCGCCGGAGATACGGCCGTCGGCCGAGCCGCCGTCGCGGAGCGCGCCGGGGTCGGTGGCGAGGCGACCACGTCGGTCGAAGCGTACGAACGCCGGCGCCTGGGCGTCGTCGGCCAGGCCCGCGTCGTCGAGGTCGGCACGCCAAGCCGCCCAGGCCCGCACCGGGCAGGTGGCCGGGTCACTGCCGGACAGGACCTGCACGGACTTGCCGTCGGCTTCCTTGTCGGTCTTCGAGCGGCGCAGCCACACCGCGAGCTCGTGCGCATCGACGGCGCGGATCTCGCCGACATTGAGGCGGGCGAGGGTGGAGCGGCGGGCGCCAAGCGCGAACCCCAGCAGCAACACCGCGCGGTCGCGGCGGCCGCGCTTCGTGTCGAGGTCAAGCGCGGCGATCATCGTGCGCAACACGGCCGGGGTGATGGGGGTGGCCTTCCGGGTGCGCTTGCCCGCCTCGGCGCGCTCCAGCTTGTAGCCCTTGAGGACGGCGCGGGCGGCGAGGGTGTCAGGCCGGTCGAGGCCCTGGGCACGGTAGGCGGTCGCGATGGTGGACAGCCGGCGGGCGATCGTCGCCGGGGCGAGACCGCGTTCGGCGGCGTCGTTGACGTACTCGGCGAGGTGCTCGGCCGCCGCCTCGCCGTCGACGAAGCCGTCGCGGCCGGTGCGCTCCAGCCATCGGTCGTAGTCGGCGCGGTCGTTGCACCGCGCGCGGCTCGTCTCGGCCGGGATGCTCGCGGCGATCCGCTCGAACATCGTCTTCGCCGGACGGTCGACGACACCGTGCGGGGGGAGGACGGGGGAGGACTCCGGGGGGACGCCGGAGGACACATCGGGGACGGCAGGGGGCTTGACAGGACCGGCCGAGCACAGCTCAGGCACACCGGAGGCACTGTCCGTTGTGTCCGTTACGGTCGCGGCATATGTAGGCAGGTCACTGGTCATGGTATTGGAGATTACCCGGACCATACGACAAGATCAGCGACCGGCAAACCCTGGTCGCATGGCGTGTTAATCAGGTGATTATTGCGGCCAGGGAGGGGCGATGGCCTCACGCGCGGCGGGTGTCGCGCCAGGTCTCGATCTCGGCGAGGGGCCAGTAGAGGCGGTAGAGGATGCGCAGCGGCCCGGGGAAGGGGTTGCCCTTCGGGTAGCCGCGGGACAGCCAGCCGGTGATGGTCTTGGCGGGGTAGCCGGTCACGGCGGCCGCTCCGGCGATGTCGACCCAAGCGCCGTCGTCGGGCAGCTCGGGCAGGCCGAGCAGGCGCCCGGCCGGTGCGGTGCCGGCTGCGATGGAGGCGGTCAGCTCGCGGGTGCGCGCGTCCATGTCGTCGGCGACGGAAGCGGGGGCGGGGTTCGCGGTGTCGGTCATGCCGCGAAGACTACCGCAGTTTTAAAACTGCGGCAAGCCTGGCGCGTCAACGGGGTCTTCGACAGGGGAAGTGAGTGGAGGACCGTCCCGTACGAGGGGACGAACGGGACGGTCCTCGGGCCCGGGTCACACGTCCGGGACGCTTGCTGCGACGGCGCGGCCGCACGTTCGCGCCGTCTGCTCCGGATCACCGGAGGCCCCCTGACGCTACGCCCGGCGCGACCGCCGGCACCAGGGGCCGTTCACCTGATCCGGGGAGGACGACCGAAGCGTCCGGGGGACGACCATCACGTCCTCCCCCCTTTCACGCGCGAGCGGCCGGGGAACCGGGGCTGTGGGGCGCCGATTCCGGCGGAATCGCGGGAACCCCCTGGTCAGGGCGTGAAAATGCGGCGTCGACGTAGGGCTCGGGTTGCGTGGCTGCCGGTTCGCGGCTCTGTGGACCTCTCAGGCTGTTTTTGCAGGTCAGAGCACCCGTAGAGGGTCAAAACGAGTTGGCGTTTTAATCAGGTGTTTATAGCGGCATGGGAGGTCGGGGCCTTGTCTGGCTGTCGCGGGTGCCGGACGTCCGGTCAGGCCGCCGGTTCGGGGAGCGGGGGTGGGGTGGGTGCGTCGATGGCGGCGTCGATGGCCTCGCGGAGGAGGTCGCCGACGGTGATGATCTGGCGGCGGAGTTTCTCGCGCTCGGTCATGTCGGTGGCGCGGGGGCCGCCGATGGCGTTGGCAATCAGGGCGAGGGCGCCGGCGGGGCCGCCGATGGCGGGGCCTGGCCCGAAGCGGTCGGACCACCGTTCGAGTTCGGTGACGGCGTCGGCCGAGGTCCAGTAGGCGGCGCGGATGAGCTGCTCGGCGAGGCTGGCATCGAGGTCGAAGCTCATCTTCGTCTTCAGCTCGGTGTAGGAGCCGGGGTAGAGGGGGCCGCGGCCGAAAGGCCGGCCCCGGGTGCGGGCACCGGCAGGGAGGGGCTCGTAGTCGCCCGTGAGGTCGCGGGCCGCCAGGACGGCGCGGGCGTGGTGGGCCACCAGGTCGGTCGCCGACCCGAGAAGGGCGCCTTCGGCGCGCAGGCGGGCGTGTTCGACGCGGAGCGCGGCGGCGGCTTCGCGGGCCTCGCGGCGCGGGTAGACCGGCAGGGCCTGGCGCTGTTCGGCCAGCCATGCCCGGTCGTGGTCGCGCCAGACGCGTGCGACGGTGTTGAGCTGGCCGGGGGTTTCCTCGGTGACGTTGACCGTCAAGCGGGTACGGGTCGCCATGGCTCGAAGTAAATCAGGTGTTTATCGCGGCGTGAAGGTCTAGGGGGCTGAACACGCCGACGGCCCGGCGAGCGGGGTGCTCGGCCGGGCCGTTCGGGGCCGGGTCGTCGGTGTCAGGGGGTGGTGGTCAGGTGTGGGTGTGCTCGGCGACGGCACGAGCGGCGGTGGCGACGTCGTCGACGAGCACGGTGAAGTCCTCGTCGTTGCCGGACATGACCAGCATGGCCACGGCCTGGCCGAGGTTGGCCAGGGGAAAGGCGGCCTGGTCCCTGTTGTAGGCGGCGTACTTGGCGAGCACGTCCGTTGCCGCGTGCAGGTCGTTGAACATTGCCGGGCCGAGGTCGTCGAGGCTCAGGTCACGGACGGTGGCACCGATGGCGCGGTCGTGGTGGGCGGCGCGGACGAGTGTTTCGAGGCGGTCGGTGGCGCGGCGCAGATCGAGGGCGATGAGATCGGCGGCCGCGCCAGCACCGATGGCCAGCAGGCGGGCGTGGTGGACGATGGCGGCCAGGTGCCGAATTGTGCCCGCCAGGGCATGGTCACCGTGGTTGGCCTCGGGGTCGGCCTGCATGAGCAGGGCCAGGCGGCGGTCGGCGTCGGCAAGGGCCTCGGCCCACGTGGTGATCTCAGGTGTCATCGGGGGTCTCCTACGTGGACGGTGAGGTAGGTGTGGGTCAGGCCTGGGTGGCCGGGACGGCCTCGGCGCGGTGTCGAGCGGTCGTAGACGGCCGCGGGGTCGACCAGGTCGACGCCTTCGGCGGCGGTGATGGCGGCCTCGACGCGGGCGGCCGCCTCGGCGTCGTCGGCCTCGATGCGCACCCGCACCAGGCTAGGGCGGGTCACCGGGCAGGTCCGTAGAGATGGGCGGCAGCCGCACCGGCGGCGGTGTGGGTGGCGATGTGCACGGCGAGAGCGTCACCGGCCGGGAGGGCGCTCAAGGCGCCGTCGGCGGTGGACATGGTGCCGGTGCCGAGGTCAACGCGCGCTTCGCCGGTGGGCAGGCCGCTGGGGTCATCGTGGGGTCCGGGATCGTCTTCGGGGATGGTCAGCGTCAGGGATTCGGCGAGAGGATCACCGTCTTCGTGGGCGTTGTCGATGCGGGCGGCGATGATGTCGGCGACCGGGCCGGTGACGTGGTCGGCCCACACCGCGCACACGTCGCGCAGCAGCGTCCCTGTCCGGACGGCGGCATCCTCGGCGTGTTCGGCGGCGTGGCCGGGGTTGGTCTCGGCGCGGACGAGGGCCTCGAGGATGCGGGCGGTACCGAGGATCGCGTTGGCGGCCGGATCGCCACCCGCGTCAGTGGTGGACAGGACGGGGATGGCGAGGTTGGCCAGGCGCCGCGCGAGGTCGGCAACGGCGGCGGGATCGAGGTCGGGCATGAGTTCTCTTTTCCAGTTCGGGGCCCCGGCCTGCCCAACGAGCAGGCCGGGGCGGTGGGTGCGCGGCGGCTAGTGCAGGGAGGCCAGCCAGGCACGGGCGAGGCTCGCCGCACGGCGCGGCGTCGCGACCGTCGGGTGGCCGTCGGCGTCGAGCACGCCCGCCTCGATGAGGTCGTCAACGAGGGCTTGGGCGGTGCGGTAGGGGAGGCGGTAGACCGCGGCAATCGAAGCCGCGTCGGCAGTGCGTTCGGCCTGCGCAAGGTCGCAGCCGACCATCACGAATACGTCGTCGGTGTAGTCGATGGCCACGGCTCAGGCTCCGATCGCGGTGATGCCGGTGGCGACGACGGCGACGACACCGGACAACCCGGCGAGGTAGGTACAGCGCACCGCCACCCGCAGGCGCCGGTACTTGGCCAGGGCAAGACCGGCCATCTCGTGAAGCTCGGCTGCGGCCTCTTCGCGGGCCAGGTCCAGGTCGGCGGCGCGGGCCTCGGCGGCCGCGCCGAGTTCGGCCGGGGACGTTTCGGCGTAGTGCATGAGGGCGGTGCCGCCACGCAGGCGCGGGCTGATAGTGCCGAGCAGCAGCGCCAGGGAGGTCACACCGGCACCGGCGGCCGTCCATCCCGCGACCGTCGCGGCGAGGGGCAAGTCGATCCCGGCAAGGCCGGCCACGGCGATCCCGGCACCGAGCAGCCAGCTGCCACCGGACAGGACGGTCATCGACTTGTTGTCGGCGCGGGCCAGTTCGGTGCGGACGGTGGTGATGCGCTCGGCCAGGTCGGTGGTCGCGGCCTGGTGGCGTTGGTCGTCGAGGAGGGCCTGGAGCCGCGCGGCTTCGGCCAGCGCGGTGTCGCGTTCCTCGGTGGCGGCGTGCAGGTCGTTGGCCTTGTCGAGGAGGGCTTCGTCGAGTTCGGCGGCGCGGGCCCGTGCGGCGTGGCCGTCGATGACTTCGCCGTCGTCGTCGAGGATCCGGTAGCGCTGGTCGAGGGCGGCCAGGACCTCGGCGAGGTCGCTGGTGTCGGGCGGGCGGGGGGCTTTCCAGCAGGTGCGGTCGTGGACGGTGATCGCGGCGGCGAGGGCCTTCGGGTCGGTGCCGGTGTGGACGATGTCGCAGCCCTCCCAGTGGCACGGTGCCACCAGGCGCAGGTCCTCATCGGTGGTGACGGGCACGCTGGTGATGGTGGTGAGCAGGGCGGCGGTGTACCGGGGGTGAAGCTGGTGGGGTTCGCGGTGGGCGGCGTAGGCGTGGTGTGCGGCAATGGCGTTGGCGGTCGCCGGCGTCGTCGACCCGATCGGTCCGCACCGGTCACAGTCGATGGCCGCGTCACGGAGGCCGCCGGGGATGGTCGTGGTGACCGTGGCGGGTCCACCGAGGTGGGTGTGCACGAGCGGGAACGTCAACGGCGCGTCGGCGCGACCGCTGGTTCGCTGTTCGGGGAGGTTCACGTGTGTGCCTTTCTTCTTGTTTCGGCTGGTGGAAAGGAGCGGCCCGGTGAGCTTGCGAGGCGGATCCGGGCCGCCGTCGGCTAGGCGTTGAGGCCGGTGAGGTCGTCGAGGTCGGTGTCGAACCCGGCGAGGGCTTCGCTGATGGCCGGCCAGGTTCGGGCGGTGGCGCCGATGATGAGTGTGGCGACGCCCGCCTCGTTGGCGGTCAGCGCGACGGGACGGTCGGTGCCGATGTGGTCGCGTGTGAGGAGCTTGGTGATCTCGCGGGCGATCGCGGTGCGGTCGGGCGGGTCGAGCAGCGTAAGCCCGTCGCGGTCTTCCGGCGGCCAGTCCAGCTCGGGGTAGAGCGTGCCGCCGACGTGCTTCTCGGCGTCGGCCCAGCCGGTGTCGTAGCCCTCGTGACGAGCCGCCAGGAGTGCTGCGGCGTCGGTGTCGGGCCCGTGGTCGAGGTAGGCCTCAAGGAGCGCGGTGTGCGCAGCGAACAGCGGCACGCCCCACTCCGCCTCGACGGCGTCGACGAGCTCCTCGTAGTCGGTGGCGGGGAACCAGGCAGCGGCCTCGGCGTCGTCGCCGGCGGTGAGGGTCGGCAGGTCGCCGACGTCGCCGTAGTCGGCGTAGGTCACGGTCGTGACCATCCAGGCCTCGTCGGAGGCGCGCGGGTCGGCCACGACTTGGGCGCGGCCGGTGACGACCTTGGCGTCGGCGAGGTCGTCGGCGGTCAGGCCGGCCTCTTCTCGCAGTTCCCGCAGCGCGGTCTGCTGGGCGGTTTCACCGGGGTTGGCGCCGCCTCCGGGGAGGGCGGCGCCGTTGCCGTCGTCGCGGCGGATCATCGCGATGTGCCGTTCGCCGTAGAGGTAGGCGGTCACCAGCGCGTCAGCGGCGAGGGCCTCGCCCCAGTGCCCGAGGCGGTTGCGGCCGTACCGGATGCCGGTGGGTGCCAGGGGGTTGACCGGGCGTCCGTCAACGACCGCGAACGGGATGAGTGCAGCCTGGCGGCGCTTCGGCCAGTCGATGGTGGTCGGGTCGACGGTGGAGTCGGCCCAGTCCTCACCTGCGGCGATCGCGGCGAACACGGACGGGTCGGTGTAGGTGTCGGCGGCGACGTCCTCGACGCCGACATCGGTTTGCTGGATCATGGGTGTCTCTCTTCCTGTTTCGGCTGGTGGAGAGGGGCGGCCCGGTGAGCTTGCGAGGCGGATCCGGGCCGCCCGTATCGGGCTATCGGTATTGGCCGAGTTCGGCCTTGATGTCGGTGACCGCCGCCAGGTGGCGTTCGAGGCCTTCGACGTCGGCGGCGTGCTTGGTGGTCTTGTCGGCCGGTCCGGTGAGGATCTGGTGCCGCAGCCATGTGATCGCGGCGGTGAGGTGGAGCTCAGCACCGGTGGCGTACCGGTCGGCGGCCTCGACGTCGAGGCGGTCACGGAGGGCGGCGGCGCCGGCGTCCAGCAGTCGCAGTGCGCGGCTGACCGCGCATCGGCAGGCGGAGTCACCACCGGCGACCGGTGCTGTCGCGAGCAGTTCGGCCGGGGTGAGCGCGGCCTCGCGGGCCGCCGCACGTCGGTAGGCGCGGCGCCGGAAGTGCTTCTCGGTGGCCTTGTCGATCATGTAGAGGAGTGCGGCGGCGGCAACGGCGCCGAGCAGGATGACGAGCCAGAGGTCCATCGTGGTCACCGGCCTGCCGTGCGGCGGATGGTCTCGGCGGCCGCCGCGGTGACGGTGAGGCCGGCCAGGATCAGCCAGTCCGAGGCGGTGGTGAGGTAGGCAGCGCCGATGGTGGCGGCTGCGGCCGTCACACACACCGTGGCGGCGATGCTGTGGACGGTCCTCACTGGTGTCCAGTGGCGGGCGGTTGGCATGTGTTCCTCCTGGTCAGTAGCTGCGGAGTTACGTAGTTCCGTGGTTACGTAGTTGCGTCAGGTGCGGCGGCCGATGCTGGCCACGTGGGAGTGGGCGGTGCGCAGGTCGTCGACGGTGGTGGAGCGCTGGAGGGCGCGCAACGCCGAGGCGGCCTCTCGGAGCAGTTCGGCGGGAACGTCGCCGTCGGTGGAGTAGAGGCTGTCGCCGTCCTCGGCGAGGTTGTCAGCGGCGCGTGCGAGGGATTCAGCAACGCGGGTGAGACCGCCGAAGGCGTCCTCCATAGCGCCGATGGCGGCGTAGAGATCGCCGGGCTGTTTGATGCGCGAGGCGGCGTCGGTGCTGTGGCCGAGGGTGTGGGTCAGGGTGTCGGCGATGGTGTGGAGGTCTTCGGCGACGGTGGTCTTGGAGGCGGTCATGTTCTTCTCCTTGGCTGGTCAGTGGGTGCGGAGTTACGTAGTTACGTAGGTGCGTAGTGGTCAGGGCTGGTTACGGCGGGCGCGTTCTCTGGCGACGCGGACGGTGGCGGCGGCCTCGACGCCCCACAGAGCCTCGGTGACCTCGCGGCGGGCCGCGGTGGCCTCGTCGACGTCGCCCTCCATGTACAACCCGCAGCCGGTGCAGCAGATGCGGGCGGCACCGGCGGGGTGGGCGGTGACGGCGGTGCAGGTGATGCGGCCGGTGCGGCGGCAGGTTGTCTGCGCGTCATTGGGTAGGACGTCGACCTCGGTAATGAGGTGACGGCGCTGGCAGGCGCAGCAGGTGACCTCGGCGGGGCGGGTCCACAGGATCTCGTCCGAGCCGGGACCGGCCACGGCGTACTCCATTGCGGTGGGCGGCGTGATGAGACCGCAGTGCGGGCAGAGCGTGTACGGGCTGATCATCACGCTGCTTCGTCCTGTTCGGGAGCGAGGATGTGCAGGGCCTGGTGGTAAGCGCGGTCGACGATGGCGGCCTGGTCACCGTCGAGCCTGCCGTGGTAGCTGAAGTCCTGGCGGGCGTAGAGGTCGACGACGGCCTGGGCGCGGTTGTGGCGGCCGACGATGGTGAACACCTCGGCGGGGCGGATGTTGGCACCACCGACGGGCTGCCGCTTGAGGAGAATGTGCAGCGCGGCAGTGACGAGTTCGCGGTCGGCGGCGTCGGTACCGGCGGCTTCATCGCGGGCCGGGTCGGTCGGCCAGTAGTGGTGCGGCCTGCTCGGGTCGGCGGCACGGTTGCGCAGGCGCTGGGCCTCGGAGCGATCGTCGCGGTCGTATCCGAGGGCGACGGCGAGGTCGCCATAGGAGCCCTTGTGCTTCCGGTGGGCATCGACACCGTAGTCCCGCAGGGCCTCGATGCGCGGTAGCGCGTCGGTGTGGAGAAGGGCAACGCGCTCGGCGTACCAGGCGGCGGCCTCGGCCGGGTCGTCGCTGTCGGGTCCGGTGGTTTCGTCGCGGGCGGCGGTAAGCAGTTCGCGCATCGCCTGCGTCCACAGTTCGAACCGGACTGCGTCGGCGCCGAGCGTGTCAGTGCGGTTCGTAGCGTCCATGGCCTCTGTCATGATCGTTTCCCCTGGTAAATGGTGTATCGATTTCGATACGGTTCACGCTCCGGCATGGCGCGCACGTTGTCAACCCCTCTTCGCAACATTTACGGAGTTACGTAACTACGTAGCTACGTACCTGCGTAAACGCATGTGCCAACCTTTGCGGATCTACGTACTTACGTAGGTGCGTATGTGTTGCCGGTGGGGTTCCTGGGGCTAGGGTCTGGCGCATGACGAGCACTTCGCCGGGGAACCGGCCGCGCGTGATCGCGCTGATCAACCTCAAAGGCGGGACCGCCAAGACCACCTCCACGGCCTTCCTCGCGCACGCACTGCACGAGCGCGGCCGCCGGGTGAAGGTGATCGACGCCGACCCGCAGGGCAGCACCTTGGAGTGGCAGGGGTTCGCCGACTGGCCGGTGCCGGTACTGGCGCTGCCGTCGGCGACACTGCATCGCCAGATCTGGGGTGTCGTCGACGCCGACCGTGTCGACGACGTCGTGATCGACGGGCCGCCGCTGGAGGAGCAGGCCGGCGTGGTGAACTCCATCCTGCGGGTGGCAACCGACGTGATCGTGCCGATGGCGCCGACGATGATGGAGCTGCGCCGGGTGCCGGCGGTGTGGAAGGCCATCGACGACGCGAACGGTGCCCGCGATGACGACCCGAACGTGTGGGTGCTGCTCAACCGCACCGTGGCCAACGCCGGGTCCACCAAGACGATTCGGACCACCCTCGAAAGCTCCGGCAAGCAGGTGTTCGCCACGAACATCCCGCGGCTCGAGGACTACGCCCAGGCCTTCTCCTCACCGATCCCACTCGGCAAGACCGGGCCGGACGGGGCCTTCGTGCCCGGAGACAAGCCGTACGGCGGCGTCGTCGACGAGCTGCTCGCGGTCTGGCGCGCCGAGGCGGAGGTGCCCGCGTGACGAAGCGATCCCAACAGCAGCTGGCCCAGCAGGCGGCGATGCTCGCCGGTGGGCAACCCACCATCACGACCGAACCCGAGTCCGAAGTCGTCCCGGCCGAACCGGCGGACCACACCGAGGTGGAAACCGAGGCCGCTATGGAACCGGCAGGTCAGGCGAACAATGCGGAGGTACGTAACTCCGTATCTCCGCAGTCCCGTAGTTCCGCACCCGCACGGAAGCGCGGCCCGGCAAAGTCGGCGCCCAAGTCGTCGACGACGACTCGCACGGCCGCTGCGGCCGGGGCTTCGCGGGTCGAACCGGTGAAGGTCACCGTGGCGATGTCGCCTGTAGAGCACCGCAAGCTGCGCACCTGGTGCGCGCTGACCGCCGCCGAACTTGAACTGCCGCAAGTCGCCGGCGCCGAGGTGCTGCGCGTGCTGTGGAACATGGCCCAGGCCGACCCGGAGCTCAACGCCCGCCTCCAAGCAGAGATCGCCCAAACCGGTGGAACCCGGCGCCGCTAACACCCTGCCGCAACGCAGCTCCGTACCTACGTAGCCACGGAACTACGTAAGTGCGGAGTTGACGTTTATACAGCTGAAACACCGCCGGGGTTGGGTGGGAAAGCAGGAAGACGCGTACGGCCGCCACCATCCACCACCGGCCCAGGAGGGCCGTCCTCAGAGCTGGGGTCGAGGTACTCAGCCACGTGGCACTCCCTCTGTTGCTGCGCCGCGAAGCGGCACGTCCTTAGGTTTCAGCCGCAGGCTGGGCAGGACCCGGGCAGCCCGTGGGCTCGATGCACCCCGGAGCAGTCAGCGGGGCAGAAGTGCGAGCAGACGATGGCCCGCGTCGGCCCGCTACAGTTTCCGCCGCCGCAGGGCCGGACCGATTGCGGCCGACGCACATCTACGAGGGCTTCGGCCGCCGATGGTGCCGGGGTGGCATCTACGAAGGGCAGCGGGACGACGGTGTCCTTAGCGGCAATAACCCGGGGAGGCAGCCACCGGGCCAACCACGCCACGGGCTTGGCCACGGTGGCAGGCACACTGTGGACACCCCGGGTGAGCTGGTCATAGGCTTCGCGCTCCACCTGGGCTGGGGTAGCTTGAGCCCAGCCTCGTGCCTCCAGCATGGAGGCCAGCATCGGCACCTTCGCCGTACCCAGCCAGGCCAGCAGCCCGCCTCGGATGGCGCGTTCGATGAGCTGTTCAGCCAGGCCTACCGCGTCACGATCTAGCGCACGCCCCCGACGGTGACGACGTTGTGGCGAGGCTGTGGGCCTCGATGGTGAGCCGCCGGACGGAGTCCGGCGACGAATAATCAACACCGACGAGGGCTCCGCGCGGGGAAACCCATCGGCACGTGTGGGGGGGGCATCAAAAATGCCTCCGCCCTGGTCAGTCGGGCCGTCCGTGGCGAACGGGTCCACAGGGGACGGCGGCGCCACCACGGGCACGGGAGCGGTCAGGTCGGGCGCCAGGCGGTCGGCGTACGCGGTGAACGCCGCCTGCGCCTCGGGCAACAGCGGCTCGACGTCCTCCGCGCACACCCCCAGGGCCTCCATGGTTCTTGCGTCGGCCAGGTCGAACTCGGCGCGCTCCCGCCACCGGCACACCTGGCGGCCCTCAGCGCGCGCCTCGGCGCGCACCTTCGCGGCCGTCCGGCGCGGCATCCGGCACACGCACACCGCCCCGGCGGCCACCAGCGCCCGGTGGGAAACCTCGCCGCCCCGGTTGCCCCGGTCGGCCAGACCCAGCGCCACCAGCTCGGCCCAGGCCCGCCGCACGGTCGCCTCGGAGGTCCCGGTGCGGGCGGCGGCGTCAGCACGGCCAGGGCGCGAAGCCCGTCCGGTTTCCTGCGCGGCGTCGACGACCATGTCCAGCCACACCGCCTCCCGCGTCCGCAGGACGGTGCGCGACATACCCGAACGGCGCAACACGAACAACCCGACCGCGAAGGCCTCCACCGGCCGGGAGTACACCTGACTCCGGCGGCGCCGGCGAACACGCCGCGGCTTGCGAACCTGCCGTGCCCGGCCGAGCTCCACCGCCGCCCGGGCACGGCGCCCGGCCGCCGCCATCCGCAACGCGCGCTTCGCCGCCCGCCGCGCCTCGCGCATGTCCGACGTCGCCGGCCGCGGCGGCAGCAGACCCTCATCACGCCCCCAGCAACCCAGACACATCGGCTCACCGGCGGCGGTCTCACCCCGCGACACGCCCGGCACGTACCGGCCGATCGTCAGGCACGGCGCGCACCACGCCTGCTGCCCCGTGGGGTGACCCGAGCTGTACGCGGCACCCTCGGCAGGATCACCGAACTGCGCGATGAACAGGGCACTGACCTGGGTTTCCTCGCCTACGGCGAGCGGTGATGGGGAGGGCCAGTGACCAGCAGGAGGGCACGTCAAAGGCGCCTCTTCTTGCTTGGTGGTGACTGGCCCGATAGCGGCTGCTATCCTGGCCTCCTCAGGCTCGTTTACGAATCCTGGGTACGACTAAGGGGCCTCCGGTCTTCCGACCGGCGACAACTACACATCTCAGCCAAGTGAGCTTCGGACCATTCGCGCCAACGATTCGGGTCTGGGGCTCTCGGCATGTCTGGGGTTCTGTCGGCTAGGTACCTCCGGTGATCATGGGACTACTAGTTTGCCGAGAAGCATAGCGCCCAGTGCCATCCATACTGGACAGCACACCCGAGACCACATCTGTCATGGCGTTCACGAGCGCTCCTCACCCGAGGTAGATCGTCCAACGTAGATAGCCAGTGCTACTGCGATCACGAGGATGCCGCTGGCTGTCCATAGTGGAGCGTCGAGGCCCCAGGCCGTCGCGACAGCTCCCCCCAGGGCGGCTCCTGCTGGTGCAGCACCGGATCCGACGACGCGGAAGGCCGACACAACTCGTCCCAGCAACTCACGGGGGGTTGAGGTTTGGCGCGCGGTGATCACAACTGTGGTCGTGATGGCTGCGCATGCTTCGACGATGACGAGCACGGCTCCGGCGACGATCGGGGAGGTGGTTATCGCGAAGAGCGGCCAGGTGACGGCTTGGGCGGCTAGTCCAATGATGATCGTGGTGGTGCCACCGAGCGCGCCAACGATCTTGTTTGCAAGCAGGCCACCGGCTACTCCTCCGAGTGCTCCAACACCGAGGAGTAGGCCGTATCCGGCCGTGGTGACTCCCATCTGGCTGGTGACGTTGAGGACCATGGTCGCCAACGCGGCAAAGAGGCTCAGGTTGGCAGCGGCGGTGAGCGCGCACAGAGCCCGGAGTTGCCGGTGGTGCCAGAGGTAGCGGGCTCCTTCGACGATGGCGGCGATGAGCTTCTGCTCTGTCTTCTGCGGTCGAGGGGTGCTTGGGACGGCCGTCAAAAGGCCAGCGGATCCGACGAAGCTCAGGGCATCGGTGGCAAATGGTGCCCAGGGTGTCCAGGCGTACAGCGTGGATCCGATGGGCGGGCCGAGAAGGCTGCGGCCTGCGGACGTGGCGGAGGAAATGCGGCCGTTGACGCGGTTGAGTTCGTCGGTGCGACGTTCGGCGAGGTCAGCCAGAAGTGCCTGGGAGGCGGTGTCGGCAAAGATCTGGCCGGTGGCGCAGACCGCGGCGGCCACGGCCAGGGCGACGATCCCGGTGATCCCAGCAAGTCCTCCGGCGAAGGCGAGGGCCGTCAATCCGATGAGTGCAAGTCCGCGGGTGACATCGGCGACGATGAGGGTCGCGCGTCGCGGGAGTCGGTCGACGAGTGCACCGGCGGCTGGTGTGACCAGGAGCCAGGGGGCGAAGCCTGCTGCGGACACCGTTGCCACGGCGGCGGGGTCACGGGTGATGGCGGCGGCCGCGAGGGGAATCGCGGCGATGCGGATGCCGTCTCCGAGGGTTGACAGGCCGGTGGAGGTGACGATGGCACGCAGGCCGCGCCGCTGCTGTGGCGGCAGCGCGGCCTGCGTGGTTTCAGGGGTGGTGGGCATGGGGCTTACATGTCTCCGCGTTTGACGGCTTCGCGGAAGTCGGCCCATTCCTGCCGGTCGAACATGAGGACGGGCGCGCCTTCGATCTTGTTGTCCGTCACGGCGACCCATCCGTCGGGGCCTTCGGCGACGGTGACGCAGGGGCCGTCGTTGCAGGTGCCGTCGCCGGGGCCCCAGGTGGCACCGTTGGGGGTGCGCCAAGGGCCGAACTCGTTAATGGACGGGTACTCGGGGGCGGTCATCTTGTTTCCCTTCTGGACGGTCATTCGCTTGCGGTGAGTGTGCGGAGGAACCGCACGGATTCGGCTGGCGGTAGGGCGCTGTCGCGCCACCGTTGCCAGGCGAGATCGAAGGGTGCCACGTCGGCAGGGCTGCTGAGAGTGATCAGGGCACCGGGCGTTTCTACTTGGATCACCACAAGGTCGTCTGCTTCGGCGGATTGGCGGTACGCGATCCAGCCGCATACGGGGACCTGCAGAACTGGTGCTTCGGCGGGAACGACCTGCACGGTTACATGGTCAAGGTGTTCGGCGTCGTGTGCCATGGCTCGGATCGCTTCGGAGCGCATGGCCACCGTGACACCGAGGGGGAGCATGCGTAGCCCCAGTTCGGTTACGACGACGTGGTAGGGCACCTGGGCGCGGGCGCGCATGGCATTGCCTCGGGCGATGCGCGCGTCGGCGGCGGCATCCAGGTCACGTTCGACCTTGCGGTCGTTGTCGACGGTGAGGCGATATCCGGCAATCGCCGCTCGGGCATACGCGTGAGGTTGCCAATGCCCCGGTACCACGAAGGGCTGCACATGCTGGATCTCGACCGCAGCCTCGTCGGCTGCACGCATGGCTTGCTGAGTGGCAGCCATGCCGCCCCGAAACATCGTTCGCCAGCCCTCCACCTTGACTGCCGCATCGGCAGCAAGGGCAAGGACCTCGGTCCGCGCCTTGGTGGTCGCCTGAACCGCATCCAGCCAGCCGTTTACAGCCTTTGAACTGGGCTTGTGTGTGCCCTTCTCCATCCGGGTGACCGTCGGCTGCGATATCCCTACTGCCGCAGCGAGTTGTGCCTGGGACAGGCCAGCGTCTGTACGGAGGCGTTGAAGAGCCACCGCTAGCCGCTGCCGCGCGTCGGGGCGGGGTTGGGTCATCGCTCTGCCTCCATGCGCCGATCTTCTCAGTGAAATTCCAAGTTCGCAAGCCAAAACGGCTTGTGTTTGTGAATATTCGTGAATAACATCAGGCCAAGGAAGGCCCCAGCTTGGGGGTCAAGGCCCAAGCCAGGGCGGGTGGCATCACCGAGAACCTTGGAGGAACACGAGATGCCGAGGCACACGATAGAGGACCTGGCGGTCGATGCGGCCGCCGAGCACGGGCACGAATCGACGATCGCGTTGATCGACGCTGCGGCCGCCGGCCGCTGTGTCCGCACGACCCGGCGCGGCTTGCTCCGCGTCATCGACGGCGAGTGGGCCGAGCAGTGGGCTCCCGTCGGCAACGACAACCCCGAGGCGGCTGTCGAGACCGCGCGGCGCCTGTGCGCGCCGTGCAGGGCGAAGGGCGCCTGCCTGGTGTTGGCGCTGCGTGAGGGTACGGTCCGCCAGGGTGGTGTCCGTGGCGGCACGACCGAGGCCGAGCGCGAGGCGTTCCTGCGCGCGGTCAAGGGCATCGAGCTCGGTATCGGCGGCTGGGCGGTGGCGGCATGAGGGCCCTCACCGTGCGTCAGCCGTGGGCGGCGGCAATCGTCCTCGCGGGTAAGGATGTCGAGAATCGCACCTGGGCAACCTCGCACCGCGGGCTGCTGGCTGTGCACGCGGGGAAGGTCCTGCCTCGCGAGGTGACCAGCGACCTGGTCGCCGATATTCACAACGTGACCGGTGTGCGGCTGCGGCCGCTGGCGACCGGCGCGATCATCGGCGTGGTCGACCTGGTCGACTGCCACCGCGCGACCGACTGTGCCGGTGAGGCGGGCCTGTGCTCGCAGTGGGCTGAGGACGGGGCCAGCGCCTGGCATTGGGTCCTCGAAGCGCCGCGCCCGGTCGACCCGGCCGTACCGGCCACTGGTGCGCTGCGGCTGTGGAGGCCGTCGGCACCGGCCATCGCGGCCGTGACCGCTCGTCTGCAGGGCGGTGCGGCATGACACCGGAGCAGATCGCCGAACAGCGGCGCCAGCTCGACGAGCTCATCCGCCGCCAGAGGGAACTGGACGCCGCGGCCGCGGCCGCGAAGGGCGGCCGGTGATGGGCATCTTCGGAAGAAAGGCCGCCGCGCAGCAGGCGACGGACATGCGCGGGGCGCGTGCCGCTCTGCATGGCCGTGAGCGGGCTCTGCTCGATGGCGGCGAGGCGGCCGGTATGGACCCGGACGCGGCCCGGCGAACCCTCGATGACCTCGCTCACGACAGCGCCTACTTCGACGGCCGGCTGTCGAAACGGGGTGGGCGTCGATGACCCGCTACGTCGGTGTGACCGGCAAGGGCGTGCCGCCCTCGCCGTACATCAGGTCCGGTGCCGAGCTGGCGGCCGCGCTTCGCGCGGCCGCTGGCCTCGCCGAGGCCGTCGGTGACCTCTACCCCGTCCAGCTCGCGGCGACGTTGCACCTGGACGCGATGACCGGCGTGGGGTCGCCCGCGCAACGGCGTGTCGCGATCACCGAGCTGTCGCAGGAAATGGCCGGTGTTGGCACGGAGGTCGTGCTGGCCGACGGTGACGGCCTGGTGGTGCTCCGTACGGCCGATACACCGCGGCGGCACGGCGAGATCGCCGTCGTCGCCTCCGGCCTCACCACTCCGGAGAACGGTGACGAATCATGACGAACACGAGCAATCCGAAAACGATGGAGGACGGCGTGGACACGTACGTACCGGATCCGATGGTGGATACCGCCGAGCTGCGGCGGATCACCGATGAGGACCCGTCGCTGCCGGAGGCGCCGGTGTCGCCGGCGCCGGTGAACACGCTGCGGCCGGTGCGGCCGGTGGTGTGCTTGACGTGCCGATCGACAACGGAGTGCATGTGCCCGGAGTCGGTCGAGGCGCGGCGGGTCGCCGCCGAGCTGGCCGATGCGCGGGAGCGTGCCGAGGCCGCGGAGGTACGGGCGGCGCAGCTGGCTACCGCCACTGAGGTGGCCGAGGTGCTGCGGGAGCGGTTGGCCGAGGCCGAGACCCTCGTTGAGGGTCTGCGTCCGGAGGCCGAAGCGGCGGTGGGGCTGCGTGCCGAGCTGGCCGAGCGCACGGTGCGTGAGCGTGAGCTGGTCAGGGCCGTCGCCGAGGCGAAGGCCGCGAAGAAGCCCGGTGCCGGGGCGATGCAGCAGGGGATCACACACGAGTCGCGGGCCTTCTACGGTGTTGTGCTTGCACTGGCGCTGATCGGGCAGTTGACGGCTGCGCGGCGCTGGGTCGATCCAGTCGCCGGGGATCTCGGCACGATGATGCCGAACGTCGTGGCGTGGATCGTCACGGGTGTCACGGTGCTGCTGCTGATCGCGTTCTTGGAGCTCGGCGCGGTCGGGCTGCTGCGTGAGGCGGTGCGCCGCTTCCATGCCGATCAGCCGCGCCGGGGCTGGGCGATGGTGGTGATGTCGGGAGTGCTGGCTGCGACGGCGGCCGGGGTAACCGCCAGTGGGCACTGGGGGCCGGCCGGGTGGCAGCAGGGCCTGGCGGTCGTGTTCGCCGCGTCGTCGGCAACCGGCTACATCTACTGGCTGCTCACCTCGGACCTGCGTGAGTCCGATGAGCACAAGGCGATGCGGCAGCGGGCCGCCGAGGACGCCAAGGCTCGCAAGGATCTCGCCGAGGTGCTCTACGAGCTCGACCTGGAGGATCACGGAACTGAGCTGGCTGCGCGGGTCGCCGGGAGCCACACGCCCTACGGGCGCGTCATCGACGCGCTGGCGGTGTCGGCCGATCCGCAGGCGCGGGCGCAGCGGGTGTTGGACTACCTCGCCGAAAGGCGTGCCGAGGTCCGTAAAACCCGAGCCCAGGGGCCTGTCGGTGAGCCCTCGGGTGAGCCCTCAAAGGGCTCGCTCGTGAGCCGTGTGGTGAGCTTCGGAAAGGCTCACAGTGAGCCCTCCGGTGAGCCTCGCCGTGAGCCTTCAAAGGGCTCACGTGTGAGCCCTTCGGTGAGCCCCAAGCGAGCCTCGCGTGAGCCTTCCGGTGAGCCTGTCGGTGAGCCCTCGGGTGAGCCCTCAAAGGGCTCGCTGGTGAGCCCTCGGGTGAGCCCCGAGGGGGCTCACGGTGAGCCCGTGGCGCGGCCGGTGCCGACGTCGGTGAAGGGCGTCCCGGACACCCCGGCTCGCTGGATCGCCAACCAGATCAACAAGACCGGGCGGCGTCCGTCCCCAGCCGTGCTGGATGAGCGCTACGGCGCGAAGGAGTCCACCGCGAAGCGCTGGACGAAGTTGGTCGACGAAGCCATGGGCGAACCGGTCACCACGGCCTGATGGCCGTCCCCGGCCACCGGCGGCGATCAGCATCCGGTGGCACGGGGTCGGTTCTCAGGACCTCTCAGCTCAAGAACCGAAGAAGGAAGGGAGGCAGTCATGACGATCGAGGCGACACCCGAGGCGGTGACCGCACCAGCGACGAAGGAAGCGGCGGGCGCGAAGAAGCCTGCGGCGGCCGAGGCGCCGGCGGTTGCTCCGCTGGAGGATGCCGCTCCGGTGGCCGGTGGGGACCCGGGTGTGCAGGAACCGGCGGGTCCGGTGCTGCGTGGCCTACCGCTGATGTCGCGGAGCGCGGTGATGGTGTCAACACCGACGCTGACGGCGGCCGGTCTAACCGTGTACACCGGGGTTTCGGCGACGGGCCTGCTCATCACCGCTGTAATGGCGGGTGCGGCGGCGCTGGGCGTGGTGGCGAAGAAGTTCGCACCGTCCAGAAGGGACCCGCATTGGGGCTTCCACGGCTCCCGTGGGGCCCGTTCGACCGCTGGTGGGGGCTCGGGTCGCCTACGGGGTGCTCGCGGCGCCGGTCGCGGTGCTGGCGGACTGGGCGGCGGGAAAAACCGTTCGGGGCCACTGGGGCGCATGCTCGGCGGCCGCGGCAAAGGACCGGGCGGCACTGGTCGACCGGGAGGAAAGCCGCTGTCAGCTGGGAAGCGTGGCGCGGCGGCCGCGGGACTCGGTCGCTCGGGGAAGGGCGGCGGGGTTCGTGGCCTGCTGAGTCGTTCGGGGAAGGGCGGCGGCGCTGGCCTGGGCCGAAGCCGTGGCCGGGGTGCCAATGGTGGCGGCCGGGCTCGGCGCGGCGCGAACTGGCTGGGCAAACACGCTGGTCAGGCAATGCAGCGGGCGCGGGCGGCGAACGTCCGCCGCAACCTCATGATCGCCGATCTGTGGAACAAGACGGCGGGCTGGGCGGCGGGCGGCATCGGTGACTGGTTCCGCGGCCGCTTCGGCAAGTCGAACCCGTCGCTGGGCGAAATGCTCGCCGAGTCCCTGTTCAACACCGGTGACACTCCGTCGGCCGAGGACGTGCTGGCCGACATCCAGGCCGACCGGGCCGACCGGATCGCCTTCCACTTCGACAACGAACGCAACACGATCCCTCGTCAGAAAGGACCCATGGAGATGGCCAACTACAACAACCCCTTCGGTGGCATCGCCGAGGGCGCAGCGGATGCGGCGAACTGGACTCCGGAGAACGCGCGCTACGTCATGACCTGGTACGAGTCGCTGAAGGAGGCGCTGGGCGGTGCGGCCAGCACGCTCGGCACCAACGGCAAGGCACTGGTCGAGCAGTTCCCGATGGACCCGGCCGCCGGGCAGCAGGCGCAGGCCCTGGCCGGGTACATGGGCCAGCTCGCGGGGTTCGTCGCCGAGGCCGAGGCGACGTTCTACAAGCTCCACGCCGACAAGATCGCCCACATCAACTCCAGCGACCCGCGCATGGACAAGTGGGACAAGAGCAAGAACCACATGTAGTACCGCCGGGGCCGCCTCACGGTGGGGCGGCCCCTTCTCCACAGGAGGGAACACGACCATGACCACCATGACGATCCCGGCGGACACCACGCCGGCACCTGAACAGCCCACCGCGAAGAAGACGAGTAAAGACGAGCCGCGGCCGCTGTCGCTGCGCGAGTGGGTCGGGTCGTGGGACCTCGACCACCGCTACCTGCACCCTTATGTCGGCGCGGCGTGGGTGTACAGCGCTTCCTACGCGCCGGAACTGGCCGGGGTGAGTCCCTGGTGGATGCTCCCGGCCGGGTTGAGCGTGACGGCACTGAGCCGGTGGGCGGCCCGCCGGAAAGTCGACGTCGACACCTACGGCGCCAAGCACCAGCAGCAGGCCGGGCGCCTGGCGGTGCTGGCCGGGTCAGCGGCGACGGTCTGGGCAACCTGGGCGAGCCTGACATCCCCTATGGATGGGGAGGTAATGGGTGCACTGGGCCTGACCACGCTGCTGATCGGCGGAACCTATGCGGCGTGGCGCACGCGCAGCAAGCGCAAGGCCGAGATCGTGTACCGGGCGAAGGTCGCCGCCGCAGAGCAGGCCCTGTTCACGACCTGGAACCGGATTCTGGCACGTGCCGGACTCAAGGGCGTGGCGGTGGCCGCCAAACACGACAACCGCGCCGGCTACACCCTCGTAGTCCAGACCGTGCCCGGCTCGACTGCGGGCGGCCGCATCGACTTCGCGCAGGTCAAGGGCTCGGTGTCGAACATCGCGGCCGTCGCCTCGCAGATCCTGGCCGACACCGGCGCGGTCATCGGCCCGCGCGGTGTGCGCGCGGAGGAAACCCCGGCGGCACACCGGTGGCTGCTGCACGTGACCACCCAAGACGTGCTGGCGCAGGTCTCGAAGTACACACCCCGCTACGACATCGCCTCGATCGCCGACCCGATCGACCTGGGCCAGTACGAAACCGGTGAGGCTCTGGAGCTGCTGTTGCACGGGGTGCACGGCAAGTTCGTCGGCGCAACCCGCTCGGGCAAGAGCGTGCTGCTCAACAACGTCATCGCGCGCCTCCTGGAGTGCGATGACGCGGTGGTCTGGGTCGGGGGGACAGTGAAGCTGATGCCGCTGGTCTACCCGTGGCTGGAGCCGTGGATCACCCGGCAGACCACGCGACCGGCGATCGACTGGGTGGCCGGGGAGCGTCAGCAGGAAGTGCTGGAGATGCTGGCCGACGCGCTGCGGGTCATCTCCGACCGCTGCCAGCTGCTCGGCTCGGAATCCAAGCTCAACCCCTCACACCGTCTCCCGGCACTGGTCATCATCCTCGATGAGGCCAGCGAGGCCTTGAAGTCACCCGACCGGATCAAGTGCCACGACGGGGTGATGCGCTGCGCGTCGGAGATCGCCAACCTGATCGGGCAGACCGGTGCGGCCGTCAACGTCACCGAGCTGCTGGCCTCGCAGTACGGAATCTTCCAGGCCTTCGGCACCGAGGGCAACGAAATGCACCGGCACCTCACCCTGCGGGTGGCGTTGAAGACCTTGTCCTCCTACGACGGGCGCGACACCCTGGTGGGGATGGACTTCGTCGACACCACCAAGCTCACCAACAAGACGATGATCGTGCAGCCCTCGATCGAGGAGCCGCGCGCGGTGCCGGCGAAGGCCGCCTACCTCGAAGGGTCGAAGGCGATCACGCCGCTGGTGCGGCGCTGCACCGGCCACATCGCCTACCTCGACCCGTTCTCCACTCGCAACCTGCGCTTCTACCCCAGCCGGTGGACTCCGCAGCGGCAGGAGGCGCTGGTCAACACCGCCCGCAACAACGGCCACACTCCGCCGCTGGACGGCGCGGCGATGGCCTGCATGCGTCCCGACGACCGGGTCCACACCCTCAAGCACGACGACAACGCGGTCAACGCGATCTTCAACGACATCGCCGCCGCCGAAACCCGTCCCACCGCCCCACCGGCCCAGCAGCAGGAGAAGCCGATGTTCGACTCCGGTCCCGCCGACCCCGCCAGCCTCAGCAGCGGCCTGGCCAACCTCGCCGACGTCTTCGCCCGCGGCAACGCCGAGCGCGAGGCCCTGGCCGAGCTGGCCGACCCGCTCGGCGCCATCGCGCGCTGGCTCGGTGGTCCCGATGGCCCCAAGCCTGACGCGTTCGTGCCCACCGCCTCCATCGCCGTCGCGCTTGGCCGTGTCGCCGCCGACGCGGCCGCCGAAGACGTCACGAAGGCCACTGTCGCGCTCGGCCGCGACATCAAGGAGCAGTGCCCGGCCGCGCAGACCATCCAGGAGTCGGTCGGCGGCAAGCAGGTCCGCGGGTTCTGGTGCCGCTACCTGTGGGCCGTCATCCACCACGCCGCCTCCGGCGGCACCCGCGAACTGCCCGACGACCCGCGATCCATGCGCCCGAAGGACTAGTAGACCGACCAGCGAAGGCCCCGCCGACGACCGCCCCGGCGGGGCCTTTCAGCATCCTGAGGGTCTGTGTACACGGACACACGGACCCCTCGCCGAGGGTCTGTGTACACAGACTCGCCTCCGTGTACATGGGCCGACCGTGTACCCGACCATTCGGATCGCCACCAGCACGAACACCCCGCCACACGGACCACACGGACGATCAAGAAAGGGGCCGGTTCCGGCCTCTTCCGGCCTCACCCCGCACGCTGGCACCCTCTCCCGAGAGGTCCGTGTACAACCCTGGAAGGACTCACTGATGACCGGTTCCGCCAAGTGGCCCACCCGAACGATCGTCGACCCGGCCAAGAAGGCCGCGATGTACCTCGCCGCCGCCGAACGGCTGCTGCCCGACCCCGCCGACCCGGATGTGGAGACGGAGTTCGCCGTGCCCTTCGCGCTGGTGGCCATCGCCAACCAGCTGCGCGCCGGTTCGACCGACAACGCCGAACTCACGCTGGCCCTCGGCAACCTCGCTGGTGCCATCGCCGACTCCCGCTGACCCTGAGCATGACGAAGGCCTCCCGCGGTGCGGGAGGCCTTCGCTGTGTGTGGGTGTCTACAGGTCCATGGCGGAGCGGACGGCCATCTCGACAGCTTCCATGGTGGTGTCGTCGACGTCGCCCTGGTGGTCGCCGAGGCGTTCGGCGGCCAGCCAGTTGAGCCGCCAGCACAGGGCGACGGCGCCGGGGATCGGGTCGTCGGCGCCGAGGCGGACAACGAACATGCCGCGTACGCCGTCGGGGACCTGGTTGTCGACTTCGACGACGATGGCGGCACCGTTGGTGTTGAGGGCGGCGGTGGAGACGACCAGGAAGTGCCGGCCGAAGTTGGCGTGCTGGTAGATGCCTCCCCGCATTACGGTCACGCGGCGGCCTGCCCGAACCGTTCGGCCTCCCAGGCGGCCTCGGCCTCGGTGTCGACGGCGCGGCGGTGGGCCTCGTAGGCGGCGACGGAGGCGGCGTCGATGTGCTTGAGCTTTTCACGGATGGCGTCGGCGACCCACGCGGAGAGGTTGTCGGCGTCGGCTTTGACGCGTTCTGCCAGGTCGTCGGGAAGGGTCACGGTAACTCTCGTCATACCCGAGAGCGTACCGCCGCGCATACTCACCCGCTTACCGGTGTTCAGCGGACGGGTGAAGTGGGAGCAGGGTCGGCTTCCGCCCGTCGGGCTACAGGCCGAGGCTGGGGCCGGTATCACGGCTGGGGCCTCGGCCGAGCCAGTGCCGGTAGGAGTCGCGCTGGGCTTCCTCGGCGGCGCGGGCGGCTTCGGCGGCCGCGCGGGTTCGTGCGGCCTCGGCGGCCTGGCGCTGGCGCTCGATGTGGGTCTCGACGGCTTGGGCGGCGGCCTGGCGGTCGTCGACGCGGGCCTTGCGGCCGTCGCCGGCGGCCACCTCGGCGGTGGCGGTGCGGGCTTCGAGGCGGGCCTGGGCAACCTGCACGGT
>Ga0307515_10003942_pt1 | contig 30969 bp, 26 predicted proteins | sample 17_EM_MG_FD_194513 | JGI IMG/M metagenome (GOLD analysis project Ga0307515, IMG submission 194513) | Populus trichocarpa ectomycorrhiza microbial communities from riparian zone in the Pacific Northwest, United States - 17_EM | ecosystem: Host-associated > Plants > Roots > Unclassified | place...
TCTGCGCCCTGGAACAGGCGGCGCCCTTCGCGCGCGCCGGCCTGATCGGCAAGCAAACAAAGTTATATGAGGTCCCCGAGTCGACCAGCCGATTCGCACCGGCGAGCCAGGAAGAGGCACGCCTCGCGACAGGCCTGGCCGGGGATCCGCTCGTCCTGTATGTCGGCCACCTCAACGCGAACAAAGATCCGCTGACTGTGCTCGCGGGCATCAGCGCCGCGGCGCAAGTGCTGCCGGGACTGCAGCTCTGGTGCTGCTTTGGATCCGCGCCGCTCCTGCGCCAGGTTCGCGAACGAATCGCGACGGACCCCAACCTTCGTGGCCGCGTACATCTCTTGGGACGCGTGCCTCATGAGACCGTCGAACACTTGATGCGAGCGGCTGATCTCTTCGTACTCGGCAGCCACCGCGAAGGCAGCGGTTATTCTTTGATCGAGGCGCTGGCCTGCGGCTTGTCCCCAGTGGTCACGGACATCCCCTCCTTCCGGACGCTCACGGGATCAGGAGCGGTCGGCGCGCTATGGCCCTGCGGTGATGCGGACAAGTTGCGCGAAGCCATCGTGGCCCTGGCGAATCGTCATAGCCCGCAGACGCGTGCCTTGGTGCGGACGCACTTTGATAATGAGTTATCACTCGATGCGATCGGTCGAAAATTAAGCTCGGTGTACGAGGACTTGCTCCAGCGCAAGGCCGCTGCGCCCAAATGAGGGCGGCTCCGTGAAAATACTCTTGGGCATCTGGAGGCTTCTCGACCCCCGGCAACGCCGGCTGCTCGTCGCTCTGCAAGCACTCAGCGTGCTGATGGCCTTCTCCACGGTGAGCGGCGTAGCGGCAATTCTGCCGTTCTTCACTGTGCTGGCCGATCCCGGCTCCGTCGATCACAGCGCCATCCTTCGATTTCTTTACAACGCCACGGGCTTCGCCGACAAACGCAGCTTCGTGATCGCGCTGGGAGTCGCGTTTGCCGCTCTGGTGCTGCTCGCCAATGCGGTCAACTTGCTCGGTGCGCTCGCCATGAATCGGTTTGCGTTCCAAGTCGGCAATGCATTCCATGTCGCCTTGTTCAGCGAGTACATGAGTCGCGGTTATGGATTTCACGCGCGGACCAACACCTCGACATTGGCAAGCAACGTGCTGCATGAGACCGGTCGCGTGACGAGTGGAATCCTGCAGAACGCCCTCATCCTGATCACAAGTCTCGTCACGATTGCGTTCATATTCGTGTGCATCGTGCTGGTGAATCCCGCCGTCGCCGTTGCAGCCATCGTAGGCCTCGGCACCAGCTATCTCGCGATCTATGCGATAGCCCGCGGCAGGCTGTTGCGCAACGGCTCCATCGAGAGTCGGGCCTTCGCGCAACGCGCTCACGTCGTCAGCGAGAGTTTCGCCGCCATCAAGGAAATCTCTCTGTTGCAGGCGCAGCGGCTCTGCGTCGACAAGTTCTCGCGGGCCTGCGCATCTTTGTCCGACACTTTGGCGAGCACGTTCGCGATCTCACAGATTCCCAAGCACGGGATGGAATGCGCTGCCGTGTTCAGCCTGGCGGGAATCGCGCTCTACCTGAGTGGCCGGGGCGAGGCCTCAGGTCCGTGGATCGCGGAGCTGAGTTTCATCGGACTCGCCGCGTATCGCTTGCTTCCGGCCGTGCAACAAGCTTTTGTCTCGGTGGTGAGGATTCGCGCCGATCGGCCCGCCTTCGAGCATGTCGCCGCGGATTTAGAGCGAGCACGAGCGCGTGCCAGCAATGGGCGCAGCGCCGAACTGGATCCTTCTTGGCGCAACCGGCCCCAGCACGAGATTCGCATCGAGTCTGTATCGTTTCGCCATACCGCGGACCGACCGCCGGCCATCTCGAACCTCACGCTGCGCGTTCCGGCCGGCGCTGTAGTCGGGCTCATCGGAGTCAATGGCTCCGGCAAGACGACATTGGCCGATCTGCTGGCAGGCCTGCTCGTCCCAGACTCGGGACTCATCGAGGTGGACGGAATCGCCCTCGACGACCGGAACCGCGACTCGTGGCAATCGACGATTGGCTATGTGCCGCAGCAAATCTTCCTGCTCGAAGCCACAGTGGCTGAAAACATCGCGTTTGGAATGCCACCCGCGCACATTGACCGCGCGCGAATGCATTCGGCTGCGCGCTTGGCGCGGTTCGAGGACTGTGTCGCTGAGCTTCCCCATGGATATGAGACGGTGATCGGCGAACGAGGTAGCACGCTGAGTGGCGGACAGCGACAGCGTCTCGGAATTGCGCGGGCTTTGTATCGTGATGCTTCTATGCTTCTCATGGACGAAGCAACGAGCGGCTTGGATGCGGCCGCCGAGCAGGAGATCGGCGATATGCTCGCGACACTCCGCAAGAATCGCACGATCATTGTCATCGCTCACCGGCCCAGCACCCTGCGCCATTGCGACACCGTGTATGAGCTCAGGAGCGGCTCGTGAAGCGCGCGAAACGCGCCGCTCCCTCCGACGACCTGTTAGCTGACCCCTTTCGGGAGCGCTCTTCCACAGTGTTGCGCGAGGAAGTGCAAATCCTCGGTGGACGCTTTCTTTTCGAGACCGAGACTCGCCCCCTGCTTCGCCTCGCGCAATCGGCTTTCGCCGGCTTGCCGCGGCACACGCTCACCGCCCCGGCTCCGCGGTTTCGAGTCAAGCTGATATTGGGCTCGACCGGGAAGGGGCGCACACGCACCAAGCCTCCTGCGATGTCGATGATGTCCGGCGCGGGATTGCTGTGCGGCACGAATGATTTGTCGAGCTTTGCGGTCATCTCTCCCAACGAGAACGCGGCGCTGATAGTCGTGTCGCCGGATATGCTGCGGTTCTCGTATCACACGCGCTATGAGCTCATCGAGTTCGCGGTCTACATACTGGCCAGCCGTACTCAGGGGCTGGTGCCGCTGCATGCGGCGTGTGTCGGCCGCGATGGCCGGGGGCTACTGCTGATAGGACCGAGCGGATCGGGAAAATCCACCGTGGCACTGCATTGTCTGCTGCAAGGCTTCGACTTCGTATCGGAAGACAGCGTATTCGTGACGCCCGACAGACTGCTCGCGACCGGTGTCCCGAACTTCCTGCATGTCAGGCGAGATTCCGTGCGCTTTCTGAATGACAGGTCTCATGCCTCGCGGATACACAAGTCCCCTGTGATCCAGCGCCGCAGTGGCGTTCGAAAATTCGAAGTGGATCTACGCTGCTGGGATTGCAAGCTCGCCGCCACGCCCCTTCCGATCGACGCCGTTATATTCACCTCCGTTGAAAAAGCGGACGACGCGCCCCTGCTGCGGCGCTTGCGCACCTTCGAGCTGCTCGCGCAGCTGCGCGCGACGCAACCGTATGCCGTAAACAGCTCTAAATGGAGCACCTTCACGAAAAATCTCACGCGCGTGAACGCGTTTGAGCTACGGCGTGGGACCCATCCGCTCGAAGCAGTAAGCGCGCTGCGTGAGCTGGTCGACGCACCATGAAAATCGCGCTGGTCGTGCCCGGAGGCGTTGACCGATCCGGTGAGTACCGCGTGATCCCCGCGCTGCTGGCTTTGATCAAGCGGCTTTCGCTGCACAATGAAGTGCATGTCTATGCATTGGCGCAAGAGGTGCAGCCGGGAAGCTGGCAGCTCGCGGGGGCTCGCATTCATAACATCGGCATGGGCCACACCCGTATGCGAGCTGTCCGAGCAATCTATGCGCAACATCGCCTATCGCCGTTTCAGCTGGTGCAGGCGATATGGTCCGGATCGAGCGGTCTCGTCGCGGTAACAGCCGCCGGACTGCTGCGCATCGCAAGCCTGATACATATCGGCGGGGGCGAGCTCGTGGCGCTGCCGGACATCGGTTATGGCGGTGGCATCAAACTGCGAGGGCGCATACGAGAAGCTCTGGTGTTGCGAACAGCGACCACTGTCACTGCCGCGAGCATGCCGATCATCGAATCTCTCTCTCGACTTGGAATTGCTGCCCGACGCTTGCCGCTCGGTGTGGATCTGGACAGCTGGCCGCCGCGCAAGCCCGTGCGCCGCAAGCCTTGCGAGCGTGCAAGGCTGATTCATGCAGCCAGCTTGAATCCAGTCAAAGACCAGCAAACGCTGCTGCGAGCTCTGGTTTCGCTCGCAGCGGCAGGCTTGGATTTCGAGCTGGATATCGTCGGCGAGGATACCTTGCAGGGAGAAATACAAATCCTAGCCGCACAGTGGGGTTTGTCCGCGCGAGTTAGATTCCACGGTTTCCTGCCTCAGAGCCGCTTGCGCCCGCTGGTGGAAGCGGCGCATCTCATGATTGTGTCGTCGCGCCATGAAGCGGGCCCACTGGTCGTGCTCGAAGCTGCCGTCGCCGGTGTACCGACTGTGGGAACGGCCGTGGGCCACATTGCCGAATGGGCGCCTCAAGCGGCGCGGGCGGTCGCAATAGGCGATTCGGCCGCCCTCGCCCGCACGGTGACCGAGATGCTTGCCGACGAGGAGCTGCGGCTGAGCATCGCGCACGAGGCGTTCCGGCGAGCCATTTTGGAAAACGCAGATCGAACGGCGGCGCACTTCGAAGCGCTATACGCCGATGCCATCGCGTCACGAATTTGATTGCGCCAACGCCGTGCGAACGGCAAACAGTGTTTCGGGCCTTGCGGGCCGTGAAGCCATCCAGCGCAACATCCTCCGGCCTTGAGACATATGTCCCCACGCACTCGCGCTCAGACCCGGCTGAGTTGTCGCGAGATACTTCCGGCATGCGACAGCTTCGGCGCTCGGCACCACGCGTTGCCGCACATACACGAGCAATTCGGGCACCGATCGGACCCACTCGATTCCGGGAAAAGCGCTGATGCGCAGCTGCGAGTACGAAACATCCGAGAGCGACTGGCGTTGACAGAACTGCCGCAACAACCGGGGGCACGCGGCGGCCGTGGCTGCTAGCACACGCTGTGGAATGTTTGAGCTCGGAACAGACGCGTCGGAAGCAAATGAGCCCGATGCAGATGAGCAATAGCGCGCAGTCAGCTCGAGCGGCGGGAACGACCACCACGGCATTCCTATTCGGGCGGTTTGTCCCGCCAGAAGCTCATCCCAGTCCGAATCGGTCATGCGCGCCGCGAGCCGGGAAATATCGTGCAATTGAAGCAGGCGAAGCGCCCGAAAGGCCATGGCGCCGGCCGCGTGCAGCAGCAAATGACTCATCAATGCCGCGCTGGACGGATAGGCATTCAGCCCAGGGCGTGGCTCACGCGGCCACACGATCTCGGTGATCTCGGCCAAACGGACCGGCAGCATCTCGCCGATGCGGTTGTGCAGCTCGATCTTGATGCTATTGGCCGAATGCTCAGCGAAGCTCGCGGGCGCCCGCTTCTCGTTCGGCTCGAAGACTCGGTGCTTCCACATCGACAAGGTTTCGTGAAATCCGAGCCCCTGCAGCAACCGGATCGCGCGCGGCGCATCGTCATCGCGCACCAGCAAGTCGATATCCGCCATGGGGCGCTCGCCGCCCGCATAGACTCCGATCGCATGCAGCGCCGCTCCTTTCAAAGCGACCAGCGGAACACTGCTCTCACGCGCGTGCTCATCAATGCGCCGCGACAATTCTTGAATGCGCTCATGGCGATTTTCCGTATGCGTACTTTGATCGCGGAGAAAGTCCGCCCATCCTTTCGGGCCACTCCAGCGCAAAGCACGCAACAACAGCGGCGAGACGCCATGCATGGCTGCAACCGCCCGGGCGACGAGCCATTCGCTGTTGGACCACTGCGGCGTGATGTCGGTCGGGTGTGCAAGCTCGCGGGCTAGAGTCTCGGTGGTCTTGCGCAACGCCGCTTGCATGGCATCAAGCGTTTGCAAGGTCATGCCGGAACCTGCTCTGCAAGCCTGCCCATCTCCGCTCTGGCCTGCTTCGCCGCTTCATACAAATTAGCCGACCGTTGCGGGTCGCTCCCGGCGAGCCGGAACGCCTCCACTTCACTTCGCAGCCAAACATCCGCCAACCGGTAATAGCCTTTGCTGTGGCGATTCGCGATCACGTAGTCGCGATCGGAAGCTTCGGCCCACGCGATCGGCAACTGTACTTTGCCTTCAACGCGATCGAAGTACGGCGTGCCTTTGATCGGATACGAAACGGTCGTGAAGAAAATATCCGGGTTGCTGTGCTTTACGTGCTCCACCGTCGCGGCGATGTCCTCGATTTCCTCACCTTCGTAGCCCCACATGAGAAACATGCCGACGCGGATGCCGTGTTCTTGAGCGAGCTTGACGGCTCGCCTGACTTGCTCGACGCTCACTCCTCGCTCCATCGCATCCAGAATCCGTTGGCTACCGCTCTCGGAACCGATCCAGATACGCTCGCAACCGAGCGCCCGCAGTGTTTCCACCGCGGCGACGGACTGCAGGCGGTCCGCTCGCGTGATCGTTTCGAAAGGCAGACGGAGTCCCCTGCTCTTAAGCTCCGCAGCGTACATATGCAGCCAGGGATGGCTGATCGTGAAAACATCGTCCGCGTACCAGAGCTGGTCGGGGTGGTAGCGCTCCACGATCCACGCGACTTCATCCGCGACCGCAGCGGGGCTGCGCCGCCGATGCGAATAGCCATAGACTGAATGCGAGCACCATGTGCATCGATACGGGCAGCCGCGCGCGGTGATCAGGTTAATGCTGCTGGCGCCGTGATGTTGTCGCCAAACATCGAGATACTTTTGGTGGTCGATCGCTTCGCGATCGGGCAGCGGCAAGGAGTCGAGATCGGGAATCTTGAATCCCGGAGGCGTTTGCACCGCGTCGCCCGCTTCGTTCTTGAAGACGATGCCGCGCACACCATGCAGCGCGCGAGCTCCCACGGACGGCAGCGCGGCGACCACCTGAGCCAAAGTCGTTTCGCCTTCTCCGATGACGACAATGTCCGCACCCGCATCGAGATATTGTGAGGCGTAGTTCGCGCTCTCCGGACCACCCAGAATCACTGTCCACTCTGATTGCTTCGCGGCGAAGATGATCTCGAGCACCGACTTGCGCGTTATCAGATTCGTGTAGATGCCGACTACGCCACGCGGCGCACGCTGAAATTCCCGCAATAACTCCTCGCGCGCGCCGAAAGTGCTGTCGTAGACATCGACGGAGTGTCCGTGAGCTTTCAGATACGCCGACAGATAGAGCAGGCCGAGCGGTGGATACGGCTTCATGATCTGCCGCTCTTTCTCGTCCTCCGCCAGAAAGTAGCCGTGGGTGAGGAGGATGTGTGCCATCGGTAAGCAACCCCGCGATCGTGTTAGGACACCGTTACGGCCTGGGTGCTCGCCGTACGGAACAGAGGCTCGCGGGATAGCAGATCCTTCCAACGTTGCTGGATCATGCGGCGCACGTTTCGGTACTCGGACTTGCGATCCGGAACATTGAGCTTCTCAAGAGAAACTTGATCGTGCAGCAGATCGCGGACCGCGCGATAAAAGTCGGACGTGTACGTGCCCTGGAACATCATCTCGAGATCGTTGCTGTCCTGCCAATGCGTCTTGGGCCCCAGCTGCTCTCTGACGAGGTCGTAGAATTTCGTTCCCGGTAAGGGGTAGGAGACGCTTACGCCGACATCGTCCGGCCGAGCGGCCTCGAGCAAATCCCGCGTCGCTAGGATGTCGCTCAACTCCTCATTCAAATAGCCGAGCTGAATGAAAAACCCGACGCGAATGCTCATCGCTTTGAGTCTCGCGCGAGCCGTAACGATCTCGTCGACATTCGTGCCTTTGTTCATCGCGTCGAGCACGCGTTGACTGCCGCTCTCCGCGCCGATCCACGCTTCCACGCAGCCGGCATCCTTCAACGCCTGAGCCATCGGCTTGCTCACGAGGTCGGCGCGCGTTTGAATCTTGAATGGCAGCGATCCGTCCGCCAACGTTAGTGCCGTTGCGAGCTCAGCAACCCAATCGACACGAAAACCGAAGATGTCGTCCGCAAACCAAATATGGTCGACGTTGAAGGCACGCTTGAGATGTGCCATTTCACTCGCGACCGCGACGGGGCTTCGTTGCAGATAGCGATTTCCCCAGATCGGCTTGGCGCACCAAGTGCAGCGAAACGAGCAGCCTTTGGAAGCAGCCATATTCAAGCTGAAATAGCCGTGCGCCTTGAGCCACACCGCGCGATACCGCTCGAATTGCACCAGGTCCCACGCGGGAATGGAGTCATGCCAGACAGTCGGCGCCATCTTCGAGCCGCGCTTGATCGCAAGCTTGCCCTCGATAAGGATCGCGACGTTATCGACCCCTTGGACGAGCTGGCTGTTGTGTGCATTCGGCTGGGAGTCAAGCCGTGGTAACAGCTCGCGCAGCGCCACGAGGCCTTCACCGATTAGCGCGACATCTGCCCCGGCACGCAGATAGCCCTCCGGCGAGTCGCTAACATCTGAGCCTGCCGCGATCACTCTCGCGCCGGCACGGCGCGCCGAGGCGATCATCTCGCAAGCGGCGCGGCGCATTTTGCCCAGGCACATCTTGCTCAAAAAGTTGAAGTTGTCCTCATAGAGCAACACGAGCTGCGGCTTCATCGAGAGCAACTGCTGCTCATACTCTTCGATGCCCTCGGCGAGCATGGCATCGAACAGCGCAACCTGATGGCCTGCCTCGCGCAATGTCGAAGCTACCTGTAGCGTGGCAAGCGGCGGATACGGTCGCGCGCGCTCCTGCTGTTTCTGATCGAAGCGGAGAAAATAGGAGTGACAAGCCAGAATAGACAGCATCGTCTGGTGCGCTCCGAGCTATCGAGAAGGACTTTCTATAGGAGGTAAGTCCTCGAATCAGGCGCTCCGGTTCTATTGCATTTTATTTAAAGAGCAACTCCGAAGCTGCAGGACCACTGAATACTGAAAGGATCCGGACCGTAACGAGCTAGGTCCTCGTTCTTGAATGGTCGATCTCGCGCCTGCTCAACAGGTGTTGCCTTCACAACTGAGCACGGGGGCGAGCATTGACGTGCGACTCGCCCCTCTCGCAGAATGTGCCCGCTCGGTCGGAGCATCCACGTCCGCGGAAAGGGCTGCGCCCACGACTCTCGATTCGGGACTGCACATTTCACGTCCCTTTTCTGTCTGAGGCGGGCGCAGACATCCGAAAGGGGATTTGTCATGACCGACGTTGCTCCGCGGCTGCGTGCCGCGTTCTCCCTCAATTTCGAACAGCAAAAGAAACGCGCAAAGGATCTTCTGCGTGAAGTGAAGGCAGGAGACCCGAGCGCCATCCGGAGACTTGCTGCTGCCCGCCTCCGCGCGAGCCCGCCCGAAGCACTCAAGACCACGGCGAAACTCGCCGATGCGCAATACACGATCGCTCGCGAGCTGCGGTTCGAAAGCTGGCCCAGGCTGAAAGCGCATATCGCGCTGATGGACCGTCAGCGTGAGTTGATCGAGCAGAAACGACCCGCGCCCGACGCCGGCATCAAGACATTGCATCTTCGATGTGGACACGACATTCAGAGCAGGCTGGTGGATGCCGGTTTCACTGGTGGCGGGCTACCTGAGGCGAAACACTCTCGCCACGCATTCCCAGCTCCCGTGAGTACGACCAGCTCTTGAAATTCCTGGCCGCCTCGGACGGCGAGGAAACAGCGCAACTGCGCGCGACGCTGGCCAACGCGACCAGAGTTGTGGGCCGCGCCTCTACATTGAGCGTGGTCCGCAAGACCTTGAACTGGCCTTATCTACTTGCACGAAAGTGGTGTCACCGGGCCCGCTGATCGGATGCAGACTCACTGCGTCAGCGCGTCGGGGTCTTGCCGGCGCACATTAGCTCAGACAAGCGCAGCGACTCAGTCCAGGAGGGGCCACCATGAAAACGAGCAGTAGAATCTCGAAGGTTTTTGTAGGTCGCGCGTCGGATACGCGCGGATTGCATGCGGACGGATGGTTCGAGCGCGCTCAAGTGCTCACGCACGAGTTGGCGAGCCAAGCGTGCAGATGCGTCGGGCTGTCTGCAATGGTCCTGTTGATCGGATTGACAGCTCTGTCGACCGCACAGGCCGAACCATCATCAACTGAGACGGCCTTCTCGCGTTGGGTTGCGACATGGGCTTCACCGCCTGTCGCTCCAGGAACTGCTCCCGAGCCGATTAGAGCGTTCGAAAATCAGACGATTCGCCACGTTGTTCACGTTAGTGTCGGCGGCAATCGCGTGCGCGTGCGCCTCTCGAATTTGTTCGGCGTGCAGCCCCTCAGAGTTGGAGCCGCGCATGTGGCTGTGCATGCCGGAGGCGCCTCGATTGTTCCCGGAACGGATCGCAAGCTCACATTTGGTGGACGATCCTCGTTCACGATTCCCGCAGGCGGTACGGCGCTAAGCGATCCTGTTCAATTCCATGTTCGCGCGCTGAGCGACCTGGCCGTGAGCATCTATGTGCCTATGAATACGGGGCCAGCCACGTACTTCGGTGCGGACGCGCCGGTGGCCTATGCATCCAGCCCCGGCAATTTCGCGCGAGCGATCCAAATGCCTGTCAGCGAGACGCTGACCTCGCGGTTCTGGCTTACGGTCGTCGAGGTCGCGCCCAGCGAGAGAATTCGCGGCGTCGTCGTGGCGATCGGTGATTCGATCACGAAGGGACGCCCCTCGACTCGCGACGGCGACGGTAGCTGGCCTAGCTTCCTCTCGCGCAGGCTCAACACGAGCCACGACGGTCATTCTTTGTCCGCCATCAATCAGGGAATCGGCTGCAATCGGCTATTGCGCGATATTTGTGGACCCAGCGGCGCTTCGCGCTTTCAGCGAGATGCCTTGTCCGTTGCGGGTGTCACTCATGTGATTGCGGCATTCGGATTGGTTGACTTTGCGCTGCCGACTTTCTCGAACATCCCTGCAGAAGTGGTCAGTTCCGATGAGATCAAGGACGGGTTGCGCGATCTGATCGCTCGTGCCCGTGCTCGCGGGCTCAAAGTGTACGGCACCACTATTACGCCGCACGAGGGGAGCATATTTCTGAACTTCTTTACACCTGAGAACGAAGTGAAGCGTCAGGCTGTGAATCAATGGATACGCACGAGTGGAGAATTCGATGGCGTCGTCGATGCCGACGCCGCTATTCGAGATCCAAGCTCTCCTTCGCGCATGCTGCCGCTTTACGCAAGCGAAGACAACACGCATCCCAACGATGCGGGGCACGAGGCAATCGCCAACTCGATTGATCTCTCACTATTCGATTGAGCTAGCTTGATGGTGCGCGTAGCCCCTCGACAAACTCTGGTACGCACTGAACAGGAGCCGGGTCACAGCAAATCGGCTCTTGTTCCCATCCGCATCGACGAATCCGGCGACCGAACTCTGCAGCAGCAAATTTACTCCAGCATTCGGTCGTCGATCGTCAGCGGTATGATCAGTTTGGATAGGCGTTTGCCGTCCACACGAGCGCTGGCTGCGAACCTTGGCGTCTCGCGCACCACGGTGCTACGCGCCTTTGAGTTTTTGAAAGCGGCAGGCTACCTGGACCCGCGCCGCGGCTCAGGTACGTTTGTCGCTTTGGATCTTCCCTCAAAAGCCCCTCACGGTCGTGGCGCGCGAGCGCAGGCCATTGGAAATCATCCGCAGCTTTCCGAGCGCGGTCGTGCATTGGCGCAGGCTCTATCTGCCGACAGACGGATGCCGGGCGCGCCTCGCGCGTTTCGACTGGGCACGCCTGCAGTCGATCTGTTTCCGATGCGCCTGTGGTCGCAAATTGCTCGCGATTGCATCAAGTCGACGACATCCACGCGGCTGGACTACTCAGGAGCGTTGGGGCACACAGCGCTTAGGGAGGCGATTGCCGCTCAGGTGCGCTCGCGCGGAACGCGTTGCGACCCGCAGCAAGTCATCATTGTGGCGGGCGCGCAGCGCGGACTGGATCTGATCTTTCATTTGTTGCTCGATCCGGGAGATCGAGTCTGGATGGAAGACCCCTGCTACCCTGGCGCGCGCAACGCGTTCATTGCAGCCAATGCAAGGGTGGTTTCCGTTCCGGTCGATGCAGAGGGAATGGATGTCGGCCGAGCGACTTCGAGCCCGGATTGCGCAAGCGTTCGACTGGCGTATGTAACGCCGTCGCATCAATTTCCGCTAGGCATCACGATGAGTCTGCCGCGGCGGAAGCAGCTGTTGACCTGGGCACGCCGCTCTCATGCGTGGATTGTCGAAGATGACTACGATTGCGACTTTCGCTACCAAGCCAAGCCACTACCGTGCTTGCATGCGCTCGATCCGGACGGGCGCGTGATTTACGTCGGAACGTTTAGCAAAACGATCTTTCCCGCACTGCGGCTTGGATTTCTGATCGCTCCAACCGATCTGGTCTCCGGAATCGCAAGAGCACGCTTTGCCAGCGATGTTCATCCACCCCTCTTTGAGCAAACCGTCCTCGCTGAATTCATGACGGCAGGACACTACGAGCGCCATCTGCGGCGAATGCAAGCAGCGTACTCGGAGCGTTTAGATGCGCTTCAACGAGCTATCGAGCGGTCCGGCGCGCCTTTGCGGGTGCGTCCAGTGCATTCAGGACTGCATGCTGTAGCAGACTTGGAAGGCATCGACGCAGAAACTTTGTGGCGTGCGGCGGCCTCGCACAGTATTGAGCTCATGCCGCTAAGAGCGTACTTCCTCGATCAGGGACGAGCGCCGAACTCGTTACTTCTGGGTTTCGGCTCGGTCAGTCCATCATCAATCCGTGCGGGTGCATCGCAACTCGCTGCGGTTATTGACACGGTTCGGCGCGAGCGAAAATCGAAAAAGTAGAAGGTCGGTGCACGTCAGCTTAGACGTGAAAGCGCCACTGGACGAATTCGACCACCCTGCAGTCTTCATTACCGACGAGCTGCCCATTGGAATAGCGCACGGACATGATGATGCTGCCGTCGGCCAGCTTGAGATCGAGTAGACAGTCGTCAACTTCCGGCAGGAAGTAACACGAGACCCACTCGTTTGTTGGCTCGTTTGTTGGAATGAAGGATTCGTCCGCCACAATAGAGAGACCGCCACTCCCGGAAAAGGGCAAATTAGGAGTGGCGGCGCCGAACTCGGTACGGAGACTCTAAAACAACGGAGGTGTCATAGGTCGCATCTGAGTACCGTCACCGGCTAATGAGCGCTACCACCTATAGCGAGCTTGAATGGCCACGTTCCGCGGTTGCTCTTTCTGCTGCAACGAGCCGCCCAGCGCATTGGCCATGGGCGTCGCGAGTACGAGGATGTCTTCGTCCGTTAGGTTCTTGCCGACCACATCCACGCCCCATCCCTTGCCCGGCTGCTCGAGAGAAATACGCGCGTCCAGCCGCGTGTACGAATCTTGTCTCAAGAGATCGTCATCAACACCGCTGAGGTAGTAGCTGGCGCTGAAGAATCCCCGAACCTCAGTCGTCAGTTGAAGGCTGCCGATCCTCGGCGTGAAGGCTACGGACACACTGCCGCTCGTCGTCGGCGCGAACTGCGTCGGACGATCGGTTAGGTCTTGAGTTCTCGCACCACTCAATTGTTGTATGGCCGATGGACTCGCATTCGGATAGCTGACGTAGTACGCGTCAAGATAAGTAGCTTGCGCGCCCAAGCGGAAAAGGCGATTTAGAACGAACTGCCCTTCGAGCTCGACGCCTTGAGATCGCGACTTCGCGGCGTTCTGCACAACGCTCGTGAACGTGCCTGATGCATTTGCAACTAACGCGGCGACTTGCAAATCCTCGTAGTCGCTGCGAAACACGTCGAAGTTCAACAGGACCCGATTGTCGAGAAACTTGCTCTTGAAGCCCACTTCATAGGCGTTGACGTACTCCGGATCGAAGGGTTGATTTGCGGCGACGCCGCTTGTGTCGGCCGCGTTGAACCCGCCCGCCTTAAAGCCTCGGGTGTACGAGGTATAGACCATCGCATCATCATTGAGCGTGTATTGAATGCTCGCCGACGGCTGCACCGCGTCGTCGGTTCGAGTCAACGACCGAGAATACGGCACGCCGGTCGGCAAACGCCCGGCAAGCGCCTGTAAGTTCTGCGGAAGCAGCACAATGCCGCCGTACTGCTGACTCGCGGTTCCGTAAGACAAGGCGCCCGTGAAGTCTTTCTTCACGCGCGTGCCGCGCACGCCAGGGCTGAACTTCAGGTTCTCCCTAAAGTTGAAAGTGAGCGAAGCAAAGACGGAGTAGTTGTCTTCATCCTGAGAAAATGCGATGTCTTGCCCTAACGGCAGGAACGGAACCAACGGTGCGAATGGCGGTGCGGCGTTGATGGTAGGACTCAGGAAGTAGAAGCTCGAATCCTGTTTGTTGTTCAGCTCACCCGTTTGATAGTAGACACCGGCCAAGTACGAAACAAACTGATCGGTCGAAGAAGCTACTCGGAACTCTTGGCTGGCCTGGTGATAACGCTCCGGCACCTGCGCGCTGAACAGCAACATTGGTGTCGCGTCCGGATCTAGATTCAAGTTGTACTGGTAGTTGTAGTAGCCACTGATCGACGTGAACGTATTGCCACCTAGAGAGTAGTTGACGTTGAGGACTGTCTCAACGGTGTTCAACGTGATCTCTTGACCACCATTTGTCGACGCTTGATTGTTATCGATGCCGATTGGCACACCTAAGCCGAGTGCGATGTTGCAAAACGGGCCGACGGGGAACGGCGCCGGTGGCGGACAGTTGACGATCTGGTTTGGTATGGCCCCCTTGTTTCGATTGCGGCTGCCTTCCGCTTTTAAATTCACATCCAGCGAGCTGCTGGGGGCATACAGCAACGAGATACGCGCCGCCGCGTTATTCTCTTTCGGATCGTCCGTGCCGGCGCCTGCGTTCTCAAGCCAGCCATCCATGCCGTTGAACGTCATTGCGCCACGAACGGCGAACTTATCTCCCAGCGGACCGCCCGCCCCCGCTTCGACGGTGTAGAGACCATCGTCACCGTAGAGCGCTCGGGTCGTCGCCTCAAACTCTCTCGTCGGTTTGGCCGTGACGACGTTGAAAGCGCCGGCGATCGAATTGTTGCCGAAGAATGTGCTCTGCGGCCCCTTCAATATTTCCACGCGATCGAGATCGAGAAACGTCGCAGCAGTAAAGCGCGAACGGCCGTGATAAATGCCGTCGATAAAAGTGCCGACCGATTGATCGAACGATGAATTGACGCCGGAGCCGATGCCGCGAATATATAAATCGTTCGATCGGCCGTTGGTGCCGATGTGAACCGAAGGAATGGTCTGTGCCACATCCCCCAACGATTGCAGGTTTTGTGAAGTGCGGAACTGCTCGCCAATGATGACCGCCGACAGCGGCACCTCTTGCAGGTTCTCTTCACGCAAGCGAGCCGTGACGATCAGCTGCTCGACTTGAATCTCAGGTTCTAAGGCTGGCCGCTCGGCGGCAGTCTGAGCGGCGGCGACGCGAGGCAAAGCCGAACAGGCGAGAATGATTTTGACCGCTGCGCCCACATTCCACAGCGAATTCGTTCCTTGTGCCACGATGATCCTCTTAAAGACTAAACCGGATAGTGAGACCGAATGCGGCGGCGAGAATGCAGGTCTCGCGTCAATGCTGTCCATTGCCGATTAGCGATCGATCGTTAGTTAAAGTGCAACAGTGTTGCTAAGCGGAGTCGCATATATCTTCGGCAAAACAAAGTCCCTTAGCTCACTGTTGTTTTTGTCCGTACGGCTATGCGTCATTTGATTATTCGAGTTCGATCGTCTCGCTCGCCATTGACTTTTTTGCCGGCTCCCTTCTAACGAATATTTTCAACAATCGCATTCCGAGCTAGGACTTTGATTGTCTCTTACTAATTAGTTGTGAACGGATTTTCCAAGTTTATTTGACATGACACGCACGCCGGAGCCACCTAATAGCCAGTGTGTCAGCTCCAAGGAGGGAGCGCATGCCATGGCCACAGTCTCGCCTGCGTTATTGTCATTTCCCGAGCCGCTGGAAACATTCGCTCGGCCATCAAACATCGGCGAGCTGTTGCTGCGCGCCGCGAAACGTTATCCGCGCTCGGGGGCTTGTTTGCTTTCCTCCGACCGCGGCACAGAAGAAGCACTGCTCACCTATCGAGCTCTGCTGAACGAGGCGCGGAGCATCTTAGGCGGCTTGCGTGCCCGCACACGTGATGCCGGCACGAAGATCGTTCTTATGCTGGAGCGGCCGGAGGATTTTCTTCCGGCGTTCTGGGCATGCGTGTTAGGTGGCTATGCACCGTGCCCCCTCACACCGATTCGCAACGATGCGCAGCGTTGGCAAAAGCATCTCGCTCACATCGATGCGTTACTGGATCATCCACTTCTGATCACGACGCGTGCGCTCGCTTCTGAAGTATCGAACATCGACGTGGTGGATCTCGACACGTTGCGCGCCGGCTCGCCTCAAGAGCCACTCGAGAAGATTCCACTGACGGATCCTGCCATGCTCGTACTGACCTCGGGGTCCACGGGCAACTCGAAGGCCGTGGTGCTCACGCACGGCAATTTGTTGGCTTCGATGGCAAGCAAAGCCGAACGTCAGCAACTCACGGCGGCCGATATCACGCTCAACTGGATTTCGTTCGATCACGTCGCCGCGCTGCTGGAGGCACATCTGCTGCCGCTTTATGTGGGTGCCCTGCAGTTCCACGTTGAATCCGCGCCGATCCTCGCGAATCCGCTGCTGTTCCTGCAGCTCATCGATCGCTATCGAATCTCGATGACCTTCGCGCCGAATTTCTTGTTCGGCCAAATCAACGCTGCACTGCAGTCGGAAAACATCGCCGACTCGCAGTGGTCGCTCGATCTCTCGTGTCTTCGGCATATCATTTCCGGTGGAGAAGCCATCGTCGTCGAGACCGGGCGGCGCTTCCTCGATCTGCTCGCACCCCATAGGCTCGCTCGCAGTGCACTGTGGCCCGCATTCGGGATGACCGAGACTTGCGCGGGCTCCGTATATTCGCGCGAGTTCCCACACGGAGACTTCAACCGAGAATTTGCATCGCTCGGGTTTCCCATTAGCGGCATGCATGTGCGCATCGTCGACGAGAGCGGCTCATTGGCGGCGGCTGGTGAGCCCGGCGAGTTACAGCTTCGCGGGCCGATGATCTTCAGCCGTTACTACAACAACCACGAAGCCACTCACGCCGCGTTCACGCCGGACGGTTGGTTCCGGACCGGAGACTTGGGACGGCTCGAAGGCGGCCGCCTAAGTTTGGTCGGGCGAAGCAAAGACAGCATCATCGTGAGCGGCGTGAACTACTTCAGCCACGAGCTGGAGACGGCCATAGAGCAGCTGGAAGGCGTCGAGCGCTCGTTCGTGGCGGCCTTCTCCATTCGACCCCAGGCGGTGGACACTGAACAGCTCGTAGTCGTTTTCGCCGCGACCTTCTCACTGGACGATGAAGCCAAGCTTTATCAATCGATCGTCGCCATTCGCAATACGACTGTGCTGCTCTGGGGTTTTAGACCCGCTCTGATTCTTCCGCTATTCAAGGAGGCTTTCCCGAAAACGAGCTTGGGAAAAATTCAACGCGGCATGCTGCGCAAGCGTCTCGAGTCACGCGAGTTCGAGAGCCAGGAGACTTATGTCGCCGAGCTCGTGGCTCGTCGGCTCAGTGAGCACCAAGCTCCGGATGGCCCAGCGGAAACGGCCGTCGCCGGAATCTTCGGCAGACTTTTTGGGCTCGATCCGAGCGCCGTGAGCGCCACGGCGAATTTCTTCGATCTAGGCGGTACCTCGCTCGAGCTGCTCCGACTCAAACACGAAGTCGAACGCGCCTTCGAGCTCAAAGAGCTGCCACTCGTCACGATCCTGCAGAACCCGACCGTGCGGACGCTTGCTTCGCGGCATCGTCGGCCAAGCGAATACAACGCAGCCGTTCCACTTCAGCTCACTGGCGATAAGACCCCGATCTTCTGCGTTCACGCGGCCGCCGGAGAGATTCTCGTCTTCGTGAGTTTGGCGAGCTACTTCGTCAATGAGCGGCCCTTCTACGCGCTGCGAGCGCGGGGCTTCGATGAGAACGAAAAGTACTTCGGCAATTTCGATGAAATGACTCGCACGTATGTCGAAGCCATTCGAGAGCGGCAGCCGCACGGTCCCTACGCCATCGCCGGTTATTCTTATGGTGCTCCCGTCGCTTTCGAGATTGCAAAGCTGCTGGAGTCGCAGGGCGAGCGCGTCGCCTTTCTAGCTAGCATCGACGGGACGCCGCACATCGGCCGGCGCGGTAACAAGTTCCATGCAATCGATAGCGCGGTGAATCTCGCATTTTTCTTGGGTCTCATCGACGACAGACAAATGCAGGAGCTGCTGAGCACGCGCAGAACGCACGCCGATATCATCGGCTGCGCCTCGCGCGAACGGTTAACCGAACTGGATCTCGACTTGCCGAAGTTCGAAGCCTGGGCGGACCTTTCGCATGCCTTAGTGAAAATGGGCCAAGCACATGTTCCCTCCGGCACAGTGGAAAACATAACGGTCTTCTACGCTCACCCGCCGTTCGGCAGCAAAGAAGACTGGCTGAACACGGAGCTCAAGCAATGGGATCGCTTGACGCGTCAACCGAATCACTACATCGAAGTGGACGGCGAACATCACACGATCTTCAATCCAAAGCACGTCGCCGGCTTTCAAGCCGTGCTTCGCGGCGCGATCTCTCGCGCACTCGGTTGCCATTAAGGAGAACAATCATGGAACAGCGATTACTCGGCGACGACGCACTCAAAGTCTCCGCGATCGGACTCGGTTGCGCGGGCATGTCGGAAGGTTACGGCACGCCAAACGATGCGCAATCCTGGCAAACACTGTGCGCCGCCATCGAGCATGGCGTGAGCTTCTTCGACAGCGCCGATGCGTACGGCATCGGGCACAACGAGGAGTTACTCGGCCGCTTCCTGGAAGGCCGGCGCAACCGCATCGTGCTCGCCACCAAGTTCGGTCTCGTGCGCAAGCCCGGCGCTCCTCCGACGATCGATAACTCACCTCAGTACGCCAAGGCCGCTTGTGACGCCAGCTTGCAGCGCCTGAAGATCGACACGATCGATCTCTATTATTTGCAGCGCCGCGATCCCGCCGTCCCAATAGAAGATGTGGTCGGCGCGATGGCAGACCTCGTGCGAGCCGGCAAGGTGCGCTATCTAGGGCTCTCCGAGGTCTCGCCAGAAACATTACGACGGGCTTGCGGTGTTCACCCAATTGCGGCCGTGCAGTCGGAATACTCGCTTTGGTCACGCGGCCCGGAAGCAAAGATGCTGGACGCATGCCGCGCACTCAACGTGAGCTTCGTCGCGTACTGCCCTCTCGGTCGAGCGTTTCTCACGGGCGCCGTCAGAACTCTAGAGACTTTGGAGCAGACCGATTTTCGGCAGCGTCTGCCGCGCTTTCAAAGTGGAGCTTTAGATAAGAATACTGCGCTGCTGCGCCCCCTCGAAGTGCTCGCCGCCCAGCGCGGTGCGAGCTGCGCACAAATCGCGCTCGCATGGCTGCTCGGAAAATACCCGCATGTCATTGCCATACCGGGCAGCAAACGACCCGATCATGTCGTGGAGAACGCCGCGGCGGCTGCCATCAAGCTCACCCCGCACGAGATCTCGGACCTCGATGCGCACTTTGCGCCGGCCGCGATCAGCGGAGACCGTTATCCACCGCCGGCGATGGCGGGAATCGAAGCGTGTTAGCTCAGCTCGTTCAGCAGATCCGGGGCGAGCTGTTCGACGGCAAACCGGTAAAACGATTCCGCCAGAATACCGCTGTCTTTTCGCTTGGCGACCGCCAAGGTGCGAATGATGGTGGGAGGCCCCAAGGGCTTGCACACCGTGCCGTCCCGGCGGATGCCGGCGGCGTACGCGGGCACGATGGAACAGCCGTTACCGGTGGCGACGAAGTTGACCATGACGAACGAGCTTTCCAACTCGTACACCACGTTCATCGTGGCGCGCGCCTGCGCAAAATGCTGCTCGATTTGACGAAACGAGTCCGGATCCACGAAGCGCGAATAGAGAATGAGCGGCTCCCCCGACAAATCCTCGAAAGAAATGATCGACGCACTTGCCAACGGATGCGCCGCGGACAGCACCACGACAAACGGCTCTCGCGTGAGCTCCTGAATGTCGAAGTCATCCGACGGAATCGGCGGACAAATAAAGCCCAAGTCGAGCTCGTTACAGCGCAGCGCCTCGAATTGCTCCGGCGTTCTGAGGCTGCGCAAAGTGAGCTGAGCGTTCGGCCACTGTTTCTTGAAAGCGGGAATAATTCGCGGGACTGCATCGAACTCAGCCACGGTGTTATAGCCGATGGACAAAGCCAGCTCTCCGCTCGCGGCTTGGCGCGCCAACATCACACTACGCTCGGCTTGCACGAGCATTTGCCGCGCTTCCTTCAGGAACACCCGTCCCACATCCGTGAGCTTTATGGTGTGTCCCTCACGAATGAAGACATCCGCGCCAATTTCGATTTCCAGCTTGCGAATCTGCACGCTGAGCGATGACGTGGAGACGTGCAAGGTTTCGGCGGCACGCCTAAAGCTGAGCTCGTCTGCGACAGTGACGAAGTAGCGAGCTTGAAAGAGTTCCATGTGACCGTTGCGCCCCGTGCAACGAAGCATCGGTTTTCAATAATGGACAATAACGTGTCCGACGTCCATCCTGCCCACGCAGATCTAGACTTAGTTTGCGCATTGAGTCGCACCCTTAATATGCAACGCTTGGTGTCGTACGTGCGGCGCCGCGTTGGCTGCTCGCTTCCATCGATGGGAATAACAATGGCGATTCACGCCACGGTTGCTATCACAGCGCGAGACAAGATCGGCGAAAGCCCGGCATGGGATTCGCGGTATCGGCGCCTCCTTTGGTTGGATCATCAAGTGGGAATCATCCACGAGGCGCGGGCCGACGCTTCCAGCGGTTGGCGCGAAACGCGGCACTGGAATGTGCACGGACCCACCGCCGCTGCTATTCCACGCAGCCAGGGCGGGCTCGTCATCGCGGCGGGCACGGATATCTTCTTCCTGGATGAAGCCACGGGCCAACGCACTCCTTTTGTTTCTCTGGATGTCGATCCCGCGCTGATCCGGCTGAACGACGCTAAGTGTGATTCTCAGGGACGGCTTTGGGCAGGAACGATCGCGACGGATCTGAGCACCCGCGCCGCGCTGTATCGCATTGATCCAAATGGCGATGTGACTCAGATGCTGGACGGCGCCGCGATCGCGAACGGTCTCGATTGGAGTCCGGATGGCTCCACCTTCTATTTCGTGGACACCCTGGCTCTAACCATCGACGCATTCGACTTTGACTCGTCAAAGGGCACGCTGGGAAATCGCCGCACCTTGGTTTCTATCCTCCACGGTGAGGGAGGTGCCAACGGCATGACGGTCGACAATGAAGGCTGTTTGTGGGTAGCGGTAACAGGAGGCGGTGAGGTTCGCCGCTACTCGCCCACCGGTACGCTGTTGCAGCGAGTGCTGATATCGACTTCCGGAGCGACGAGCTGTGCCTTCGGAGGACCCGAAGGCGCGGATCTTTTCATCACCAGCCGATCGGGACGGATGCCCGACTTCGCCCGGACTTTGCTCGGTATTCCACCGGACAAGCTCGAAGACAACGGTCCCCAGGCCGGCGCGCTGTTCGTTTGTCGACCCGGCCCAACCGGCGCGCCCGCAACGCCGTTCGCGGCTTGAAAGCGTGGTCTCAATGCCGGACACGCCCAAAGACTTAAAACGCTGCCACAGCATTCTCGATTTGCGTGAGGTCGCGCGGCGCCGTTTGCCCGGGTCGATCTTCAACTATCTCGACGGCGCGGCGGAAACCGAAGTCACGGCGCGCCGAAACACCGCGGCCTTCGATGAGGAATACTTAGTTCCTAAGTGCCTCATGAATCTCACGTCGGTGAGCACCAGCACTGCGGTCATGGGCCAGCGCATCGAATGGCCTGTAATCTGTTCGCCGGCCGGCGCCTCTCGCTTTTATCATCACGATGGCGAGTTAGCGGTCGCACGTGCCGCGGAAAGCTCGGGCACGCTTTACAGCTTGTCCGTTGCCGGCACGCACAGTCTCGAAGAAGTGGCCGCCACCAGCCGCGGTCCTAAGATGTTTCAGATTCTGCCGTTCAAAGACGGCGGCCTAACCCGAGAGCTGATCGAGCGTTGCAGGGCCTCCGACTACAAGGCGCTCTGTTTGACCGTTGATGCCACAGTTCGCGGAAAACGCGAGCGCGAGTTGCGCAGCGGCATCGGCGGCGCATCGAAATTCTCGATGTGGAGTTTGAACTTCGCTCTGCATCCGCGCTGGCTGCTCGGCCAGGCGCGCAAAGGCTCATGGGCGATGCCGAATATTGCCTCCTACAGCGGTCACACTGGCCTTCTCGCAAGCAGCCACTATCTGCTCGAACAGTTGAATCCCACCGTATCGTGGAGCGATGTCGAAGCGATCGCTCGACTCTGGAACGGTCCCTTCGCTTTGAAGGGGATCATGTCAGTCGACGAGGCGCGCCGCGCCACAGACAGCGGCGTGACGACGCTCATTGTTTCCAATCACGGCGGCCGGCAATTGGATGGCGCCGCCGCCCCCATCGATGTGCTGCCCGAAATCGCTGCCGTCGTGGGCGATAAGATGGAAGTGATTCTCGACGGCGGCATCCGTCGTGGCGTGCATGTTCTCAAGGCTTTGGCGCGCGGCGCGAAAGCTTGCTCCATCGGCCGGCCTTATCTCTTCGGGCTCGCCGCGGGCGGCGAAGCCGGTGTGAAAAAGGCCTTGGATATTCTAAGAGCCGAGCTCGTATTGGCGATGCAGCTCACCGGCTGCAACGACGTTCGTCAGGTAGACCCCAAAATGCTCAGGAGATTCTCGCCGCGGCGAGAGGCGGCGGCATGATCATGCCGGTCGAGTACCAGACCATGAGAAAGGTCTGGCGCCACAGTGTGCCGTTGTTGATGGTGTGCCTGCTGTTCAACTACTTGGACAAAGTCAATCTGAGCTTTGCGGCTCTGACGATGAACCAGGAACTAGGGTTCTCCAACACCGTCTTCGGAGCAGGCGCCGGATTCTTCGCGATCGGCTATGCGCTCTTTGCCATCCCCAGCACCTTGCTGCTGCATCGTTTGGGCGCGCGGCGGTGGATGAGCGCCATGATTCTCGCTTGGGGTTTGTGCTCGGCGTCCACGGCCTTCGTGACAACGCCTGCGCAGTTGTTGACAGTGCGTTTGCTGCTCGGCATGGCGGAAGCGGGTTTCACGCCGGGAGCCATTCTCTATTTCAGCTATTGGTTTCCGAGCGAGTACCGCGGCCGAGTATTGGGTTTGTTCCTATTGATCTATCCGCTCGGCATGATCATTGGTGGACCGGCTGCCAGCGCTCTCTTCCTTCTGAATGGAGTCTATGGACTCGCCAGTTGGCAATGGCTGTTCATCGTCGAAGCGCTGCCCACGTTAGGTCTCGCCCTGGCCGTGCTCTTTTGGCTGACAGACAGACCGGAGACGGCGCGTTGGCTGTCGTTCACCGAGAAATACTGGCTCACTGAGCGCCTGGCGGAAGAGCAGCAACGAATTGCGGCGCCGGCCGGTGGAGACTCCGTTTCCCACAGCTTCAAAGACTCGCGGCTGTGGACACTCACGGCTGCAAATCTCGCATTGAGCACGGCGGGCATCGGCGCTTTGATTTTTCTGCCGCTCATCGTCAAGTCGATGGGTTTCTCGATCACGGCGACCGGATGGATCGTGGCCCTGCCGGGCGTCATGGCGGGAATCACATTGCCGCTGTGGGGAATTTGGGCGGATCGCGCACGCAGCCGCGAGATGGTGGTGGCGTTCGCTTGCTGCACAATTGCCCTGGGACTCGCTGGCGCGGCGGCCCTCTTGCCCTCGTTCTCGGCAACCGCTGCACTCTCCATCGCCATGATCGGCTTCAACGGTTGTTTGGTGGCCTTCTGGACTTTGCCGAGCGCATTTCTGAGAGGCGCGGGCGCCGCGGCCGGCATCGCGTTCATCAATATCGTAGGCAATATGGGAACGTTCACCGGCCCGTATCTCTTAGGTTGGCTAGCGGATCGAACCCAGTCGCACGCCGTCGGCCTCACCTGCCTCGCCATCATCGCGGCCATCGCTGCGGCGATCATGGCTGCGCAAGTGCGACTCAGGCCTAGCGCCGCTGCACTTCCATGAAACTGATGGAGCCTATCAATGGCGTGAGATGGGGCGTTCATCTCAGTTTCTTGTCCCCCGACTTGGCGGAGTTCGTCGGCACACTGGGATTTCACTGGCTGTTCTTGGATGCGCAACGCACGCCGCTGGATCCTAAGTTGTGCCGAGACCTGGTTCGCGCGGCGGATGTCGCGAACCTGTTTAGCGTCGTAAGAGTTGCGAAAGTCAGCGCGCGCGAGATCGAAAGCTATCTCGACGCGGGGGTGCTCGGCATCATTGCCCCAAATGTGTCGTCGGCTGCGGATGCTCGCGCCTTGGTTGCAGCGGTTAAATTTAGCCCGGAAGGAACACGAGGCGCGGCTTTTCGCTCTCGATCCGCGGGCTATGGCTTGACGCAGTCGCCCGCCGACTACTGCGCCGCCGCCAATCGCGCCACTTTCACCGCGGCCCTGATTGAATCCAAGACGGGACTCGACGAGCTGGAGTCCATCGCGGCCGTGCCCGGCCTTAATTACCTCTCGATCGGTGCAAACGATCTTGCGCTCTCGCTCGGCATCTCGGCCGGCGCGGCAGACGCACGCGTTCGCGCGATACTCGACGAAACTCACTCTCGAATCAAAGCGCTCAATAAGCCGCAGATCGCTGTCGTCGGCGATGCCGAGCAAGCACGAAGCGCCATCGCTGCTGGAGCCACTCTCGTTGCGGTGTCAGATGCTGCCTTGCTCGCCTCGTCTGCGCGCTCTTTGCTTCAATCGATGCGCGCCTAACAAAAACCTCAATGCGGTACGCGTTGAGTGCCCGCTGCGCGAGGAGTAAATTTGTCGCGCCACAAGATTCGCTGGATGCGAATCCAGTTCTCTAAACAAGGATTGTGCCGTGGAGACACCGCAACCGTTTAAAGTTGCCATTCTTCTTGCCACTTACAATGGCGCACGCTTTGTCGAATCTCAGATCCAATCGCTGCGGCGGAACGCCGTACGCTTCACTTTGCATTGGCTGGACGATCACTCGACCGATGGCACACGCGAAGCCGTTTGCGCGGCGGCGGCGAGATCGAACATCGAGCTTAAGGCATGGCACGAGCCGCAACGGCTGGGCGTTCCGGCGACGTTTTTCCGGCTTCTAGAGCAAGTCGACGCGGACATCTATCTCTTCTGCGATCAGGATGACATTTGGCAGCCTGGCAAAATCGACGCCACTGTCGAAAATCTTCTTCCGGACTTGGCATCGCCCGCCCTCTGCTTTTCCGATCCTCTGATGTTCTCGGAAGAGGAGCCGTCGAACCTGCGTCGCGTGTCCGATGTCATCGCCTATGCCAAACATCCCATGGCGCTGGAAGAGTCGCGATTGTTCATGTCCGCCTGCGCGTGCGGAAACACTTTGGGATTCACACGGCCCTTGCGGGATCTTTTCGTCCAACACAAAGACATCGCCCGCGCCTACGCACGCATGCATGATTCGTGGATGTATCTCATCGCCAAGGTATCCGGTACCGCTCGCATGCTCTTCGATGTACCGACCACTCTTTATCGGCAGCACGGGAACAACTTCAGCAGCGCTTTTTTCAATTGCAAAGGCAATCGGCTCGCTTGGAGATGGCGCCTGCAACACCGAGTGCGCCGAAGCACGTCGCGGCATGCGCAAGGGTTTATTCTTGCCGCGGAAACTTTGCCGCGCGGACCCAAGCTCGATCGCGCGCTTGACCTCGCGCGCATGATCGGCACATTGGAGCGCCGACAATCACTGTGGGCGCTTGCTCGTCTCGCACATCGCCGCGCGATGCTGCCAACTTGGCGTGACACGCTGTGGCTCGCCGTGGCCTGTCTCTGCACCGACGCCAAAGCTTAGTGTCATAAGGATGACACGGCGATTGCTATAGTGAGCCTATCCTAGCCCCGTGAGCCAGGAGACATAGGGGTTCTGCAGGCCCGAATTGCCGCTAGGATGGTCCCAACAAATTGCACATCGGCGCCGCGATTGTTCGCCTCAAGAACGAAAGGCGGCCGGCTCAGGCCGCAAGTTTGAGCTTCGGTTGCAACCCAGCCCGCGCGGCCAGGCGCACGAGCAGATCGAGACTGAATTGATTGATCTTGCCGCGCTTGATATCTGACACGCGCGCCTGAGTCAGCCCTAGCGCTTTGGCTGCCTGCGTCTGCGTCATGCCGCTGTCGGTGAGCCAGCGCTCCAGTCCCTGCAGCAAAGTTGAGCGGATCTCCAACTCTGCCGCCTCTTCGGTGGAGAACAGATCGCGGAAAACACTGCGGCCCGCGCGCGTCACATGCCGCACGCCATGCTCATTGTGTTCACGCTTTTTCGCTTTCATCGCTTACCTCCTGATCGCCGCCGGCAGAGCTTTGAATCGGGCCTTTGCTAGCACGATATCCTGCCGGCTCGTCTTCTGGCTATTTTTCTGAAAACAGTGCAGTACGTAGACACCTTCGGGCCGAGTAGCCAGATAGATCACGCGAAAGGCCCCGGATAACTCACGAATGCGAATCTCTCGTACGCTGGCACCCACAGTGCTCATGGGCTTCCAGTCCTCGGGCTCATCTCCGCGCTGTACCCTATCCAGCTGATAGCCCGCCTCGCGGCGCGCATCGGGTGGAAAGGCAATCAAGTCATCCTTGCTGCTGCCCATCCAGATGACTGCCTTCATTGATCGATTATGCGCGGTCTCGCATATGTATGCAAGCCCTCGCATAGGTGCCGCCCTCACGCAGTCCAACGCTAAGCATCGCTTCTCGCCGAATTAAAAAGCTTCAATTCGATTCGCCAACACAGTGCGCGGTGGCCTGGATACACCTCGGTGCGAGACACAGGTGACTCAATGTATTCCCTGTCGAGCACGTTCTTAACGCTTAACGTCGCGTGCTAGCCGTTGTGCCGATAGAACAGCGATGCATCCGAGCGCGCATAACGCGCTACACGATAGCTGTTAGCTTGGTCACATTCTCGCTCACCCGCGATGAACAGGCCCGCGCCGTACCCGCTGCTGATCCGCTTGCGTGCTGCTTTTCGATGACGAGCGGCGGTGATTTCATTGCAGGCCATCCGCCCACGGAGAGCGAAGATGGACATAGCCTGCATGCTTATCCGCCGCAGCGGCGAGCCGCACCTTGAAGTTCGTTTTGCACGGGACCGTGCCGCCACGAAGTAGATCATCGAGCTCCGGTGCCGGTGCTCGCAGCTCACTGCGAATCTCCTGGAGCTCCCGGCGCACCAACTGCCACATCTCCGCGGCAAGCTGCGGCCGACCATGCGTCATCGCCAGCACGGCTTCGGAAAGATTGTTGACGAAGAGGCAATACGCGATCCGGCTCCACCCGTGCGATCGGCTGTATTCCAGAGCGCGCTTGATTCGCTCGCTGGTGTCCGCCGGAAGCCGAAGCATGCCGACATCGGTGGTCAACTTGACACCTTCATGGTCGCGCAATAGGAGCTTGGTGGGCTGTCGGTGCTCATGAACAACCACCGTATTCTGCAAGTGTGGTTCGAGCACGACGCCATGATGGAAGAACATGCTGAGCACTGGGCGAAGCAGCAGCGCCTGGTAGCGATTGAACCAGCGCAGCAGCTCATCCGGCGAAGGAGTTGTCGCGAAGAATCGCATGATGTTCGGCAACAGCTCCGGATCGCGGCCGAACAGCGTGCCTGCTAGCAAGGCGCAATTCTGTTCTTCGGTCCGGCAGAAGTTGCGCCGCAGAATCCCGCCGGTTTGCTCCTTGAACCAAAGCCGGTCTTCCTCGGGGGACTCCGGCGGAGACCAACTGATCGCCGCCGGCTCGGCGACGCGGTGTAGCCCACCCGTGGATTCGGGATGAGCGGTCACCAACCGATCGAGCACGCGATCGACGATCACCGCACTTTCTAACTCGTACCAGGCATTCTTCCGCACACGGTTGGTGATGCGGACGTTCAGCGAGCCCTTTATGAAGTAGTCGTGCCCTTCCACGTAAAGCGTTCGCAGCGACGCAGTGGGGTACGCCACAAAACCTTCCTGTCCCAAATCTCTGATCCGTCGTGCGACGAGCAGCGGTTGAACGCGCGGATCTTGCAGAAACAACTCCGCCTGAATGGGATGCAAGCTGAGTAGCGCATGTCCCGGCCGCGCGCCCGTTTGATCTGCAAACCCCGCCAACGCTTGTGGATGCGAAAGTCCGTTCACATCTATCCAAAATCCCTCAAGCGGCACTTCCAACACGTGCAAGCGCAAGGCCCGGCCAAATTCGGGAGAATACTGCTCCGGCTGAAACCGTTGCGGCCAGCGGCGCGCCTTCGGCGCGGGGTGCGTCGGATGCCCAAACCAAAGGCATTGTTCGCTGCTCAGATAGTTTGCAAGGGCCTGCATTGAGCGCTCGGCAACATGAGCCACAATGGCGCGCTTCAGATCCCGGCTCGCCAGAATTTGCGGCAGCAACTCGTCATTGCGCCGCTTCATGATCATCGAGCAACTCTCGAGCAAGTACTGCGCAAATGCCGACAGATCCAGCGCTCGCCAGCGCTCACACGAGCGCCTGCCGAAGACTTCCGACAGGTAGTACTGACTCCCCAAGGAATCCTGCCGGTCCGCCAGCACCCAAAATTGGGTCCCGTCAGGCATGCGAATCGTCAAAGCCACCGCATTCCGCACAGCAGACCCGGCAATCCAGTCGTAACTGAGGAGCGACTGAGGCAGAGCAAATTCTTTGATGAGGCAATTCAACAGCGCATGACAGGCGGCCTGATCACCGATGCTCTGCGTCTGCCGCGCGGAAATTTGTCGCGCCGGTCGCTCGATCAAAGCGCTGGACATCGCCTCTCCTCATGCCGCCGAACCATCGGTGCTGCCCGTCCTCGCAAGGACTGCAAGCATTCCGTTCAGCTATTCATGACGAACGAGGCGTCGTGGCGTTTAGTCGGATTGCGAATTATTTGCCGGAATCGTCTGAAGATTCGCCGTCAGGCGGCACAAGCCCGGACAGCAACCAAATGCGAGAGGCTTCTTCGTAGTCTCGATAGTGAGCCGGATCGGCCTTCAACCATTGGATCAGCTCGCTTTGCTCGCCGGCATCCAGCGGCCGCTCGTGCTCGCGAAGCACCCAACTCCACGCCGTCTGCCACGCCGGGTCGTCGCGGTCGGCCGGGTTGTCGCGATTAGCCTGGTTGTCACGGTCGAAATGGCTCATGGCTGAACGCGCCGAAAGTCTCTTATTGATAAGTCGGCTTAGAGCTTTGTTAGCGGCATCTTAGCACCGTCGCGCGCTTACTCTGTCCCCAACATTTGACGGCACTGCTTCAGCGCATCGGTCGCGTCCCGAATCATGAAATTGACGAGCGTGGCCGACACTCCCAAGCGCGACGCGATGTCTCGCTGCGTGAGCCCACTTAATCTGTAGAGACTGAACGCGCGCCGCGTGCGTTCGGGCAGATTTTCCAGAGCTTTGCGGACAATCGACAAGTGCTGCTGATCGATGACGATCTGCTCCGGTGTGCCTTGCGCGGCCGGCACCGACTCGCCCTCCACTTCGGCCGCGAACAAATGCGCTTCGAGATTCTTACGGCGTCGCCAGTCGATGGCGAGATGGCGGACAACTTGAAAGCAATACCCCACGGGCTCGCGGATTGGAATCGCCGTGGCGATCTCGATCACTTTTAGATAGGCAGCCTGCGTGACTTCTTCCGCGCAATCGCGCGTACCGACTATTTTTTGTGCGGTCTCCTGCAGTTGCGCCCGGTTCTCGATGAATGTACGGCCGAGTGCTTCACGTCCATGATCGGTCGACACAGCGCCCATCCTTGAGCTGAAGTCCACAGCCTCAAATGCGATCGATTCTCATCTACAGGCATTATGGGTCAGTTCATAGAGGCCGGGCAACTCTGTACCCACGATTGACACACGCATGTCTTCAATCCAATGCGAGGGGGCGTACGGAGTCTTGTCGCAACCCTTTGTGTTGCGGCGGAGTGACAGGGGCGCGGGCTCGGAACCGGCACTAATCAACGAGGGAGAAAAAGCGCTGACGACTCTTGGCATCGATATCGAAGCGACGCGAACACTGCGCCGCCGCTTCGCGTGCGCCTGCGTTGACTGGAGTGAGCGACGCCCGCACATCGGCGGAGCCCTCGGTGCCGCGCTCCTAAAAGTCGCATTGAAACGTCGCTGGGTCATGCAAGATCTCGACAGTCGTGCATTGAAAGTAACACGCACTGGCGTGCGCGAACTGCACGCGCGATTCGACCTTGAAATCTAATAAATGCGCGCTTCGATCACTTCGCCCGATACTGGTCACGCAGCACCTTCACTTGGTCGTGATTCTCAATCACGCCTTGATACTGCTTTTCCACGAGCGTGTGCGCTTCGGCCGGCAGGTCTTTCCTGAGGGCGTTGGCATATCGGGCCTTCGCGACATCTTCGCCGCGTTCGCATTCTTCGAGAATGGCCTTGTCATCTCGGCCGGTCACGGAAGCTTTCAAATCGAGCCAGCCCCGCTGTACGGCGCCCATTACGCCACTACCGCTTTCGGGTTTTTCGCCCATTGAGATCATGCACTCCTGAAGCTCGTGGGCAGCCTTCCGACAGCGCAGAGCACTCTTTCGGTACAGGGCCTCGAGCTCACTGTCCGTTGTCTCTTCCCTGGCGCGGGTGAAACCTTTCTCGCCGTCCCTTGCGGTCTCAATCAATTCATTGATTACGGATGCGGCGTCGGTGTTCATAGGTACTCCTTGATGTCAGCCCCACGTCTCGCAAGTTGCGCTCCCACCGCACTGAATAATCTTCTGTGTGCTTGCAAACTGCTATGCAGCACAGAGTTTGCGAGCAGTGCGTCACGCGAGTGCGGCAAGTCACGCGCTCAACGCGCGATCGATCAGCGAAACGAATGACAGGCCTGCCGGAAGAGTGCCGAACGCCGCTGGAGCGCCGTTTGCAAAACGTGACGCGAGGAAGGCCTC
>Ga0307515_10003943_pt1 | contig 30968 bp, 27 predicted proteins | sample 17_EM_MG_FD_194513 | JGI IMG/M metagenome (GOLD analysis project Ga0307515, IMG submission 194513) | Populus trichocarpa ectomycorrhiza microbial communities from riparian zone in the Pacific Northwest, United States - 17_EM | ecosystem: Host-associated > Plants > Roots > Unclassified | place...
ACTTGCCTCCAAAACCTTGCGCGTAACAAAGTTGTCGATGTAGTTATCATCAATCAACAGACAGGTTTTGTAGGGATTGGACATGTTTTCAAATATATGTGTTTTTATATTTAAAATAAAATAATCCCGCTATTGAATATTTATGCTGCTTGTTATCTGTTTTAAAGTAATTTCTGCCTGTTTTGATTGATACTGGGCTGCAAAAAAAGTTGATTGGGCAGCAAGATAATTGCGTTGTGCTTCCCGGATTTCGAGCGGCGTAATATTGCCGAGTTTATACTTTTCAAGCGATATATCCAGGTTTTTCTTTGCTATAACCACGTTTGCCTGGCCTAAAGCAATCAGGTCGAGCCCCGAAACGTATGAGGCATATAAACTATTTATCTGGGCTTCGATATTTAGCTGCACCTGTTTTGCGCTGATGTTGGCATTATCTATCTGGATCTTCGCGTTTCGCTCCTTACGGGTTTGGTTAAAGCCATCAAAAATATTGATGGTTGCAGTAAGGCCGTAATTTAACCCATGCTGGTTTTGCTGCAGGGTAAAGCCCGCCGGTGTTTTATTATCGCTAAAAGTATATCCCGTTGTTACAGCCACCTGCGGATAGCGGGTTGATTTTACCTGCTTAAGGTTGATCTCGGCCAGGCGGCGGTTTATCTGGGTTGATAATATGGTTGGATTTTGCGATTGCGCGCTGCTTAAAATATTACCCAACAACAATTTATCATCAACCACGATGGTATCGGCAACCGAAAAATCGGTTTGCAAATCGCGGATGAGGATTTGGTTAAGCTGGATTTTACTCGTTTTAAATACCTGGTATTGGGTAACCAGGTTGGCGGTATCTGTATTTAAATTTACCTGGGCGTTTAACACATCAAGCTTTGAGGCGCGGCCAACATGAAACTTATCATTGGCATAGCGCAGCTGCGTACGCGAAATTTCTATCGCACCCTTCAGGGCCTTTATCTGCTCGTTTTGGCTGATGAGGTCATAATAAGTAGTTATCACGTTGGCTACCGTCCGCTGTATGGTGTCCTGCAAGCGCAACGAACCCAGCTGGTCAAGTTGCTTTAACTGGTCATACGTGGCAAACATGTTAAAACCATCAAAAATTGTCCAGTTAAGGGCAACGCCGTAATTGATGCCCGTGTTGGGGGCATTATGGATATTATTAACTGTGCCGTCTGAGCGGGTTTGTTTGGTGGTTAAGCGGCTGTTGGTTGATGCAAAACTACCGTTGACCCTTGGCAAAACACCGGCGTTACCGAGCGTAACATTATTGGCGGCGATGGTTTTGTTATTTTGCGAAAGCTTTATATTATAGTTGTTTTTTAAAGCTATTTCTACCGCGTCTTTTAACGTAAGCAGCGGTGCTTCCTGCGCCCAGGTGTGCATTCGCAGCAGGGCGCAGCAACAAAGCAGGAAAGCTGTTTTTTTAATGATCATATCAGTTAAAGATTTTCAATCAATTTCATTTCTTTTTTTTCTGGCTCTGTTTCTTCTGCAGGCTCTTCATCCGGATCGCGGCGGGTTTTTGATGCGAAGATCACATACATCAATGGTATAATATAAAGGGTTAATACTAACGAGAACAGCATACCGCCCATAATAACAATACCCAACGACACCCTGCTTTTTGCACCCGAACCCAGCGCGAAGGCAATTGGCACCGAGCCTAATACAACGGCCAAACTGGTCATAAGTATTGGGCGCAGGCGCGCTGTCGCGGCTTCAATAGCGGCTTCGTACTTCGCGACACCATGTTCCATGCGCTGGTTGGCAAACTCCACAATAAGGATCCCGTTTTTGGTTACCAGCCCCACCAGGGTGATGATACCTATTTCGCTGAAAATGTTCAGTGTTTGATTAAACAGCCACAATGATAAAAATGCCCCCGAAATAGCCAGCGGTACGGTGAGCATCACGATGAATGGATCCATAAAGCTTTCAAACTGTGCAGCCAAAACCAGGTATATCAGCAAAAGTGCAAAGCCAAAAGCAAACAAGATATTTGATGATCCTTCGGCATAATCCCGCGATGGGCCGCTAAGGGCGGTGCTGAATGTTTCGTCGAGCAGGCTTTTCGAGATGCGGTCCATCTCGGCAATACCATCGCCAACTGTTTTGCCAGGGGCTAAGCCTGCTTGTATGGTTGCCGATTTATAACGGTTAAAGTGATAAATAGCGGGCGGTGTGGCCCCTTCGGTGGTTTTAACCACGTTATCCAGTTGCACCAGGTTCCCTTTGGTGCTGCGCACGTATACCGATCTCAAATCAAGCGGCTGATCACGGTTGGCCCTGTCAACCTGGGCTATTACCTGGTACTGCTTTCCGTTTATCAGGAAGTAATCCAGGCGGCCGGCGCTATAATACAATTGCAGCGTTTGCGCTATATCATCTACAGAAACACCCAAATCACGTGCCCTGTCACGGTCGGTTACCACCCTTAATTCGGGCTTGGTAAATTTAAGGTTCACATCCGTTCCCTGGAAAACAGGGCTACGGGAAACCTCGGCAAAAAACTTTGGCAGTACTTTTCTTATCTTTTCAAAATCCTGGTTTTGTATAACATACTGTACCGGCAATGATGTACGCGCGCCGCTGCCACCACCGCTTATGGTTTGCTCCTGCACAACAATAGCCCGGGCGTCGGGCATTTTGCTCAGTTTTTTGTTCATCCAGTCGGCAAGTTGTTGTTGGGTGCGCGTACGCTCGTCGGGCGCTACCAAACCAACGCGGCCGAAACCGGTGTTTGCTGCGCCGCCGCCGCCAAATGAAGGCGAAACGATCTCGAGGTTAATATTGGCTTCCGGTATCGAATCGGCCACCATATTTGAAACCTTATCCATGTACCGGGTCATGTATTCGTATGTCGCGCCTTCAGATCCGGTTACGCTGTAACGCAATAAGCTTCTGTCGTCAAGCGGAGCCAACTCGGATGGAATCACTTTCACCAATACACCAATGATTAACAACGACGCTGCCAGGATAACGAATGACACCCAGCGCACTTTCATAAACTTAATAAGCGTTTCGGTGTATGATGTGGTCATGTTCACAAAAAACGGTTCGGTTCGCTCGTAAAATTTCGACTTTTTATTGTTCTTACGGATCAGCTTCACGTTCAGCATCGGGGTTAACGATAACGATACAAAGGCCGATATTAAAACCGCCCCGGCAACTACTACCGCAAACTCGCGGAACAGCCTGCCTGTAAAGCCCTGTAAAAACACAATGGGTAAAAACACAGCAGCAAGCGTTACCGAAGTTGATACTACCGCGAAGAAAATTTCGGCAGATCCTTCAAATGCTGCTTTACGGATAGCCATCCCTGCCTCTACTTTTTTGTAAATGTTTTCAGTTACTACAATACCATCGTCAACCACCAGCCCCGTTGCCAGTACAATGCCCAGCAGGGTTAAAATATTGATAGAAAAGCCAAACACATACATGATAAAAAAGGCCCCGATCAGCGATACCGGAATATCTATCAGCGGGCGGAAAGCGATTAGCCAATCGCGGAAAAACAGGTAGATGATGATAACCACCAGGACAAAGGAAATAATGAGTGTTTCCTGCACCTCGGTGATTGACTGATTAATAAAACGGGTATTATCCAGTGCTACCTTTACTTTAATATCGGGCGGCAAATCTTTCTGAATCTGTTTTAAACGGGCATAAAAATCTTTGGCAATTTGCACATAGTTGGCTCCAGGCTGCGGTACAATGGCCAGCCCCACCATGGGTACACCCGATTCTTTAAATATGGTTTCCTCATTGGCCGATCCTAAAACCGCGTAGCCAATATCGCTCAGGTGAATAACCCGGCTGCTATCGGCACGGATGATGAGGTTGTTAAAATCTTTTTCGGTTGATAATTTACCAAGCGCCCTAATGGTTACTTCTGTGTTATTCCCCTCAATTTTACCGGCAGGCAGCTCCACGTTTTCTTTGGCCAGGGCGGCGCCAATATCGGTAGCCGTAAGGCCAAGGGCCGACAGTTTGTTAGGATCTATCCATAAGCGCATGGCGTACTGGCGCTGGCCCTGTATATTAATAGTACTTACACCAGGTATGGTTTGCAGGCCTTCCTGCAATACGTTTTCGGCATAATCATCCAGTTGGGTAATGTTACGCTTGTCGCTGCTCACGGTAAGGGTGATGATCTGGTCGGCGCTGGCATCGGCTTTGGTTACTACCGGTGGGGCGTTAATATCCTGTGGCAGCTGGCGCTGTGCCTGCGCTACTTTATCGCGTACGTCATTAGCCGCCGTTTCCAAATCAGCGTCCAGGTCAAACTCTACCGTGATATTGCTTGATCCAACCGAACTTGTTGATGATATATTACGGATACCGGGCACACCGTTGATCGATTTTTCCAACGGCTCGGTTATCTGCGATTCAATTACATCGGCATTCGCTCCCGAGTAACTGGTAGATACTGAAATAATTGGCGGGTCGACCGACGGGAAATCCCTCACCCCTAAAAATTTGTATCCGATAATGCCAAACACAACAATAACTACGGACATTACTGTTGCCAATACCGGCCTTTTTATACTTACTGAGGATAAACTCATGGCGTTACTTTATTACTTTAATAATTTTTAAAGGAACTTTCGCCCTCATTTGTATCAGGCCCGAAACCACTACGCTGTCGCCTGGCTTTAAACCATCAATCACCTGGATTTTTGTATCTGTACGCAAATCTGTTTTTACCGGGCGCGCAACGGCAATCCCGTTGTGGGCAACGTAAACAATACTGCTTTTCAAATCGGGGATAACTGCCTCCGTAGGTAACAGGATAGTTTTGGGGATTTGGTCGAGCGTTAAATTAATTTTGGCAAAGCTGCCTGCGGTTAACAAGCCTTTGGGATTTGGCGCTTTGGCCCGTACAGTGATTGTGCGCGAGTTAACATCAATAGAAGGTTCAATAGCGTAAACATTTCCTATAAAGTTTTCCCTTGAACTTTCGGTATTAAACCTGATTTTGCTGCCTACGCCAAGTATGGTCAGGTATCGTTCAGGAACCGAGAACGTGATTTTCGCAGGGTCGATATTTACCAGCTGCGCAATAGGCGATGCCGGCGACAGATAACTGCCGGGGCTCACATTACGCAACCCGATAGTGCCCGAAAACGGCGCCCGGATCTCGGTGCGGGATATTTGTGCCTTAATTACATCGGCTGCCGCTTTTAACGAGTTTAGCGAGGTTAACGAAGTATCGTACTCTTCCTGGCTGATGGCTTCCTTTTGCAGTAATACCTTATTGCGATACTCAACTTGTTTGGCCAGTGTTACCTGGTACTGGTTTTGAGCCAATGAGGCTTCTAAATCCTGGTTATATACTTTAACCAGCAACTGGCCTTTTTGCACTTTGCTGCCCTCGTTAAAATAAATCCCGGTAATGTTACCCGCTGTCTGGCTTACCAGGTTCACCTTTTCGTTAGCATCAATACTGCCGGTTACATCAATAATGTTATTTACGGCGGTATCTTTCACAATCATGATGTTCACGTTTACCGGGCCGTTCTTTTTCTTGCCGCTTTTACCGCCGGCTTGTGCTGCCGCGCTTTCTTTGGCGCTTTTGCTAAAGAACTTGTTGTAAACTAAATAAGCAACCAGCAGGGCCAGCGCCGTGTAAATAATATATTTTGTTTTCATATTTAATCAACAATCATTTTGTGATCTTTAAATTGGGTTCGGTTGTAAAGGGCTTTATGTTTAACTGCATTTTTTGCAGTACGCTTTCAAATATTTTCAACTCATGCGCAGATATGCCTTTGGTGATATCCGCGTTGATGTGCTCAAAAGTTTCTACAATCTGCGGCACGGCCAGCCTGGCCTTTTCGGTAACCCTCAGCAGGTGTTCGCGACGGTCATTCGGGTTGCTCTCGCGGTAAACAAAGCCCTTTGCGGTAAGCATGTTAATAATACTTACCATCGCCGATTTATCTTTATCCAGGATTTGCGCCAGCGCGTTCTGGGTAAGCTGCCCGTCGTGGTAGTATATAAGCGATAGAATGAAGTGGTACCGGGTAACATCCAGGTGGGCGGTATGCTTTGTCAGTACATTCAGGTATAACTTACCTAAACGTATCAGTTTCCGGGATATGGGTTCTATCAGTTGCATCTTAAATAAGCGGCAGCAAACATACTGACCCACAAGGTTAATTAGTTGCATGTATCAACCATTTTACACGTGTAAACAAGGCCGATATTTTAAAAAAATATAATTTTTATAACTTGCACACATGAAACCAATTAAGCTGACCGCGACTGTATCATTAATTTTACTTTTTATGAATGTAAACGCCAGTAAGGCGCAATCCCCATCGGATATATCATATACGGTTTCCTTCCCCGAAGCCCAGGCCCATTATGCCGAAATAGAGATGAATATCACCGGGCTTAAGCAAAACACGCTCGATCTTAAAATGCCTGTCTGGACACCCGGATCATACCTGGTTAGAGAGTTTGCCAAAAACATCGAGGCCTTTAGCGCCAGCATCAATGGCAAAATTGTAGCCTCGCCTAAAATCAATAAAAACACATGGCGCATTATTACAAAAGGTGTGGCTGCCGTTACTGTCAAGTATCGTGTTTATGCCAACGAAGTATCTGTACGTACCAGCTATATTGATGTAACACATGCTTTCCTTTCAACAACGGGTATATTTATTTATCCCGCAAATATGTTGCACTCGCCATCAACTATTACCATTACCCCATATAAAGACTGGGCTAAAGTTTCAACCAGTTTAGAGATGGTTAACGGCAACCCATTTGTACGCCACTCGCCCAATTTTGATATTTTGTTCGATTCACCTATCGAAGTAGGCAACCAGGACGTTTTTGGTTTTGATGTTGACGGTGTTAAATATGAAGTATGTATGTACGGTGGCGGCAACTACGATAAAGAACGCATTAAAAAAGATATGCATGCCATTATTCAGCAGGAAGCAGCCATATTTGGCGAAAACCCCAATAAACATTACACTTTTATTATCCATAATCATTTGCGTGGCGGAGGTGGGATAGAGCATCTTGGCTCTACTGTTTTGGGCATTGGCCGCGATAATTATGGCAGCGAAAAAGGTTACCAGGGTTTCCTGGGCCTGGTAGCTCATGAGCACTTTCACCTTTGGAACGTGAAACGTTTGCGGCCTATTGTTTTAGGTCCCTTTGATTACGATAACGAAAATTACACCACCAATCTTTGGATTGCCGAAGGCTTCACAGAATATTACCAAGAGATAGCGGTTCGTCGCATCAATCTTTATCCGCCCGAAAACTACCTGGAGCAGATAGCCAACGAGTTTAACGTGCTAGAAAACCTGCCGGGCAAAAACGTACAAACCGTAGCCGAATCAAGCTTTGATGCCTGGATAAAAGGATACCGTCCCAACGAAAACTCAAACAATACCACTATTTCTTATTATACCAAGGGCGCTATAATTGGTATGATGCTGGATTTGGAGATCATCAACAACTCTGCCCAAAAACACAATCTTGACGATGTAATGAAGTACATGTATGTAACCTATTACAAAACCAAAAAACGTGGCTATACTGATGCTGAGTTTAAAAAAGGATTTGAAATGTTTGCTGGCAAAAAGCTGGATGATTTTTATAAAAAATACATTAACGGACTTGACCCTGTTGACTACAACAAATACCTGGGTTACGCTGGCTACAAAATAGCTGACGAACTGGCCGGTAACAATGATGCTGCCCTGGGTATTACCACCGGCACCACCGCAGCCAAAAAAGTAATGGTTACCAGTGTAACCCGTGGCACCGCGGCTTATATTGATGGCATTAACGTTGGCGACGAAATAACAGCCATTGACGGCAACCCCATATCCGACGGCTCAAACCTGATAACCGGCAAAAACCCCGGCGATAAAATACAGGTAACCGTTAACCGCGACGGGCAATCTGTTACCTTGCCAATAACATTGTTGAAAAGTAACAGGGTGAAATATAAGGTAGTACCCGTTGATAGCCCTTCGGCACAGCAATTAGCGGTGCGCACGAAGTGGCTGAGTTTATAACTACGCTATTTAGATTATTGAAAGCTCCGGGATATCGGGGCTTTTTTTGTGATAACGAATGACAAAAACCATATCTCAAATCCGGTTAAAGTCACGGATGTTTTCTTCTTAAAGTATATATGTTTATACTCGTACTATAATTAAATCTTTATGGGTAAAATTAATGTTGAAGGTGTTGAAATTGCCATTTTTTCTCAAAATGATACCGATTACATATCACTGACAGATATGGCTAAAAGTCAACATGAAAACATCATCATTACAAAATGGCTTAGTTTAAAAAATACAATTGAGTACCTGGGCGAGTGGGAGGCGATGTTTAATGAAAAGTTTAATTATACCGATTTCGGTACAATTAAAAACACCGCAGGAGGAAATAACTTTGTGTTGTCGGTAAAAGAATGGATAGAAAAAACAGGCGCGATTGGAATTACAGCAAAACCAGGGCGATACGGGGGCACTTACGCCCATAAAGACATCGCATTTCAATTTGGCATGTGGATAAGTCCACGGTTTCAATTATTATTAGTAAAAGAGTTTCAACGACTAAAAGACGAGGAGCAAAGGCGCCTTGGTTCGGAATGGGACTATAGAAGATTTCTGTCTAAAGCGAATTACACGATCCATACTGCGGCGATAAAGGATTTTGTAATTCCCCAATTAAACCTCGAAAAAGATAGAGAGTGGCTAATATATGCAAGCGAAGCCGATTTGCTAAGTGTAGGAATCTTTGGATTTACGGCAAAACAATGGCGAGAGACCAATCCCCAACTACACTTAAAAGGGCTAAACATGAGAGATTTAGCAGATGCCCATGAATTGCTCGTTTTATCTAATCTTGAGGGATATAATGCAATATTAATTGAACAAGGAATTGATAAATACCAACGATTGCTCGCATTAAAAAAAGCAGCCGAACAACAGCTTAGGGCACTACGAAAATCTATCTATACCGAAGAAAAAATAAAAAGCCCTTTTTTACCCGTCGGGAAACCGTCAAAAAAAACGGATAAATAAAAATGCCATCACCCGCCGCATTAAAAAAGATAAGGCCTATACAGCTTATTGCTGTTATCTTCTTTACCGTATCTGGTGGGCCTTACGGCCTGGAGCCGTTGTTAAGCTATGCCGGCAATCATGCCGCATTGATTATCCTGTTAATTACTCCGCTTTTGTGGGATGTGCCTGCCATATTAACCGTATTGGAATTAAACAGCATGATGCCGGTGAACGGCGGCTATTATAAATGGGTAAAACACGCCCTTGGTACCCGCTGGGGTTTTTATGAAGGATGGTGGACCTGGCTTTATACGTTTGTCGACCTGGCCATTTACCCCGTACTGTTTGTAATGTACGCCTCCTTTTTTTACCCCGAACTGGCTCAATATAAAATACAGGTTTGCTTGCTCGTCATCTGGGCATCAGCGGGCTTAAATATATTGGGCATTGTACCGGTGGGTAAAGCAAGCTTGTTTTTAAGCGCAGTTGTGCTGGCACCGGTGGTCATTGTAATTGTGCTGGCCATTCATCATCATACAGGGCCATTAACGCTGCCTGCGCCATCTTTTAAAGGCCTTACATTTCCATCGTTCGGAATGGCCTTGTATACGGTGATGTGGAACTGCCTGGGCTGGGATAACGTAACAACCTATGCCGAGGAGGTAGAGCAGCCGGTGCGCTCCTATATCATATCCATAATCATCGCGTTTACGCTGGTTATAGTGGTTTACTTTTTTATCACCTGGGTAGCCCAGCAATCGGGCATCAATCATACTAAATTTACAGATGAAGGAATGCCGGCATTGGGCGTATTGATAGCCGGGCATTGGCTCGGCGTTGTAGTTGCCGTAGGAGGTATGGCGAGTTCCTTAGGTATTTATGCCGCTGTGTTATTATCCGTTTCGCGGGTGCCGCACGTAATGGCCCAGGACAAGTTGCTGCCGGCCGGAATCAACCGTTTACATAAACGGTTTAACACGCCCTTTGTATCCATCATTATTTGCTCGCTGGTGGTGAGCTTCATGATATTATGGAAACTGGGCGAGTTGTTTATTATCGACGTAACCGTATATGGGGCAGGCCTTTCTTTAGAGTATATTTCGCTGGTAAAACTGCGCATAAAAGAACCCGACAGGGCAAGGCCTTTCAAGATCCCCCTGGGCGTGCCGGGGCTTTGTATCCTTTTAATGCTCCCTGTTCTGGTATATGTGATAGCCCTGGCCGGAACATTCTCTTCAGAGGGCGATGCCGTAAAGGCGTCTGTATTCGCCATTATCGCACTGCTTAGTGCCGAGGTTGCCTGGCAGCGCATTGCCTTTTTCGCCCGGCTAAAACGATGGTATAAAAGAAACTGGTCGTAAATAGCCTTGCTATATATACGTGCGCTTTTGTAAAGATCATGTTATCCATCACATCGCCACCGCCAAAGCCTTACCTTTATTAACCATTTATAAAGTTATGCAGAAATCCCTTTTCTCTTTTACTATCGTTGGCTCCTTGCTTTTATTCGGTTCTACTTCGTTTGCACAGCGTCGCCGGGCGGTGAAGCCGGCTGGTCAGCCGGCCGAGGTACAAATTACACCCTATAAAACTACCGTTATTGCCAATGGTACCGACGATGTAATGATTAAAGTGGTGGTAATTGACAGTAAGGGTGACGAAGTAAAAACGGCCAGTAACCTTATCCATTTTTCGGTACAGGGTGATGCGCGGATAGCGGCAATAACAACGTCTGGCAAAGCGGATGCTGCAGCTACTATAGCCGATACATCGGCGCGGGCCAATATGAAAAACGGCCAGCTTTGGGTAAAGCTAATTGCCGGCCGTACCCGTGGCCATATAAAATTTGAGGCAAAAAGCGATAGCTTATGGACCGGATCAACCGAAATTCACACCGTACAACCCGGAAGCCCACATAGGGTAACCAACGATAAGTACGTTGCCAAAAAGGTGACTGACAAAATATTGGGTGCTGATATCTCTTTCCTGCCGGAACTGGAAGCAAAAGGGGTTAAATTCAGCGATAAAGGCGTTGAAAAAGATGCCATTCAAATATTGAAGGAGCATGGCTTCAATTACATCCGCCTTCGTATTTTTAATGACCCTGCCAGGCCCAAAGGATATTCGCCAACAAAGGGGTTTTGCGACCTGGATCATACCAAGAAAATGGCTAAACGTGTAAAAGCTGCGGGCATGAAGCTGCTGCTCGATTTTCATTACAGCGATTACTGGGCCGATCCGCAGCAGCAAAACAAACCGGCCGCCTGGGTTGGGCAGGATTTTATCACCCTAAAAAAATCGGTTCAAAATTATACCACGATGGTAATGCAACAGCTGAAAGATCAAAACACCACGCCCGAAATGGTGCAGGTTGGCAACGAGATTAATCATGGCATGATTTGGCCCGACGGGCAGATTAACAACCTGGATAGCCTGGCGCAATTGATTTACTCCGGTGTAAAAGGAGTAAAAGCCGTTAGCCCGAAAACCATTATCATGGTGCATATTGCCTTAGGCGGCCAAAACCTCGAGTCGCGGTTTTTCATGGACAACATGGCGGCAAGAAATTTACCGTTTGATGTGATAGGGCTGTCGTACTATCCCAAATGGCATGGCACTCCCGACGATTTGAAAGTCAACATGGCCGATATGGCCCAACGTTATCATAAACAGGTTATGGTTGCCGAGTACACTCAACTAAAAAGAGAAGTTAACGATATTGCATTTACAGTACCTGGCGGCAAAGGTATTGGATCATTCATATGGGAACCGCTGAGCACCTGGGAGCAGATTTTTGACAGGGACGGCAAATCAAACGCGCTGATTGATGTGTACCCGCAAATTGCGCGCAAATACGGCGTTAAGCCATAGTGTTAAGTCTAAAGTTGATTTTTTTTGAATTAGAACTTAGGGCTTGGGGCTAATACAATCCGCCAATTTAACGTTGATACCCTAATAGAGGCGGCTTTTATAATCAACCTCAATTAATTACATTTGAAAAAACACCACCTATATGAATATTAAACAATTTTGTTTTTTATTATTAGCCGGCGCCGTTGTATTTACGGGTTGTAAACACGATAAAAAAACGGAAGAGGCCGCCAATGCCGTCAGCCCGGAAGAAATCAAAGAAAAAATAGCGGTATTGGCAGCCGATTCGATGATGGGCCGCAAGCCTTTTACCGCCGGGGAGAACAAAGCCATTGCCTACATCTCATCTGAGTTTAAAAAGGCCGGGTTAGAGCCGGGAAATAATGGCAGTTACTACCAGGATGTTCCTATGGTTGAGGTTACCAGCACGCCATCGCCAACCATGGAGATTAGTGGAGGCAAATCGCCATTAAGTCTGCATGTTACCAGCGATTTTGTGGCTTTCACCCGTCGCGAGGTGGCTAATGTTGAGCTTAAAAACTCTCCTTTGGTTTTTGCAGGATATGGTGTTGTCGCACCCGAATACCATTGGAATGATTATGCTGGGCTGGATGTAAAAGGAAAAACGGTAGTGGTGCTGGTAAATGATCCGGGCTTTAAATCGGGGCGGAAAGGTTTATTTAAGGGCGATACCATGACCTATTACGGCCGTTGGACCTATAAATTTGAAGAAGCCGCCCGCCAGGGTGCCGCTGGGGTTATCATAGTTCACCAAACTGTGCCGGCAAGCTATGGCTGGAGTGTTGTTTCGAACAGTAACTCGGGAGCAAAACTTTATCTCACACAACCCGATAAACACATGAACCGCTGTAAGGTTGAGGGATGGATTACCGAAGATGCTGCCAAAAAGCTTTTTGCAGATGCCGGCATCAACGGAGATCTTCGCTCCATTGCCCGCGATAAAAATTTTAAGGCTGTTTCGCTTAACAGGGCTGTTAACTTAACTGTTAACACCAAACTAAAATATTCTACATCTCATAACGTCATCGGCATTTTAAAGGGTAGCGCCAGGCCTACCGAATGCGTGTTGTATACCGCCCATTGGGATCATTTAGGTATTGGCAAACCCAACGCCAAGGGCGATAGCATTTACAACGGGGCAATTGATAATGCCGATGGCGTGGCCTCAATTATCGGGATAGCCAACGCGTTTAAAAAATCAACGGCAAAGCCGCAGCGTTCCATTGTGTTTTTAGCGGTTACGGGCGAAGAGCAGGGCTTATTAGGCTCTGAGTATTATGCAACGCACCCTATTTATCCCCTTAACAAAACCGTTGCCGATTTGAACATCGACGCCATTGGCGATTATGGCGAAACCAAAGACATTGCCATAACCGGCAAAGGGCAAAATGAACTAGAAGATTATGTTGGTGCAATTGCACAACAAGATGGCCTTACCACAGTTGGCGACCGTACACCCGGCTCTGGAAGCTACTACCGGTCAGATCATTTCAATTTTGCCAAACTGGGTGTACCCGCGCTTGATATCAACATTGGCAGTACCAGCAAAGCACATGATGGTACCTATGGTGCTGATAAAGAAAAAGACTATAACGAAAACCGCTATCATCAGCAAGCCGATAATTACACGCCCGATATGGATGCTACAGGCATGGCCCAGATAGCCGATATCCTTTTCAGGATAGGTGCCAAACTGGGTAACGAAACTACCTTCCCCGGCTGGAAACCCGGTTCGGAGTTTAAAGCAGCAAGGGATAAATCTATGGGTAAATAAACTTCTGCAGAACGCCGAAGGCTTAAAGCAACATAAAATGGCCGGCTGCTATAGCGCCCGGCCATTTTATATTTATAGGGCAACCCTTGGCCTGTTAAACCAAATGGCCGCGCTCTTTGAAAAAAGCATAATGATAGCAGTAACTTCTAACAGGATCTCTCCTAGAAACAACCCCATTACTAACGGGCTTAATTTTACAGCCGGATTTTTTTGGAAGAAAACTACCGAAGCCCATATGAACGATAGCAGGTTAAAAACAATAAAAATCAATGTTACTATCCTGGCCCATTTGCGCCCCTCGCCTGTAGCAAATATAATGTATATAGCCAAAAGCAATTGGGTAATAAACTCAAATGGGTGGATATGATCAAGCGAGTTATTGGCCATTTGAATAATCAATGCTAAATAAAGCAAGACTACACCTCTTTTTACGGTAGCAGGAACATTGCCTTCCGGATGATTATTTAAATAAAACCTGTTTAAAAGCTTGCTCAACATTTATTCGGCTTTTTTAAACGCGTTCCATCCTTGCGCCTTTAACGGGTGCGAGTTCCCTGATGTGGTGATCAGGTTACACCCGGCAGAAGCCTCGGTAATATGCCCGATAATAGTGATATCCATTTTAAACTTTATCTTATCGTAGTCTGTTTGTTTTACGGTGAACAGCAGTTCATAATCTTCGCCGCCGCTTAACGCGCACACTGTTGGATCAAGGTTAAACTCGCGGGCTGTTTCGTAGGTCATCGGATCAAGTGGGATCTTTTCTTCGTATAAATTACAGCCTTTGTCGCTTTGCTTACAAATGTGCAGTATCTCGGAGGCAAGGCCGTCAGATACATCTATCATTGCCGTAGGTTTTACCTCGATGCTTTTAAGCAGTTCCACAATATCGCGGCGGGCTTCCGGTTTTAGCTGGCGCTCAACGATGTAATCTTTACCTTCCAGGTCGGGCTGAATATTGGGATTTTCCAAATAAATCAGCTTTTCGCGTTCCAGTAATTGCAGGCCGGTATAAGCGCCGCCCAAATCGCCTGATACGCAAATCAAATCACCTTCGCCTGCCCCGTTACGGTAAACAACATCAGCTTCGTCGGCATAACCTATTGATGTTACACTAATTACCAGCCCCTGTTTTGATGAGGTGGTATCGCCGCCAACCAGGTCGACATTATATTTCTCGCAGGCTATGTAAATGCCTTCGTACAGTTCTTCAATTGCTTCCAGCGGAAATTTGCTCGACATGCCGATAGATACCGTAACCTGTGAAGCAGTGCCATTCATGGCGTAAATGTCGCTCAGGTTAACCTGGATTGCCTTGTAGCCCAAATGCTTTAACGGAGTGTAAGCCAAATCAAAATGAATGCCCTCCAGCAGCATGTCTGTGCTTACCAGCACTTTTTTACCTGCAAAATCAAGCACGGCGGCATCGTCCCCTACTCCCTTATTGGTACTTGGCTGCGTTAGTTTTATATTTTGGGTTAAATGGCCTATCAGGCCAAATTCACCTAATTCTTCCAGATTTGTTCTTTCCTGATTTTCAAACATGTTTTTTGTAATTACGTCGGCATCTTGCCATCAATCAGCAAAAATACAATTATTCCCATTAGGTAAAGCGACGGAAGGTAAGGGTTTCCGGGAAAACGCATTTAAATTGGGTTAACATAACTTAACACATTTCAAGTAAAAGTCTTCATAAATATTTGCCAATCAATATTTTATCGTTTTTGCAAGGTTAACACTAAATTGATGCTTCATGCAAATTAAGCGCACACAAATATTTGCGCTTGTTATTGGTCAAAACAGGTGCCCAATGGACATGGATCCTTTAATCGGAACCAGGGAATAACGCCAGTCATCGTTTGATGCTTATATTTTCTTCACCTCCTAAGCTTCTTCCGTTAACTACCATCAAAAATGACGGTTCATCGCGCTAAATAATTAGATTCATTTGCCTTGGTAAAGCCTTGAATTTGTAATTATTACGATAGACAATTCGATAATATAGTATTACTATAGTTTATTAATGTTTGGTTAATATTAATTGCCGATTTTTGCCTCATTAAAAACTATCCTATGAAATTAAGAAATTTATTTATCTGTATTGGCTTAATGCTGGCCGTGGCCAGCTGTAAAAAAGACCTGCAAAACCCGCACATCCCGCCCGGCGATACCACGATTATACAGCAGCCGGTGCCTTATATGGTTGTTGAAAATTTTGAAAACGGCAGCAAAACAGCCTATGCCATTGCAAACGTTCAACTGAGTACCGGTTTGTGGAGTTTTAACGACGCATTGATAGGCAGCCTGGCTGCTGATGTTAAAGATGGCAATAAAGCAGTAAGGCTGCGCACCGGCGATATCACCATGAAATTTGATGTAAAAGGCTTAAAGCAAATCAGCATCAAACATGCCAAATATGGGAATGATGCAGCATCAACCTGGCAACTGATGATGTCGACGGATAGCGGAGCTACCTTTACGCAATTGGGAACAGACATCGCCGAAAACAGCACCAGCCTGGTTACCGACTCATTTAAGGTGACTACAACAGCAAAAGTCCGTTTCCAGATCAGGAAACTGGGTACCACCCGCATAAACATTGATGATATTACCTTCAAAGGACTCGGCGATCCGGGAATTATTGTCGGCCCGCCCGATACCGGCGGGAGCGATACTACGGGCAACACCGGTACAGCAGCGCCCGACAGAGGGGTTATTGCCGGTACCGATGCACAGCCAACAACCGGCGACAATAGCAACATTTTGCTGGGCAACCCATCAGATGCACAGCCTGCTATTGTTATGGACAATAACTACCTCATCGATCAAAAATATTACGAAGAATCATATAATAGCACACGCGGCACGCCAAATTGGGTTAGCTGGCATCTTGATGCTACCAATATTACCAATGCCTCTGCCCGCCTGGATAATTTTGCCGGTTTTAACGGCTTACCTACAGGCTTTTACGAGGTAGAAAGCAACAGCTATTCTCGCTCGGGGTTTGACAGAGGGCATAACTGCCCTTCGGCCGATCGGACAAGTTCGGTTAATGCCAATTCGGCCACATTCCTGATGACCAATATGATACCGCAGGCGCCGCAAAACAACCAGCAAACCTGGGCTAACCTTGAAAATTACCTGCGCGAGCAGGTTGTAGCCGGGAATGAAGTGTATATAGTAATGGGGAGTTACGGAACCGGCGGAACGGGCTCAAATGGGTCTGTAAGTACTATTACCAGCGGCCATGTAACGGTGCCAAGTAACGTTTGGAAAGTGGCTGTTGTTGTGCCAACCGGCGATGGCGATGTTAACAGGATTACAGCAACCACAAGGGTAATAGCCGTTAATACCCCCAACATTAACACCATTAATGCCGACTGGAAACAATACCGCGTAACCGTGCGGGACATTGAGAAGGCTACCGGTTATAACCTGCTATCAAACCTGCCGCAAGCGGTGCAGGATGCCGTAGAAACTAAAAAGGATAACCTGTAACAATACTCGCAAACACAAAAAAGGCCCTCCTTTGTACTTTAAAGTTAGTTATAAAGCGGGGCCTTTTTAATTAAAAAATCATTATTGTTGGCTTTAATTCGATCGTTTTACCCGATAACCAACGGATATAATTACCTTCAGGTTATAAAAAAGTGTCGTAGTTTTTACCATCCGGGGCAGTTGTTCGGAAATTCCGAACAACTAAATTTTCATTAAGTTCGGCCTCTCCAAAATATTTTTTACATGTTCGCTTATAGTCGGTTTAGCTTTTAGTGCTGAAGTGGTTACATTCTCCGCTTAATGCCTCTTACAGTATAAGCATGGCCCCTTTTAACGGAATCTTTTTAGTTATTATCGTCTGCCTTATCTTTTGCACCCTTATCCTGGCCCTTTTGCAATTTTTCCTGCGCTTTTTTGATGGAATCTTGTTTGGCTTTGGCTGCCTTTTTCTTTTTATTAAAGAACCCTTTTAGCAGGAAATTTGATTGCGCCGCTTTCAGGTCTTCATTTAAAGTACCGGTGGTTGCATGCACATTTTGCATCGTTGTTTTGGCCTGCCGCACAGTACTTTCCAGGCTCCTGGATAGGTTATCGTTATTTAATAGCCGGCCAATACTACCTTTTCCACTATTTATTTTACCTACAATCTCTGCCAAGTCGCCGGTCATCTCTTCGGCATTATCAGCTACCCTGGTTAGTTTGGTTATTATCCTATCCACATCAACCGGGTTTACTGAGGCCAGCCGGCCCCCATCTGCAACCTGTTGGTTACTGGAGATGCCGCCGGGAGCTAAAACCACCAGCTTATCGCCCATTAAACCATCGCTGCCGATACTTAGTTTCGAGTCGGTTTTTACAAATTGCCTTACCTTGTCGTTCAAGGTAAGATCAACTCTAACGGAGCTGTCGGTTACAATGTTGATAGATTGTACCACGCCAACGTTAATACCGGCAAAGCGTACGTTGTTGCCCACCTGCAGGCCGTTTACATTTTTAAAGGTGCCATAAACGGTAAAGGTGGAGTTAAACATACTTTTCTGGCTCCCGATAAAAAAAACTGCGAGTCCCAGTATCACCAACCCAAGGAAGGTAAAAAGGCCTATTCTTATTTTTTGTGATGATGTGGTTTTCATGTTGTTTCGTTAAAAAATGATCTTACAAGTTCGTTATCAGACTTATGGAGTTCTTTCCAGGAGCCTTCGGCTATATATTCGCCATCGTTCATTACTACAATCCGATCGGCCACAATACGTGCACATTCCAGGTCGTGGGTAATGATGATGGACGAGGTTTTATATTTTTTTTGCATGTGCAATATCAGCTCGCTTATCTCGCGCGATGTTATCGGGTCAAGGCCGGTGGTAGGTTCATCGTAAAGCATAATTTCGGGGTTTACAATCAACGTACGGGCCAGCCCTACCCTTTTGCGCATCCCTCCCGATAGGTCTGATGGCATTTTATCTATCGCATCAAGCAATCCCACGTTGTCTAATACCTCTTCCACTCTTTTATCAATCTCGGCCTGGTCTTTAAGCTTAAGCACCCTGGTAAGCGGGAATTCGAGGTTATCCCGCACCGTCATGCTATCATATAAAGCCCCGCTCTGGAACAGGAACCCTATTTTCATACGTAGCTGCTTTAATTCCTCGTCGCTCATCTGGGCCACTTCTTCGTCAAAAACGGTAAGTTCGCCGCCGTCGGGTTTAAGCATACCTACAATACATTGTATGGTTACCGATTTGCCTTGCCCGGATTTGCCCAGTACTACCATGTTTTCGCCCCGTTTCAGGTCGAAGTTGATGTTCTTCAATACTTCCTTGTCACCAAAAGCTTTTCTGAGTCCTTTTGCGTGTACAACCACTTCATCTTTTGATGCAGATGGCTTTTCTTTAGTTTCGATATCTTCTTTTTTTGCTGCCATCTCAATGATAAAATAGTAAACTGGTGACTTGTACCGCGATGGCATCAATAACGAAGATCCAAAGCGAAGCGGTTACCACAGCAGAATTTGCCGCAATACCTACGCTTTCCGTACCCTTATTGGAGTGATAGCCTTTATAGCATCCCACAAAACCGATGGCGAAACCAAAGAAGATGGTTTTTATAACCGCCGGCAAAAAATCCGAAAAATCAAGAGAGCCTATACACTTCTGAAAATACAGCGTGAAGCTTATTTTATCGTTAATATTAAGGGCAAGGAAACCACCCGTCAAACCTATTACATCGCCAATTACCGATAATAATGGCACCATTAAGCTGGTTGCTATAATGCGGGTTACCACCAGGTACTGTATAGGGTTGGCGCCCGATACCTCCATGGCGTCTATTTGCTCGGTAACTTTCATGCTGCCCAGTTCGGCGCCGATGCTGGAGGCTATTTTGCCTGCGCAGATAATGGCAGTAATTACGGGGCCCATTTCGCGGATAAAAGATACCGCGAGGGTTTTAGGCAGCATACTTGCCGCGCCAAGGGCAACAAGCGATGGTCTGAGCTGGAGAATAAGTACAAAGCCCATGATGAAGGAGGTAATGCCCACCAACATCAGGGACCTGTAGCCAATTTCGTAACATTGCCGCACAAACTCCGACCATTCGAAGCCGCCTGCAAAAATATTTCTAAAAAATCTGCCGAAGAAAACACATTGTTCGCCAATGTTTAACATCCACTTGCGCCAGCCGGTAATTACCTGTTCTGCCATATATTAGGTTATAATTTGACATACAACAACGTATTGTCAAAATGTTTTGCAGTTCAGAAAAAATCGGCTCTTGGCGGTCGGCTTTCAGGATTTATGACATGGGTACGTCAATGATCAGGTAACGGGATTCTTCTTCGGCTTCAATTGTAAATGAACTACTATCATGAACACCTATAGCATCGCGTTTGTTTAACAGGATGCCATTTATTTTAGCAAGGCCATTTAACAAGAACACATAAGCGCCGTTGCCTGGCGTTTTTATGGCATAATTTAAAGCCTTTCCGGCCTCGAAAGTACCCATGCTGAAAGTGGCATCCTGGTGCAGCCAAAGATTGCCGTCGCTCCTATCGGGCGATACCAGGATGGTGAGTTCATTTAGCTTAAACTGATCAGTAAAACTCTTTTGATCGTATCGTGGTGTTACATTTCGCTCTTTCGGAAACAACCATATCTGTAAGGTTTTAGCTATTGCCGTTTTCGACGCATTATATTCTGAATGATAAACACCGGTTCCGGCCGACATTACCTGTACATCACCGGCATTAATAACGCCTTTGTTGCCCATATTATCCTGGTGCTCCAGGCCGCCTTCCAGCGGGATAGTCACAATTTCCATATTATCATGCGGGTGCAGGCCAAAACCTTTGCCTCCGGCTATAATATCGTCATTTAAAACCCTAAGAGCTCCAAAACTCATCAGTTCGGGGTTATAGTAAGGGCCAAAGCTGAATGAGAAATTTGCCTTTAACCAGCCTATATCATTTTTTCCACGTTCGTTTTCGGGATAAAATATTGTTTTCATTGTTATGTTTTCCTTTTTATATGTTTAAACATCAATATATGTGCCAAGAGGCCGGCTTGGCAGGTTAATAGGGCGGCGCAGCCTCGTCGGGTGAGTCTTCGCCCCCGTTCAAACCACCTCATATTTACACTGATTTAATTATGTGTATTTTTGCAAAAAATTAAGTATCAATGGCAAATAAAGCTATTATTGCAGGTTCAACAGGACTTATTGGCAGTAAATTGCTCCAAATTTTGCTGCGTGAAAGCTTTTACGACGAAGTTTTAATCCTGGTGAGGAAAAAAATCGATCTCGATCATAAAAAACTAACGCAGCTGGTGGTCAATTTCGACCAGTTGGATAGCTATGCCGATGCGCTAACGGGGCATGCTTTATTCAGTTGCCTTGGTACAACCAATGCCAAAACGCCGGATAAAACAGTTTACAGGCATATCGATCATGATTATCCTGTTCACCTGGCACAATTGGCCTTAAAGAATGGTATCGGGCAGTATCACCTGGTATCATCCATAGGTGCAGATACCGGTTCGTCGTTTTTTTACACTAAAACCAAGGGCGAAACAGAAGTAGATATCCGGCAATTAGGGTTACCTGGGTTATATATCTACCGCCCATCGATGTTAACTGGCAACAGGCAGGAAAAACGATCAATGGAAAAAGCGCTGATCGCTTTCTATAAAATAATAGATCCCCTGTTATTTGGCAGCTGGAAAAAATACAGCAGCATAGCCGCCGAAACGGTGGCGATGGCCATGTACAAACAATCAACAAAAAACAATACTGGCACGTTTATATACGAGTCTGATCAAATAAAGCAACTATCGTGAGTACTTATCTATCTGCCGAGAACCTTGGCCATCAATTTCATGACAACTGGTTATTTAAAAATATAACCATAGGCATTAACCGCGGCCGCAGGGTGGCACTGGTTGGTGTTAACGGCGCCGGCAAATCAACCTTATTAAAATTACTTGCCGGCTATATAAAACCGACTGAAGGCAAGGTGGTGCAGGCGCGCGACCTGAATATGGGCTACCTTGAACAGGATCCTGGCTTTAAGGATGCCGTAACCATCAGCGATTATATTTTTCACGCCGATGATGTACAGCAGCAAATGATTCGCAAATACGAGGAATTGCTGGAAAACGACCCTGACAATGCCAAGGCGCTTGAAAAGATCATGGAAGAGATGAGCGAGGTTGACGCCTGGGAGTACGAGTACAAAATAAAAACCATTTTAGGCCGGTTGGATATCCACCATCTTAACCAGCATATCAGCACCCTATCGGGCGGACAAAAGAAACGTTTGGCTTTGGCCAAGCTGCTGATTGAAGACCCGGACATTTATATTTTAGATGAGCCTACCAACCACCTGGATATTGATACCATAGAGTGGCTGGAAAAGTTACTGACCGACGGATCGAAAACCATATTGATGGTTACGCACGACAGGTACTTTTTAGATAACGTTTGTAACGAGATATTGGAGATTGACCGTGGTAAGATAGTACCGTACAACGGCAGCTACGCCTATTACCTGGAAAAGAAGGCCGAGCGGGATGCAGCTGACGAAGCATCGTTCCAGAAAAACAGCAACCTTTTAAGGAAAGAATTGGAATGGATGCGCCGCCAGCCACAAGCACGCGGTACTAAATCAAAAGCCCGTATTGATGCTTATTACGACCTGGAAGATAAAACCAAACAGGGCGGAGCCCGTGAAAAGGTTGAACTGAGCGTTAAAACAGCACGCCAGGGAAACAAGATCATGGAGATGGAGCACCTGTATAAAGGCTTCAATGGCAATACTTATATCGAAAACTTCAGCTACGTATTTAAAAAAGGCGACAGGATTGGCTTAGCCGGCAAAAATGGTACAGGTAAATCAACCCTGCTGAATTTAATCACCGGGGGGTTACAACCCGATAAAGGAACCATTGTAAAAGGCGAAACCACGGTTATCGGCTACTTTCACCAATCGGGAATTGTTTTTAAAGAAGACGACCGCGTGATAGATGTGGTAAAAAACGTGGCCGAGTTTATCACCATGGCCGATGGTAAAATGATTTCCGCCTCGGCCTTGCTCACTTTGTTCCTGTTCCCTCCTGCCAAGCAGTATGGTTTTATATCCAAACTAAGCGGTGGCGAAAAGAAACGTTTGCAGCTGATGAGCATCCTGATGAAGAACCCTAATTTTCTGATCCTGGATGAGCCTACCAATGATTTGGACATTGATACTTTGAATGTATTGGAAGAGTTTTTAACCAACTATTCGGGTATATTAATGATGGTATCGCACGATAGGTACTTACTGGATAAACTAACCGACCAGCTATTTATTATGGAAGGACAAGGTAAAGTGCGCATATATAACGGCAACTATTCATCATATCGGGTTGAGCTGGATGAAGCCAAACAACAGAATAAAAAAGGCAATACCGCCCCTACCCCTGTTGCTGCTCCTATTGCTAAAAAAAGTAAATTAAGCTTTAAAGAAGCTAAGGAACTGGAGACTATAGAAGCAGAAATTACCGTTATAGAAAACAGCATAAAAGCAAAAACCGACGAATTAAACAAGGTGGGTATTGAGCTGGCAAAGCTAAATGAAACCATAGCGCAGATAGCTGATTTGAATAAAAAACTTGATGCCAAAAGCGCCCGTTGGATGGAACTAACAGAATTAAGCGGAGTATAAAATGAAACTATCAGATATCATAGCATCTATTGGTGTTATCATTTTATTGATAGCCTTTGTGCTTAATTTATTGAATAAACTATCGTCAGAAAGCAGGGTTTACAAGCTATTGAACTTTATTGGTGCAGGCACTTGTTGCTACGCATCGTACATGGTAAGTTTTTACCCTTTTGTTGTTTTAGAGGGTGTTTGGGGTACTGTGGCACTGGTTTCTTTATTGCGGGTTCCACGTGGAACGTCAGTTTAAAAGGATATTATTTATAGCTCCTATAACACACAAATGCTATACAAATGAGATACTATTAAACAATAAAGTTGCATTTTTATGTAATAAACTGATACTTTTTAATATAAGTATTACAAGCGACAGGCTGATATCGATACTCATGTTCCACGTGGAACATGAGTACAAAACAGAGCCGTCCTGTCACGATATATTCAGTTTCAATCCTCGTAATTTTATGTTCCACGTGGAACATAAAGGATACCATCATTAGTTCGGTATTAGCAAAAGAGGTAGCAACTGTAGTTTAAATAGATACTAATTGGCACCGATTAAAACTAATTACAGCGTATAACTCATTCAGGTTTTATTCGTGTAATTCTGAAAACTCGAGACAATTAGTATTACAAATTTGATTGTTCCACGTGGAACATGGAGGTATAAAATGTTTAAGAAATATAACGTTATTGTGGTTGGTGCAGGGCATGCAGGCTGTGAAGCAGCGGCAGCAGCAGCCAACCTGGGATCGTCTGTTTTACTCATCACCATGAACATGGGCGTGATTGCACAGATGAGTTGTAACCCCGCTATGGGCGGTGTTGCCAAGGGACAGATAGTGCGCGAGATTGATGCATTGGGTGGCTACTCGGGTATTATCACCGATAAAACATCTATCCAATTCAGAATGCTCAATCAATCAAAAGGCCCTGCTATGTGGAGCCCAAGAGCGCAAAGCGACCGTATGCGATTTGCGGAAGAATGGCGTTTAGCATTGGAGCGTACACCAAATGTCGACTTCTGGCAGGATACTGTTTCGTCCCTTTTAATCAAAGGAAATACCATTGCAGGCGTACGTACTTCATTAGGTGTCGAGATAGAAGCCGACGCGGTTGTATTGACTAATGGTACCTTTTTAAATGGTATCATTCACATAGGCGAAAAGAAATTTGGTGGTGGCCGGGCCGGAGAAAAATCGGCAACTGGCCTAACCGAACAACTGATTGAATTGGGTTTTGATGCCGGCCGGATGAAGACAGGTACCCCTCCCCGCATCGACGGACGCAGCCTAAATTACTCCCTGATGGAAGAGCAATGGGGCGATGAAGAACGTGGTCGTTTCTCCTACACCGATGTTGAAATGATACAACAGCAACGCTGCTGCTGGATTACTTATACCAATACCAATGTACACGAAACGTTAAAAGAAGGCTTCGAAAAATCGCCAATGTTTACCGGCCGCATCAAAGGATTAGGCCCAAGATATTGCCCATCTATTGAAGATAAGATTAACCGTTTTGCAGAGCGCGACCGTCACCAGATTTTTGTTGAGCCTGAAGGATTGAACACGGTAGAGATTTATGTAAATGGTTTTTCAACCTCCCTGCCCGAAGATGTACAGTATAAAGCATTAGTTCAGATACCAGGTTTCGAGAAAGCTAAAATGTTCCGCCCGGGATATGCCATCGAGTATGATTACTTCCCGCCTATCCAGTTAGGGCTCACTTTAGAAACCAAACTGATCAGCAATCTTTACTTCGCCGGGCAAATAAACGGTACCACCGGATACGAGGAAGCAGCATCGCAAGGCTTCATTGCAGGTATCAATGCGCATCAAAAAATAAATGATAAACACGAGCTAATCCTGAAAAGATCAGAGTCATATATAGGCGTGTTGATTGATGACCTGGTAACCAAAGGCACCGAAGAGCCATACCGCATGTTTACTTCAAGGGCCGAGCACCGCTTGTTATTACGACAGGATAATGCCGATATCCGCCTATCCCCTATGGGCCATGATTTAGGTTTGATAAGCGACGAACGTTTGGATAAGGTAAATCAGAAGATTAAAAACTCGGATGATATTGTTGCCTACACCCGCACCAAATCAATCGACCCATCTGCAGTAAATGGTTTATTGGATGAGCTGGGAACATCGGCCATAAACCAGGGTGCCAAACTCTTCAATTTGCTAAGCCGCCCGCAGGTTGGTTTCAACGATCTTAAAAAAGCGGACACCGGGTTGGAAGAATTATTATCGGCCTATGACAAAGAAACAATTGAGCAGGCTGAAATAAAAATCAAATATGAGAGTTACTTTATAAAAGAAATGGAAATTGTTGACCGGATGAAAAAAATGGAAGACCGCGAGATCAATCCAAATTTCGATTATCACACTTTAGTTTCATTATCAAAGGAAGCCCGCGAAAAATTGATGAAGATAAAACCACGCACTTTAGGCCAGGCATCCCGAATTTCGGGCGTCTCGCCGTCGGATATTTCGGTTTTAATGGTTCACGTGTCCAGATAATATATAACTAACTGATAATTAATAATTTACAAAAAGTCTTTTTAAATCAATTATTTTAGATTTTTAATAGCAGGATTCGTAAAAATATAAAAATCGCTTATATCGCCTAAAAACCATGTTAAATCAAAAACCGGCTAATTTTTACAATTTTTTCTTTTACATTTTTGTCGCTTTGGTCATTTTTGGCTGCGCAGCCCAGCAACAACCGCAGGGAGGCCCCAGGGATGTAACACCGCCGGTTTTGGTGAAGGCCTTGCCGGCCAACAAGACCCGTAATTTTGCCGCCAAAGAAATTAACCTGGAATTTGACGAGTTTATAAAACTGGCCAACCAGTACACCGAAATTACCATGAGCCCCACCATGGAAAAACAACCGGAGTACACCGCCAACAAAAAACACCTGCGCATAGTTTTTAAAGACACCCTTAAAAAAAATACAACCTACGTTATCAATTTTGGAAAAGGCATCCAGGATGTAAACGAAAGTAACGTGATGAAAAATTTCACCTACGTTTTTTCAACCGGTCCGCATATCGATTCGCTCAGCATTTCCGGCAACGTAAATAACACCCTGACCCAGGAAAAAGAAAAAGACGTAACCGTAATGCTTTTCCCGCTAAAACAAGACTCCCTCCTGTTTGGTAAAAAAAAACCATCAATTTTTACCACTACAGATTCATCGGGAAATTTTAGTTTGAATAATTTACATGAAGACCAGTACCGCATCTACGCGTTAAAAGAAGCAAGCCCTGATAAAATTTTTAACAACGATAATGAACTCATCGCTTTTTTAAAGAAACCTATCAACCTTAAATCTGATACGGCAAATATCAAACTAAACCTGTTTAAGCAATTCCCCGAAAAATTCAGGTTCTCAGAAAAACGATTTGACGTGGATGGAAAAATGCTGTTCGTGTTTAACAAGGCCTTGCAAAACCCATCGTTAAAAATAATTTACCCGGCAGATATCAATAACCAAAAATACGTTGAGTTTAGTAAGACCAAGGATACTGCATCAGTATTTGTAAAATACATGAACTTCGATTCTATCCGGGTGGCTGTTTATGATAACAATAAACCGGTTGATACCACCTACCTGCTAAAGCAGAAAAAAGAAACCTTCACCAGGGTATTCAATTTTAAATACAATATATCAAACGATAAGCTGAAACCAGGTAACGATCTTAAAATTACCAGTAACCTGCCGGTAGACGTTATTGACAATGCGCAGATCACACTAAAGGAGGATTCTATTGGCCTGGGCTCATCCGATTATACTTTGCAAAAAGATACAGGTAATGTTAAGAGTTTAACGCTTAAATACCGCTGGCGGCAAAACGCCAAATACGAGCTTATTTTTAATCCCGGTGCATTCACGGATATATACGGCGATAAAAATAAATTTACTTCAAAAAAATTCCAGCCTGATAAGCCCGAAAACTATAGCTCGCTTACGTTGAAAGTTACCTTACCCGATACCTCAAAAGCCTACGTTGTTGAGTTGCTGAATGATCAAAAGGTAGTATTGGAAACAACCCCCATCAGGCGGAACGGCCCCGTAGTTTATAAAACTATTTTAACCGGCAAATACTTCATCCGGGTAATTTACGATGAAAATAAAAACGGCCGTTGGGACAGTGGTAATGTGCACCTAAAAAAGCAACCCGAAAATACCTGGGTAAACGAAAAGGAAATTACCCTGAGACCCAACTGGGAGGCCGAGGAGCCTATTGTAGTGCCCAGGGAGCCACTTACTCCATAAACCAACCCGAATACATGATATAGTTTTTTGGAAGCTGCTTAAGCAGCTCTATTTGCTGATCTGTCAGCGGTTTTATTTTTTTAGCGGGCATCCCGGCATATAAAAAACCCGATTCGCAAATGGTATTTTCCAATACTACGGCACCGGCAGCTATGATCACAAACTGGTTAACAACCGCGTGATCCATCACTATGGCGCCCATGCCCACCAGGGTATGGTCACGCAGTGTACAGCCATGCACCAGGGCGTTATGCCCTATAGATACATTACTGCCAATATTGGTAGGCGCCCTTAAATAGGTAGCATGTATCACCGCCCCATCCTGGATATTGGTATTATCGCCTATCCTGATATAATGCACATCGCCGCGGATAACCGCATTAAACCAAACAGAACAATTGCTGCCCATCACCACATCGCCAACAATGGTCGCGTTCTCGGCGATGAAACAATCTTCGCCCCAGATTGGGGTTTTATCTTTAACAGGAAGTATCAGCGGCATAATATTCTAATTAGTGATTTAGTGAATGGGTGAATTAGCGATTTATGCAATTAACGAATAAATGAATTATTGATTAAAAATATTTTACTATGTTTGACTACAAAATTAGCGGAAATAGCTCAGCTGGTAGAGCATCAGTTTCCCAAACTGAAGGCCGCGGGTTCGAATCCCGTTTTCCGCTCTTATCGCTTCATCATGGCGTTACCCCCGCTGATAGAAGCGGCGGTCGGGCTCTTTGCTCATACTGCACAGGCCTTAACCGCATCGGCCGGTATCCGCGACGATCCCTAACGCAGAAATATTGCTCTACCAAAATTTCCATCAAATAAACATTCGTTCTTATTCAAGATTGCTTCATGATATTTCTTTCATCACCAATTCTCCGTAAAGCTACCTGCGCTTCATAGGGATAATCTTTAAACTTAGCCATCAGCTCATCAAGTTCTGTTTTATCACAAACAGAAAATTTTTCATAGTAAAAATCAATCAGCTTATTTGTATTTGCCTGCTGTTCCGCTTCCGAACCTTTGAATAAGGTTTTAATTACGCCGGTAACCATTTTAGCATTAATAGCGCCATATATTATTACCGGAAAAATTAAGTAAATATTAAACCCCGGGCCACTATAAAGTATACCGTTATCTGTATGATATGTATTTGCGTTGATGGTGTAAACAGAAAAATTTATTACGCCGATTATTGCCAATAATAACAAACTAAATACTCCAAAAAACTCCTTCTTAAATCTGATGATTTTGGATATAACCACTATAGCCCAGAGCGCTAAAGCAATGTAATAGTTAACAGATAGCACATACCCGCCGGCAAAATGCATATAAATAGCAATACCGAGAGATATTCCCAAAAAGGCCATAAACACGATGTCGGTATATTTCTCAGGCTTCTTCATCCTCTACAAACAATTTATCCAACTCCTCCAAAAACTCATCTGTATCATGTACGGCCGGGTTATACATTTTTAGCGATTCAGTGGTCAGTGGGTATTCATCCATAAAGTTAATATCATCCAGCTGATATAGTTCAAACTCATGCATGGTATTTTCAAAACGGGTTTGATCCATACCCCAGTACTGGATGTATTTGGCCCTTTTAACAAATGCTTCTTCTAAAAATTCTTCGTTATTAAATATTACGCCTATTTCTATAAATCCATCCTGCGCTATTTCAATTTTGTATTGCTCTAAATGGTTTAGCAGGGTAAATTTATCGGTATAAATGCCGTAAGTAGGTTCATCGTCAATATGATGATAAATGCAGGCAACTTCTTCAGGTAATTGCAGTGTAAGTGTTTTAAATAAAAGCCACAGCCGGTTATTATCTATATTGATCTCGGCCGAAAACTCGAAGGGGAGCTCATCGGATCTATTAAGCTTCAAGGTATATCCCTCCACAATATTGGCATGTTCCCGCTCGGCAATACGGTTTAGTATTTTTTCATCCTTTGGTACCTCATCAGGCCGGGCAGTACGTATGGTAGGCGGTAGTAGTAGTGGTTTCATTAAAAATTTATACTGTAAGTAGTCATATTACCACCCATACTAACAATAACAGACCGCCAATCCTGGGTACGAAGGATGACAGGAAATTGAACATGTCATTGCGAGCGATAGCGTGGCAATCTAGTAGCGGGCATAGCGAATTTGCATAGTTCGCGATTGCGTCGTTCCTCGCAATGACATAGTTTTATCTTTTCATTTCTGAATTGCAGATCACGAATTTATTCACCCCTTTACAACCCCAACCTCGCCGATATCTCCAGCATCCTCTCAATTGGTTTCACAGCCTTTTCAATAATATGCTGTGGTACGGTAACCTCAGGATATCCATTTTTTAAACACAGGTACAATTTTTCAAGTGTGTTGCGTTTCATGTGCGGGCAATCGTTGCAGGCGCAGCTGTTATTTGGCGGCGCCGGAATAAATATCTTATCCGGGTTCTCTTTTTGCATCTGGTGCAGTATTCCGGCCTCTGTAGCCACAATAAACTCTTTTTCGGGGTGAGTACTTGCGTACTTTAAAATACCCGTTGTAGAGCCTATATAGTCGGCCATTTGCAATATCACTTCTTCACATTCGGGGTGCGCCAGCAGCTTTGCGCCGGGGTACCTCTCCTTCAGTTTGGTGATCTTTTCGCGGCTGAAAATTTCGTGAACCATGCAGGCCCCGTTCCACAATACCAGGTCGCGGCCTGTTTTTTTGGCTACGTAAGCACCCAGATTTTTATCTGGGCCGAAGATGATCTTCTGATCTTTCGGCAGGCTTTCTACAATCTGCACCGCGTTGCTTGATGTACACACAATATCGCTTAAAGCTTTCAGTTCGGCAGTACAGTTTACGTAGGTGATCACCAGGTGATCGGGATAATTTTCCTTAAACTTTTTAAACAAATGTGGCGGGCAACTATCTGCTAATGAGCAACCTGCCTTCACGTCGGGTAGTAAAACCTTCTTTGCAGGCGAAAGTATTTTGGCAGTCTCGGCCATAAAATGTACCCCGGCAAAAACGATAACATCGGCATCGGTTTTGGCAGCCTGCTGCGATAGCCCAAGGCTGTCGCCAATATAATCTGCAATATCCTGTATATCGGGATCCTGGTAGTAATGTGCCAATATGACTGCATTTTTTTCCTTTTTGAGTTTTTCAATTTCATCAAACAAGTCAAGGGTTGGGTCGATGTATTCGTCCACAAATCCTGTCACATTTATTTCTTCGAAGATATCCATTTCAACAAATCAAT
>Ga0307515_10003944_pt1 | contig 30963 bp, 24 predicted proteins | sample 17_EM_MG_FD_194513 | JGI IMG/M metagenome (GOLD analysis project Ga0307515, IMG submission 194513) | Populus trichocarpa ectomycorrhiza microbial communities from riparian zone in the Pacific Northwest, United States - 17_EM | ecosystem: Host-associated > Plants > Roots > Unclassified | place...
GCACCTCGAATTGCTGACAATCACCGCGTGCTGCCAGTCCAGATATACTGTGTGTAGATAGGTAGCTATATAGATATATAGATATATAGATACATAGATGAGAATATAAACTGAATGCATAAGTTTTGAAAATCGTTGAACGATAAGCAGTAGCTATGATTTAACATCGCCAGGCGTTGTGTAAACGGCTTCAGCATAACTGCAGCCCCTGCGAAGAGTGTAACACAGGTGTCCTTCTGATGGTGCGTAAACGTCACCACAAAGTAAAGGAGGTATGTATGCAATGCGACGGGTAGCGTGTAATTCTCCGTCAGAGGGTACGAGGTTCCGTCAGAGCCGTCAGAGCCGTCCGGAACAGCCGGGTGTTTCTCACGGAAACTAGAGTTGTTGCTGATGTGAGGGCATAGTACTAGAGAGTGTGAAGATTGGACAGTATATTTCAGACCTTTCAAATACAATAATGGCAAAGCAAATGCAACGGCAAGCGATGTATCCGAAGCGAAGACTGTCTAGTAATAAGTGACAAGATCTCAAAGTTAAACATATGTGGGAGAGTGTGGCATCCGATAAATAGCAATAGCGAGCAGAGAGGTAAAATGTATCACTTGGCCGGAGAACGGCATACACAGCGCTAGGCATTGGGTAAACGGCTACAGCGTAACTAGAGCCCCTGCAAAGAGTGTAACACACGTGTCCTTCTGACGGTGTGTATACGTCACGACATTCCAGATGCAGAGTGAGGACATCGCGATGCCTGGGCGGCGATTCCTTTACTTTGCGTGAGCGTCCAGGAGGTAATATACAACGCGCCGCGTTGCGAGAATACGAGACATGGGTTAATAGCCCCCGCAGGGTTCGGTATGCAACGCGACCCGTCGCCGAGGCGACGGGTCGCGTTTGATTCTCCTTCCGAAGATACGAGGTTCCATCAGCGCCGTCAGGGCTGCCAGGAACACCCAGGTGTTCCTGATGGAAACTAGGTTTGTTGCTGATGGCATGTGCACATCTTCCAACTTGTCTTCTCTCACCTCTGTGGCAAAATGCACAGCTCTCTCCTCCCCCTGCTTCACTTTCCTCCTCTCCTTACATGCAGGTTTCATGTTGCCCCTCTGTGTGCACTTCATCCATGTCGCTCAATTCTTCAATGTGTTCTCCATTACCATTTTCCATATGATCATTACCTGGAAACCAACTAGATTAATAACTATTGATTTCTGACAACTGTATAGCGATTCCGGCCTGAAAAGCAGTGACGTAAGCGCTGGCCCTCTGAACATGCTGACATCTTGTGACTTGCTGAAATTGAGGCGGCTGTGGTGCTGCCATGCTGGTTACTCTCTGCTGCCATCGTTCAGCTACCTCCCAGGTATAGTCCTGCATTGACCATAACCTTCTTTCTGGTCGATATCGGCACATCTGCTCTCCAACTCTACCTCTTGGTCCAAATGATTGTCTTCCACCTCCCTTCAAATTGTCTATGGAATGTTCCCAATTGGTGATCACGTTAGGATTACACATGCGGCTGTATCCTAGCTCATCGTAAGGAATACATGGCGCTACTCCGCGGTATGGATGCTACTGCTAATTGTGTTCACGTCAGTAGTAAGTGGGTCTGGTCAGCGCATTCGGCGGTGGGAAATTTATTGTTGAGTGCAGTGATGGATGGTCAGCTTGGATGGCATATTCCCTGGTAGTCTGGTAACCTCCATACATGGGCTCAATCACCTTGCACATATGGAAGGTCCAAGCCTCGAAAGGTTTCATCATGATGTCTATTATCATGTCGATTGTATTATCGCCTATAGTGATATGAATCTGCTTGGTGGATTATGCTTGTGTGGGAATCTCTTTCATAGGGATTGCTGGAACCTTCACAACTACTGGCATCTGTGGGAGCGGGACTCCTGCTGCAAATGAATGAAGACAAACTGCTGGTGCCCACCGTGCTACATCCGAGTCCTTGAGGGCAATGTCATGGTTACACATGTGTGGTGTTCATCGAGTCAAAGTTCGATGGATGTAAATCACGAAGGGCATCGGGAATCTAGTTCAAGTTGCATTATGTCAAATGCCCTCAAATTGTGGCCACAAGCTCCAAGTAGCATTTCCACATCTGTGTTTTTGGTCCAAGCTCCCTTGTGAATCATAATGTGGCTGATGTTGTTATAGGCCAGGATGATGGCTTTTGGACCAACATTGCCTTAATCAAGTGTGTTCTTGCTTTGTCATTCCAAGTATAACAGTGTATATCAATTACCTCGGCTATCTGGGTGGCAGATGGCATCTCTCAGTGTCTCTTCCAACAGCTAACGGGTAATCTACCAATAGCTGTTCATCATGTTGATTGTCATATCGATTGCTTCAGAATTGCTATATTGGAAGGTTGCAATGACATTGCCAGGAGCCATGTCAGTCACTGTGAGAAATGTGAGGCCTTCATATGTTCCAATTCACTTGGTGATGTCTGCTCCACCTAAGAATGGGGCGCCCAGGGTTCCCCACACTGGCATTTGTCTCTGTCTCTTCACAATGGCGACGGCCAAGGACTGGATGAATTGCTCTCGATCAAGCACATGATTCGACAAGGGGTGGGTGGATGACCTGGGTTTGGGTGAGGATCCAGTGTTAGTAGAGGGTCCAGCGCTAGAGGAATCGGCATGGCCACTGGCCCCAGCAATGGCCGAAATTGAGAGGGTGTGATCTGTCCATATTTTGATTGACATTGCAGTAACAGTATCGAGATACGATGGTGGTTTAGGTGGTGCATTTGTAGTAATTCGTGGTCTACGGTCAATTGCTAGTTGGTGAGTGTTTTGTAAGTGGAGTTTGGTCAATTGCTGCTTTTTTTGAGGTAAGCTCTTTCTTTTCATTCTTTGCTTAGCCCAGCTTCACCACCTCTCACAGTCTTGTCTCTCAGCATTCTGCCACATCGTCTGTCTCTCCAATTCTATCCCCTGCAACTTTCCCCCTCCCCCTCCATGACCAGTAGTATTCTCATTAGCATTCATCATACACTTACCGGCATCATTGATTCCTTTGTTAAATATTCCTGCGAATCAGTGTCTTCTTTGTTGTAATGGTGACATTGATTGTCCACTACTGATATGTGGTCCAGGTATATGGTCGGTGCCTGTCCTCAGAGTGTGTCCAATCCCTTGAGGACATTTCCTGTTGTCCGTACATTCAGTCATTGCCTTTTCCTTTATGTGCGACCGTGTATGAGGTCAGTGCGTGTCCAACCAGAGATCGCAAGGTACCATGGATGCGGTAAATATCTTGGTTTATGGTTGGTTCATTTCGTTCTGGTGTTAGGTTATCACCATTTCCTTGGAGTTCATCCTGGAATATTGTCAGGACTTATTTTATTAGGGATGTCAATGGACCTGGCTTACTGCACCTGTCATTCCAATCCGGCATTGTTAACACCTCCTGTAGGGATGTCAATACTTACTTTGGCGTTCACTCCTCTTCCAGGGTTGGTACCTTTCACTAGTTACTTCTCTTGATAATTAACCTTGTTAACATACAGGGGTCTTACCGATCATTTTGTACTTACCTTTCCCCTCCAGAATCCGTGTTTGGGCTCTGTTTGTGGTGACATGATGGGGCGAGAAGGGAGGGAGCCTTTCATCAACACTCTGCCACACATGTTGGGGCGTCCAAAGAGAATTTGGAAGAAAGAATGGTTCCGGTTCGTATAGTATAGGAAATGGGTGTGAAGATATGATAGGCTACCCGGCAGTGAGGCACCACACACATTGTGCAGATATATGATGGCTTGGCAGGGGTGTGTGGAACAAAGTGCTGGGAAAGATGGAGTGTGTATTTTGTTGTATGATGATAAGTTGATGTCCATCTACCCCAGGGTCATCCAAATATTAACTCCTCTGATTGAGTCTATTTCTGTAATCCATGTATCTCCATACACCCCCCCATCACTCGGTCCATCTCCATTATCCCTGTATCTCTGTATGCCACCTGCTGGGTTCCCCCTGCCAAACTGAATGGCGGTGGTGGTGAGAAATGGGTTTTCCCACCACGATGTTCTGGACAGGTTATTTATGTGACACAATGGCGAATGAATTCATATCTGGGTCATGTGACTATATTGTACATTTGTGTGGCAATGGGCAATAATGATTGGACAGAAATGCACCTCTAATTTTAAAATTAACCAAATCCCTCTGTATTAATAACTATATCCAAAGTTGCTAGGACAGACCGCAATCAGACAGCAGTAAACTCTATATGTATAACTGAGATAATCTGCACATTGGATTGGCAGCGTTAGATCTTTACCTGGGTTTTGTGAGTGGGGTCAAATAAAGTTCTGCACTCACAGGTATTGAACAGTAGTTCTAGCAGCTAGGATAATGGAGTCAGTAACCTCCGCCAATCAACTTATGTCACCCGAATGGCAGACCTACCGGGCCTAATAAATTGAATGAACATCATGAAATACATACAGTATCATCTTTTTAAGTCCCCTCAGGTTGATATGAAGTGGCTGACTGTTGATGGAGACACCACACTGTCAGATGGAGACCATCGATGGTAGGCCTAGGTTATCGGGACCATAAAATCAATGTTTGTCCCTCTATACATTAAATCTACCCAATCTCAACAACAGATAGATATTTTCAAAACAGATGTTTGGTAAAGTCCTCCAGTACATATATAAATAATTTCTCTGTGATTTTGAACTCAATCCACTTTTGATGTTGTAATTAATGTTTTTGAAATTTCTATAGCTTAGTGTAACACGGGAGAATTGACTCCAAGATACCTCAACAAGAAGTATCCCTTCTAAGTATCCCCTTATCTTGTCTCGCTATCGGACTTGATATTGGGCTTATACAAGGACTAACAGATGGTTCACTTCGAAGCTTCACTCAGGCGCAGAAAGTAATCAGAATCGAATAAAGGTAAAATTGCTTTCCAATCTGAATATACTGTGAAGGCTTGTTCTCCATAGTGAGAAGGTTGCCCTCTATACCAGCGGAGAATTGAGAGGTCTTTATACCTCTTTCTTCTGTGCTCTAACTGCTAATTCTAACTACGCTTTTCTCTAGATAATTCACTAACATTCCTTGGTCCACCAATGCCCTTGCTTTGGGAACCAGTCGGCCTGAACTTCCTCCGAGCAAATGGTATCCTTCCAATCTTCCAGCCTATCTGGACTAACAGTATCTTTCTGATATACATCTCTGGACTGATTGGTATCCATCGGACTGTTATCTTCCAGACCATCTTCCCCATCCTTCCATTCAACAGCCTCGCATCGTATTGCGCCCATGCATTCCTATCCCACTGGTCGTAGCTATTGCCAATCGCAAGATACTTCATACACAGGTGACGATGGCTGGGGTCATTCATTTTCTCCATCCATAGAGACCATAACAATGGGTGTTTGCACTATATTGACACACCACTACTGCTATGACAATACTGGAAGGTGGGTGGTAATGATGTAGTCGAGCGATATGTGCCTGGCGGTCATTGGTGTGGCGATAGTGTTGGCTTATGACTGATGAACCTTATTCCTTCGCCACCTGACATCATCCTCGAGTGATATCTCATGACCACGGAACCGTGACAACTCCAAAGATGTAACACTTGGACAAGGAATTCATTAGCATTCTTATGTAAACGTGATGAATTTAATATGTGGTCAACTGATCCACAGTTAATTTGCAAACTCAAGCAAGCAGCATTCGGAAAATTCAATCAGTATTCGGAAAATTCAATCAGTATTCCGAAAATTCAATCAGTAATCGTGTTCATACTCCCGTCATATGGTGAAACCTTAGGAAAGTCTCAACGGTATTACGCATTGACTAATTTGTTCTCTGCAGGGTAATGGACGGGTTTCAGTCAGAATCGTCAAAATATGTCACCCAAGGGACTGTAATATGCAGTTCTAGGCTCTCCTTGTCTCAACATTATTAGTAATTGCAGAATTATGATTTTTGATTCAGCAAACAGATGTGAGCAACACCACAATGGCATATGAGTTGTGGACAAAATATCTAACCACTAGGACAAAGTTCAAAATCCAAATAATCAAATGAAATGAATCAGTTACTATCTGGTGCCCCAGGGCATCATGTATATATCTTTACTCCAATTATGAAAGATAGAGCACTGCTTATGCTCAAATCGAAATTGTAAGTAAGGACAGTCCAGGAAACATTGAATACCAGAGTGGGAATATATGACATGGCTTACATATTTATGGCCAAACTGAAGCTATTGCTGTCACATAGTTGAAATGCAGGTATACAACACATCTATAACCAAGAGCAATAGAAGATGGAACATTGTACAGGTATTTACGACAAATCTGAACATTCCACAGACCAGTACTTCCTGCTCAATGGTTGAATTCGAGGCACACCTCAGTTTGGTGATCAAGTTCACGATGTTGCTCTATGGATTGAATGAAACCACTAGTGTCAAGCTATAATTCATTATTGACATACCATTTCTGTCCAGGCAGATCTCTGAGCAACAAATCAGCCAGCATAGTGTGTGTATCTAGTTTGGGATGCACTTCAAATTTGGTATTTACTTTATTTGCACTATGTATTGCTAGCCTTAGAATGCTTTTAAATCAGTGGAGGCAGCAGATATACAATGTCATTGATTATGACACTACACATATTGGTACAGATGGCTCATCCAACATGAATATTGCTAATATGTATATCAATACTTGAACTGAATGTGAAGGCCACTTTGAATATATCTGACTGCTGAGCTTTATGTCCACTGTCCAATAATGAAATATACCCACCACACTCTATATCATAAATTCACAACCCAGGGATATCAGTAACTAAACTTAACTCAATGTTGACTCAGGAATGTATTTGGACCGAGGCTTCCAGATTTTCAAATAGTTGATGTAGTTTGGACTCCTTCAATAGAGCTGGAGCTTGAGAGAAAAGAATCTCTAAAGACAGATACAGCTCAGTTACAATGCTGATAACCAGTAACTCCCAATGCCTATATATATCTCACATACTGAAGGAGGCCTAAGTATTCAATGCTTCTATTTCACCCTGAACTTGATTCTGACTAAATGTAGATTTTGGCCTACACATATTGTATCCTATGATCAATTAGGTGAAATGATTTCATTCATAAGAGTTCAAAGAGAGAATATCTTGAATGGCAGCCTCAGCTCAGTGACTCAGTAGGTGACAGGTGCACTGCATGTGGTCAATGGCCACAGACTGCATTGAATCTGAAGCTGACTTATCGAGTTTCCACCAACTTCCATAGTCCAGGATCGCATGCAAATCATATTATCATAAATGCTCATAGTAACAAAAGTCAGCTCAGATGAGTGCAATTAACTGTCCATGGCAGGCAAGCCTGCAGTTCCTGCCATCATATTCAATTCTACATAACAATTCAATTCTCAGCATACCATAATTCACCAAAACTGCATTTGATCAGTGCATTTCGGTCAGTGTGATGATGTCTCATTATGTATCTATACCATTCTATATTGCTTTCAACCACAATATTTATTTTCAGACAATTCCGAAGTCACAAGACTAAAAATGACTTTGTCACTTAACAATGAGTAAGTTGCAAGACGTTGGTGTAAAATCTGAGTGTGAGAAAGTACTCACGACTCATTTGCTAGATATCTTGGCATTGGCAACCGTGTGAATTGATAAGATGACATCTAAATCAGAATTATACCTTACAGTCCTTGCTCTAACTTTGTGTTTCTCCTGTTTGCCCAAAAATTCTATCCCTCATCAGCTCAGTTTTATATTGTTGTAAAGGTGTTCTGCAGACACAACCAAGATGAATACATACACACAACATTATTCCCATGATATTGCCTTATTGACTGCTAATATTGCTGCAGCAGTGCAGCTTTATAATTCTACATAATGTCATGAAATAGTGTGACCTTCCAACTGACATACCATATACATAGAATCATATTTCCCCCCTATGAATAAACAAGTCAGTTTGAATCCTTTTAACTCGGCTGTCACTAACATGGTTCCTAAGTTATTGAGTTCTGCAGATCACAAATGCTACAACAATCTCATGCCATCCAGTCTTCTCAAATTCTCAAACTATCCACATTATTATTACTTTTGCAGGTGTCATATTCAGGGGCACTTGTTCTCATTCAAACTCTCAGTGATCGATTTGTCCAGCCCCAATGGTCGGTCAATAATAAACTTGTCTTAATGTGACATTGACTTGAGGTGCACCTGGATCAGATGCAGCTGGTGCCGGTGTGTCTGGTGCAAGTGTGTCTGGTGCAGCCATATCTGGTTCATGCAAGTCTGATTCAATTCTAGTTTCATTGGCTTGAACGTACATCCCATTTTTGCATCCATCATGTTATTGATAGGAGTGCTAACATTCAGCATTGGGTATTTGAAAACCTCCAGTCTGGTGCAACTGATACTGCCTAAAACACAACAAAAAACTGCAATGAATGATATTGACAAAACCTCCGAAAGTATGTGTTGAGAATGAATTGCTGGGTGACCTTGAATTACATCTTCTCCAACCCTGTGCCACTTCAGTTCTGTATTTGCCATTCTCCTGTTGCACTTTATACTATTATATTATATTTACCCAGATATAGTTGTCCCGCTATAATGCCCCACTTCTATCATCAATTCATCAACATGGAACTTTCAGCCTGCCATGTGAGGAATTACTATTCGGAGAAGAATCAACAAGTACACCTCGAGAAACTACTCCCATTTAACAAGATAGCTACACTGCATTATCCAATAAATGGTTGACTTGCAACCCTGCCTTCATGTATTGTGCTGGAGATGCCAAATGTCCACAATATCTTATAATAGATGTAGGATAATGCAAATACAGAGTGGGTGATCAGATATCATGAAAGTGACAACCTTACAGATCCCATTGTGACTTCTGACATCAGCAAGGTCAATTTGGATCACCAACAGAAGGTCCAGCCTCCTGGTGAGGCATATTGCCACAAAACAATATGAAATTCAATGGTTACAGTATAAAAGAAATTGAACCATACTGATTGAGTCATAATAGTGTACCCTCCTCTTCTACATTCCCAAAATCCAGCTGGGGTTATAGAACCCCCACTTCTCAGATTACAAAATCCAGTCTGACCTTGCACATGGTACCCATGCACTCTAACCACCCAACTCTAGTGGATACCAGAGTTTGGCACACCATAAGCCCAGTGGAGATCACAATGTTCCATACAACCAGAGCGATATGTATATGGTAGCAAAAACATTCGTGGAGGGAACTGTGTTCACAAGACTCCATGGCCATTAATATCAGATGAGCTGTATTGACAGTTACTGAAGCTTGGAACATTGCAATTGAAGCTCAGGATTATTTGCATGCATTAGCAGGTACTTCTGTAGATACACCATCTGTTTGCCAATTGCCTGGTAGTACATTTCTTAATATATATCTGCAAATGCAAGAAACTGTAAGTGGTTTATTCTGTTTGATGCTTCTCTATTACACTTACGATATTAACTATTCCCTATGATGTGCATGGTTAAATCAGACAATTGATATCATTCAGAGATAACTGGCCAATGGACATTATTAGACATTTGTATGCAGTTCACGGTGTGATTTAGCCTCCCAGACTGTTCTTCCAATTCCAGTTAAGGAGATTTAGTTTGAAAATGCTTACCTTTCAAATATTGTTAAAGATAACAATTGATGATTCACCTGAATAGAAGTACTCAATTTAATTTACCATCGATTTTTATTCCCCAACAACAACTTGGGGCACCACTCTACCACCTCTTTGTCTTTCAAACTGTCACTTTCCAGACTGTAGTGCTAGTGGCTGCTGCTGTTCATTGTGTACTGTCTGGACGTACTACTAGAAAGAATAATATTGTCATGTTTTCTCAACATGAATATTAAGGTAAATTTTGCCCTTCCCCAGTGATATACTTCACTTGGGAAGCCATTACTCTCATCAGTCACACTTGGTGTGCCACTTGATGTCCGTACCCATGAGTGCAAATCTGGTATGTGAAAAACTCCTCAATACCAATCGATGCTGTTTGGCCTTGATTAGTTCCCCATTCATTCATTCTGTACCCTATGCCCACAACTTCAGCTCTTCTAAGCTGTCGTAGGTGCTTCCCAATTGCTTTCTGCTCACTTGTACCTGGTTTTGAACTTTGCTTTTTCATTCCACACTTTATAACCCACCTGTCAGTGGACTGCCACAAGTATGAGCACTGCTCTGCTGTACTAGCCACTCCACAATCATTTGTCTGTGATTCTGTTCCTGGCTTTGTTCTCCACCATATGATTCCCCTCTATATAAGTGTCTACTAAGCACTCCGCTGCGAGTATGGGTACTGCTCTGGGGCCATTTACACTCCTCAATTCCCATTGGCACTGCTCGAGCTTTATTGGTACTTCTGGAATGTTTTCCACACTTCATACTCTCCCACCGTGAGGACTCCTCAGTCAATCTGTGCACTCCTCACCTGAATTGAGAGCTTCTCTTCTAGTCTGGGTGTTTATTTATGGGGTTAGGCGATTCTCAATTGCAGTCAGCACTTCTTGGCTCTAATTGTTGCTGTTCAAGTCCATTCAGCACTCCTCTATCACCTTCTGTATTTACTCATTGTCGCACAGCACTTGCAATGGTGTGCTCCTGTTTTCCAGATAGTACTCCCCTTCCGTCTCAATATATTACATATTGCCTTTCAAATGCCATCCAAATTCGTGGCTGGGTAACATCTCTTTTAAACCTGTGCTAGATATCCCAAATTGAGCCAACTGATATTGGAATACAATTTGAGCCCTGTGCCAGATAGCAATTACCAGCAAATACATTAGCAAAATGTTGAAAAGTCTGGAAGTCTCATTCAAAGCTCTGAGCCCCTCCTATGTACCTCACTGGTACTTTTCATCATTTCTTCATGGTTCCAGACCCTGTGGAAGAAAAACAGAGTACTCTCGGATGCTGCAATAGGATTCTCAAGTCCTCCTGAATGCTCCAGTGGTTATAGACGTGTATTCAAGATGTTACAACATGTAACTTATGCGATATACAAGTATTGGAGTAGGTGAGACTACTACACTATTCTGCAGCAGAGATTGAAAGCAGCAGAGGCCACTGTGCTGGTCTGCAGGAGACCCTAAACTTGGTCCTGTATTCTCACTACAGTGGTTCTTTGGTTTACATGTCCTCTAACCACATGCCATATCACCTTTCATATTCATCTTTGTTACCAATTTATCTTTCAAAATCACAAGAAAATTCACTACATTGCAATAAGGTATGTCTTATCTATCGATTCTGATCTATAGATGTAGAGACTGTCAGTCTGGCCGAAGATGGTATGCGTGTAGAATCAGAGGAGCACCTGCAGAGGGCAGTGAATTGAATTTAGTGATGAACTAGGAGACCATAATCCTGCAAGTTCAGAAATGCACTTTGTGGCGATTATCTGGTAAACTTGGAGATGCACTAGGATGCCATTATCACCTGAACAAAGTGATGATCTGTGAGGCTGTAAACGAGCAAGTGTGGAAATGGACTTGGATGCCATAATCCATCCACTTTGGAGATACACTTGGAGAAAATTATAGCGTTCAGTTGGAGATGCACCTGGCAGCAATTATCAGCCGAATTTGGAGGTGCAGGGAGAGGCTGGAATCAACCATGTTTGGATACGCACTTGGACAACCTGGTTTTGTGAGTTTAGAGATAGATTTGGTCGTTCGTATCACTTAAAGAGGGAGAGGCATTCACAGTCTGATAGTAACAGAATTAGGATGTACACTTTGAGATAGTGACTGAGTGTGTTTGGAGATGCCCTGGAGGCTATGATTTGGTGCAGATATAGATTCATATTGAACACAGTGATCATCCAAACTTGGAAGTGTACTAGGAGGCAGTCCATGAAGAGGCAGTAAATCGAATGGGAGGGGCAATGGGTTCTTAGACAAGACTGATTGGGTAACTCATCGTGATGGGAATGTCGAGAGTAGAGAATGACGTGGTGCATCAAGAGATGAGAGATGTGAGTTGACAGAAGAGAGATGAGATGAGACTGGCTGAAAGTGGAAGACAGTCAATCTTGGATTGATTCTGCATTTATTGCTAACTGATCATACTTGCATGGAGATTTTGCTAAGGATGACTTGACTTCTGGTTCACTTGTGATGGGAGAGCTTTGTACTAGACAGAGAGAGATCAGAGGAGATTGGGGGAATCATTATGACAAACAGAGACTGAAGAGAATTTCCTATGTGAGTCAATTTACCATCCCTGACAAGACAGGTATGACTTCTAACCAGGTGCATAAGAACAACATTGAGAGGTATTCTAAAGCTTGTCAGCCAGGTCATACCAGCCATTCCCTCCCATATCATTTGCATCTTCATCTCTATTACTCTCTTTCTTGTCCACAACACTTCCAGCACAGTTGTACTCCAAGGTTAGTCAACCCTCTCTCTCTCTCCATATCATGATCATAAGTTAACACCAGGTATTAGCATTAACCCAAGATTGACTGTCTCCCACTTGCAGTGAGTCTCACTTTGTACTCACCATCACCATGTTAACCCCTGAGTGTACCCAGCTCCCCAAGATCTCAAACGCATAATCAAAGTCGACTGTCATCTCATTTATAAGATTGTGATATAACTGATAGACAAGGTCCCAGCTCCTGTTGATTTTCCCTTCTGATCAACTGCCTCCATATCTGTCACCACCGTGTACGCCTGCAGTCTCACCCCATTACTGTCTCCAAAGTCTGTCCATGACCTTGAACTAACATAGCCTCCAGTACATCTCCACTCTTACCAGATTATCGCCTCTAGTGCGTATTTTGAGTTCACATGACACCTGTCTCCAAGTTTATCTCTGAACTCACTTGATCATCACAACCAAGTGCATCTCCAAACTTGCTTGATATCAGCTTCTAAGTGAATGCCTCAGTTGTCACAATACAGACCATGCAGGGCATTTTGGAATTAGCTCCATGACGTCTTCTAAAGTGCATCTGTATCATCAGTCACACTCTGTGCATGGGTGCACCTCTGATTTCACTGAAGCATGACTCTTGGCCAGTCTAGATATAAACTATGTGATGATGAAAATCTATATGGAAACAGAGATCAGAATACTAAATGCATACATAAGATTTAAACTCGTTCAGTAATGAGAAGAAACAATGATTCGCAGATCCACTAGTAGCATATCTGATCAAGATGCCCCTTTATCCAGACTGCTCTACTGTAAGCCGAGGCATTCTTCTGGTTGTCACCTACATTTCGATACAATCTCCTGATTGTCACCTGACCTCTGATGTCATGGCAGAATTGCCTCCACCATTCCACAATGCACTGAAAGCCCTTGCTTGTGTCCAGTCAACTCCGAGATTTGCTGCCAGCATTCCCAGGTGTACACAACTCATTCCCAACAGCAATATACTGATGACACATTCTGTATTCCTACATTTGTCAGCCCCAATGAGATCTGGGATGTAGTTGATAACCATAGGACCATGTTGAAGGAATATCATTGGATTGCTTGGTTTGGTTATGATTTCGGTAAACATGCTTTTATTTTTAAATTGCTTGCCATATTCTTTGGTTTCCTATAGCTGCAATACAACAAATTGAATGTTGTTGAAAATATTAACTAGTTTAGGATGATTCAGAAGTTCATAATGAATAATCTTTAATACATCAAATTCATGCTGAATGGTGAATGAGGACTCATGTACATCCAGAGAGTTTTAGATATCACCTGTAGTCCTCCCAATAATTATCCATCAAATCTCAGACATCTCTCAGAGTATGGTTGAGATTCCAGTACCTGTTGGGTGACAATCCCAGGTGTTCCATAGTTGTCTCTGACCCACCAATGTTTTCTCAAACATTACACAATCACTTCTATAGTGGTTCCATTCCAGTCATCTGGAATCCTAATTGCTTTGAAAGTTCGCCAGAATGCCCTTAGCATTTCTCATTGTCTTCTGAAACTGACTCTTGTAAGTCTACACACTTCCTTCTCCCACACACTCTTCTAAGCTCCCAGTGACTACAATTCATTGGACTGATGGATGTACCCTGGGGGATGAAGACTAATGGGGTGTCGAGATGAACCTGGACAGCATAAAAGTATCGAATGAGGGATGCACCGGCAGTCTGGAATCGAGCAACTTTGGAAATCCACTTCAATCTGGTAATTGAGTAAGTTCAGAGATCCACTTGGAGGCAGTGATCACACAAGTTTGGTGATGAACTTGGCGGCTGTGATTATTCTGACTGAATGGCAGTGATCAAGTTAACTGCAACATGAACTGGAAGCCTGTGTTTAATCACACTTGTAGGTGTACTCAGAGGTGTATTTGGATGACATCAATCTGAATGCAGTCAAACGAGATGGAGATGTGGTGGGAGATGATACTCTTCTAATCATTGAACTCGCAATAAGGGGAATGTGACAAGAGTTGCCATTACCTTCAGCTCACTCATGCCAAGGTGGCTGATGGTGGTCGATATTCACCATGTCATGCCCAGAGCTGAGGCTACATTACAGGACTATCTTCTGATTTAGCGACTACAATGCGACTGGCTGGGAGAGGGTCAATGATAGATGGATACTGTACTCAATATTAACTCAATAACATCCCACGGGGAGACAGAGTGCAATGACTGCCCTGTGTATCCTCAGGTGATGGTAGAGTTGTGAATAAGCAAAATGAGTATGGAAATGAAGATGGGAATAATGTCAGAGGATTTGAGAAGATAGGGGAAATTTGGGGTATGACCAGCCTGATTGCGTTCAGGACACCCAATATCAGTATTCCTATCCGCCAGATCAGGTGTTGTACCTCCCATAATAGGTATAGTTCATCATAGTGCAAACGAATTTGTCATAAGTTCCAGTTTCTCATGATGATTGCCCCAATTGCCTCTTATCTCTCAGTTGTGTATCCAGAGCTCTAACATCACAAGATAACACAAAGTTAAGTTATCCCTTTCTATCTGTCCATGCCATGATCGTAAGTTAACACCAAGTACAGAATCAACTCAAGATCAACTGTCTCCCACCCACAGCCAGACTCTCACCTCTCAACTGTCATCTGTCATCTGTCATCTCTTGGGGCGCCCAATTGTACTCAACTCTGTATATTCACACAATTAGAAGTTAACTAATTCATACAGTCTCAACTCCTGTCACGTGTCACTCTGGATCCACTGCATCCAGATTTACCACCGACAAGTAAACCTCCAATGTTACAACCACTGCTTGTGAAGTGCTTACCTTCAGTGCATCTGGAAACACACTTACTCACAGCCTCAAAGTGTATCTCTCAGTTTACTCAATAATTCCCTGTATCTTCCTTTCTAATTAGGCTCACTGGTGGTCTTGAATGGGGATATCCAAATTGGTTCCATTACCACCTCAAAGTGTATCTCCTAACTTGCTCAATCTCCACCCGGAAGCATATCTCTGATTTCACATGATCACAGCCACCAGGTGGAATCGCAATTTCACCCGTGTTTGGCCTCTGAGTATAACATAGTGTTCTCATGACATTGGCTTCAAAGTACTTCTCCAAAACTACTTTGAAAAGACCTCAAAGTATATCTCCGAATCATGGGTTCACTGCCTCACAGTGATGTTCTAACATCACTTGATCGCAGCCTCAAACTCGACACATGTACAGTCTCCAAGGGAGAGTCTAGATGCCCTCAGCTGCAATCTCCAGGTGATTCTCTCATCATTTTTGCGTACAATTTACATTCCACTCGACCATATGTTCATATATATATAGACTTAGATTGATAATACATGGCATATTATACTGCAGCAAATCTTCAGGTGATTTGGAAAGACAAATATCTAACAAAGAGGAATCTGATTGATGAAATGGCTTGTGGTTATGGGACCTGGAACGCTACAAACCACTGCAGTGAGAATACAGCACCAAGTTTGAGATCTCCTGCAGCTCTGTGCAGAGGTCCAAAATTTGACTATTCCATAAGTCAAAGTGCAGAGCCTCTTGATTGCATCTCCACCACTGCAGGTGCGGTCAGGAGCACATAACAATGCTCTTGCAGCATCTCCAAGCGCAATGCTCATACATTGCAGGGCCTGGGAGTAGTTGCAATGACTTAGAAGCACTGGTGCAGTTGACCATAGTGTCTAGTGGACTTGCCTGTGGCTTCTGAACCATTTTACATTTTGCTGATATCCAATTAACTTCAAGCACTGCATGCAGCCAGGCCACACAGATCCTGTGTAGATTAATAGATCCATAGATAGATAGATACATTGATAGATAAACAGATGCATGGATAAAAATACAAACAAAATACATTAGTTTAACATCATTAAACAATAAGCATTAACTGTGTTTTACAGGTGAACCTGCAGCAATTCAATGTACTCCCAATCTTGTTGCCAGCATCTGAAGATACTTTCAACATGTGGTCCGCATTCACAGGTACACCAGAGATTGTTGCTAGTCATCACATATGCATGCAGATTACTCAGCTTTGTCTGAAGGCCACTCCATCTGTCCAGTAAACTCCAAGAGTTCACCTCCCTTTGAATCTTGTCTGACTATTCTCAAATAATCCAGGGGCTCCCAGTGACTGTGATACATTATGCTGAGAATAAACATTTATGTGACAATCAGGAAAAGCTTCCACGCTACCATAATGGAGATTTACGTTACCCGTTACTGCTGATTTACACCTGCCTACACCAGATTGTGGTAACATACCATATATTTGAACCATTATGAGAGTGTTAGGGGAGTGTTACCATATATCACCATGTGTGATAACCATTTACAGAATGAAGTATATTTCTCATACTGTATACCCTTTCATCACCCCCTTTTTTTAAATTGCTACTATCACTACCATCACCACCATCACCATCACCATCACCACCTTCACTGTCACCACCATCACCATCACCACTACAGGACATTATACTCTTAGATAATTTCTCCTTGAGCTAAATGTATTACCCCCTTACCAACTCTCAGTGGAGCCCAATCAACTACTACAGGTGAAGCAAGATCTACTGCCAGATGTGAAGCCAGATCAACCACTACATTCAAAACAAGAACTACCATGACAAGCGAAGTCAAATCCACACTAACCAACTTTGTTCCAGCACATGCAAATCCATGGTTTCCAGTGAAGCTGAATCCTTCCACACCAGCGAGCCCACAGCCACTGCTACCAGCAAAGCCAATATGACCCCTTCCTGCAAAGCCAGATCTACCACTACCAGCAAAGTCGCTCTCACCCCTACAAGGAATGCTGGTTTTTCCCCTACTAGCGAAGCCGGATCCACCCCTACCAGGTTGCTCCCAGCAAAGCCTGTTTCACACCAACCAGTGAAGCAGGATCCACCACTACCAGCAAAGTCAGTTTCACCGCTGCTGGCGAAGCCAGTTCTTCGCCTACCAGCAACGCTGCATCCACCACTACCAGCTTGCTCCCAGCAATACCAGTTTCACACTAACCAGTGAGGCCCGATCCACCACTACCAGCAATGTCAGTTTCAACCTTACCACCAAAGCCAGATCCACCGTGACCAACTTACTCCCACTGATGCCGGTTCCACCCCTGCCAGCATAGCCAAATCCACCGCTACCAGCAAAGCCAGTTTCACCTCTACCAGCTAAGCCAGATCCACCACAATCAGCTTGCTCACAGCAAGGCCAAATTGTCAGAGAGGTGAGAGTGAGCATGTCAGAGCAGTGAGACCAAGCATGTCAGAGCTACAAAGGTGAGTATGTCACAGTTGTAAGAGCAAGCATATCAGTGGTGATAGTGAGCATATCAGAGTTGTGGGAGCAATGCCAGATCAAAAGATTTTTGTCTGCTGATTGTGAATCCAGATTCCCTGCTACCAGCAACGCCAGATCCACCATTACCAGCTGGCTCCCAGCGAAGCCAGATCCAAAGCTTCTTGCCTGCTCATAGCAAATCCCGATTCTCTGCTATCAGGGAAGCAACATCCACCCCATCCAGCATGCTACCAGAGAGTCCAGACCCACTGCTACCAGCGAGGCCAGTTTCACCTCTGCGAGCAAAGCTGGATCCACCCCTACTGGCGACGCCAGTTTCACCCCGACGATCGAAGCCAGATTCACTGCTACCTGTTCGCTACCAGCGAAGCCCGTTTCGTCCCTACCAGCAATGCCAGATCCACCACTACCTGCTTGCTGCCACAGTGGACAGTTTCATCCCTACCGGTGAAGCCAGATCCACCGCTACCCGCTTGCTCCCACAGAATCCAGCTTCACTCCTACCAGCGAAGCGAGATTCAGCACTACTAGCTTGCTCCTAGCAAAGCTAGATTGTCAGAGAGGTGAGAATGAGCCTGGCAAAGCGGTGAGACCAAGCATATCAGAGCTTGAAAAGTGAGTATGTCAGAGTTGAGAGAGCAAGCATATCAGTTGAGAAAGTGAGCATGTCAGAGTAGTGGGAGCAAGCTTGACAGAGTTGTGGGTGCAAGGCTATCAGGATTGTCCAAGGAAGCATGTTGGAGTTGAAAGAGTCCATGTTAAAGATGCGAAACAAAATGTCAGAGTAGCAAATAAATGAGTAATGGTGACGAATATATAGTATAATCCATGAATTGCAGTATATGATACATGCGCTACAGTTGAATTAGAGTACTAATTCAGTTGTGCCATTGGGATATTACATGTGGATTAATGGTAAATCACAGATGTATTATCAGGGGTGATAGAAAATAGCACTGATGTGGTGTGTAATATTTGGTGTTATTGGTGTTACAGGAGGTTACTATACACCGTATGGCCTATGGTAGATTTTGCATGACAGAATACCTCTTTCAGGATGAAGTTGGAGGAGACAAATACGGAGGAGAAGGCCCACTTACAATATATGTTAATTCAGACAATGCTGCTTGTCTGAAGAATTATATATTGACTAGTGGACAGGTCATGACCATTGGTTGAGTGGTTGGCTTGTGATTGGGAATATAGAAGTTAACTGTCCAGTCTATGGCTGATGCTGAATACTGCATCTTCAGAGTAGACTGTATGAAACTTATGCAGATCTCACATTGCTTGAATAATCTTGGAATCCACATAATCACTCTTGTGTGTGTAGAGTAACATATATTCATTGCAAGTGTAATGAGGTGAATGTGCCATTGCACTGCAGCAGTACACAAAGTGATCAACTAATTTCTCGCTGCAGATATGGCAAAGAAATCAAGAGATTCTCTTGAGTTTTATTCTGACTATGGAGATACACACTGTCTGCTTTACAAAACTATGGCTGAAGGCCACTGGCTTGAAGAAGTGTGCTGCAATTGATCTGATTGAAAATATCCTGCAAAAGAGTAATAGAATTGGAATTACAAATGGTCTCACAGATGGGCTTTGAGCAAACAAGAAGGATTTGAAATATCATGTTGTCCTGTCATTGGGAATGCCTTGTTGGAGTAAATTGTTCAGACCCTTGTTGTTGAATAGACTTATTAATCATTTATTGTCTTCTTTCCTCATTTGAGTGCAATTGTGTTTACAATGGACATAGTAGCCATCATCAAGACATATTGAGCTGATTAGTTATATGGATAGTGATATGCAGTTGACTATGATGTTACTTGACTCTGTAGTTGTTTGCACCATATGTTATTGATCAATCGTATGTTAATGGAATATCCCATTATATGATCAATTAGCTATACATTTGCAATAGCATGTATATGTCAACTATGGTAAAATATTGTAATAGTTTCTTAGACTGTATGTGAGGTATCCAGCAATCACTATAAGAAACACAGTGGGATGAGAATAGGTGGCTTAGCAGATAGAGATATGTCACTGTGATGATGTCAATCTCCAGTTGACAAATATGGTAAATGTGTTAATTATAATAACATTTCCAAAACCAAGTACTCAAGCCCTAAAGTGCACCAACAGATGCCTACATAGTCACAAATATACCTATCTATGCAAACATGATTCTATTGTAATGTATAATAAAATGTGTTCCATTCAAGTAAGATTGATTGATAATGAATAGTGCTAACTACAAATGAGCCACAGTACATCATAGTCTTTGGCATACTTATATACTGCTTTCAATCAGCTTAACCCTAGTTATCATTCATGCTCTGTATTAAATATAGTTCATTTATATTTATTTATTGCCTATGTCTGCATCTAACAGTCATTATGGATCACAGACGGAATGTATAATACAGTCTGAAATATGAAATCCAAAGGCAGATTATTTCACACATACTATGCAGCGGCCATATGAACGATCGAAGCAGATGCTTGGCATTTTTGCAGTCTTCAGACAATATTCACAATTCAATTTCCCAATTCAGTGCTAGTCAATATACATAAGAATGATGATGAAAGTAGCTAACACACATCAAGTGCTCTATAATTATGTCAAATCACCCCATTTGAGTCTTAAGGTATAGTCTCTTTTATAGTATGACATCTATCCATCGGCACATCTGCCCTCATGTCAGCTTCTCTCCTAGTCTGTACACAACCTCACAACCTATTCACCTCTCTTACAATATTCATTGAGGTCATTCATTATACGTACTTTCTAATTTAAATGTTTTGTTTCAATGGGATCCAGGTCTGGTAAATAACCTCTCATATTCAAGTTTATAATATCTTCCATCAATCTCTACCTCTTGGTATATACCATGCCATAGCAGTTGACACCATTTCCAATTGGATATATACCATTGTTGAACCATCACATGACTTCAATGTGTGTTAGGCAATGTGAAATTGTAACTTGATTGCTATACTGGGGGTAATTAAGTTTGAGGTGTTATGTATTGCTCTTAGGATCATATTTTGTGACTGTTGTATGGGACAAACCGGATTATGTTCAGTAGATGAAAACCTGGCAGAGCTTTGGATAGTTCTAAAGTTACCATTTGAATGTTTGTGCAAGATGGCAGTTTTGTAAACCTCACTTGGTTTTTATCATACAGTAAGTTACTATGACATGGAACCAATCTAAAGTACACTTTGTCCATCAATATCATAACTCATTACCACTTGCCCAGCTTTATAGTATAAAACCAAGCAAATTGCTTGGGGTTGAAACAATAGGCAGGTATCAACCGTGGTGAATGTCTGCTCATAAATACTCACTAGTACAGAGAAGGATGTTAATTTCTAAGTATGAGTCTGCAGCCAATAAGTTCAGATTGTGTCATAATCTTCAGTAATATACGATTCCAGTAGTGCAATACTTATAATTACAGATTTGGCTTATTCGTGTCCAATAAGTATTTTGGATATCTAGAGTATGGCTTATTGATGCAAGAATGTTGATTTTTTTATTTCTATCATTCAATATGCAATGGATGGCAGTTTTGCTAAGTAAACTTTGCTCTCTGGGATTACAACAGGAATTACATTGACACTTTAGCTAAACATCTCAGATGAATTCTGTATAGTTTGACATACATCCTCTACTGTTAAGACTAATAGATGTGACTATAAATAGAGTGGAACACTGATAATACAATTGAAATTCTTATGATTTGCAATGGGAAACTAGCATATGTTTACTGACTTTTTTGATACATCTCGTAGAAATAACACCAAAATTATCTTACATAGGGTGTCAATTATTTCAATCAATTGTATATTCACAGTCATCTTTTTTCAGCCATTATACCAGTGACAATTATAGCTGATACATACATGTCAACAACTGTACACAGTGTCTGGCAATGCTAGTTGTATTTTTAAATAATGTATCGCTGTTGAGTTTCCAAAAGTGACTTTCAATGTCGTTTGGTCTTCTTTATCATCTCCAGTAACATGTTGCCTGATTTAGCTGTCAGCAATGAAGTATATTGAACTGCACAAGACAAAATAATATTGTGAAAGAGAGTAGAGCTGGAACGTGCACTAAGCACATATAAGAAGTAACATATATTATAAAGGAATGCACAGTGCTAAAACAATACAGAATCGCATAGCTGATAGAGTAATATGCTTATTATGAGCCCTTAGTGCTGAAATTCTCCCACCTAACACAGGGAGGAAATATATCCATCAAAACTCATTTTGTGAAACATTACAGTCATGATTTCATCAGCTATATATTTACATAGTACATAATGAAGTATAGATATAGCTAATAGAACAGACTAAAGATTAATAGATTGAACAAAGTGAGAGATTGTACAAAGGTATTAAAGGCCATTTGGATAGAAGAAAAACTGGTGGTAATTTGAATACAGTACTTCCATTCACGTGAACTATGAGTTTTTGTCTCCTTTGACTATTGAATAATATCCATTGTGCACAGAATCTTTATGACTTTCTTCTGAATGTGGGACACAGAATAAATGCAACCGGTAACTAACAGTTATCATTCAGAATTCTATATCGGCCATTCAAACTCTAGCTGCTAATTGTTTGAGCCGTAACTACGGATTAATTGTCATCAGTGAATACCTCTCATATAAAGACACATAGACAGCTAACTGACAGCTCTGTATATCTTTAAATTTTTATTAAGGAATGGTCCTTCTGGAATCTGTTACATGCATAGCATACGGACTTCAGTACCAATTGGAGTTTAGTGATAATGATAAGAATCAAATGAAATATGCCAAGCTTACTTGATTATAAATTACATCTCATTTGACACAATGGTCCCAGCAGTCTTCTTTGACATGAGGACTTCAATGAACCTCTTGCTGCCAAGAAGAGTAGCTCTGGAGTCGAGTACTGTATGTTGGTTACCAGCAGTCTGTCATGATGAGAGTTCTGAGTTGATGCAATATATGACATTGAGAAATAGTTGTAAACTTTGGAAGCTTATGTGATGATGGTGTTATAGCCCCAGGTTAGTTCCAAAATGTTGAGGGATAATATCTGATAATGGAACTGGTAGAGTTCTATTTGTTTGCCAGTAGTACAATTGTCAATCATGTGGTATTGTTCCAGAGGATCTGTTACAGTGGACAGATAAGAGTGAAAGGGGAATCTAAGGACAATAAATATGAATGGGAATGATGGCAATCTGTTGAAGTCAGGTGATGTAAGCATGCTATGAGATTAGGAGATTATGAAGATGAGAAAATTTGGAAAGTTAAGCAAGGGGTCCGATGTACTGCAATATCCAACAATGAGGGGCTGATGAGTTGATCAGGATGTGTTTTGGGCAGACCAAGATAGAGAGTCATAAGAATACTGAGACAGAAACCAATGCAGACAATGTTGCAGACAATTGGTAACCAAGACAGATTAGCAGAAAGTTGCTAATAGTGATCCCAGTAGGGATTCATATAAACAGAAATCAATAAACTAATGAGATTCTTGGAATCATTAGAAGTATAAGGTTCAAGGAATTCTGTTACAGACAGTAATAAACAAATCAGAAAGGAAATCGATAGCCAGATGTGACTTTACAATTGTATTAACAGATTAGGTCAAAGGTTGTGATAGTTGGACGAAATATATGATTCCAGAAGTAGTTAACCCTCAACATGTCTGAATGGATTCCGGCCTGAATGGATAAGGAGTCAGTAAACTCTCACTCACTTGGTTCAGAATAACGGCAAAAGAGTCAGAAGTCTCTTGCTGAGATGGAAAAGTGACTTGATTAATGTTTGGCTGATAGATGTTGTGTATGACAAGATTGTATAGGAGGAACTTTGGACATGATATTGTTTGGGAGGAACTTTAGCCAAAGCTCAATGATTGATTTGTTTAGAGCTTGGCATGCAGAGTTGTGATATCACCCTGGAGGACTGAGGGGAGGATTTGAATATAGTTGATATGTGCGTAGAATTAGAATTGTACATAGCAGAGCTGCTCAGAGATGTGATCTGATGTACATTATCTTTAAACTACAAGAGAGATTGATAGAGTTCAGTCCAGAGAGTAATTCAGTCTAGCTCTCCCATCATGATAATTCAGTCAGAAAACTTTCATATATCTGGCAACTATTATTAAGCACTCAGCTTTTCAGCACAAGATACATTTGAAGAGAGTACATATTTGCATAATATTTTACCATACAAATTGCTGGCCAATATGCTTTTGTTGGACAATATGGCAATTACAAATTATTTGAACTTATCCATATCCCAGATCACCTATATACTCAAAATGTATTTGAAGTCTGCCTCATCAATAACTGTCCGTTTGATTTGTCATTGCAATATGTAATGAATCTACCAGTTGCAATCACCAAATGGAGTGATAATGTGAAGAAAGCTGCAGTTATCTGAATCAGAAGAACCAATAAAATAAGCAGCAAGATGCCTTTGCACAACACATGGACTGGATATAGAGACTCTGAGAATTCATCGAAGTTGTTAAAATATCATACACATTGCAGAGGAAGAGAGTTCATATATGAACATATACACGGACTGGACATCAACAACATCAATAACCTTCTCCCGCACGACTTTCAACTAAAAACCATACAACCAATCAATACCAAACAACCTAAAAATGCCAAACAACCATCAATAGCCCAATACCATTTCAAGCCAAACAACCACTCAGAGCCAAACAACCAATCAATGCCAAACAACTGATGAAAGTGAAACAACCAAACAGTGTCACTTAGTATGTATGGTCTGTTGGAAGTAACCTTAAGCAATACAGATTATTTAGTCAGCCAATAATAATGAATAGAAATTCATTCAATGAAAATGGTGAATGGTAAGTATCGGTTGATGTGGCTCAGATTACATGTGTGGCTTTGTGTGGCTCAATAAGTACTTATATCAATTTTGAGCTTATGCCATAAACATCAGACATGCTCAGCATTTTCAGCTGGACAAAACATTATTGAGTATTTCAAATGCTAAAATTAATGCTAGTACTATTACGGATATATCGAGTGTTCACAATGGTTCTTGACGATCGTTCAGGTCCAGGTCCAGGTCAAACCTAAACTGTTGTGAAATTTTTGGTCTGGGTTGTGGATACAACTGAACCATCAATTCGGATATGGTTTGATGCAAATCTCCCTACCAGTCAGAATTCAGCAGGTTGCCAGAGGGTCCCCCAGCAGGTTCATCAGTAGATTAACATAATTCTCTGGCTTGCGCAGTTCAATAATACAATCTTACCAAAATTGTGTATTCAGCAGCCAATAATCTCTTTTTGCATGGGTTGCAGTTTGCCATATCAATTATTTTGGAATCTCTGTTTTTTCTTTTATATGTTTTGTTTTTGCCAATAGAGGCAGTCAATAGTTCCGGTATGAGTTCATATATCCGGGCAATGCCTTGACTACCCAATACAAATGACCACAAATTGTTGACACTCTGTTGACGCTCATTTTCTGGATGGGGTAACATATATGATATGCACTGTTGTAGTGGAAAAGGCCGCCATTCCATCGTATATGAATCATTGCCACAGAGCAACACTTGGATTAGCCAAGATGCAAGACCGAAAATCGTTCACGCTCCATTGACGCTCATTTTTAGGATAGGGCAGGGAGCGTATCGCTATTGATTTTGCCCCTGAAGGCGGCCAATTCATCATTTCTGGTTGTTTGCAACCAATTGCCAGATAGATTACCCAAGATGCAAGACTAAAAATCGTTGACACTCCGTTGACGCTCAGGTTCAAGGTGGGGTAGGGAGGGTGTCGCCATTGTTTTTGCCCGTACAGATGTCTAATATGTCATTTATGGATGTTTGAAACCAATGGCCAGATAGATTACACAGGATGCAAGACCAAAAATAGTTGATGCTCCATTAAAGCTCATGTTCAGGATGAGGTAGGGAGTGTCTCACAATATTTTAGGACTGTAAATGCGGCCACTACCACGTTTATGGATTTGTGCAACCAATTGCCAGTTAGATTACCAAGATGCAACACCAAAATTGTTGATGCTCAGTTGACCCTGATTTTCAGGATGTGGCAGGGAGTGTGTCGCTATTGTTTTTGCGTCAGAACGCAGCCAACACTTCATTTATGGATGTTTACAACCAATCGCCACTTAGGTTACCCAAGATGGAAAGCCAACAATCATTGATGCTCAGTTGACACTCATTTTCAGACTGGGGCAGTGACCATGTCGCTGTCTCTGTTGCCTATAAAGGCTTCCAATATGTCGGTTATACCTAACAGTGACCAAATCACTTTTCAATTACCGTACTTACAAGACCAATAATCTTTGACGCTCTTTTGACGATCATTGTAATGAATTGTCCATTCGATATCTGCTGCCATCAGTAATTGCATTGGTAATGATTTCAACAGATTGGTTGCCTGTCTGCCTAATCGAGACTGGGCCCTTTGGCACAGCCGATCCCAGTAATATTCATGCACTGGTCGCTCACATTCTGTTGAAATTTATACATCTTGCCAAATGATTCATTTCGCCCCCTATACATCTACTCATTAACCAATATTCAGATGTAACTACACAATATTCTCCAATAATGTTTCTCTCAATGAAATTCTCCGTCAAACAACATGAAGAACCTGGTGAAAATACATTGACAGATTCTGTCCTACTGTTTCTTGTTCCTTTTATTCCTCCTCGTTTCCATTGTATTGACCGTCATCAACAGCTTTTCGACATTTCTCTTTGAAATCCCTGTTGGCGGAATCAATCCGGGAACATTCCGTGTGGCACTCACATCCCATGGCTCTTGGATTCATCGATCCTCGATGCCATTGTCTAGCTCAATGTTGGATTCATTGTCGGTCTTCCAGTCGTCTTCGCTGTCATTTGGATTATGCAAGTCCCCACTCCAGTCAAGCCAATATTCAGTTTCCGAAATGCTTTCAGGTGCACTAGCCTCATCACTTTCAGTTGGATGTCGGTCAATTGGTTTGTTTGGGCGGACATTCAATACTTGAGTTCATCCTCCAGGGAGGTCATTTGCAGAGAAAGCTGGTAGCAAAGGTGATTTTTCCAACAATTCATATGCAGCCGCACTATCATGTTAAAAGTCTCACCAGCATGCTTGGATGATTTCTGCAGTATCTGAAATGTATCCTACCTCGGTCATTTGCTTGTTTTGAGCATGAGATTCCGTCTAGGCAGCGTGTAGGTTTTCGCTGCCCTGCCACATTTCCAAAAAGTCATCCACCTTGGCCATTCAGTGCAATTTCCTGTCCACCGCCTCTCTGTTCATTTCCAAGTCATTTTCAGTATGTGTGGTATGCAATGCTAGGTCATCGCCCACTAATATCCCGTAATTGGCTCCAGCAATCTGCCATACAATGACTGTTTCGCAACAGGTCTCTCTTGTGGTTTTTGATTGCCTCCACCTGATAATATCTCACTCAAGGGAAAAACAGGCCTCATCTCCGACACCATGTGGTATGATATGGAATATGTCGCCTGGCAAATTTGAGAGATTGGCATACTTTGAGTACGTTTCCTCTTGCTGACACCACCAGCCTGTGATATCAGGTATCCAAAATGTACTGCTAATCTCCCTAGGGTCCGAGTGATGATCATGAAAATTCGGATTAATTTGCCCCCAGTTCTGTGGCATTTCAGGCGGTGAATTCGAATTGAGCCTTGCAGCGGTCAATAAGCTCACGGCACAATCGCTTTGACTGGGCATTGTTTTGGCCACATTTTGAGGCATTAAGTATTCTTCATCCTTGCTGGTCAAATCATATGTATCATAAGAAGATTGACCAGATCTGGAAGCCATTGTGGAGGAGAAGAGATTGTTGTTCGGTACGCTTTCTGGTTTCATGATGGGCAAATGCTGATGCTTGGCGCAGTATTCATTCACTGCATACTTCAGAAACGCCTTTTGGAATTGGGTAGTATAAGATGTCTCATCCTCAGGATCGCTATGCATTCCCTCATCCCACTTCCTACACGATCAGAACATCTGGAAAGAATCAAGGATGTTTGCTGAAATGAGATGTATACCCATCATTGGAGAAACATCTATATATCATTTGGACAGCTTCTGGCACGCAAACTTCACGGCAAAGTATAACTCTTCCTTGCATTTCTTCTTCTGCCCCAAAGCTCACAAAATGCCATCCAGATGATTGAACATGACATTGGTGGCATTGCGAACGTGATACAGAGTCACTGTATGCTGTTTCGACATCCACAGGGTCCAGTACCCATATGGCCTTAAAACTTCCATGACATACTTAACAATTGTCCTTTTATCCTGTGTTGTGAAGAGAGGCCGGTAATTACTGTATTTTGGATTGTTGAGCCACTTGCAGGTGAATGAACGCGATCAGTCGTCTCGCCCAAGTAACTCCAGTGTCGAATTCCACTGTGTGTTCACATCCATAACCGGTCGTACTGTGATACGCACTTTGGCTTTTTGACAGTTAATGAACTCATTTTGACGACCAGGTGTCAATGCAATCAATGCAGCAAGCAATTGTTGCTCGATGACTGTCGGTTTCAGGATTTTCAAAATATCTTTCAAGACATATATTCAAAATTATCTTTGCTAAACCTGGTCTTAGGGCACCCACCTTGTTGATTCTAGCATTGCCCTCATTTCGAAGTAGTTGACTCTACCCAATGTCGACGCTTTCATTCTCTCCAATTTGCTGATCGTGCTCATGGGCTTCCCAAGACTTGGTGCAGCCTTCTACTCCCTGACTACTCATGAATGTGGCTAAAGCCAGCTGAATGAGGTGCGCCATGTGTGGGATGTGCTTTCTCAATGCTGGCCACAGAATTCCGGCGGCCTGAAGGGATGATACTTATTCGCACGTCATCAAGCAATTTCAGGAAGTATTATCAGTCGTAATTCCAAGTATAAGGCCATCGGTAAGCTGAACATGATCAAGGACATCCTGTGAATGTACAGCAAGCTATGCTCCGGGATTTCAACCCATGACCAATGATCCCTATTTTTCATTCGATATAGGACATCTGCAGGCCTTCAACCTCATCGAATGCTTATTATACTTCTTGCAATGCTCAATATCGGTCCATATGGTAAGCAATCACTGACGTTAAGGCTATTGTGTTTGTCGAAGTCCACTCATATGAAGCTAAACACACTATATTCTTCGACGGCAATTGCTTCTTAATTGTATCCACTGTCAGTGGGTATTCCCTGCGGCAAATGTAGCTCAGCATGCTGGCAGCAATCAACTCGCTCCGTAATGCATTATATTACCATCGTAGCTCCAGTTGTGTTATCGCATTCCATTGAGTCTCAGCCGAAACACATCCTAACATCAGGTAGCGATTCTATGTATCTTGGTGAAAGTCAGCAGTTTGAAATTCCTTCGCTGCCAGCTTGCAGCGTTTTGTCTGTTAGTTCAGTTAATATAGACAACATGAAAATCTCAAATATGAATTTCCTTTGAGAACTTACGTTTGTTATTCCTCAACTTCCTTGCATCATTAGTATGGCCATAGCTGTTATATCGACCTTTGAACTAGTCAATTCGGTAACTTCTGACTCTGTTAATTTTTCAACTTCCACTCTGTGCTTTTGCCAACAAGTGTTTCCCCCTCGGGCTGGTCTCATGTTCTGATGGATGCCGAAGAACTTGATAACAAACATTACTTATGACCCCAGGGCAGCCGGTCTGCTCAATTCCGCAGTTTGAATATGGGTTAATGACATTGCATAGCCCTTTGAATATCCAAGATGGAAGACCAGAAATTGGTGACGCTCTGTGGATACTTATCTTTAGGAGGTAGTAGCAATATCGTCGCCAACATTTTTGCCTATAGAGGCGGCTGGTACCTTGATTATGGGTTATCACCATGGCATAGCACTTTGATTATCAACGATGCAAGACAAAAACTGGGTGACACTTCTTTTCAGGAGGTAGTAGCGATATCGTCACTAGCAGTTTCTCGCATCAAGGCCGCCGATAGTACAATTATGAGTTGATGCTGTTGCATAGCCATTTGACGACCCAAGATACCTGTCCAAAAACTGTTGATGCTCCGTTGACACTCATGTTTAGATGGTACTAGAGATATCATTGTAAGCATTTTTGCCCATGAAGGGGGCGAACAGTTCAGTTATGGGTTAACACCATTATATAGCGTTTCAATTATCCAAGATGCAAGACCAGAAATCTTTGACGCTCTGTGGACGCTAATTTGTAGGAGGTAGTAGCAATATCGTCACTACAATTTTTGCCCATAAAGCCGGCCAATATTGAAATTATGGGTTAACATCGTTGCACAGCCCAGTGTTTGTCCAACCTGCCCGACCCGAAATCGTTGACGCTCTGTTGTGGCTCATTTCTTGGATGGGGCAACGGGGGTGGCACTTTCCTTCGAATCTACAAAGCCGGCGGAGACTTCATCATTGGAAGGATGTGAGCATGCAGCCATTTGAGTGCGGAGAGAGTAAGACCAAAAATTGTTGATGGTCCATTGACGCTCACCTCGATGACATACTAACAGTCATTGGATGGGCAACAATTCCACACAAAATGCATATTGTAATTATTGACAGCCAATATTTCATTTCTGTGTAAGATCATATTCATTCAAAAGCTTCGAGGCCTCTCTGTTTCTGCGCCACCACTACACATGATACCTCAGCAATGAATGATGTAGGCTCATTGCTTTACAGTGCTTTCGGGCAACAATTAACGGCATAAAGATCCATCCATCAGTTTTGGATTTATAAAGACTCACTTCTTCAGCTTGCCTTATGCGGCTCCTTCTCCTCGATTTCCATGACATACCATAAGCAATTATACACCTCATGACGATGTGCACCAGGTCTGAGTGGATAGTTACACATTTGAATGCATGGAGTGATGCTGCATGACGGCTGTCATTCATCCGGGTTCTTATTGCGTATTGACTGCTTCTTGTATGACATGCATCAGCAACGACCCTAATTTCCGTCTGAAACACCCGGGTGTTCCGGACGGCTCTGACGGCTCTGACGGAACCTCGTACACTCTGACGGAGAATTACACGCTACCCGTCGCCCAGGCGACGGGT